>Ga0179593_1520974_pt1 | contig 15119 bp, 29 predicted proteins | sample CZODoug2_1_08_16_FD_185931 | JGI IMG/M metagenome (GOLD analysis project Ga0179593, IMG submission 185931) | Vadose zone soil fungal communities from Angelo Coast Range Reserve, California, USA - CZODoug2_1_08_16fungal (PacBio error correction) | ecosystem: Environmental > Terrestrial > Soil >... | reverse complement strand
TAGTTAATTGATGGGGAAGGGCTTTTCCCCCCCCCCTTCCCCACACCCCCATTCAAATGTTTTTTCTCCTCAGAAAGAGAAAGAATGACAGCAATTAGTCTTTCCCTTTTTTTCCCCCCCCCCCCCCCCCCTTTCTGCCTTCTTCCCCCTCCCTTCCCCCCCCCCTTGTCTATTGAGGTCACTTTTCCTTTTTTTGGACAAGGACAAAGATAAAAAATATGGTTTTGCGTCTTCTCTTCCCCTTTCCCCTTTTTTTCTCCCAATTCTTTTACCCCCCCCCTGTGAGATAAAAAGTTGGACTGTGTCCCCTCTTCCCCTCTTTTCTTCCATCCTTTGTTAGTGGAAATTTCTGACAGTAGATGGGAGAGTTCCGTTCGGAGGAGGTTGAAAATTTTGAAATTGGGTTTTCCCTCCCTTTTTCTTTTTTTCTCTTTTCTTTTGGTTTTTTGAATTTTTGAGGGGGGAGGTGAAATGGGAATCCTTTTCTTCTCTTCTTTTTTTTCCCGTTTCCCGTCCTTTCCAGGCAACCCTTTCCTGCACAACTATACTGTATTGTGATTTGTATAATAATCCCCTCTCTCTTCTTTTCCATTTCTCCCTTCCCTCCCCCCCCCCCTGTCCCCTCTTTTATCATTTGAGTGCAGAAAAGGGTCACTGTTTTTTGTGGTCCCCCCCCCCACCCCCTCCTCCTTCTTCCTGTGCTGTTTTAGAAGGCAATTGCTTCCCCCTCCCCCCCCCCCCCTTTCCCCTTTTTCCCTTTCCTCCCCGCCGTCTTGTACACTCTCCCTTAAAGCAAATTCGGAGTTTACTCATGTGCTATTAACGCACTCTTTTTTTTTTTTTTTTTTTTTCCCCCCCCCCCTTTTCCCCCCTTCTTTTTTTTTTTTTCTCCTCCGTCATCGCCTTTCCCCCCCAAAATGTAATACACGATAAGATAGAACCCCCGGCCCCCCCTTCTCTTCAACTGGCCCCCCTGCCCCCCAGCAAACTTTCCCTGTCTCTATCGTAACGGTCGTTTTTCCCCCCCCCCCCTTCCTTTTTAGTGTCATTGCAATCATAGGGTTGACAGGCTAGTTCCCCCCTGCAGACTTTTTCCCCTTTTCCCCTTTTTCCCTCTTTTCCTTGCCCCCCATCCCCCCCCTTCCCCCCAGTAGCAATGTTGAACCACTTGGAATCCCGGGGCCGCTTCCTCTTCCCCCCCTTTTTTTCCCTCCCTTTGCCCCCTTTTCCGGCAGGAAATAACCAACTCAGCAGAGTAGGAAGGGACGTTACTTCTCTCCCCCCACTCCCTGCTTCTTGTTTTGTCGCACCCCTAGAAAGGATGTTAGGTGGTATCGTCGGTGCTTTCCTTTCTTTTTCCTTTTTTTTCTTTTTTTTCCCCACCCTTTCTTTTCTTTGCCCTTATAAGTTTTTCCTCCTTTTTATTAGAAGAAGAAAAGGGACAAGTACCACCCAATTCCATCGTCGCCATTCTTTTTTTTTTTCCTTTTGGGAAAGAATTGATGGGAAAAGTAATCGGTACACAACATTCACCCACTTTCCTATCCTCCTCCTTCTCTTTCCCCCCTCCCTTTTTCTTTTCCCCCTCTCCCCTTGGCCAAATGGCAAAAGTATAATGGGTACATTGTTTTGCAAGGTTCCCCCTTTTTTTTTTTCTTTCTTTCCCCTTTCCAGCGACATCTTGGGAATTTTCCTAGATTAGGAAGTGGTTTTTTTTTCCCCCCCTTTTTCTTCCTTTTTGTTTTCCTTTTCCCAGTCCCCTCATATGATTTTTTCAAAGGGAGGAGGGGATAGCGTACTGTCCCCCTTTCCCTCTTTTTTTTTTTTTTTTTCCCCCCTCCCCCCATTTTCCCCTTTTCCATGTCTCCTCATCTTTTTCCCTTTGTTCTAGTATGGTGGAAGGTATTTGCTGAGGGCACGAAGAGGTTTCCAGTCCCCTTTTTTCTCCCTTTTTCCTCCCCCCTTCCCCCCCCCCTTGACCAAGGTCTTCAATGAATGCTGCTCTGAAAGGTTATGAAGAAATTGCTCACGATTTCGTGGTGGTTTACTCGTTTTTTCCCCTTTCCCCTCCTCTCTTTTTCATTTCATTGGAAACCCTTTTTGAGGGGGAAAGTGGATTTATCGGCGAATCATTTTTTTCCTTCCCCAAGCGCTCTTTCCGTAAAAAAATAGATATTCTATGAGAGAAATTGTGGATTTTTCTTTCCCCCCCTTTTTTCCCCTCCTTTCTTTTTGGTGATTTTTTTTTTTGGAGTGATGGAGGAAAGAAGTCAAATGGTTTTATGGGCATCTCTAGGAAGGTCTTTTTCCCCCCCTTTTCCTCTCTCCCTTTCTTTTTTCCCTCCTTCTCTTCGTATTCCCCCCCAAATTGGGAAAGTATTATTAACATTCACGGCAAAACATTCATCCACCTCCCCCACCCCCCCCCCTCTCTTCCTTATTTTTTCTTTCCTTTTGAGGGAAAGAAAAAAATCCGCTTCATAATGTCATATCTAGTTACTTCTCTTTTTCCCCCCCCCCCCCCCTTTCCTCTCTATTCCCCGGTCCCCTTTTTTCTTAAAGAGGGCAGGAAGTACAACAAGCTGTAAACCCCGAATTTCTTCTCCCCCCTTTTCCCTCCCCTCTTTTTCCTTTCTCCCTTCCTGTGTGTGCTCCCCTTTAAGGGCAACCAAAAAGGGCTTGACACTATCGTGCTCAGCACATTCCCGTTTTTTTCCCCCTTCCTTTTTCCCCCCCTTTTCTCCGGGGTACCCCCTCTTAGGCAAGCACATGGAACCTTGAAAGGACCTGACGGTTCCCCATTCCGTTTCTTTTTTCTTTCCCTTTCACTTTTTTTCCTTCATTTTCTGTTCCCCCTTTTCCCAGTAAGTCAAGACAAGGAAGGGAGAAAATGACCGGTCCCTTTTCCTTCTCCCTCCCCCTTTTTTCCCTTTTCTCCTACGTTTCTCTTTTTTTTCCCTTCTTGAAGACAGGAAAACGACAAAACAAAACTTTGGTGACCTTGCAAACACGGGTCCCCTTCCCCCTTTTCCCCCCTTTTTCCTCTTTTTGCCCTTCCCCCTCTTCTGTTGGAAATGGGTGAAGAAGACAAAAGGCGGAACCTCCGAAAGTTTGTTTTCCTTCATTTTTCCCTTCACCCCCCCTTCCCTAGAACCAAGAATGGAGAGGAGGGATGGGTTGGTTACGTGTCGTTGCCGCTTTTTCCTCCCCCCCCCCCCCCCTTCCCTTCCCTTTTTCTTTTTCCTACGTGCCCCCCCCTTCACGAATTTAAAAGGCCAGAACCGACGATGACAAAGAACAGCATTTTCTTTTCCCTCCCCCCCTTTTTTCTTTTTTTTCCCCCCTCCTCCACATTACCGTCCCTTTTCCTTTCTTTCTGAGTGGTTATTTAGGTTTGACCAGATAAGTCCTGGTGCCATGGTGATTTTTTTTTTCCCCCCCCCCCCCTCCTTTTCTTTTTTTTTTTTACCTTTCCCCTTCTGTTCCCCGTAAAAGTGGGTTCACCCGTTTGGAGGAAAACATAGTTTCCACTTCTGCCAGGTGGGCACCATGCCTGTCACCCTTCTTTTTTTCCTTCTTCTTTTTTTTCCCTTTTTTTTTCCTTTTTTTACGATAGAAGACAGGGAGTTGCGCCGGGCAGTATTTCTTTCTTTCATTTTTCTTCTTTTTTCTTTCTTTCTTCCGTTCTTCATTTTTTCCCCTCGATGACGTCTTTCTTAAAAACCTTTGTCCCCTTTTTTTCCCTTTTTTCTTTTTCTAGTTTATCGCCCCCCTGGAAAAAGAGGATCATTGCTTCCTTGTTTGCCTTTTACCCCCCCTTTTTTTTCCTCTTCCCCCCTTCCCCTCCCCCCCACACTTTGTGTTTCTTTTTTTGTAGTGGGAGCAAATTTGGGGAAGGCTTAAAGCGAGTCATGGCAGTGTTCCTTTTTTCCTCCCCTTTTCCCTTTCTGTCACTTTTTCCCCCCTAAGATTGTAAATGGTTACCCCCAGTTCAAAACAAGTGTTCTTTCTTTTTTTCCCTTCTTTCTTTTCCTTCTTTCCCTCAAAATTCCCCTTTGTTTGTGCAGAACAGTGCTGGAAACCCTTTTTCCTCTTTCTCCCCCCCCCTTTCCCCTTCCCTTTTCCCCCCCCCTTTCACGTTCCCTTGCCCCCATGAATAATATGGATCATTAAAAAAAAAAGTGCAGAATCTCCTTCCTCTCCCCCTTTTTCCTTCCCCCCCTTTCCCTTTCCCCTCCCCCTTTTTCCCCCCCCCTTCTGGCCCCACATTTCCTCCAATTTGGGATCTAAAACAGGGGAATTGTCCCAAAAAGATTTTTGTCTCCCCTTCCTTTTCCTTTCTTACCCCCCCCCTTTTTTCCCTTTTTCCCTTTCCGAAAAAGGAAGTTCATTAAATCTACTTTTTTGTTCATTGGCTGCTGTTCTTCCCCACTTCTTTTTTTCCCCCCCCTTTTTTTCTCTTTTTTTCTTCCCCCCCCCTTTTCCCTTTTTTTTTTTTTTTGTCCCCTTTCCATTGATATGAACAAAGCCTGACCAATTACAAGGAACTATCTTCTCTTTTCCCCCTCCTTTTTTTTTCTCTTTCCCCTCTTTTTTTCATCCTGTACCGCTCATTCCCAAAAGGAAAATGGGTCTAAATCACAGAAAACGAATGCACCCGCCCTGCGTCCTTTTTTTTCTTTTTTTTCCCCCCCCCTTTTTTTCTTCCCCTTGACCCCCCTTTTTTTTTGATGAGAACTTCAGTGGGAAGTTGGACCCCCCAAGGACAAGATAACCACCTCTTTTTTCTTTTGTTTTTTCTCCCCCCCCCCCCCTTTTTTCTTGCCCCCCCCCCCCCTTTCCCCTTTTTTCCCAAGTTGGGAGACCTTAAAAAATTGCCTTATTGGGGTGGCACTTGTGTCTTTTTGGCCTGCCTGTTTTTTTTTTTCCCTTTTTTTTCGTTTTCTCTTCCCCCTTTTGTTCCTTTGAAAAGGGGAGTCATTGACTGGGAAGGTGCGTGTGAAAGGTGATGGTGCGTGTGCCTGGGGCCTTCTTCCTCCTTTTTCTTTTTTTTCCCCCCCCCCTCTTTCCTTGTCTTTTGGGGGAAGAAGAAGCAGACGAGAGTCTGTCCCGGTCTCCTTTTTTTCCTTTTCCTTTTTTTTCTCCCCCCTGGTCCCCCTGTTTTTTTTTTTTCAATTATTACATAAGGCATCCAACCTCGGCTGGCCCTTTTCTTTTTTTTTCTTTTTTTTTTTTTTTCCCTTTTTTTTTTTCCCCTTTTATCCCTCCCCCCCCCATAGATGTAAAGTCAAAAGTAAGCAACTGTATAGTGTTACTTTCATGTGCTAACCTCCATCCCCCCTTTATTCTTTTTCCTCCCTTCCCTTCCCTCTCTTTTTCCCCCCTTGTAATACACGATAAGAATAGGAACCACAGCCCCACAAACCCCCCCCCTTTCTTCACCTTTTTTTTTTTTCCCCTCCCTTTTCCCGGTCTTCTCTAAGTAGGGGATATTCTTCCCCCCCTTCTCTTTCCTCTTTTACCCAGTGAAAATTAATCTATTTTTGTCCTTTCTTTTTTCTTTTTTTCCTTCCCCCCCCGGTTCCCCCTGGTTTCCCCCAAAAAAATTCATGTGGAAAACTCCCCCTTTTTCCCCCCTTCCTTCCTCCCCCCTTCCTTCCCTCCCTTTCCACCTTCCCCCTAAGGTGGGTGAATAGTTACATGGCACCAGGGACCTTATTATGCCCCCCTCCCCCCTTTTTTTCCTCCCCCCCCCCCCCTTCTTCCCCCCTCTTCACTTCCCCTTTTTTTTTGTCGCACAGGGAAATTCTGTCTTTGTAATGCGTCGTGGCTGGGCCTTTTTCCCTTTCTTTTTCTTCCTTCCTTCCCCCCTTTTGTTTCTCCTTTCCCCTAAAGGAAAAAAGTGAAAAAACCATTCCATCTCGCCCATTTCTTCTGTTCGTTTTTTTTTTCTTTCCCAGTGTGGGCCAACGGTCCTCGTAAAACATTCACCCACTTTCTTATCCGCCTTTCTTGTCCACACTCTCCCCCCCCTTATCCTCTTCCTTCTTTTTTTTCCTTCCCCCCTGGGCAAAGTATTCCTGGTAAAATTGTTTGACAAGGTCACAAAGTCTTTTGGGTTTTGGGTGTTTTCCCCCCCTTTTTTCCCCTTTTTTTTTCTCCCCCCCCCTTTCCCCCCCTCTTTTTTCCCTGTCGGTTTTTTAGAGTCGGTGATGTCCAAAATATGTCCAATTGAGTTTCTTTTTTTTTTCTCATTGTCATTTCAGGATTGGAGGGACGCCCCCTCCCTTTTCTCTTCTTTCTTTCCCCTCCTTTCCCCCCTTTCAGTAAAATGTATCCTTTATTGATAATGGAAAAGGTATAGTCGGGTGGGGGCGTTATTGCTTCTTCCCCTTTCTTTCCCCTCTTTCTCCCCCCTTCCCCTTTTCTGCTGCTCTGAAAAGGTTATGAGGAATTGATGACGATTTCGGGGTGTTTTACCTCCTTTTTTTTTTTTCCTCTCGCAGAAAAAATGGGTGTCCTTACTTACGTATGTCCCCAATTTCCCCCCCTTCCCCTCCCCCTCTTTTTTTTCCTTTTTTTTTTTTTTCGCACTCCAAAAATTGGCTTTCCTTCTGGTGAATCAAACTAAATATATAGGTTTGTGGAGGTTCTGGGTGAAATTTGCCTTTTTTCTTTCTCCTCTTTTTTTCCAGTTCTTCCCTCTCCCTCCCTTTTCCTCCTTGTTGAGAGGAGGATATATTACTTGTGACAGCTCTAAGGATGATTGCACATAAACATGACGTTTTCTTCTTCCCCCCCTTCCTCCCCCCTTTTTCCTCCCCCTTTTTCTTTTTCCTTTTTCCCCCCTCCCCCCTCCCCCTTTCTTCCCCCTAGTCTAGTTACGGGGAAATGAGAGGATTTTTCTGGGACAAATTTGGAATTGGCCATACGTAAGTTCCTTCCCCCCTTTTTTTTTCCCCCCCCCTTCTTCTCACTTCTCATTTTCAGAGCAGCAGTATGAAAAGCCTGGTCCATGGTCGTCGACGACGTGTGTGCTCCCCCCCCCCTCCCCTTTCCTTTCTTTTCTTCTTCCCTTTTTTCTTCCCCCCCTCAGGGATACATTTACGAAGGTAAAATGTTTTCATTAGGAAGGCACATGGGGACCCTTCTTCCCCCCCTTCCCTCCTCTTTTTCTCCTCCCCCCTTCCCCCCATTCATTCGTCATGTAAAATTAGTTAAGACCACGGAAAGGAAAATTTTCCCCTTTCCCCCCCCTTCCCTCCCCCTTCCTTCCCCCTCCCTTCCCTTCTTTTTCAATCTGAAAGCAAGGAAAGCAAACCAAAAAAACTTTGTGTTCCCCCCCCTTTTCCCCCCCCTTTTTTTCTTCCTTTCCTTTCCTCTTTCTTTTTTCGGGCGTCGTAACAATAGATGGTGAAGGTGGTCAAAGAACAAATGCTTCTTTCCTCCCTTTTTTTTCTTTTTCTTTTTCCCCCCCTCCCCTCCTCCCTTTCTGATGGATGGGTTGGTAACGTGTCCGTGCGCTTGAAACCACAATTTTTCTTCCCCCCCTTTTTCCCTTTCCCCCCCCCCTTTCCCCCCCTCCCCCTTCTTTTTTCAAAGACAGAATTTCTGTGGCGACAACGAAGAAAAGCGAGTGAGATGGGTCCATCTGTTTTTTCTTTTTCCCCCCTCCTTTTTTTTCCCTTTTTTTCCCTCTTTCCTTTTTTTTCCCTTTCCCCCATGAGAGGTCAAAACAACCACTTATGGTAGTTTACGGAGTCGAGTCTTTCCTTTCCCCCTTTTTTTTCCCCTTTTTCTTTTTTTCCTTTTTCCTTTTTTCCCCCCCGTTCCCACTTCTGCAATGGGGGAAAGAGCCTGTAAACCTATGGATGGCACTGCCCCCTCTTTTCTTTTTTTTTTCTTTCTTTTTTTTTTTTCCTCTTCCTTTTCGTCCTTGATGATGTGTTGGCTGTGGTATATTCTTAATCGTGTATTTACAATTGTTACATGCGAGGACTTCTTCCCCCCCCTCCCTTTTTTTTTTCCCTTCTTTTTCCCCCCCTCCTGACCTTTTCCCCTCTTCCTTTAAAGCGCTGTTCGTATGTAAATATGTATACGGTGAAAAACGGAAACTCCCCCCCCCCCTTTTTTTTTTCCTTTTCCCCCCCCCTTCATTTTCCCTTTTTCTCCAAAAACAGTGACCTGTAGCAACTAAAATTTTAAGCTTGTACAGGGTCCCCAGTTCAACAAGGCATGTAGTTCCTGCCCCTCCTTTCTCTTTTTTTCCCCCCTCTCTTCCTTTTCTTTTTTTCATCATCCTTCCCATTCACAAAGCACCATCAGCTTCACCACATTCAAGCAATGGAACTCCCTTCATCCCCTCTTTCTCCCCTCCCCCCCTTCTTTTCCCCCCCCCCCTTCAAATTTGAAAAAAATTAAGGGCAATTTTCTTTTTCCCCTTTTCTTTTTCTCTTTCCCCTTTCTCATTTATTGAATGATCCCAAGTTGATTTATGAGATTCAGTATCCCACCATATTTGTATCTTTGTTCCCTTTTCCCCCCCCTCCCCCTTTCCCATCCCCTTCCTCTTTGCCTTGTCAATTATTTCTTGATGATTGTAGAAACCATTTCCTTTTGTTTGGGCCTGATCTTTTCCTGATTCTCCCACTCCTTCACCTTCCCCTTCCGTTTCCCTTTCTCTGCGATAGTTCATTGATGGGCAGGGGTTGTGCATAATCAAGGGGAAAAAAACGTATCATGCCCCCCCCCCCCCCTTTTTTTTTTTTTCCTTTCCCTCCCTCCCCCCCCCCTTTTCTGATGACAAGCAAGGAGGAGGATGGCAAATAAGTGGAAGGGGAAGCAGCACACAGCATGACCACCCTTAGCTTCTTCCCCTTTTTTCCTCCCCCTTCCCCCCCCCCCCCCCCTTCTTTTTTTTTTTTTTGATGTCTCCCAGAAAGCAAACTTGGATCATTTCAAGAATGTGGTGACACCAAAATCTTGCCCCTCCCCCTTTTTTTCTTTTTCCTTCCCCCCTTTTTTTTCCCCCCTTTCCAGGGGAGTGGAAATTTCCCCCTGGACAGTAATGGAGAGGGAAAGGAGTGATGCAAATTGTTTTTTCCTCTCCCTTTCTTTCCTTTCCCCTTTTTTTCCACCCTTTTGTGTGGGATTGTTGAAATGGGGAGACGGTTCTCTTCTTCCCCTTCCCTCTTTTTCTCTTTGTAATTTGTTTTGTAATAATAAATCAATACTTCTCTCTTTTTCCCCTTTTCTCCCTTTTCTTTTTTCCCAGTTCCTTTTTCTTCCCCCCCTTGTTTTGGAACAAATTCTTTACATAAGAATCAATCACGGCTGAAGGCGGCTTTTAGCCGGCCTTGCTCCCCCCCCCCTCCCCCCCCCCCCTTCTCCTTCTTTCAAAGCGCTGTAAATCAACAAGTAAGAAATTCGGAGTTTACTCATGTGCTATACCGCACGATCGGTCACAAGTCACCCCCTCCCCCCCCCTCCCCCCCCCCTCTTTCCCCCCCCCCCCTTTCTCCTTCCCCTTTCCCTTTAGGCCACAGCCCACAAACATCATCACGGGGAAAATACTTAGCATGCATAATGCCCTTTCCTCCCTTCCCTTTTTCCTTCTTCTCCTTTTCCTCATAGGGTTTGACCAGGCTAGTTTCCACCATTGGCAGGAAAGGTGGGCCCTCTTTTCCCCCTTTCCCCCTTTTTTTTTCCCCCCCCCCTTTTTTCCCCCCCCAGCCCAGACGGACGGAAGAACTCGGACTTCCGTAAAACTACACATAAGGGTGTTTTTTTTTTTTTTCTTTCTTTTTTCTTTTCTTTTTCCCTTTACCACTTCAGCAGCTATAAAGCGGACTTTACTTTGCGTTTTCTTTTCCCTCCCCCCCCCCTTTCCCTTTCCCCCTGTCGCACAGAAAAATTCTGTCTTGGTCATCGTCGGTGCTGGCCTTTTTCCCTTTTTCTTTTTCTTTTTTTCTTTTTTTCAGTTTACGGCAATTTTGGTATTTAAAGAGCAACGGGGACACGTACCAAACCCATCAATCTCGCCATTCTTCTTCTTTTTTCCCCTTTCAAACCATTCACACACTTTTGTAATAAGGCATTTATGGAAAAAAAGGAAACATCTTATGGACGACGCTCCCTTTCTTTTTTTTCCCCCTTCCCCTTGTTTGCAAGGTCACAAAGGTTTGGTTTTTGAAGGTAATGGCTTTCAAAGAGGGACCACCCAGCCCATTTTCCTCTTTTCCCCCCCTTTTTTTTTTTTCAATGGACGGGTTAAATTTGCTTCCGTTTGTATTTTCCTTTTTTTTCTCTTTGAATTCCACACTTATGGGACCCGGTACGGTTGGGATAAGGGTCCATGTGCGTGCCTAAATGAACCACCATGTTCCCTTCGTAACTTTTCTCCCCCCCTTTTTTTTCCTTCCTTTTTTTTTCTTAACAGATTAAGGTGGAGACACACCGTCGTCGACGACCAGGGACCAAAAGGGCGTTCCCTCTTCTTTTCTTTCTTCCCTTCCTTTCCCTTTTTTTCCTCCCTCCTCCCATTCAAGGCGGTGGACGTGGATCTCGCGAAAATGGGTTGGTCATTCTTCGTATGGCTTTTTTTCCGTACCACTAAGGGATCGAACATTAGGGAGCTGATATTTTGGTTTCTTTTTTGATCAACTCCATATCTCGGTTTGGTTGGAGGTTATGAAATGTTTGCGTGATGGGGGAAAGACGTCAATGGTTGTATGTCCTTTCTTTTTCCCCTCCTTTCCCTCCCTCTTTTTTTTTTTTCCCCCCCCGCTGCCATAAAACCATTGAAGTCTTCTCCATACCAACATTTCAGGAACCTCCACCAAAACCTAGATATGGAGTGATCACCAGAGGACCTGCCCTTTTCTTCTTTTTTCCTTTTCCTTTTTTCCTTACAAACGTCCAGGACAGGGACACCCATGTGGCGAGATCCACGGTCCACTCGTGATTTAACGAGGCGCGTCCCCCCCCTCCCCTTTTCCCCCCCTCCTTTCCTTTTCCTTGTCCATGGTCGTCGCCGGACGTGTGTGCTCCACCTTATCTGTTAAGGCAAACCAAAGGGCTTGACACTCTCGTGCTCAGCCGTACGTCCCCCCCTTCCTTCTCCCCTTCTTTTTCCCCCTTCACCTTTTTTTTCCTCGGCAACGCACATGAACCCTAGCCCAGACCTGGACGGTTCCCATAAGTGGAATTTATTGTTTTCCCCCTCCCTTTTTTCCTTCAGAAAATTGTGAACCCGTCCATGGGGACAATTTGGGACATTTAGCCGACTCTAACGACAATTCCATACTTTCGTCCTTTCTTTTTTTCCCCTCCCCTTCTTTCCCCCTTTTCCCTCCCACCCCACCAACTTTGTGAACCTTGCAAACAAAGGGGGGACCAGGATCCCTTTGTCCCCCCTTTTTTTTTCCCCCCCCTTTTCCTCTTTTCAGATTGTTGCACGGTGTTCAAGGAAAAAAGGCGGAAGGAAAGTGGGGTGCATTTTTTCCCCCTTTTTCCCCTTTTTTTTCCTTTCCCCGTGTGTTCCTTTCGCCTTGAATACCAATGCGTAAAACTTATCGGCAGGATATAGTTAAGTATACTACGTGAGTACTAAGGAAAACCCTCCTCTTTTTTCCCCCCCCCTTTCCCCCCCTTTTTTTTTTTTTTCTGTGCTTTTCGGATGGTCCATCTTGTATTTCACGACGAAAGTAAGTCCATTATCGCTGCTTGGCGTTTTTCTTTCTTTTTTTTTTTTTTTCCTCCCACCCTTCTTTTGATGTTTACGGAAGTCCGAGTAATTAAGTCTTCTGGACTTAAAGGGTTCACATTGTACTTTTTCTTTTCCCCTTCCCCCTTTTTTTTCCCCTAGTCCTTTTTCCCCCCCGATTGGATGGCAATGCCACTATGGAGGTTGTGGGGAAGGGTCATCTTCACGGACGTACGAATAAGCTCCCTTCTTTCCCTTCCTTTTCTCCTTTTCTCCTCTCGTGGATTCCATTGTTCCCTTTTTGCCCGGATGACGTATTCTTAAAAACAGCCGGGAAGTTCTTGTGGCTTGGTTCCTTTTCCGATCGTGCTGTCTCTCCCCCTTTTTTTCCCCCCCCCCCTCTGGTAACTTTCTCACCTTCCCACCCCCCCGGACCATAAAAAAAAAAAATTGTGGGTTGTGTGAGTGGGAGGCAATTGGCTGCTTCACGCCCGCCTTCCTCCCCCTTTTTTCTTTTTTTGCAACTTCCCCTTTTCCGCTTGTACATGGTTCCCCCCAGTTTCAACAAAGAATTGTAGAAATGTTAAATATATTAGTCTTTTTTCTTCTTCCTTTCCCCCCCCCCCCCCCTCCCTTTCCCTTTCTCTACTTTCTTCCCCAGCTCATCATCACCGCCCATTCACAAAGCACACAGCAATCTTCAACCACATTTCACTTCCATTCATCCCTTTCGCCATTCCCTTTCCCCCCCCTTACATTTTTCCACTTCCCCTGATTCCAAAGGAAACAAATTGCACCAATAGGGCCAATTAAGTTTCTCCCCCCCCTTTTGCCCTCCCCTTTTCTTTCCAGGTTTTTTTTCTTTTTTTTTCTTTAGATCACTCCACCATATTGGGATATTGTAATGGGTAAAAACTCCAACTGAATTCTCCTTCCTTTTTTTTTTCCCCTTTTTCTCAACCCCTTTCCTTTTTTTTTTTGCCTGATCTTTTCCCTTGATTGCACAAAGCCTGCCAATCAAGGAAACTATATTCTCTTTTCCTCCTCCTCCTTTTGTTTTTTCTTCTTCTTCTTCCCGGAACCCCTCTCCTTCCAAACACAAAAGGGGGGGGGGGGGGAAGTGGTATAATTTTCTACATCAGCCCTCACCTCCCTCCCCCCCCCCTCCCTTTTGCCCCCCCTTTCCTTTTTTCCCCAAAAAGGAGATGAGGAAACTTCAGTTGGAGGTTGGAACAAGGACACAAAGCTACCCCCCCCTCTTTTTTTCCCTTCACTCCCCCTTCTTCCTTTTCCCCTGACTTTGGGGTGGCTCAGCAAATCTTGAACAATGCACAACCTGTGGAGATCCCCCTTTTTCTTCCCCCCCCTTTCCCCCCTCTTTTTTTTTTCATCTTTTTGACCCAGGAGTGGAAAATTTCATGGACAGTAGATGGGAGATCTTTTCTTCGATTCTTCCCTTCTTTTGTGTGTGGGCAGATTTCCAGAGGGGATGAAGGGAGTTAATTGACTTGAATTGTGGTTTGAATCTTTGCTTTCTTTTTTTTCTTTCCTTTCTGAATCTCCCTTCCTTTTCCCCCCTTCCCCTGTTTCTGCACAAAAACTATACTGGTTATGTTGGATTTTGTTTTTCCCATGTTTTCCCCCCTTGGGGTGGTGAACATGTAAAGCTTTAAATTTGAGTGACAGACAGGGTCACTGTTTTTGGGGCCCAAAAATTCTTCCATTTCCTCTTTCCCCCCTCCGGTCCTCCTTTCTTTTCCACTCAAACACAACCACACAAGTTTTTTTATTTTAAGGTTTGACGTTTCTACATCTGACATTACTCCCCTCTCCCTTTTTTTTTTTTGGAGTTCTTTCCCCTCCCCCCCGCTCGGAAAAGAACAGCAACAAGAAAAAAAGTAAGGCTGTTGTAAGAAATTTTTTTTTCCGTCCCCTTTTTCCCTCTTCGAATTTTTTTCCCTCCCCCCACATCAATCACGGGGGGACAACTTAGCATGAATTTAAATGAAATGAAGAAATAAATTGTCTCTATCGTTATACGTGGTGAGGAGTTCCCCTTTTTTTTTTCTCATTCTCCACTTTTCCTTCTTCCCAGTCCGTTCCACCATGGCAGAATTAGTGGGGGAACTCGGTTCCCTCCCCCCCTTTTTTTTTTTTCTGTTGACCCCCCCTTTTTTTCTTTTTCCCAAGTCAGTAGAAAAGCAATTGTGAACCACCCTGAAAGCCAAGACGACCGTTCCTTTTCCTTTTTTTCCCTTTCTTTCCCCCCCCCATAAGTTTTTTTTTTCCTCTCATGGCACCAGGAAATTATCTGAAAAACAGAAAAGACCATTCAGCCAGCTATATTCCCCTCTTCTTCTTCTTCAATAACCCCTCTTTCCCCCTTCTTCCCCCTTTCCATCTTTCTCGTGGTAGAAAAGAAATCTGTCACTTTGTCATTTCGCGGTGCTGGCCCTTTTTTTTCCTCTTTTTTTTTTTTTTTTTTAGTACTCCCCTCCCTCCCCTCCTCATTTTCCTCCATTTTGGTATTAAGGAGACACGGAAACCACTACAAACCATCCATTTCTCGCCCCTTTTTTTTTTTTTCTTTTCCCTTTTTTTGAAAGTCCTTTCTTCTTTCCCCCCCCCTTTTCAACCACTTTCTTATCCGGGGCCTTTCTGACCACCTTTCACCATCTATTGACGACGGCTCTGCGCTTTCCCCTTCCCTTTTTCCTCCCTCTTCCCCTTTCACCCATTCTTTTTTTTTTTTTTCCTGTTCAAAATTTTTGGTTTTTGAGTTCCTGGCTTACAAAGAGGGAAAACCCAGCCACATCTACTATGCTGAAACTTCCCTTTTTTTTTTTTTTTTTTTTTTCCCTTTTTTCCTTTCGGGCTCTTTCTTTAGGTGAAATTTATTACGGGTATGACTAATGTGAACAGGACCTCCCTCCCTTTTCTTTTTTTCATTTCAGTTTTTTTTTACCCCCCCCCCCCTTTTCTTTTTCCCGTCAGGTCTGGCTAAGGTTCCAGTGGGCGTGCCTCCTGTCCCCCCCTTTTCCTCTTTTTTTCTTTCCCTTTAATCTAATTCCTTTTTCCTTTTTTTTCCTTCCTCTCCTTTCACCATCCTTTTGGGTTGGGCATTAAACAGATAAGGTGGGGCAACACACGTCGTCGACGACCATTGTTCCCATGGTCGGTTCCCCCCCTTGTTTCTTCTGAAAGGTTTCTTCTCCCCCCTTTTTTTTCTTTTTTTTCCCTCTTCGGGGGTTTACAAAGCTTGTGACGCCGCTCGGGGGAATCATATCTCTGACTGTCGGACTGCAACCCGTGTATTCGAGTTACTCGGGTTTTTTTTCCTTCGTGTCCATCCCTTGTTGTTCCCCCGCTGCCTCTTCCTTACAGTATGTCCACGTCAAAGTGTCAGAAAAAACGC
>Ga0179593_1476955_pt1 | contig 15119 bp, 10 predicted proteins | sample CZODoug2_1_08_16_FD_185931 | JGI IMG/M metagenome (GOLD analysis project Ga0179593, IMG submission 185931) | Vadose zone soil fungal communities from Angelo Coast Range Reserve, California, USA - CZODoug2_1_08_16fungal (PacBio error correction) | ecosystem: Environmental > Terrestrial > Soil >... | reverse complement strand
TAGGCGGCACTCGCCGAACCCGCCATTTTTTTTTCGAAGGCCCTGTGCGCCCTTTTCTCGAGCGGCACGCTCCTCAGCCTGGCTAACATTTCCTCCAAAGCCGTTCAACTTTGCTAGCCTTGCCCGCCCGCGACTCCGTTGCCCTTGTCAACTGACGACGGCCTCCGCCCCCCTGGAGCCCACTGAAGAAGAAGGCCAACCCTCTTGAATAGTACGGTCGCAGAATTCCCCTTCCTCCGCTGTTCGGCCCTGTTTTTTCGCGTAAGCCCCCCTAATGGTCTCAAAAAAACCCAATTCGATTCTTGTCTCTTCTTCCGACGCGCTCTGATGATGAACGGGGGCGCTCTGCTTTTTCCCTCTCTTCAGTCATCCGAACCTCGATCAGGTTCTCTAGACCTGTTAACGACCGCCATTTCCATTTTTCTCCCCCCTTTGATCATCCTCTTTCTTTTTCCCTGACGGGGAACGGAATGAAGGGTTTCTCGCCTCTTTTCGCTTTTGAATGGTCCAGGCATGTTGTTCTTTGCCCCTCAACCTACGGGGAAATTCTATTCCTGGACGTAGAGTTCCTCTTTTGGCCGCGACGGAATTCCGGCTTCTCCTTCCTGCTGCTTGAAATTCCCGTCCTTTCTCTCCCCTTCGATTCCCTTTCTCCGCCGCCGGCAACTTTCTGTCTTGGTGTTCGTTTGACCACTCTTCGACGGTTTATCGGCATGTTTTCTTCTACGGTCCCCCCCCTCCCCCCAATAGAGTTTCTTCTCTCTTCCCCTCTACCCGCGTCAGGGAAGGGACTAAATTCGTCATTTTTCTAGAGACGATGCGTATGTCCATATGGAGCAGCGCTTATTCCCCCCCTTTCTCCGAATCTTTTTTTTCCTATTCAAGCAGGCGTTTTACCCTTCCGGAGGACCCCTCTCTCCCTGATTTCGTGATTTGAGTGATCGACGTATGCCAGCTTGTCGTGGCGCGGCCACTTAGCCCCCTTTCCGTTTTGCCGGCTGACTTTCCCTTTGCGTGGAGAGAACGCAACCTGTCCTCCCTTCGTGACTCTTCCCGTTCCTATGAGCTACTACTGTTTCCGTAGCAACCAAGAACGGACTTTTTCCGACGGCCGTTACCACGTTTGATCCCCTTATTGCTTTACTTCATGGCGAACTCTTTTCCTTGCCGAGACCATAGATGGGCGTCCGCTGTAGGCCTGGTTTTTTTCCCCCAATCAACACCCCCCCCGTTCCCAAAAACTTGGATTTGTTCATGGTATGGAGAAAGGTATTTCTCCTTTCTTACGACTTCCGTGGATTTTTGAATCGCGATATTCTTCTTCTCGCTGACGCCCAGATTTTTTTTTGTCTTCCGCGGCCTAATTTCCTTTTCCGCCCGTGAGCGGACTTACTTGCCGACACTCGAGCAACTCCCGTTTCTCCGTAATCTTTCACCATTCTTTTTTAGGTGATCTGGAGATTACGTAATTTTTGGCACCTTTCAGTTCACCCCTATGTTCACCGATCACGGGTGCCCCTCTTCTGAAAACAGTGCCATCCATTTTCGTGGAAACACCCTTCCCCTTTCCTTTCGAGAAGTAAATTGAAGTTTTGATTGCCGAACACCCCTTCATCCGAGTTTCGCTATGCTTCCCTTCGCGCGTTGCTGGAGGGTTTTTTTCTCTTCGGTATCCTGCCCAGATCGTTGCCGCGGCCCCAACTTTTTTTTGATTCTCTCGCCATCGGTTACCTGCGTGACTCCCTAAGAACCTGGTCCGCCTTTTAGCCGGGAGTGTCTGTTTTGCCTTTCCAGCGATCCCTTCGCTTCGTAATAGGCCGGCACCCTCATATGCTTTTCTCCCTTTGAGTGACCATGATTATTCGCTAGTTACTTCTCTTTCGATCTTGTCAGGGAAAGTTCTGAACCCGATGATCGTTCCTTGAGATCCCGAGGTATGGGACAAGATCCCCCCTGACTGAGAGGAAACTCCGAACCTCCGAGCCCTTAACCAAGGACGCCGACTACTTGAGGTCAAGGATGCTATTTACAATACACCTTCATGCCTCCCTTTGAGACAAGTCCCCTTTCTCATTTTTCCCGAAAACAAGGCGATCGCTTTTGCAGATCACGGTCCCCTTTTCCTCGCGGTGTTTCCCCCTTTTTTGCCTTAATGATAGTTCGTACCAACCGTCCTCTTTTCTGTCTTCAATCAGGCTCACCGCCCCTTACTTGACAGCTCACTAAGTCGCCGGTTTAGGCCGCTTGGTCGCCTATTCCACTGTCACGGGGCCCCCCTTCCCTTTATGTTCGAAGTGTGCTCTTTATCAGGTTCAAAGTATCTTCTGGCTGATCTTAAATTCTTTCGCTGTTGGGTGATTTTTTTGACTTCGCGCGTAGGTTGTTTTTGTATACAGAAACCCTCAACACCCGCAACCTCTGCTGGCCTTTTCCTCTCCGTCTCTCCTGAAGGGCCAGCTCTTCGCCGTCTTTACATCTGATTCCTTTCCGCCCAAGCGCCCCGCACCTGCGATCCACTATGTTCTTCTTGGATCTTTTCTAGTGCCTCCCTTGCAGTCGTCACACAGATCCCAAGTCTGTGATTTTTAGGTAGTAGAAATGCTTTTGGGTTTTTCCTTCTACATATCCACGTGGAATTTTAAGAGGCCTGCGATTACAGGAAATCATTTGTTCGGTCCCCGTTTTCTTGCTGACTTTTCGTCCCTTCTTGCCGGGGCCTTCATGTCCTTTTTTGGTTTATCCCCCCTCGCGAATTGGTGGAGATGCCGAAGCCCCGCGATCCCCTCACCTTTGACGTAAGACACAATGATTCATTTTTTTCGAGATGTATGTAGGTATTTACGCTCATCCTCTGCCGTCGTACTGCCCCGCTTGGTCGGTTTCGTGTTTTTTTTTTTGGTTTTTGGTGGGGTGTGTGTTTTTGCTGGGTTGTGGTTCCCATCTCCTGGAACACGTATGAATCTCTTTTTTGTTGTTGTTGGAGTCCCCTACGCCCCTGAGCGTTGAAACGGCCGGAGAAGCGACACTTTCTCCCTTTCTTCGTAGCCCAGATTCTTTCGATTTCCATATACTCGCAGTCTCTCCCCGAAGCAAACAGATCGTTTCGTCGCACTTTGATTTTTTTTCCCTTCCGGTTTAGGGCTTTTCCCCTCCTTTACGCAACCATTCGGACTCTTTTTCCATTTTTTCGCGCGTCCTTTACTGGACACCCTTAGCTGTACGATCACGAGTAAGACTTCCACCCCTTTTTTTTCATAACCCGTCTCCCCGGAATTCGCGACTTTCCTCTTTTTTAACCCCAAAAAATTCTACGTGGTGAGACCACAAACACCCAAAGACACATACCTCAAACATGGTTGTCTTTCGTGAGGACTGCGCATTATTCTAAATCTCCCCTCAGATTCCCTTCTCTGAACGGCATGGAGGCCTTACCTCGTCAGCTTAGGTAAACTTTAGAATCTTTTTTGGTTTGCCATAGGGATAGCCTTCTTTAAACTCTAGGGGGAGTTTTTTTCTTTATCGTAGAGAAGCCTTCTCCCGGTGGGTTCAGGATCTCCAACCCCCACCACCCAGAGATCTCCCTTTTCCCTGTCGCTGTCGGAGATCAGCCCTTTCGATTTGCTCGGTGCCCAGATCCACTTGCGAACGCGTAATCTTCCGTCCCCCCTTGAGCATCGCTCCCTTTCAAACCAGTCCTTCTTGCCCATTTTTTAGTGAGTACGGCGTAGCTATTTTTTTTTATACTCCCTTTTCACTCAAGTTCTTTTTTTTTTTCACAAACAGGAAGTAAATCCGGCTTTCTAGTAATAGCGACCTGGCCCTCCCGATCGCGTGGTGAACTCTTCCCCTTCCCGCGCCGGGCCCCTGGAGTTGCCTTCGAGTACGTTGATTCCCCCTTTTGGTCTCTGGACCTTTCCGGCCTCAACCCTTCAGCAGGGGAATGACCTCCCGGCTTCGGAGTGTATACCCTCCTGCAAAGATCTTCTTTTTTCCGTCAAAGACCCCCCCCTGATCATATTTCCCGCATGCTCTGGTAATTCCCCGTAATCGCCGCGAAATTCCCTTTTTTTAATTTTTCTCGAATCTCCCGCATCGGCAGAGTGGGTTTTCTTTGATCCGATGTATGGTCTCGCTCTAGTCAAAGACAATGATCAACATCTGCGGCGCCACGGTTCTTTCCAAAAGGCTTCGAGGAAATTTTTTGTACCGACAGTTCTCTTTAACGTTGTAATTTCCAAGAACGATTTTGCCGATCCGGCCCTGTCTTCCAACACACTCCCCCCTCCCCCTGATTTCAATTCTTAAGTCATTCCAGGTTCAGCCCAGATCTGGGTTTCGGCAAGTCCTTACTTCCAGTCTTTCTGACGAGTGCGCGACTAGGACGGTTTCTTCTGTCCCCCTTTTCAAAGTTTAGCCCTTTTTCTCTTCCCTTTTATTGATGCCCTTGCACTGTTCAGCTTCACCTCTCTCATTCACACCTCTCCGCAATTTCTGCAAGATCCCGGAGCACCCATCGTTTTTTCGCGCAGCGTGGAGTACAAAGTGATTCCCCAATTGCCTCCCCCAATCGCAACAGTGTTTGACTTTGAAGCTTGCTGGCGTCATCATTCCCCCTTATCAGCCTTCCCCCCCCTCGTTATGTACATACTACCAGTGTCGTATTCATATGCGCCTGAATTCCCAGTGGCGGTTTTTTTTTTTTTAGAACCAAACCCCGTTTTCCCCTCTTCATCCACTCGATGGTTCTTCGTTTTACCATTGGCCAGGGCCGTCTCCTGATTCCGCTTGAACTCCCTCCGATCCTTCTAGCAGGACGTTTGATTTTGTCGAAACAACATTTATCGAGCGCATTCGCAAGGAACCAGACGGCGGAACTCTTTGCAGCTCTTAGTTTATCTGCGGTTTCTCCCCTCCCGGATTCAGACCATAGGGTTAAGTCAACGATTCCAGATTACCTTGCCAGCTCCAAAGACGCGTAACCCCTTTTCTTTTGCAAAAATTTCCCCGCATCACCGCAGATGGGTCCAGTGCTCACTTCTTGGACGGCCTCCTCCCTCTCAGCCGCGCTTCGAGGTCTCAAGGATTTCGGTGTCTGCTCCATATGCGTTATATCCCTTCCCTTCTATAGAAACATTGACAATGGGAGCAGGTTTTGTCCGAGGCCCCGATCGTACGTGACGTGTTTTTAAAACATTTTTTTTTTTTTTTTTATTTTTCGGTCCCGTCGAGAGCCGACAGCAGTGATTCGAGGTCGAGACCCCCCTTAGGGACGAACTTTTTTTTTCCCCTGTCCCATGTCCCGAGCCGGTGACCTTTGAATTTCCCTTCGCCTTGCATATCCCCAGAAAATCTTTCAAGAGCCGCCCATCCGCGCTTCAGTGTCCGGATGTGCGGGTTGTATAGGTCCCTTCCCCCACATGAATTGATTTTCAATCTTCCCCTCGGCCGACCTCTCCATGTTTCCTTCCGGCCCCGGCTCGGCAAGGCGATTACATCCCGTATGCTCGCCCGATCTTCCAATGGGGTCGGGTTCTTTCCCCAGCCCAACCTGAGTAGGTGTTTTTTCTTTCAAGGGCGGAGCAATCCTACCAGGGCATAGACTCGCGTCGTGATCAGTCTTCAGTGTTGGCGCCCCTTCCCAGTTATGGAGGCTATTTGGCGCGAACAGCCGACCCCCTTGCCCCCTATTAGTCGGTCAATCTTTTCTTGCGCCAGAATGCTCAGGTTGTGCGTTTGCCGGACTCCTCCCAATGTTTTTCTCACCAGGTATGGGCTTGGCCGCGAAAGACTCCCCCTTCGTGGCGCGCGCTTCCCCCCCCCCGCCTCTTCTCGCGGCCAGGACTTTACCGAAATTCGCAATGCTCTTGTCTCCAACTGCCCCCCTCTTTTTTCGAGCTTCGATCAGACTGGGTCATACATCCCCCCTAATCCTTTTGTTTTGAGATATGTTTACCCTTTTCTAGAGCGGCCAAGAGCCGAACCCCCTCTCCCTTTCCTCTAATTCTCGATTTCGGAGAAGCTACGTCCAGCGATCAAGGCGCGCAATTCCCCCCTTGCAGCCGAGGCATAGAGACCTAGCCTTCTTGCAACCAATTGCTTACGGCAGTCTTACATTTTCGGATTTTTGACGGAAACGTATTGCCCCTCCCTATGACTCCCAAGGACGAAATCCGCAGGCGTTGCAACCTTTTTGCGATCGCCTCACTTTAGAACACAATTCGAGTTCAGAATGACGTCGGTTTCCTTGACGGGCCTTTCTCGATCCCTTTCCTGGCGCTCTATCGTTTGTTTCCTCGCCCTACTTTATCATATATGAGACCCTTTCCTCGATGCTCGTGAGACAGCTGAAGCTGAAACTGGCGGCCTGCCTTTCTTTCCGAGAAGTCTGGACGTGACCCTGCGGTCCTTTCTCCTAAATACCCTGGAACACTTATTCGTACGAGACTTAGTCCCTTTTAGGCGGCTGGTCGTCCTTCCTCCTTCCGAGGTCTAGGGAATGTTTTCTCCTTCAAGGGGCAGGTCCTGACCGGCTCGTACGTGTTTGCCCTCCTACGCACAAACGGACCGGCGCTGGTTCTTTTCTCGAAAGATCCCCCCCTGAGCTGATGTTCGAGAATGCTTCGCGACTTTCGTTTCACGCCCTATGGGTTTTTCGCTCGCGCCAGTCGACCCTAGATTTTCCCAGCTCACAACAGTGTTTTAGACGTACTTTTCGCGTCTGACGTGTTTCTTTTTGCATATGAGCAATCCCCCCTCTTTGATGCAGAAATTCGAGGGTCATCTCTCACTGGCCCGGTATCTTCTTTTCACTGCCAAGGGTAACACACTTGCGTCTTCTTTCTTCATCGTGCTCGCTGTCTGTTTGCCCCACTCTCTTTCATGCTGATTGCCAAGGAGCCTTCTACTGAAGTGGCCAAATTCAATATGATACGGCGAGACGCAATATGATCAGTCTCAACAACCCACCAACCCCCCCCCACCCAGCCGGCGGAACGTCCTTTTCCCTTTTCCCCCTGTGAATTCTCTGCTAAATGTTTCTCCCAAAATAAAGGCTGCTCGATCTCTTTTAAGAATCTACTTCTGAGTAGACGGCCCTTTTCTCTTTCTGGTTTTGCTTTCAATGGACGATACACGGCTGGCCTTAGGGAAGGGGGTTACCCCAATCCACAGCACCCCTCTCCTTTGTTCAGCGTTTCCCCGGCTCCTTCTGTATGTGTCTGGCCGCTACGGATCCCCAACTGGGGGCTCCTCGATTCTTTTGCGGTAAGATGCTGACGCCTATGGTATTTGCAGAAGGTTGTGATGACTACGCTTTGATTTCTTCTCTCTGATCTCCTTTTTTTTCTTTTCCGTATTTGCGGACGACTTTTCGATTTAGATGTACTTCATTTTGAGGTATTGACCTTGGGCATTCAATCCCGGCCGTCGTCAAATAGGGTGGCGTCCCCGACCGAAACCCTTTCCCTCCTTATTTCTTTTGTACACGCACTGACTCCCTTGAGCGGCGGCAATGGAAAGGCCACACCCCCCCCAGGCTTTGATCCGGGTGACTGACGATTTCCCTGTTGCTGAAGGGTGTTGGCCGCAGGAGTGGTCCTTCCCCCCCCCCCAGATCGTGTTCTGGACCATTACAACTTCTTCGTCGTTTTTCCCTTTTAATGGTAACTTTTTAAAGTACGTGAAGACCCTGGCTGCTTACTCTTTTTTTTCCAGTGAGTGGTCGGGCCCTTCTTCTCTGATATAGAAGCCCGATCCTTTCGCCTCCTTTTTCCTATCTTCCACCGCTATGGGAAGCGACCCATGATTGTCCGTCGTAATAGACCCCTTTTTTTTGGAGGGGTGACTTCCCAAGTTTTCTGACCCAAAGAGATCCTTTGAGTTTTTCTTTTCGCGCTGGGCTGGGACCCCTGCACACATGCGGTTATGGAACCTAACCGCAGGCGAAATTTTTCCAAAGGACTTCCTCCTTTTTTCTTGCGGTCACTTTAGCCTGTCTTCTTTGTGCCACCGATCCGATTTTCCAGGACTATGGCATCATTTTCGAGATCAAAGTCTCTTTTTTACCCTTGTCCTCTTTGATCGGTTGGAGGTATATCCTAGTCTCTCTGAGGTTTCGTCCCCCCCAACACCCCGTTTTTTTTTTGTCGCCGGCCAGCCGTATCGGAGTTTCCAAACCCCCCGTCGCGTTTAAGAAAGGACCGTTTGTTTCTCCTAGTTATAACTTTCTCTTGTCCCAGAATACGAGGCGCTTCGGCAAGAGTGAGCTATTTTTTTTTCCTCTCCAGCTGACGAAAGCGCTCGCTTTTGTATTGTGTCTGAAGTACCCCCCCCCTCCTCTTTTGGGCTTTGTCTACTCCCCCAGTGATTCTACCCCAACACCGCATGGGAACATACCCCTTTGTCGAGCCTGCCTGGCTCGTTATGGGCAACGCTAGCGTCCATATTAAAACCTCGGAACCTCCCCCTGCATTAACCTGAGCGATCTGATGGATATCGTTGTTTGAGCGTGCCTATTACTCCCCCAAATGCGCAAAGCGGCGTTTTCGGTAGTCTACTGGTATTTTTTTTCTTTTCTTCCCCACGTGTTCGACTTTGGGGGTTCGGGGTTCAAGGACTCGCGAATCCCGGAATCCTTTGTGTTGTGGGGTTTCTATCGTGAATCGTCGCCTTTAGTTGACGCGCGTTTTTTTATGGTTTCTGGGCACCTTCTTCTGTGTTGCCGAGATGCCTCCTGCCCGCGATCCAGAAACTTTTTTCCCCCGACCCTATCTTGATGTGCGGTCTTTCTCGAATGGTACTGAAAGCTTTTGGTTACTGCCTCTTGCGAATTGGTTTCTTTTGACGTCCTTTTTCTTCAAAATCTCGGGAGGAAACCGTAGGACTCTATCTTCTCCCCTTTTGTGTCTGTTCGTTTCTTGTTTCCTCTGAGCTGTTGAAACTGCTTTTTTTCTGCCCCCGTCACCCCCTTTTCACCTTCGGCAGTAGTTTGAACTTGAGGATGCACCATTCGATCTCCCTCGGACTACCTCAAGTGGAGTCGCATTGATTGAGAGACCTGTAGGGCTTAGGCATCTCTTCCTTTAAACAAATTCGGTCAAGGGTTCTCCCTCCTTAGGCGCGCATTCATTCAAGGGACAGACCCTAGTTCAGAATACTTCTACCCACAGGCCTTCACTTTTTTCGGCTCTTTATCAGTCCCCCCCCCCACCCTTTCCTTTTTTCACACCCTGTGATACTTAGAAGACCCAAACTCCCCCCCCCCAGCACGAAAAACGCCCGCATCAAAAGTTTATATTTGTTCCTCCTGAGACTTTCGCAGAAACTCCCCCCCCTCTGACTAAGTTTTATATCGCTTTTTTTTCCGTGGAGGAACACTGGCCGATCAGCTTGAGGAACACGTTTTTAAAATTTGCTTTTGTTTTTACCTCAGGCGATCCGCCGGCTTATTTTGATGTTTTAGGTGTATATTGTACAGACAGAAAGATGACGCTCTGAAACAATCCCCCCCCCCCCTTTTTTCTCGGATTGAGGATATTTCCTGCCGTGAGGTCTGGGAGTGCTAACGTAAAATTATTGGTTCCTTTTTTGACGTTGAGACTTCCCCCCCGCGAACAGAAGTCACGTGAGGCAAACCTTTGTCCTATTGCGCGGAAGGCGTCATGCCGCTTCAAGGCGGGTGTCCTTCGCCCACGAGGTTGTTGCCGAACGCCATCAGGACATGCCCTACCTGAGCTTTTTCTATTTCTTCCTGCTTTCGATTTCCTTTTCAATCTCGCCCATTGAGCAAGGCCGTTTTGGTTTTTCTTCCAGTTTGGGTCTCTCAGTGGTCCTTGAACTAGGCTCGCCAAAGGAAGGTATTTGGGGACTCCCAGGTGGTCCCTGCTTTTTTCTTTTTCGTGTTCCTTACCTATTCTTTTTGCCGGCTCTTCACCACCAGCGCGCGGCTCGACCCCTGACGTCAAGCACACTGAGCTGCTCCCAATCAATTTTTCCACATCTCCGAGAAGTCCGCCCGGACCTCCTTGTAGCCGCTCTCCGGAGAGAGGTCGCTTTCTATCCGCGGAGATTTAATATGGTTAGTCCTCCTTGCCTCCGAGTCCAAGACCCCCTTGCCCCCACAATTCGCGGCTTCAGCCATTTCCTAATTTTCCAGTTCGTCTCGAAGTTCCCCGACTCCAGACGTTAAGCTTATTTCCTAGCAGAACGGACTTTTCCTCCCCTTAAAGGCTCCAAACCACAACTTAACTACAATCCCTTTCAGAACAGGAGAGCCAGCGGATCTGGTTTTTTGGTGTCGGCAGTCATGGCCAGCGACGATTCCCCTTCTTTTTTGCTGACTTCCTTTTTCTTTTTAGGGCCCCTCGAGGACATCACGTTTATCAGGTTACGACCTTTTGAGGATTTTTTCCCAGTCCATGCAAGATCTTTCACCAACTGATCACACTGTCTCCGCAAGATAAGGAGAAAATCAAGAGTTTTTTTTTTTGCTGAGTTACTGCAGTTCCCCCCTTGGCTCCCCTCGAAAACAGCTTCCCCCCCTCGTCAGACCATCTGCTTGCGTCAGCATTCATTCTAACCCCTGATTGCCCCCCAAAAATTCCTGTAATACCGGAGCTGCGAAGGCACTCCCACTGAGCATACCCCCGGGTCCCAAGCCATGGTGCTTTGTTTTTGAGAACCACACCCCCATTTATTCGGTCAGCCCTTTCAGATGGTTATATATACCCCCTACCTTTCCCCAGCGTTCTCGCATGACGGTATCAACCCCCGCGATATAGGCGAGCCAGCCGTTCTTGAGGTGAGCTCCCCTTAGATGAGAGCATTTCTTTCCAAGCCCGCAACGAACATCTTGGCGGGCTGGCTTTTAGCGTCCGATACGGATTTCTCTCCCCCCTTTCAGGATCGCGAACCAATAGGGTCCGGTGTTCCCCTCGGCATACTCTCTGCCGTCTCTGGATTCCTCCGCGCTGGCCCACGAGTCTCAGCAGTTCCCCTTTTATATGAAGAGATCTTTGTCAAGGCAAGAGCACGTTTCGAGAGAAGGGTCTTGAATACTCCTGCCCACCTTCGCTCGAGAAGGACGGCGTTGCTGCTCCATATGCCATCTCTTCATAGTAGCCCTCACCCTTCCCCTGGCCAGATGGTTGAGCTGTCCTTCTTTTTAAGTCTCTTGTGATGTCCGAGACGAACCCTTATATTGGCGTTCCTGATCTTCAGACGGTATCCAATTCCCTCTCGAGGTCGAGCCCCTAAACACCAGCGCCCGGTCCGGGTTTGGGGTCCGAGCACTCTTCAAGATTTCCCGGTCGGCCCCCTTTCGTCAGGTCGGGGTTTTTTTTTTTTTTTTCCCCCAAGACTAGTCCTTCTCCCTTCAAAGCCGGAAAGTAGCCGGCATACCGCTAACCTTCTACTACCGAATCGCGTTTACCGTATTTGAAAGCACCACTTTGTAGCGGCCCCCCTCTCCCTCCCTGACCCCCCATGTCAGTCTTTTTCACCTTCGCTTTTCTTTTTTTTCTTCATTATCCATTGACTCCGCAGACTGAAATGTTCGTCCGAGGGAAACAGAAGAATTCTTCTTTCTGATCGCATGGCCTTTCCTGCCGTCAGTCCCCTTCTCCCGTTACAAGGTTTATTTCCTGAACTACTGTTGGCGACCCTTCCCCAGTTTTGTCGCATGGCGCGAACAGAGGGGTTCGATCGTCCTTGCGGGCTATCACTAATTTCTTGGAAATCTGTCCTTCTTTTTTCAATCCCCCTAAGTTGTGGAGAATTTCGTCCTCCTTGTGAGGGCAAGCTAGGTCGCTGCCGGAACGCGTTGGAGAGCGCATTAGCTCTTAGCGGGCCCGCTCGCGACCGTCACTTTCGGATTTTTGACAAGCCGCCCCTTTCGCGCTTGCCGCCGCTATCAGAATGGGTTCATACTCTTCTCCAAGGTGTGTTTCAGAGATATGACCCAGTTGATCTTCCCGGCACTTTTTTCGACTGTGCGCTTGTAGACTACGCATTGTCTCCTAATTTGGGATGGCCTTCCCTTAGGCTCGCCCGCCGTCAATCATTTCTTGAAAGCGCGACGAGAGGTTGCACTGCCCCAACCTTGAAATCGTAAACCCCGTTTGGCTGACCGAGACTGCCTATCCGGATCCCTCCTGACTGATCATCCGGTTCGCGCCAATGCTCGGCGCTTTTCCTTGTTAGACACCCTTTCCCTCTTCTTTCTCTTTAACGGCGCTGGTATATGAATTTCTTTTGATTTTTGAGACCTTGAGCAGTCATGGCGGATCAGCCTGCCCCTCCGGTTTCTGTTCAATCGACAGGTTCCGCCATTTAAAGACTTCTAGATACTTTCTTCACGCTATCTCTGAAGACCGTTTTAGATCCAATGGGCTGCGGTCGAGCGATTGCTCCTGGGCGTTCGAAGGGCATTTTGTTGAGTTACTCCCCGCCACCGACCGGGGAACTTCTCCCGAGACGGTAGCTCTTAGGATATGGCCGATGTCTTTTCGGCTTCTTGTTGTAAGACTATGCTTCATGACATGACCGGCATTTCTGAAATCCCCCCCTTGCTTGACGTGAGAAGACCGCCAGGCCAAAATCGGACGGCTCTTGGATCGAAATAGTACTACTGTCGCGGCTTGTGTCCTGACCTTCTCGCAGACTATGCGCTGGTTCTCTTTCCCCACGTCAACGTACCATGAGTCCGACAAGCTAAAATGCTCCCTCCTGAGGCCGCTCTTTTTTTTAAAGTTGGGGGTGATTCAGAGACCCTGGTTTTTTCTCCGTCAGTCCTCTGCTCGAGCCGACCCTATTCCTTTTCAGTATTTACAAGGATGTTTCCCCTGGTAGAGGCTTTTACTAAAGCAGGCGGCTATTTCGTTTCTAATGATATACGTCCAAGCGCGTGGTCCGGGAGCCGCATAGAGATTGTGTCGGCTCCCCCTATGGTCTCAGCATCATCCTCTTATGAATATCAGTTACTCCTTATCCCTTTCCCAGCCGGCGGACGAGGTCGGGCGGGCTACTTTATCAGTTTCTCAGTAGCCCTACGCCCGTGGGTAATAGCCGAGAGAGGAGACAGTTTCCTCTCCTGCGTTGGGGCACCCCCCCACCCCCCCCCTCCCGAACAAACAACCCAAAAAAAACCCACACACCCACAACACAAACCCACCACAGAACCAACACCCACCCCACCCACCCCCCGCCCCCTGCCCCCCCCCAATAAACACCCCCCACACAAAAAAACCAACTCCCAAACCCCACCCACCCCCCCACCCCCCCCCCACAACCCCCCCCCCCCCCCCCCCAACAACCCCCCCCTTGTCTTGCTCGGTTTGGTCCATGGCATATCCACCTCTTGTGGTATGACCCGATTGGCGGGGGGGGTCTCAATCAAATACACGCTGCACCACTGGCTTGTCCCTTCCAAGTATCTACGTTTCCATTATCCTATCCGGGAGAGTCACCACCTCTTCTTCAAGTACTTCTTGGGATACTGAATGGCTTCTCCACTCGGTCTTTGTTTCTACCGGTCGAAGGGGGATTGAGCCGACTTTTCTAAGCAGTCTCCTCCCCCTCTTTGTGTTGCTCCGGATTTGAGGAGACCGCCTCTCGGTCGAATTCTTCCCCTTACGTCCCTATTTTAGTGCCGGGGCCCCATAACGGGCCTTTATCCAAGTCATCGCTCTGCCTAAACAGGAAGCTCTCCCCAACCTCCCCCCTCTAATAGAAGCCCGATTCCATTGAAGGGCCCGGAACCCCTAAGTTTTTTTCTTGATGGAAGTGTACGCTTGATGGAGTGTGTTGCATTGTAGAATACCCCCCTCCCCCCCCCCCTCCCTTTTTTTCTTTGATGTTCAATTAAAAGGATGGATGTCTTATGACCCTGGTAAAGTTCGAGACTTTCCGGACGAGGTAGCATTTTGTATCCGGGAGGGTATTGGTCTTCCCCCCTCTCTCAGAAGAAACACTTTGACTTGCCGCTGAATATGCACTCTTCCCCCCCTTTTTTTTCTTGAGGGAGCATGAGAGGGGGTTTTTTTGTTTTTTTTTTTTTTTGGTGGTGCAATGATTTCGTCCCTTGACTTTCCCGGAGAGTGTTGCGCTCTAATGTTTCTTGAAGATAGGGTCGGTAGAAGCGTCCCCGTTATGCTTTTTTGACAATTCCCCTAAGCGGTAGGACACTCCGTCCCTTAAACTTGATTAAAACCCGCGACGGTTGATTGATTCTTCGTAAGCCGAGGTGGTTTTCCAACCATCCGTGGAAGCGCGGCGTCTGGCGAATGCTATTCGAAGATTCACGCACATTGGAGACTTTCGCGTTGCGTATATCATCAGCCCCTGATGGAGTTCTAAACCGAGAGTGTCAAAAGTCCTCTCCTCCCCGCGCAATGAATACTTTTTTTTCCGAGGTATGCGTTTTCTCCTGCGTTCATTCCCACTTGTTTCCCCACCTGATTTCTGGGCGTTCCCCAGAGACCTAGATTAAGCTTGGCTTCTCTCTAATCTTCATCGTAAAGCCAGCCCTTTTTTGATTTTCGGCGACTTCCCCCTGTGCTCTGTATAAGATAACCCCCCCCCCACACCCCTAACATGATATTTGAATTTGACAGGACGGCGGTCGGCTGTCAACCGCCCTTTTGACCCGTTCTTACCGAAACCTTACCCCCGTTCCAAGAGACTACGCGAGTAGACTATGATCATTCAGTGACGAAGTTTTCTTCCCACCAAGAGCACAAATCCGGTTGGAAAAAACAAGCGGGATTTTTCTGCTTGGTATTTGGGTCATCACATATCCCCTTGCGAATTTGGGCTGTTACGCTCTCCTTCACTTACTAATTTGTAGCTGGACCATTTGATTTTTCATCCTGCTCGTCACTTTCCCAATCCATGAAGAGCGGTTATATAACTCGTCCCCTCCAGACGTGAAGCCAGATGACACTCCTTCCTCCCACCCCAATGATACCAGCAACGTTAGGACGATCTTCCACGATTTCTTTGATGTGAGTGTATCTTTTGTAGATCGCCTTTTTTCATCTCCTCATGTCCCTTTCTCCTGCCTGCCCTTTCCGTCCTTCCGTCCGGCAGGTTCAACCCCCTCTCATGTTAGTTTGAACCGTGAA
>Ga0179593_1396130_pt1:12500-15119 | contig 15119 bp, 12 predicted proteins | sample CZODoug2_1_08_16_FD_185931 | JGI IMG/M metagenome (GOLD analysis project Ga0179593, IMG submission 185931) | Vadose zone soil fungal communities from Angelo Coast Range Reserve, California, USA - CZODoug2_1_08_16fungal (PacBio error correction) | ecosystem: Environmental >... | reverse complement strand
TTCCCTCTATCCCCATCGTGACTCCTCTTCTTACGGGAAAGTTGTCCTTCAACTTCGACTCCAGCACCCTTCCCTAAGCCCACCAGTTTTGACGTTTATCAACGATCTCGCCGCTCGTTCCTGATTCCTTAAAAACCATCTTCCAAGTCTCTCTATCTCTCCCCCCCTAGGTGTCAGAGTATCAAATCTTTTCACTTCATCTTATTAGGTCCTTCGGTGATCCTCTTCCCCTGGACAATCCTGGATTCCCACCCCCAAGTCAACCTCTTCCACCATTCGGCACTTCCGGCTTCTTAACCTTTCTTTCTTCATTCGCCTTTCACCCAAGGGTTTGACGGATTCTGCCCGTTTCCGGCACGGCTATTCTTCTCCGTTTATAGCTGATCGTCCCTACCCACACCCCACGGTCTCTCTCCAATTACCAGACCCCACCTGCTCGTTCCTTTAAAGGTGCGACTGACACCGGTTGCTTCCCCCCGCGTGGCCCTGCCCCACCGTTTTTAGCGCTGTCTTGTCATGCGATTCACTCCGTGTCCACTTTCTTTCACTGCGCTCTTCCTTGAAAGACGCTCAGCTTTTCAATACCTATTGAGTCCACAAATAGTCCCCCCCTTGACGCAGCTTCCCACCGCTTGGCCACTACGCGTTCCCCCCCCCCCTTTCGACCCCATGTGGGCGAGGGAATTCTCTTCTGCAGCGACTACATCTTTCTTGACACTTATATTTCTTGGCCCACTCGAAGACTCCAAAAAGGATTGTACCCCGCGGAGTAGATCCCTTAGGGTGAAAACGGCAGCTTATCGGTTGTTCCTCCGCAAGGCTTCGCCGTTTTTTCCGTTCCCGACCATGCTCCCCCTCCTACTCTTCCCCCCATTCTTCTTAGCACCACAATCAATTCCCAAGGACTCAAAATAGAAGAGTCCTTCTTGGGCGTACACCAATCCCTTGCCTTCACGTTACGCTTCCAAATCAAGGATTTCCGATGTGGTCGCGTCCTTTCGTTGAAGCGGTCCTTTGTCGGCCCTTTCTAGTGCGCGACCGCTGTCTCCTTTCGTACGCTTAAATCTCCCTTGTGGGTTGTCCTATTTTCCCTTGTCTTACAATGGCGGGCGGCTTAAATTCCACCTGGTCAGGACGCACAATGTTCTCTTTCCCCGGTGGTTCTCCAGCTTTATTCCCCGCAACCCTGCTTTTGATTTTCCCCAAAAGAAGCGTCTTAACTCTTTTCCGATCAATCGGGTTCTGAATAAAACTCTCTTCCCACAAAAACAGTCCCCTTTTTCACTTGGACTTTTTTGTCTTTGCAACCTTTTACCTCTGTTCTGAACTCAGTCCGTCTCTTGTCTTCGGAAGTGTGATTAGTCAGGGTTTTTTTCGCCTGAACTCCATTTGCCTCCCCCTAAGTTCTCGATCCTCGTAGAGTCATTTGTCTCTCACAGATTTATCCCCTTTTATAATTCCAAAGATTTTTTTCATCCTCTTCTCCTTTTATTGAGCTTTGGCGAATCTGTTTTTCCCCTCCATAAGGAGTTCTCCTCGCCCTTTAATTTTTCTTCTTCGGACATTACCTTTAGGATCTGCTTGAGCTCCAGGTCTCTAGCTAGCCAGGCGGAAGTCGCAATTTTCTTCTCTCCTCAGTGGTGTTTCTCTTGACATTTCCCGTATTTGGCGTCGACACACCCCGGCTAGAGGTCTTTGGAACAGGCGTGTCTTCCTAGCATTTTTTTTTGCCCTCCCAAATCCCTAGCCGGCAGTTTAAGTCCCCCGTTTGCCTCCCGTATTTGGAGTTTGAGCCATGGAGTTTCGACTTTGACTATTGGTCCCTTGATGTTTTATTTGAGATATAATATGTCTGCCAATGTGCCTCCCCCTCGAAGGTCTGCTAACTGGCTCTTATTTCTTCTGCCGTGCCGCTTCTCCTACTGATTTTGGATGCGCTCCCTCCCTCAAGAAGCGGAGAACTTCAGGCTTACCGCGCTACCTAAGCAAAGTACCCCTTGCACACATCTGTTGATTAACCCCCGTGTTTAGGCGCCTCATTTCGCTCGGGCGACAGTACCTCCTGGAACTGGTTTTCTTCCCACCGGCTCCGTCTCCGAGCATAGCCTCGATTGTCACGCCCCCTCCTGATTTGGCCAGCGCATTTCTTTCTGCAAGGATTCTTCCTTTTCATTGGCGCCATTATGCTTGGCGCTGTGACCATTTCCCTTAACCTCGAAGTTCGCTGGACTTACTTCCTCTTCCTGTCTTGAGCGTGGTGTTTTATTACTCCGTCTTCTTTAGGACGGACGCTTTTTGATATCTTTCCTTCCCCCCCGAGTAAACCTTTGAAGTCCTTCCCCTTCCCTGATGACCCCCATCCCCCCTCAGTACTTTGCTCCCTGGCCGGAGAGCTCCCTCATATACCTAATTTCCCCTCCCCAACAGCTTTCTGCCCGCGTTCTTCCCCCCTGGCGCGAGCGCCCTGGTTTTTTTTTTTTTTTGTGTTTCTTTTTTGGTGGGTTTTGTAGGGGGTTGTGTTGGGTGTCTTTCTGGGGGTGTTATTTTTTTTTTTGGTTCTTTCTGTTTGGCCGGTGTGTTTTTGTCTTTGTTTGGTGTGTTTTTTTTTTGTTTTTTGGT
>Ga0179593_1396130_pt1:0-7500 | contig 15119 bp, 12 predicted proteins | sample CZODoug2_1_08_16_FD_185931 | JGI IMG/M metagenome (GOLD analysis project Ga0179593, IMG submission 185931) | Vadose zone soil fungal communities from Angelo Coast Range Reserve, California, USA - CZODoug2_1_08_16fungal (PacBio error correction) | ecosystem: Environmental > Terrestrial >... | reverse complement strand
TCCCCATGATAACTTCCCTATTGTTTGCACGACACTTTTGCCTCCTGACATCCTTTCTAGTTGAGGCCGAGTATCAGCCAGATTTTGCCTCGTTCCGCCCCATGAGGCCCTACACATTGAAAGTCATCTCCTTTCTAAACTTGGATAGTGGGCTTTTGTCCAGGGATTCCGGCTCGCCGCATAACTGGCTCCCATGACCGCCCCCGCCTTGCCCATTTAACCGGAGCTGGCCCAACACCCCCCTTGCAGGGGTCGGCCCCCTTTTGTGTGCTCGCGGGCTACCGTGGACCACCGAAACCCCACCCTTTTTCATAGCCGTTAGAAAGAGAGCTCCTAGACAAAACCCCTTTGGTTTTAGAAACCCCCTAAGGTTTCCTGGCGTTTTCAGCTCCAGTGAGTTCCTTTTGCCTCCAGAGTCTGCTTGGATTTAGAATGTTGACACCCATAGTCCGGCTCTTCACTGCCGGTTTACCCAAGCTGTTCTGGCGCCTCTCCCGCGTTACTGTAATGTGCCATTTTTCTCAGTGTAAGCAGAGCCCGGTTGACCCTAATCTTCAACCAAAACTTGACGCACAAATACGTTCGCCCCCCGCCCGCGACTTTTCTCCCGGCGGGGTATTTTTCGGTCCTAAGGTGCCTGCCGCATGTAGTTCCCAGCCGATTTAGGTTTTAATCCGCTCCCCGGATTACAAGTTTCTCCCTTACCTAGAGGCCTTTCATATCTCCTTCAGTTTTTGAATGTCTTTTTTCACCGGCGCGTTTTCCCCCCCGAGCCTTCCGTGTCGTCCATCAAAATCTTTTTCTTGATTGCCGTTTACCACATCTTCCTGCGCCGTCCTTCCGCGCCTTTCCCGCTCTGCTGACAATGTCTAAAATCGTCTTCCAATTGCCGCTGCAGCTCATCTCTCCTCCCCTTGCCCCTCCCAACCAACGGTGCCCTGCCTCTAAAAAACCACCTCACTCCACTTCGATCGGCTCGTGAAATTTGTCAATCCCTCGACCCCTTAGAGGGTGAGTCCCACCTTTTTGCAACACCCCCCCCTTTCCCAGTTAATTTAAAGTCCGTGTTTTTCCCCCATTTCCTTTCTCTGAGTCGACCTTTCCGTGATCTTGCCCCCCCCGTTTTTCGTTTGTTGCAAAGCTTCCCCCCGTTCTTTTTCCTTTCGCATGCCAACTCAGGAACACACTCGGTTGTCCCCGCCTTTCAGTTGGAAGCGTCCCTGTTGCCTACAAGTATCTTTCACACTTCGCCATTGAGGTTAGTCTTCCAGGCGCGTTCCTTCCTAGAACATCTGCCTTCAGACCGGGAAGCCGTGGTCCCCGTTCTTTATGCTTTGAAAGCGTCCCGGGATGTAATGCAGTGTTTATGTTACGAGAGCCTTTCTCTGTTGTCCTCTGTTAGCCCCTTTTTTAGTCCAGAAACGTGCCCCTTTGAGGTTCTGGCCGATCCCGTTTGTAGCCTTACCCGTCGTATTTTTTTAGCTAGGTTTCTGCCCCCAAACCAGGGTTACCTTTACCGGAATCTCCTTCTGTTACATATCCCACTGTGTTTCGTTTCTGCGTGTCCACTGGTCGACTTTTCCAGATCTTTTTCGTCCTCCTGCCTGTTTCACGCGTAAGTTGACTCATAAGTGGTTCCCTTCCTTTCTGCTTGGTTCTAGGCTGTTTGGACGTTTTTCCTCCAGCTGTATTCGTTTCCATATTGAGTAAGTCTCCGCCCGTCCAATTCTCCTCAAACGTTTAAGGTTCCCTAGCTGCCCCCAGCCCCAGGATCGTCCTCCTACCGTGTTTTCTTCTTCGGGAACCCTTTCGTAAATTGCATGGCCCCCGACCCGCTTGTTTGTCCTGCTCCCAGTCGTCGGCCATCAGCTCTTCCCCAGTATTGCCTTCTTGTGCCACAGGTTCCTCCATGACCCCCTGCATGAATTTCACACTATAGGGAGCAGACCCCTTCTTCCCCCGCGTCTCTGCGGTACCCTTTGACTCCTTTTTTCTCACCTAGTCAAGGAGGAGAGGATTTCTTCTGCTGCTTCGCTTCCTAACCCCCAAAGTGCCTGAATTATCTTTCCCCCAGCTCCTCTGCGCTTGCAAATTGTGTTTTAACACTATAGTTACGGATCTGACTGAGGGTCGCTTTGTACAGTCAAATTTCCTTCCGATTTCCTGGAGTTGATTGGCGACTTTTAATATAACTTCGTTCGAATAGGAGAGAGTGTTAAGATTGCTACTCTTCCCATAATACCCTCAGTTGTTTTTCGAGATCGGCTCCCCCCAGCGTGAAACCCTCTTAATCATCCTCCCATTTTTCTCGTACTAGAAAGAGCACCTCCAGGCAGCCCCTCAATGAAGTGTCCCCAAATCGTTAGTGTGCTCCCCGCTTTACTGAAACGATTTTTCCCCCCCAAAGGTCAATGGAGCCATCTCTCCCGGTCCCAAAACTTATCACCTCTTCCTTTCATCCCGTATCCCCGCATACGAGCCTCTCTGCAATTTCTATTAACACAATCCAGTGTCCCAAATGGTTAAGGCCTGACCTCTGCTTCCCCCGGATTCCTCCCTAACACAAACAGTTTTGAAGTTCTGGTCCCGTTCCCTATGAACAGTTGCCTAATCGATGAGGGTGTGTCCGAGGATGATCTTCCTCCGATATCTCCCAATAAAAATCTTTTCCATCTAAGGCGCCTGCAAGGGCATGTCAGATGTGGTTAGAAGACCCCCTTAGGGCGCTTCGGAGCATTAGGTGACTGACCTTTTCTTCCCTTCGTCTCTCTTCGGACAATTTGAAGCTCTCTTTCTCCCTTTTTCACTTAAAAACCCTTTATCACGTAAAATAGTTTTCCACGAAGCCGAGTTCCACCCCCCCCAAAGTGATTCCCCTTGAGCCTCTCCTATGCACGACTGTCGCTATAACTCCCTGGGATGACATCGAGACGCCCATTCTCTTGTGCGAGTCTCTCTGCCAGGACTCAAGGTCTTTTCATTGAAAACTGGCCCGGAGATTTATTGCTACCGACAACTCAGCTCCCCCCTCCAGCGGAAACTTTTTATTGCCCTTCTCCCCCACAAGAATTCACACTTTTTCCCCTTTTCCACACCTCATCGTCCCTTTACATCCTGCTTTACCCCAATCCTAACCGGTGGAAAGACGGTGGTCGTTCTTCCCGTGGCCTCTTCCGTATGTTCTGGATCTGCGAGACCCCGGTTCCTGCTCCTGCCCTTATGTTTGCGCGTTTAGTCCTGGGCGGCCTTGCGGCGGAAATAACCTTCCGAACTTTTTCCTCTTAGACACACTGATTGATGGAAATGTAGACACGCAAACAGAGATTCTTCGTTTTTCCCCAAAAGAATGTCGTTCCCTCACCAACCCCTTCAATATCTCATGACCCTGGCCCACACCCGGTCTTTTTGATGTTCTGCCATTGTTTCGTTTGGTCCACTCTCATTTCTCTGGCTAAGCGTTTCTCTTACTAATTTTCTTTCTTTGTTTGCCCACCTTTTACGGAACTTTCCATAGAACTTCGTTTGGCACTTGTCTTCTCTCATTTACCCGTTTATCACTTAGCTTTTCCCTCATATCTCCTTTCGCCGCTTCTACTTTCAACATCCCACTTGAGAGCGACCGAAACGTTTTTCTTAGTCCGCTTAACTTCTCAGCGCCTTTGTAATTCGAGCCTTGCTGTCGCTTAGCATTCTATCTACTTCTTCGACGAGCAGAGTTTCTCCACATTGATGATCCACCATCGAAAGAAGGGCTGCGTCCAAGCGTGTGGGGGGTTTGCGTCCGCAAAAAACACCCTAGACGGAGCGCTCTGTCGGCCCGGATCTTTCCGGCCATCCTTTTTTTCGGACTGACGATTCTGTTTCCCGTGTGTTCTCGCCTTAGACTTTTCTGTTACCGGACCCACCCTAGACGCGAACCCCGGATTATCTTCATTTTCTCGTTGCTTTATGGGCCCCGCGTCACGCGATTCGCTCTCCATCAGCATCTCTTCTTCTAGATGCCAGTATCCCCGCGAACAACAACACCCAACCCACACACAAAAACCCACCCCCCCCCCCACCAAAACCCAAAACAATTTTTTTAGACCTACCCCAAGAGGTGTCGTCAATTTTTAGGCTCTCTCGTATCGGCGCTGGCGCCTGAACACAACGGGGTAGTACAAAGGCTACGATTCGTCATATCCTTCAAGAAAATGCCCCGCACTCCGGATTTTTTTCGTTTTTCGTTCTGAAAATGAATTTTTATTAGTTTTTGTGCTGAGTTTCTCGCCGACTAACTTCCTCACAAAAGAATTTTTCTCTTCTGGCCCTTTCGCGTAATGGCTGAGCCGTCTGTCCCATGGTCAGCTACTTCATGGTGCTAAGGATACTCTTCATCACGGCTAGGGTCGTCCTGAGCCCCCCGTTAGCTGACAGCCCCCCCATATGATTCATGGAACCTATAGATACAATTTTCTTTCCGAAAACGCGACTTCTCCCCTAGGGAAAAGTAGCTGAGCTGTGTTCTTTTGCTCAAGCTCGGATCTGGTGATACCCCACTTTCTGGTTTTATGAGCTTTCAGGAGCGGCGTCCCTTTCTCCGTGTCGTAGGCCAGTATTGGTCACTGATTTTTATGCGTTCGCTCCCGCCGACAGTGTGCTTGGCCCTAGTTTCAATTTTTCTCGTACCGTATGGCCTCGATTTTTTGTTTTTGCCATGTACCTGCATTCTCCCATTAACTAATAGGTTTTTCATTTTTTAGCTTTTCCTTTTTCCCCCCTAATTTGCCCTCCCGCGAGCGTCCACAAACAACTCCCCCGAATTCGTAATCATCGAAAATTGCCATGTTTTCATTTTTTCCCTGACACCTCTCCGTTTGTGAACCATCCCCCTAACGCACCTTAACAGTGCTCATTCACCACCGGTTTCTTCCCCACTGGATTAGGGACATGTTGGGTTTTTTCCCAGCTCAGGTACCTTTAATAGGAACCTCTCCATACTTTATGAGCAACTGAGTCTTCAACCCAAAAACACCCCGTCCCATCCCGTTCCACCTTTCTCTAAACGCTCTCCTTTCCCCTGTTGTTGTGTCCCTTAGCTAAATTTGGTGACTTCACTTTTTACCATCCTTTTATTTTTTCTGATTTTGTTTCAATTCCCACTTCCGAATGCTTTTCTGAGAGTACCCGGTTGAAAATTCCTGTCTTTCCACGGTTCCCTTCTCCGGTTCGTCCTCTCTCAATGCCCCTGTTCTTGTTTTTTATGTCCACTGAATGATGTTTTGTGCCACGCACAGATTCCCAAACATGGTAAGGTGCTCTTTCTCCTGCGGCGGGAGTTTTCCGCGCCCTCCGAGTCCTCTGCGCACCCCTCCCATCAATAATAAACAAACTCCTCCTGCGTGTGAATGTGGAAGAATGTCTTTCCCCGGTAGTAGACAACTCTATTTTCGCCTTTACCTTCTTCTCGGGACAACTCTTAAAATGGAAAGAACGTTTCTTAGTTAACCCAATAGTCTGATAATAGGATAGTAGTGTGACCCACCCACTTCATCCCTTGACCGCTTATCGGACTCTAAGCTACGGAACCATCCGAGTCCCTGCCGCTGATGTTTGATGCGCGATGCATTTTTCTTATCAAAAAGTTCCACCCCTGTTCCCATTTACTTTTCAAGAATCTGCGATAGCAGTTAGAACCCGTTAAGGAAGCCATTATTTCGATGGTTTAGTAGCTATACGTTTTATTTCCCCCCCTTGGATCCATCCTACACTTTGTCTTTTCATGGCAGACCCGGTGTGATGTATGCGATTCCCGGCAAGAGGCAGTTTTTTCCAATGTCCGACCGGACCGTTCCCCCCCTACGACTTTCCTCGTCGTCTCCCCCTTTCTCTTGGGGTAGGCCAATGACAGTTTATCGAGTGCTCTCCCATCAGCAATGGCCGCACAGCACTGAGTATCCCCAGACCTTCCCTCACACGGCGTATGGACAAACGGAGGAGTTGCGGTGAAGTTTCTGCCTGCTATTGCTCGTCGTGTCCCGTCCTGCAAGCCCCCCCATGCTGACCTGAGTAAGGAGAACAGCGCCGACGAGCGATCAGCTGTTCCCCCAAAAACGGTTTTCTTTCCAACCATGTTGTCATTCGTTTTATTATCTCAGTCGAATCTTTCAGGAGGAGAACGAGCGATGCTTGCGAAGCATCCACATCTGCAGGGTATCAGCCGCAACTTCCCGGCTTAAATCAACTATTCCCTCCTCTAAGTATTCGTCGGTCTGTTACGTTTCATATGTGCGATACTTCGTTCCCTCCAGACGCACAAGATCTTCAAGGAGAAACTTATGCTCCTACATCAAAATCTGAATCGTCGAACTTGAAATAGTCTGGTCCGTTTTTTTTTTTCGGCCTCAATCCGCGCGGTTACTCTCATCAGGCCCGTCCTGTCCACTCCCCAAGCGGAGTTCAATGCCTCCTTTTTTTTCCCATTTAGGAATTGTTCCGGGCCTACAGCATTCTTTTCTTCCCTGATCTCCCACCTGTCCGCCAGGCTCGTGACATCAAAAATTTGTTCCGCGCCTCCCCGTCCCCCCCTTCCCCCATCAAAGAGCGCATTGCCTTCGCATCTTATGACCCTCTACTTTTCCCCGTTTAACCTCCGTTCGAGACCCTTGCCCGGTACACCCCCGCGATCTAGCCGTTCTTTCACATTCTTCTCCTTTAAACCCCACCCCACCGCTCCCGCCACAGGATTGACTCCGATTTCTGGCCGTTCTGGACTCTTAAATGTAGTGGCCCCCCCCCCCCAACCGTAAACCCATTCCCCCTGCCCAGTAAAAAGTTCGTTGTGTAAACAAGGATTGTTGACGGCCCCTTCCGAGTATATGGACTTTTTTTCTTCTTCCTTCTTTTTTTAGAAGCGCTTCGTTGGTGCTCTAAAGCAATTTTTTTATCAGTTGCTTGTTCATCAAATAGTACGCCTCATTCTCCCTTTTCGGCCCATCGGTGGTAGCGCTTAATTTGTCCAGTCATTCCCGAAGTTGCCCCATCCCCCGTAATCCTCATACGCCCCATTGGATGGAAGGATCGTACGAGCCGGCCGCGTTTTCGATCCCAACGGCCAGCACTTCCTTCCCTCTAGGGCCTCGTCACCCTTCTTTTAATCATTCTTTTTCTAGTAAATGATGTCCTGAGTGTTATGTTACTCCGCTAAGACTTTTGCATTTTGACCCTTTGAGCTTTTCGTTTACAAATTCCGCTTCGGGATGCATAAGGTTCGTTTAGCCATTCCATGATGATCGTTTTCGTAGGCACAAACCCTCTGACGTTTCCCCCGACGGATCTAATAGAGTTTTCCATGTGTTGGGCTTTCGAGAGGTCTTTGCCCCAGCCGGGATGGTAGCAAGATCTTTCGTTCGCAATGAGAATAGGGAAATCCGACCCGCGGGCCCTCCGAACTCAGCAAGCTTTTTGGGGTGGCCCGGTGCCAGCTCCAGGGTCGATATTGCTAGTCATCCGGGGAGTGGC
>Ga0179593_1639814_pt1 | contig 15120 bp, 19 predicted proteins | sample CZODoug2_1_08_16_FD_185931 | JGI IMG/M metagenome (GOLD analysis project Ga0179593, IMG submission 185931) | Vadose zone soil fungal communities from Angelo Coast Range Reserve, California, USA - CZODoug2_1_08_16fungal (PacBio error correction) | ecosystem: Environmental > Terrestrial > Soil >... | reverse complement strand
TTCGCTTTTGTCCTTTTTACATTTCGCGAATGTTCTCGTTTCAGTTTTCATTCTGTTGCCTAGTTTCCCCTTTTGTACCCGTTACGGTCGTTATTTTAAGACCTCCCTAAAGTCGAACCCATTTTATCCCGAAGCGCCCCTGGGTTTTGATTTTCTTCAATTTTACACCCCCTGTGGGGCACCCCGGATCTACCCGGGGACGGTTCCCTGTGCGGGCCTCGGGGTGCCTGCACGCGAGCAACCTCACTGAAAACCCCCCCACTGCTAGCTTATCTTTTCTTTTTCTTGATCCCTAGAACACCCCCCTCTCCCCGTGAGTTTTTTTTGTGACATTCCCTTGATTTCTCTACCGTTCGCTTGGGGTCAATCCTACCACAGCCGCACACACGTTTTGTACCTTACAGATGTAAAGGTTTTCCCTGTTGCAGCCCTTCCCCATTTTGACAAGGAGACCAGTTACTTGTCCCCCCCAAAGCCCTGGGGGACAGTCCTATTTTTTTCTATCAATGATAATATTATCGCCGGCCTGTCCCTCACTGTACCCCCTTTTTTTATGATGTCCACATTTCTTTATTGTCCCGTTGAACCTGTCCACTGTTTGAACGACGTTCCCGTTCGTTTTTTCGTGTGACTCTCACTTCCCTGCGTTCCTGTACCTTATGCGGGCGAATCCGAACCCCCCCGAAATTGGACATCCACATGGCAATTAACTTCCCCCCCTCTTTCCCCCTAAGGGACCTACCTTCCCCTTTTTTGTTTTAACTCTGTCCCGTCTAACCCCTCCGGAATTTTCTCCCTTCCTCTTCTACTTTCCCACTCTGTCTATGTTTGTTATTTTGTGTTGTACTGTTCCCCCCACAGAAATTTGGGCCCCAAAACCGTTTCCCCGGTTCCCCTGCCAATGTTTTTTTAGGTGTTACCGAGTCGTCGTCACCTGCTATTTTTTTGTTTCTTTTTTTTTTTTGGTGGGGGAGCTCCCTGTCGAGACTTACTACTCAAGCGTATCCCCTCTTCTTAGTAAAAACCTTCTCTCTTAAATCTCTGGTGGGGCCCTTTCCCCCTGGTAGGTTATATTCGCTGGTCTTCTTGGTGTGTCCACAGCCCCCTCCGCTTTTCCGGCCGTTAGGTTCCGCTCTCATCTGTTGATTCCTCCCCGAAACCCTCGCACTATCCTGTACGGTTTCGTCCTTGGTAAACATTGCCTAGGGCTCGGTTTGCAGGGGAACCCTGCGTACCTGTTCGCTCTTATACAGAAGGTATTTGGTTTTGTCCTATCGTTCTTTTTTCCTCTTTTCATCCCCCTATTCACGTTCCCCCGATCCCTTTTCAAATGTCCTCTTTCCCAAAGACATCCAGCGGTCCTTTCTCACTGTTTTCTTTAATAGAAAGGACTATCCTTAGGACCCTTTACCCCCTGATAAGAGGGTTTCGGATTCTGATGCTCTTACCTTTTTATGCCTGATTTTCTTCTCTACGTTCCTGGTTTTTTTGAGACGTTTTTCCTCCCTCCCCCCCTTGCCTTCAAAAACATTCTACTCTCTAAATTGCTCCAAAACCAACGACTCCGCCCCCCTCGGGCCCTGTCCTCTGCAAGACCACTTGACTCTGTCACCCGGGCTTTCCCCTCCCACCCAAGATCTCCGCTCCGTATGCTTTTTCCTGATCCCGACAGCGGCCCCTTGACTCATTTTCCGACCCCCGTTTCATCGTTCATAGCTTTTCTACTATTGCGCAGAGGCCTGTTTTACCTTGCCCGTATTCGTCATGATGCCCCTGAATTGCCGCTGCAGTGACCGCTCTCGCTAATTCGCCAATGATCGGGTCCTATCACACCACATGTCCTTGGGTCACCGACAAGTTGATAATGTGGACTACGTTTGGTGTTTTTCGTCGGAACCTGGACTTCCTGCCCCTTAATTTCACTGCCGTACTTTTGTTTTACGATTTGGTCCCCACGTGTAGTTTTCCTTTTCCCCATATCCCCTCCCTCCCGATGAGTTAAGGCAGGAATGCCCCCCCCCCCCTTGTTTTTTCTCCCTTGTTTTGCAAATTCCCCCTCCCTTGGTTTTCTCCCCAGATAGTGTGTTACCCCGTCCGCAATAATTCGTGATTGTTCCCTTGCACCCCACACCGACAAACCCCTTCCATTATACCCCTGCTACGGGATTCTTCTCCTACTGCCGACCCCGGACTTCCCAGGTTTCGATTACGGTTTTCTTTTACCTTCAACATCACACCCCTTTTTTAGAGGTTCACCTCGATCCTTTTGAATCTTATGTTTGCGATAGCTGCCCCCCCGTAGGGTTAAAGTGCCCCCGCGGGTTTGGACGTTTTCCTGTACCTTGCGGGATATCCACCTTTTCTTCCTCAATGAGGAGCTTCTTTTGTTCCGTCAGTATTTACGTCCTTCGTGCTTGCTCTGAGCCAAGCATTCCCCTTGGGAATTCCCCTTTCCCCCCTTTTCAATTCACACGGGCGCAGACGGTACGTATTCCCCGCAGGCACACCCCCCCCCATGGCGGTTTCCGGGCAGGCGACTACCTTCTCTCTCCCCCCTTTTTTCCGTTCCTTATAAATACTTCCCAAGGCACGGGCCTTTTGGTTTCCCATAATGAGGGTAGTTTTCTTTTGACTTCCTGGACAAAGAAAAAAGGCCCCCCCCCCTGGTTTCCCCCCCCCCCCGTAGATCGCGGTATGACTTTTCCGTTAGAGGAGCTTTCCTCCCTAGTTTTTTGTTTTTGCCGATCTCCCCGGCGAACTTTTTTTCTCCCTGCCTTTCCCTATCTTTTTCCCCCGCGGTTGAAGCTTTTTGTAACCTTGCCCTTTTTTTAACAAGTCCTCCCTGGATTCTTTTGGTCCTTCAGTCTTTTCGGAACCTTAAGCCCGTACAGTAGGCGAATCGCTTTAGTGTGGATTTGACGTCGACTTGGTCCCCCGTCTCTTCGTAGTTCCCTTGGGAAGCAAGGTACTGCTGTCCCATTTTCATAAGTGATATGGTCCTACCTCCTCGCACGTCCTCTGACGTGGCGTTTTCCAAGCCCTTTGTCCTGAACGCTCGGATAAATGTCCCCCCAACGTTATAGCACCTATTTTCCCCCCTTTTTATTACCGCTTGCCACTGAAAGTGCCCTAGGTATTGTAAATGCATATTTTCCCCCCCCTGAAAAGTAATTTGCGCTTCCCCTCTTTTCTGTTCTTCGGCGTGTTTCCCCCCTGTTTTAAGTGTAGGTACCTTCAGCGTCCCCTTTGGGGCTCGATGTCGATTCCTTTACCACGAGTTTTATACAACCCAGATCTGTATCCTTCGGAAACCGGTCTCCGCTGTGCCCCCCCTTTCCGTCGGTACAAAGGGTTCCTCTTTTTCCTTCCCTGAAACCCGCCTTAGAGGTATCAATGACCCCGTTTGAAATCATAGATTTCTTCCTCACCAAAAGGAAGTCGTTTCTTCCCGAGAATGGTGTCAGGTTTCGGTGACGGCACCCAGTTTGGTGGAGATCTTGAGATTTCTTGCTTGGCCTACTCTAATTGAACTTCCCCCCCCCCCGTCTTTTTTTTTTTTCCGTGGATCGTCGGAACTCCTTTTGAGCACCCTTTGTACGTAGAAATCCCCTCGAAGATCCACCTAATAGAATCCCCTCCATTTTTCCTTACCCGAGTGGGTCCTTTATGAGCCACCTCCTTCTGAGCGGGTTTCTGTTTGTTTTTTTCAGACCTCACGCCTTAGGTCTGCCACCCCCTTTACCTTGCTGTTCCCATGGACGAGCTGGTTTAATTTTGTTGGACTTTTTCTTTGTCCATCATCGATGTTTGTTTTCTGTTATTCGCTTTAGCCCCCTCTTTCTTTCCGACGAGTACGACAGCCCCTGAACGGCTACGAAGTAGTTTTTTTTCCCTTTTGCGCCTTCAACTTGTTCGGAGAGACGTTACTGCGTCTTTTTTGTGGCCTCTTGGGAGAATCTCTCTCCCTGTACTCGTCCCCCGCTTTTCTTTCCGCTTTGTGCTTTTTTGTCAACGAAGCCCTTCTATCCCTTTGATGATGAAAAAAGTCCACTCGACCTCATTAGATCTCATCGGGACCGGATTTCTGGTAAGTCCCGGTTTAGGCTCAATTATCTGGGCTTCTTTTGGAGATTTCCCTTCGATCTGTACTTCAGACTGTGTGCCCCAATGTCGAGGAATTCGGGATTTTCAACTATTTTTTCCTTGAACTTGACTTGAATTTACCTACTCCCGTGGATGTAAATCCCCTTTCCCACCTGTGTCAGTATCTGGTACCGACTCCCCCAGAGGGAGTTACCTGGAACCGTAGTGTTCCCTTTCGTTGGAGGTTCCCCCTGTTTTTTGTGAATTAGCCGATCTTCCTTGGAGCTCGACGGGGTCTGGGATGTTTCCTTTCTGAGGATACGCCGCCTTTCTTCTCGACCATTTTTCATTGTTCCTAGGATGGTCGTTTTCCCCCCGCCAGACGGGATCTTGATGTCATGTGCCGTCTTTCTCCTCATTGACTGGGTAATTTTTTCCTTTCCTTTGCGGCCACCCGATCCCATTTTTTTTTTTTGAAAGCAGTCCCCCCCTTAAAAGGCTTTTTTTAACTGTCCTGCTGATACCCACTTCTGCACTTCTTCCTCGGACACTTTTTTTTGTCAAATAGTGGGGGTGTTTTTCCCTTTTTTTGATAACCGTCAGGATTCTACGGCCCGTAACGGCAGAATATTCGCCATCCTTTTTTCCCCTGTTCTATATTTTTTTTTTTCCTCCATATAATCCCCCTTCTGTGACATGCCGCTCCTCCCAGGGGCGCCTCATTGTTATTTTTTTGAGTTATTGCAGTTGCTGTCACTGATATTTAAACTTACCCTGTTCCTTTGGCGCTGATAGTTCCCCTGTTCTGCCTTTTCGGTACGGGCGCCCCGAAGGACGTGATCGCTATCCCTCCGCATAATACGCGCCTCCGTATTGAAGTCGAATGAGATCTCGGCAAACCTTCACCCATCTCTTTGTTTGTGGTTTCTTTCACCCCGATATTTCGTGGATTGCCTTCGCTGTCCTGATGTGTGACTCTGATGGCCAAGCAAACTTCTTCTTGCCGGACAGGAGCCTTTGTGTGACGCCTTTCCCTTTTCGGCTCTTCTAAGTCCCACACAGGGAGAAGCCATCCTACCCCGACCGTTGATGCTTTCCCTCGTGATGGGCCTCGCCCAACGGTCCCCCAGGCATTTTGAGGGCCCCCGCGGTTCCCTTCCCCTGTTAGCCCCCAATCCCATCCCCCACCCCCATTTGGCCACCCGCGACTGAGTCCTTTCCCAGCCACACAGACGATACTTGGCTGGATTCAAAAACATTCTCCCGATGTGCTCCGTTTGATGTTGACGAATTTTCGAGCTTTTTTGGTGCGTTGATCCCCTTCCACAACCGACCCTTATTGGAACTTTTTGAATTCGGTGCGCTTCCACCCCCCCCCTTGTCCATTTTGGTTTCGTAAGCGAGCAAATTTTCGATTTGTACTTTCTTAGTCCAAGAGCTGTCTGTGAGAAACCCTTTCCTTTTTGGAGTCTTTTTTTTTTCTTTCGACAGCCCCTGCAGTATATCTATTTGCCAGATTTGTTTCCTCCGTGGCATTTTCCCCCCCCCTTCTTTAAAAGTCCTTGCACTTCCGCATGGCCCCCCACATGATTTTCTGCCGGCGAGAACTCGTCTTTTTCGTCCTGTACAGCGGTCCCACCCCCGAGCTACCTGAGTTTCTTTCAGGCTCTGTTTTCTAGTTTTTTCGTTTTGTCCGTGCACAAGCCTTTTGCACCCCCCCAACCCCTCCAGCAACCACCATCTATTTTTTGGTTCTTTTCACCTTTAACGACTCGTGAGTTTGCTTTTTTCCTTTCGGGTCTTCCATCGGACTTCCGGTTCACAGTCTTTCTCGTTTAAACCTGCCCTTCTGCTTTCCAAGGGTTTTTCTGACAAGCTTCTCCCGACTATCCTTCCTAGCTCTTTATAGACCCAAGCTGATCTTCCTTTTTTTCTTAGAACTTTACGTTCACTTGTCTGTAATCACGGTGGTGCCGTGACCATTTTTCAAAATGACTTGCTTTCCGAGTGACTCCGTATCAGGTTTTTTTACCGCCAATCGGCTTCGACTTTACTTCTGTGCAGGATCCAGTTCTTGCAGTCCCGATTTTGAACGTCCTCGTTTAGTTTTTTCTTTTTTCCTTTTGACCCCCCCCAGAACCTAACGACCGCGGTTGTCCTCAGTATTCGATGCTCCCTTTATTTACAAGGTTTTTAAGGTGGAAAAATTTCTCCTTGTTTACCTATATGTCTTCACTTTATAGAGGCTGGACCCCCTCTTTAACAAGAAGGTTGTCTCGCTTAATCCTGTTTTTCTGACGATTATTTTTTTTTTTTTTTTTTTTTCCTATTTTTTTGAAGTTTTCTATCATAACAACCACCCACCTCTTCCTGACCATGATCCTTTCTTCCCCCCAACTCATAAGTTTTCGCAGAACCGTCCCCCTTTCCCCTCAGGAGATCTCTGCACAACCACCGTCGGGTGTGTGTCAGAAGCAATTGGAATTTTTTTTTGGGAAATATGGTGTGCTTTAGTCGTTCGACTTTTTTTGGCGTCCTTCTCCAGGCATGTCGATGTTAGTCTGTCCCGCCGTTCAGGAAAGATGGAATTGTTGGAATTCTTAGTCCGCTAATGGATCCTTACCCGTCCCTTGGAGTTGCACTCAGAAACCGTCAGGTCCACCCGTCCTTGGGCCCCGAGATCTTTTCTAAACATTACTATGTGCCCTTCCCTGATCAACGACTTTACTTTTATGACGATTGGGTACCGGAGGTCTTCCTCTTTTTCCCAGGTTGCTTGGATCCTCTTTTGTGTTTTTTACCGATGTCTCGCGGACCCCTCTTTTTAACGTAACGTGCAACCCCGGAGTTTTTTTAGGATACACATCTTCGTGTTCTTTCCAAGGGCTCTGACTTCGTTTCGGTTCTTCCGGGTACATCTCCGCAGTTACCCAACCTTTTCCCCAGGCCTTCTACACAGTTGCCCCCAAAGCTCCTTCCTCAGGAATAGAGACCGCATCCCTCCCCCTTCGGGAGTTACCCTCCGTTTTGTGCAAACGACCAACCCATCCTGTTTTATTTCTTAGCCGACCATCCTGATGAGTACCCCCCCGCCCCGGGTTCCCCCCCCCCTCCCTTTGATAACTGAGAGGTTCTTCCCTTACTCTTTTTCCCCTGCTGGGCTCGTCACTCTCGTGCTTACACGGTGCAGCGGCGTAGATCCTTAGTGCGACTTATCTTCCACTTGTCGGTTGACCGCCTTTGAGTGTTTAGCCCCAAACCTACTTTGAAGTCCTTCCCTTTCCCGGAACACCCTTTCTTCCACCCTTGCTGGCTTTCAGAGCTTTTTGGGTACCCGTGCTGCCCATTTTTTCGCACCCCTGGCGTTCAACCCATGAGGTGGAACTCCTTGTTATTCCTTCCTTTCTAGAACCCATTGTCCGTACGTTAGTTTCGCTTTCTATTTCACTTTATCTAATTTTACCTTATTGGGTCCGATCCGTCCCCCGCCAAACCGGGTTCACTTTTCATATCTGATCCCAGAAGGTCCCCGTTTCTTCCCGGTCCCCCTTTTATGTGCCACGCCGCCCCCCCCCCCATTTTTTGCCGTCGGGTTTTCCCTTTCCCAAGTTTCTTCTCTTTTAACGTAGTCGACGCCTTTTCTGTGGTTGTCCTCTGCCACTCCCCTCCTTAAGTGGAAGACAGTCCCTGCGTTTCCCCCCCGTGAGATCGGGGGTCGCACCCCTTTTCCCTCCTCGATGCTTTTTTGTCGTTTTTCGCCCCGCTCATTTCAGATCCCCGGCGCGGCCCTCCGCCTTTTCTCCTCGCACTCCACGCCCCCCTTTGTTTTTTGTTGGTTTCCCCCCCTGGAAGTCACATAGGGGCCCTTTTTTTTTTTCCCCCGGCGTCCTTCTTTCTTCGATCAGAAGCTGGTTTTGCTGTCAAGGGCTTTGTTATCATTAAGTTGCCAGTTTTTTCGCAAACCAAAGATGACCCCCCCTTCTCTTTGTACCCCCCCCCCTTTTTACTACATGTCTTCCCCCGCGCAAAGGGTTACCCGGTGCCCTTTTTCTTAAGTCCTTTTTGGGTGTCACAACCACGGGGGTCGCCCTTCCCCCCCCCTCGGTCACGATTGATTCACCGTATTGTGGAACTTCCCTTCTTCCCCCTTTTCCTGCCCCCGTGTTTTTCCCCCAAGGTCGTTGATGCCTTTCCTTTTCTTCCCTCTTCGTCCCGGGCTGTTTTGTTTATTTGTCCTTGTTGTGAAGTGTATTTTTTTTACTCCTTGTGCACTTGCATGTCTTTATGAGAGGCTTGTTTTCCCTGAGGTCTTTTTCTTTGACCTGCGAAAGGCACACTTTTTTTTTGACAATTAGTTTGGAGTTGCATTTTTCCTTATTCTTTTCTCCCACCGAGATTTTGCGCCCGTCTGGTCCGCTTCTCGGGATCCCCCCAACTAGATGTTGCCGGTGTTTTTTTACCGATGGTCGAACTGTTTTTGCCTATATATTCAGTGTGGGAGCGGTCTCTTGTCTTTGTGTGGAGCTTTTTTGAGTTACCCTCTGTTAGGTATTGTTTTATTGCTCTTTCAATGCCCTTCTTGCTTCTCTCCAGCGTTTAACGTCAATAGGTCTGACCCTTCCGCAGTTCGCGTGGCGACGCGCTACGGCTCCCCCCTTCTAAGGAGATTCCTTAAGGCGATTTTTTCCGTCCCTACTTTTGAGAATCGAGTCGGTAGCTTTCCCCCCCCGTTCGTCGGATTTGTTCGTGGGTCCCCGGCGCATTTTTACGGGCATCTTTCTCCCCCAAATGCGGTCCTTATCCCCCTTGGCTTTTTTTTTTTTTTTTTTTGTTGTTTTTTTTTTTCTTTTTTTTTTTGTTCCGGATCGTAGACCGGTTTTTTTCCCCCTAAACATCTTTTTCCTGGACCCTGTGTTTTTTTCTCATCGACGCGACTTTTTCAGATTTTTCCCTGCTGTTATCTTTTTGCCGGGCGACCCGTTTTCCTTTTTTGGACGCGTGCTGGAAGACAGGTACCTGAGAGCATTCATCCCCCTCTTTTTTACGCTTGGTCCCCCTTCCCCAACAAGATTTTTAGGACCACCCCTTTTTCTCCAGTTTTTCTGTTATGGTTTTCTTCCACCTAAGAAATGATGGTCTTCCCCCCATGCAGTTTCCCTTTTCCCCCCGGCTTGGTCCTGTCACCTGGGGTATGATCTCCCCTTCTTCTTTAGTAGAAGTAGTTGCCTCCTGATTCCTTTTCTTCCCTGTCCAAGGTTCCGAGTTCTTTTTTTTTTTTTTTTGCAGAAGGAAGGTCACCCGAGTCTTCCCCCCTTAGCGTAGGCCACTCTCTCCTTCAGGTCCCTACAAAGTTTTGAGACCCCCCTCGTTCCCTCCTCACCTTTTAGAAATCCCTCCCCTTCTTCAACCCCCCTGCCTGGCCGGTACACATTTTTCCAATTTCTCTTCCCCCTGTGACTTCCTCCAAAGGACTTTCCCCCTTTTTAACTAAGGTCCCCCTTTACCGTTGGTGTTTTTTGGTTTTTTGGATCCCCTGAAATCCCCTAGATCTACCCGTCCCCTGAACGAGCCCCTCCCTCTCCTTCCTTTGCTCTAGTTTTCTTTTTGATTCCCTTCACTTTTTCTAGGTGGGGGTCCTCGGTGATATTTTTTTTTTCCGAGCCCCCCCTTTTCTTGAGAGGTGGAAGACGTTTTTTTTTCCTTTGTGTTGAAAGTTCCGATTCCCTTCTTATATTGACTCGGCCATTTTTCGACCGGCAACCGGGCGGTTTTCAGGTGATTCTCTTTTCCCCCAGCTCTAAAGAATAGAGATCCTTTTTTTTCCATTGACTTTCGTCCCTTTCTTCTCTTCTATTTCAGTTGGTTTTTTTTGTTTTTTGAGAGATGGAGATTTTTTTTCTTGGGTCACCCCGGATATCTCTTCTTCTTGGCTTTTTCTTTTTTTCCGATCGATTTTCCTGCATTCCCCCCACTCAGGTAGTAGGGTTCCTTTTTCCCCCCACTTTGAGTCTTTTTTTTCTTTTTTTCCCAGGTTTTGATTTCCCTTGTTTCGAGATAAGTCCGTTCAAAAAATTTTCCCAGACTACGTTTTCTTATTCCGGGAAAAAGGAGCAGAGATGCCCTCAACCCTGGCCAAAGTCCCCCCCCCGCGATGACTTTTCCGGCCCAACCGCCCTTTTAAGTGAGTTGTTTTCCCTTTCTTTTAAGAGTAGATCATTTTCCTTTTCGGGGGTTTTTCCCCCACCCCCCCCCAACGTGTCGTTCGTGTGTACACCCTTTTTTTCGGCCCTCACCAAACGTTCTCCCTCCTTTTTTCCGTCGACAACAAGGAGTCCTCCGAGCAAGGTTTTTCCCGATGGGTACCCCTTTGATCGTGCTGGAGGTCGGTGCGGCAAGTTTCTTTCTCTTTGTGCGGGACTTTGCCCCCTGTCGCGCGTCGCACCCTGATTCTACGTGCTGCGGGGGTGTTCCGAACATATTCCCGTCATTGCGGTGTGCAAAGTGTTTCACGGACACATCCCTTCCCCTGCTGTATCGCGGCCTTCCCCAACCCCCCCCCCCCGAAAGTTCTCGTTCTCCGAAGTTTGCCTCTTGTCTTCATAGTCGGGTACCCCCCCTTTTTCCTGTCTGTGACGATATTCGCAGTCTGTTTATTTTAATCGACCCATTCCCCTGGAGATTCCACCTCCTTTTCTCCCCTAGGGCTCTCTTCCCAGTGTCGTTTATACCCATGCCCCGCCAAGTCGTTCTTGCACAAACCCCCCCTTAATTTTTTCTCCCCCCACACGGTACCTCCGGCCTCGGGGCCTTTTCATCCTTTTTGTCAAACTCGTGTCACCAAGTCCCCCTACCGCATTTTCCTTTTGTCTCTTGCTGCTTCTTTCCTTCTTCTTTTCACCTTTCCACCCCCCGCGTGTAGCCCCGGATCGTTTCCACTGCTGCAGTCTCTTTTCCTTTGGAAACCCCACCAGTTTGATTTTTGCCTACAAGGCTCCCGTCCTGCCCCTAAATCCGCTTTATGTTTTTGTGATCCCGTACCCCCGTGGTGTTTTTTTTTTTTTGATCTTTTACTGGGAACGAACCCTCCCCCTGGCCGGCGACTTTTCCTTTCTTTTCGTAAGCCCCGCGGGTGTCGTCCCATTTTTTTAACCCCTGAGTTGAATGCCTATTTATGAAGCCCTTCCCTCCTGCGAGTCGGATTCCCCCCGGGACCCCCTATTTTTTTGAGACAAACCCCCCCCCTTAACATCTGTCCGAAGAATGGTTCTCTGGGAGTTTTTTTTCCCAACTTCCCCTTAATCTCATTCCCCTTAGGATCATTTTTTCCAAAAGATTCCTTGCACTTTTCGTCCCCTCCGAATGAAGGTACAACACCCATGGCTCGGTCCGTGGCGCCCCTGTGGAGACGAACCCCCCAACCTTCCCTCCCGGGCCTCGATATTGAGTTTTTCACTCTTCCCTTTTTCTTTTTGTTGTCCTCGCCCCCCGCTACTCACCCACCACAACGATTCTTCTTTTTTTTTTCAAATTTCCCCACACCTACTGACCGTCCCGCGAGGAGGACTTTTTTACCCCTCTCTTTCTCCCAAGATATCTCTGGTGGTAGTTTGAATGGTCCTGACTTCGGTGGCGGACTTCTCCGTTTTTTTTTTTTTTCTCACTTATCTTTTGTTTTTTAGTGTGGTCAAGTTTGTATTTGGGACGGAACGTCCTTGTTTCTTCTTCCCCCGTTAGGTTTCCTTACGCACTCTTTCCCATCCCATGCCGCCCTTTCCCGCGTGCACGCGTCTCCGAGCGAAAACGCTGTGGTTTTTTTTTTCCCCTTTTCACGTTTTACCCCCCCCCACGGCTGCTCTTTGGATAAAACCGGACTCGGGAAAGGACCCCGAGGGACCTCTTTTTATTTTTTTCCCCCCTTGATGATCATCCTTCTTTCAGTTTCTTTTTCCTTTTTTCAGTTTTCCCCCCCCGTAGTTTGTACCTCGTCGATCACCGGCACGGGGCACCCTTACCCGCGGTGTACCCCCCCCTTTGGATGCACCACAAGCTCAGTACACATTCGTCATATTGGCGTATAGGGACTGGTGAACCTTAACCCCTTTACCAAAAACAGTGACCTTTCCCCTGGTTTTTCCTTTGCTTTCATTACTGTACGCCTACTCTACACCCTGCGATTTTTGTGAATTCCTGTTTTTTTTTTTTGTCAAATACCCAGCCGCCTGTGTTCAGGCGCGTATCTTGGGGGGTGGATTTTTTGCTTCGTTTCCAATTCCGTAGGTGTTTTCCTTAGTACCCCCTCGGCCCTTGGTTTTCGGTGATTCCTTGTTTGTTTTTTGCGGGGATGGAAACCCTTTCCCAAACTACATACACTCGCTATTTTGTGCTGCCTTTGTCAGTTCTTTTTTTTCCCAGAGGTTTTTCCCCCGCTTTTTTCTCTGTTCTACCTTGGGCCCCCAATTCTCTTCACCCCCTCTCCAAGAGGATGTCACGAACTCTTCGGCCCCCCCCCCGAAACATGCGCACGGCTGCGTTTTTTCCTTTTATCATTTTTTTTGACAACCGACGGCATTTCCTTTTTGATCGTTTTTGTTTCGTTGTTAAGGGGACGGACCGGAAAAAAGGGTCGGGGTGTGCCCGCCCCGAGATACGGTTTTTTTTATCCCCCTAAAAACCTTGTTCCAGGTGTAGCGTTCGTAATCTCTCTAGAATACCGTTGTTGTGAGTGGTTGTAATTTGTCGCGCTCGCGAAACGAAGGTTCTTTGATAGCTTTCTTTTGTACCCCCTTTGTTTTCCCTCCGGGTCTGCATGACAAGAACGTTTCTCTTTCCACGAGACATTTCCCCAGTCGGGGTAAGGACACTTTTCCCCCCTTTTGACAAAGTTTCTTTTTTCTTTTTCCCTCTGGCTTCCGGGTTTCCTGTTTTTTTCTGGCCAGCTTTTCCCTTGTGTGACTCGACATCGATGGCCTTAGGTCGCCTCTGGACGTTTTTTTGAGTTTTCTTTTTTGCCGCCCCTCGCGAGCCGCTTCCTTCCGGTTGCCTTTTGATTTTTCCTCAGTTGCTCCGTGCGCGGCCACGTAAACTCCTTTTGTGCAAATCTTGTCCCCCCCCCCCGGTTGTAACCCCCCGGTTCTTCGTTGAGTTTTTTTTTCCCACCCCCCCCGGAAGTCCCTTGTTGTTGGTAGCCTCCTTTCTTCTTTATGTGTCAGTAGACGTCTTGGCCTTGTTCGATGTCCCCGGCCTGCTACACAAGGATGAGCCTACTCGAGCCTTTTTCCCCCCCCCCCTTTTGGTCCCCTGGCTGTGTCGTTGCACTTAACTACGAGTTGGTACTTTTTTCCCTCGACCCTTTCTACTCAGGAGAGGATTCCCTTTTTTTTTCTCATCCCCCTCCTTTTTAACCCGTCCCAGACTCGTTTGTGATTCAGAGACAGTTTCATGAATGTTTAGGTGTTTTCTTTCCCCCCCCCAGGAGCTTTTTCTTTCTTTAGTCGTGTATTCTGCGTACTTATTGGGTCGTTGCTGAGTTCGACCCCACGCCCCTTTTTTTTTTTTGAAGTCCTCATTTATCCCTCAGACACGCGAAATCTTTCATTTTCCCACACTTTTTTTTTTAGTTCTTAGGACGACGTTTTTCGACAGACCCCCCCCCCCCACCTCCTTTCAGGCACGGCATCGGGTGCTTTTGGACTGTTGCGTTTACGGGCGGGACTTTCCTTCTTCTATTTCGGTTCTTTAGTGTGTGTGTCCCTTCCTCCCCCCTCGTTTTTTTTGGTTTTTGGTGTTCGAGTTGGGGGTGACGGGCCCTCCCCTTCCAAAACCCCTTTTTCTACGATCTGCTTTTTCTCGTTTTCGTGTAAACTTTCCCGACGTCTTTTTATCCTCCGGGGGCGCCCTTTTTTTAGAAACATTTTCCCTTTTTTCTAGTGTCTGTCCGGCGACCCTTTGCCTTGTTTTTCTCTCTTTCCGGTAGACCACACCTTTTTTTCCTTTCGTTCCCTCCCTGCTTCACGGACTGTCCGACTCTTCCGCAATAGCGAGAATTTCTTGCCCCAGAGAAAGAACGTCCCTTCAATCTTTGGAATTCTCCCGTGCTGCTTCTTACAAAGAGGACGCTCTTTGACCCTTTTTACTTCAGGCATTCGAAAATTTACCCGGGTTACGGGCGATTCATTTTCTGCAGACCGTCCTCAAGGTTTTCCTTGTGTCCCCCCACTTTCGGAGTCTTGTTGGTAACGATTGAGGTAACTGTTTTCCGCGGCGCCTTTTTTCTACGGATTGTTTTTTTACTTTTTTCTCTGCATCCCCTCGTCTTCGACGCTTCCCCCCCCACCCGTGCTACAGGGCGAGGAAAAGTTCCCTTTTTTAACTTTGGCGGGTCCAAGGGTCCGTACACCTCCCTCTATTCGCGGGCTGAAGTCGACTGGGTAGTAACTTTTTTTCGCTGGTTACGTCCTCCCATTCCTTTTCTAACCCGGCCGTTTCTCGATAAGGAGTCCTTTTGACCGGACTTTGAGTATGGTTTTCCCTCCTTTCCTTGACGGAACTGACTTTTTGTTTTCTGGCAACCTCGCCGTTCGTTGTATTTCCGTTTACGAGATGGTCTTTCGTGACACCCGAACGACTCCCCCCCCTTTTTCTGCCCGACTCCCACTGGAGCAGTGCGTAAAAATTGTTCACCCCCCTTTCTGACTCCTGCTTACCCCGGACTTCCGTGTTTTTCTTAATTTCCCCCCTGGTCCGCCCGTTTTTGTGTGGCTCCCCCCATCATTACTCTTCCATGACGACCCCCCCCCTTCTGAAGCCCCCTTTTTCCTTCTCTTGATATTTATAGCACCGGTTTGGCCTTTTGGGCTTCCGCGGGTTTGCCGAGATTTTTTTTTTTCGTGCCTTTTTTTTCCTGGACCCTCAAGCTACCCCTTCCTTTTGGCGATGCTCCCCCCTTTTTTGGCCCCCTCCAAGGAACAAGGCTCAAGCCTTCCTTTTTTTTTTTTTTGACCGTAAAGCCCTCTTTTTCACCTTCCTCGTTTCCTCGAA
>Ga0179593_1468810_pt1 | contig 15120 bp, 18 predicted proteins | sample CZODoug2_1_08_16_FD_185931 | JGI IMG/M metagenome (GOLD analysis project Ga0179593, IMG submission 185931) | Vadose zone soil fungal communities from Angelo Coast Range Reserve, California, USA - CZODoug2_1_08_16fungal (PacBio error correction) | ecosystem: Environmental > Terrestrial > Soil >... | reverse complement strand
CTTCCCCCTCTGAGAGTCCAGCTTTTTTTTCCTAGTGTAAGTCGCTTTTCTAGGGCGAGTGATCCCACGCCTATAAGGCTTTCCGCAGGGAAGACACTCATGGTTTTCGCCCTCCCGAGGACTCCAGCAGTCCCTGACTTCGAACCTTCGTCGCGCCCCGTCAGGCAAACCCCGCTGCAACGGGAATTTTGTCCAATCCCTCCTGTCACCCTTGCAAGTGCCTGGAGGAAGGGGTGACCGGTCTTTTTTAGGATCTTTGGGCCGCACCTCCCGAGGATTCATGATACAGTTGTCTGCCAATAGCGGGCATCCTTGCTGGTCAGCCCTAGCACTTTTTAAAATTTCTAAGCTCGTTTTCTTTCTTTTTTGAACGACGCCTTTCCAGCCTCCCGTATTCCCAACTCAGGCCCCAACCAAGCTTAATTAAGACTCCTTACACCGACGTGGCCACTCTTTCCGAGGGTCTTTTCTATCGTCTGCCGGTTTCCAAGTTATTTCCTCTTCTGTGCCACTCTGGGTTTTTCCCCCCCCCTTCTTAACTGTGCTGATCAGCTTTCTCTAAAAAAAATGGACTGAGAGTTCGCCCCTTTCTGTCCCCCTATGCCAGTCCGCGGTGCGGCGAGAGTCACTTTCAATTGTCAGTTCGTTCCTCTTCCCTAGAAGCTCCACATTTTTTTGATGAACAGGACGACAATACACGCCACAGCTTTTAGGAGCTGGATCATTCCTATCCCTTTTCTTGGACCCAGCAAAGCAGGAGTGCTTTGAAGTATTCGTTTCCCTCTTGCAACGACTACCAACTGCCACATCTCCCGGCCTCGAGATCGTGAATACATTACAACCACTTTCCCCGCAGGCGAGGTTAGATCTCTTTTAGAAAATGATTCCTTTTTTTTGTTCACCACTCCCTCTTGAGACGCCGTTCTTTTTCCTGTTTTTTCCCACCAATCGTTGCGACCTACATTTCTTTCTCGAAGTGAAGTCGCATCTCAGAAGAGTTAGACGAGCTCGCTCATTTTCCCAAAGCCCCCCTCGATTCGCCCTTCCTAGAAGGATGATAGCCTTTTCCACTGACTCGGTGGTCTTTTCAGACACAGTCACCTAACTTAAAAAGAGAAGTCAGTGATTTACAGTACACCCAGATCCCTATACTCAGATCGGAGGCTGGATTTCCATCCCCTTCGTCCAACAACATGGAGTTTGTTGTAGAGTTAGTGCCTGGACACAAATTTTTTTATTTCCACTCCTCGTCCAAAGAGGGAGGCGAGCCTAGTCGCGGTTCCCCCCCCCATGGACTTGGCGTTCTTTTTTTTTTTATCAAGTGGTGAACAAGATTTCTTCAAAAGTACGATCCGGTGGGTATCAGGTAGTCCATTACCTCTAAGTCGTTTTTCTCTTCCCCTTTTGAGAACTTCCTCCCCTCCCCTTTCACTTCAACAGCGTGAGGCGCCGTGCATTTCCCCCTGGATGTCATCGGATTGATAAGCTTCAATTTTTCCCTGAGCTGCCATGCGCACCACTTTGCATTTTATGTCCACGCAGCGTAGGAGAACCTGCGAGTTCAGGTTTCTTTTCTAAGATTCGCTCAAGCGCCCCTCCCCAGCGGCAGGGCGCCCGGAGCCGTGGTCCCCCGCATGCTCAATGATTCATCTTCTTTCCATCATGTTTTTTCTCTCTCTCCGTGTCGGAATGAGGGCCCCACGTTCTTTCCTTTTTAAGGAAATGGAGTTTTTTCCTAGAGTTCTTTTCAGTCTCTGCTCACCCCCTCGATCCCAATCCCCGCAGGATCCTATTACATCGTCTGAACAAGGAACATGTGCGCCCATTCAGGTATCCTCCTTCCCAAGCGATCACCCGGATCCTCTAGGCACAGTTGCCTTTCCCCATCCCGTGACAGGTGCCCTTTCTTATTTATCTTATTTGACGAGTACTCACTATGAGAGGTTAATTGATTCACTGATACCCCCTCCCTCTTGGAGTTGAACGAGTCTTCATGTCAATGCACCCCCCCGAGCCTTCAAGGGTTTTTTTTTTTTCCTTGTTTTTAGAGCCCGTTTTTTTACCTTTTCTTTGACGCACTCCTCGGCTACCTTACCCTTTCAGATAACCCAACTTTTGGGACGCCCCTTTGCGACCCAGCCCCGTCCTTTATACGAGTGGAACGGTTTTCTTTGTCGATTTTTTTTACTTAAACTGGTATGGGCATTCCGTGGTTTCGTCTGAGACGGTTTTTTGTCAGGATTTCCAATTTCTTTGAAAGACGTTATGTATACGTTTCTATCGATATTAGACCCCGGCCCTCTTGCGAGCTCCTTACTTCCTTTTGTCTACCGATGCCATCGGAAAGGCGAGAGAATACTGAGGTTCTTGACTGGATTACCTTATCTTTCGACTATGTGGGACCTATTAGGTTGAGATTTTTTTCTCTCATAAAAACCTCCTCCTTCTTTATATAATAGTGCCGGTCCAGACAGGAGGTTTTACGAATGCCAGTTGGAAGAGATCTTTGGAGATTAGTAAGAATGACTTTTCCTTTTTTCCTGAACAGGCTCGACTGCCGGTTGGTTCAAGTGGGACGCGAAATACCGCTCCGCTTTTTCCTGTGTTTGGATGTCGGCCTTGAGTAGCCCCTGAAACCTTCCGTGGTCCGATTACTCTGACAAGGGACTTCCACCCGCAGTCTGGTCCATCGAGTGACCGCACCGACCGATTTGCACTGTCCATGGCCGAGATTCCCAGTTCCACTTCTGAACTCGTTGCTGGGACCAGTGAGCCCTCTTTTCCCCTCCTTACCGATTCCTTACCTCCTCTAAGCTCGCTACCCCCTTCTTTATGGCCAACTCGTTTTTTTCTCTTGAATAAGATGTGCTGGTCTTTTTGGATCCCTTGCCGTTGGAAGACGTTTATCTTGCGGCCCCGTGCCTGGAAGCGACGCTGACCCACCGGCCTTCTTACTCTTTTTCCCTCCGATCCCCGTCTGGTCACTTTTTTTTCCCATGATCGCTATCGGCCCCCTTAGGTCCCTTCCCGACCTCTGCTCTTCCCTGTTCAACGGTTCCCTTAACTTTTTTTCATCCTCTTTCGACATGCCGACGGTTACCCTCGGTGTTTTTTATTTCGATTCTCGACCGCGTCCCTCCTTTCCCTCCTTGATGGGTTCGCCTTTGGGCGTCGTGATCACCCTAACTTTTTTTTAACCGAGTCTAAAAATCCTTGCCCTTTCCCTTCAACCCTGCACGACTCCGGACGCAGTGGAAGGCGTTCTCTACCCTTTCCTGATTTTTCCGGACACTCTCTCTTTTCCTACAAGTTGTTTTTTGTTCTTTTATGGTTGACCTCTCTCCAGTGGAGAGACCTTCTCCTCCTGCCGTTCGGATGAGGTCGGACGGAGCTCCCCCTCTTTAGGTTCGGGCTGGAAGTTGACCACCTACCAAACAGGAACTCAGCATCGTTCCCAGCTCGTGTCCGAGCGTGTAGTTGATAGTAACTACAACACCTTCGGCATCTTTCTCTTTCTTACCTCTGACAGGATCTGCCTTTCATTTTCTAATGGAATTTTGGTCAGTCCACTTTGGCTTTGCCGACGCTCGAGAATTTCTCATGGTCGTTAAAATATTCTCTTCCTTCCTCGGTAAGACCGTCTCAATCCCCCTGATAATGTCTTTTTTTTCCTTGGCAAAGACTTGGCCGCCTATTTTTCCCTCTAAAATACCCTCATCAGTCCCTTCCCCCCCCCCCTTCCGTACCCCGCGGGTTCATTTCCTTCGTCCTACGTCGGTATTCGGTCGTAGATTCAGGACACGTCTCTTTCCCCTTCCCAGGGAAAACGTAGTGATGCCCTGAGGTCCTCCTTCCCCGATTCTGACCCTTCCATTTCCCCCTCTTTTTGAGTTTTCGGTTTCCCTCCATCTGGTAGGCTGGACTTTCCCTCTTTTTTCCTAATGTCGACAGAACGGCAGCCCCTTTTTTTTTTTGGGTGGCGAACCGGCTCGCACGCTTTACAGAGCTGGTCCACCATTTTTTTCCCCTCTTTTTACCCCCTCCACGAAGTCTCTTCCCCGTTCGTCTTTATCCTTTTTTTTCCCCTAAGAAACACGACTCGCCCTTAAGCCGACAGACTCGTTCATATTACGGAAGAGTTAAAACCACAAAGGACCCGGCTTTTTTCTTTTTGAAGATCTCTCTCAAAAGTAATGGCAGTGGTTTCCCCCCCTTTCTTTCGCAGCCTTGGGAACTCCGCCTTTTGCCCGGATTCCTCCCCGCAAACAGTTTTTCTTGCATCTCTAGCCTCTTTCCGTCACCTCCAGACTCTCGCCTCCACTCCTCGATCGACCAGTCGCTTAGTTTCAGCAAGCGTGCCACGAGTTCTTCCTTGACGCACCTTTGAACTGGACGACGGCCACCCGATCTTTTTCCAGTCCCAAAGAGCCCCTTCCCTTTTCCATGCTCCGGGGTCTCCCCCCTTGCTCCCCACTTGGTTTTTTATGTAGGCGTTGGTCCCTCTTTTCTGATTGAGTCAACGAACCGCGTTGACCACCCCCTTTTCGGCGATGACCGTCTTAAAACCCCGGCTTGGCCAGGCGAGGTTTCGACCTTTTCCCCGTTGAAGCCGCCCCCCTGCCTAAATGGCCCTTTTTTTAGGGGTGGGTTTTTACAGGTAGTCCCCCATCAATCCCGCTTTTCCCCCTTCATCGTCTCAGCCTGAACTCAGCCCCCATTCCCCATTCCCCCCGTCCGTGGGCCGCGTGCATTTCTCGCTCCGTGATTGTCTTGCTTTTTTTCTTTGAAAGGATTGACCCCCGATGCACCCTCAATGCCATTGCTATTACAACAAGAGGTGCGCTTATGGTCAGGTTCTGTGTATGCGCTTCAAGCCTTTAACTTTTTATGTTTAGAAAGGATTGTGTCCCTCATCTCTATTCGAATGGTAAGTCTTCTCAATAAGTTGTGTGTTTCTCTCTCCCCATCACAGTACATCGCTTTTTCTTTCCCCCCACGGCTTGTCATCTGATGCCGAGTGTTTCGAGTATCTTTTTCACCCGAGAACCCCTCCGGCGCATCTTTTTTTTTTTCTCCGGGCAGGCCACAGGTCCTGGTGATGGTTCCCATCGCGTAATCCCTGCACGCATTGCAATCTTTTCCCGGTTTAAGGCGGCCTTCGGTTGTTTTCCTTCTTTCCCTGTAATGATCGGCTTCGAACTTAGGTCCCATTCTGAGCCCGTCCTTTAGACTCAATGCTCCACCCTTCTTGTATTTACTTTGGAAGGCTTAACTCCGTCTTAAAAATCCCTGTCCCCTTTTTTTTTTTTTTTTTCAGTCGGAGGATCGCTCCCGCAGTTTTTCCAACGCGGTGTGTCCGCCGTTCTTTTTTTACTGGTCACGCTCCCATTCCTCCCCTTTCCTTTTTGCTCCTAAATGCGTGGCGAAATCCACCCCCGATCTTTTCAAGTTTCTTTCTTTTTTTTTCCCCATGACGGCCTGATTCTGGTTCTACCTGGAGCGTTTCCAAGATCCCAGAGTTTTTTTTCCTCCGGTGGGAGCATCTGTCTCCTTCCCCCCTTTTCTCCCTCGTGCTGTGTTGCTTGCACTTTCCTCGACGAGACCGTTTTCCCTTTCTTCAGATGAAATCCCTTCCCAGGGAGAGCTCATGCTGGTTTCTTCGCTTTTCCAGGCCGGGGTTCCCCTCTTTTTTTTACAACACTGCCATTCGCTCTGAAATTCTCCTCGCGCTCTTTTTTTCCTCACTGGCCCTGTCAACCGGCCGAGGCGTCGCCGGCTTCTTCTTTAGGTCGGGCTTCGGGTCAGGACGCCCGACTTAACCCCCGGCCCATTCGTCGCGCCGTCCTTTTGTGCTTTTTTCCCCCTCCCGGCGGTGACGCCCAGGCAGTTCCTCCCCTTCTTCTTGTGTGTCGTTAGTCGGGCCTTCCCGAACTTGCCGTGCTTGTGTAACTCCCCCCTTCCCATGAACTTGCATTTTACACACGCTTTTTCCCACTGTAGAACGCAACGCACCCTCGGTGGTCAATGTCCTTTTTTTCCATATCTAACGGCTCTCTCCCTTTTTCCCCTCCACCCTTGGCTTTGGCCGTGAGCCATTCACCCGAAGAGGAAGACGTACCCGCACTCTCCCCCTTTCTCGACTCACCTATACGGATCATTTTAATTCCGTTGTGTATGTCCTTTCCCTTCTTTTTTATTTCTCCGGGCGTTGGAAGTTGCTCAAGGCTTGTCCCTTTTATGGCCGCCGCTGACCCGGTTGCAGTTTACGAGTCTTTTACGAAGACATTACGTTTCCCTCCCTCTTCCTCCTTTCTGATCGTCCTACCGCGTTCCCCTTTCCCGTTTGTCCTTTATGAATCTCTGCATTTCCAGATGTCCTTCCCCCTGTGCGCCGGTGTTGCTTCTTCTTCCTCCCCGCGACGAAGTTAGGGCGCTGCTTTCCTTTTTTTGATCGTTCCTGATTAACCATACGGACCCTTTTTACCGATGACGTCGGTCCTTTTTCCCTTAGGAACTGCACGACGCCCGTTAGGGAGGATTATTTACGGACTCTCTCTTTTTTCTCTCCCGTTTTTTTTTTTTTTCTCTAGTCGGTTTAACTCGATCAGTGGTAGACCGTCCTAAGGAACTAGATTAATCCCTCCTTTTTTAGACTGAGTGGCTCCCACTCCTCCGGACTCGCCGCTGGTGAAGGTTTTCAATCCGTTTTTTTCCTTTCCCGAACGCCCCTAGAAACAGGCGCCTCAACCTCTCCGGGTAGCCTCTTCCTACTTTCACACACGGAGGAAAAGGTATGTTTAGGCTGATAGGACTTTTCCTTTTCTCCTTTTTTGAGAAATGGTCGGCTTCCTCAAGGGGTTTTCTTTCCCCCCGACTCGGCGTCAGTTCGTTGCGCTTTTTAGTTCCATTTTTCTCGGCAGACAGTTCCGGCACCAACCCCCCGGCCCCATGAGGTTCCAGGACGTTTGCCAGCGACCTTGCAGTATCTTAAAACGCCCGGTTGCCCACCCCCATTCCTCCTCTATACCCTCTTTCCTTCCCCCCCGAACAACGCTTGGGGAATGCCGTCTCGGTAGAGATCTCTTCATCGCATTACCTTTTCACTTTCCTCAGCCGTAGGTGAACGAGACGGCCAAAGTAGTGATCCCCCCTTTTTTCCCCATTTACGACTCGGCCACAAGTCCACATGCCAACTCGGGTGCGTTTTTTCCCCTGGAAGGCGGGGGTTTGTTTTCTTCTGGTCAAGATTACTGTAAGCGGCTTCATTAGGGAAAAGAACGGCGAGAAACTGTTGGTTTTCCCTTTCCTTTCAATACCCCCAACTTCCCCCGCGCGACTTTTTTCTCGTCACGCCGTGGCTGGAACACCCCCTCCCTCGCCTTCGAGCCGTAGGTGCTTTTCGTTAACAGCCCCTTTCTTTGTGAACTCGGCGATCGTTCCTCTCTTCTATAAACAACCCGCTGAAGTGACGCGGGCTGAGGATGCACATCGCCTTTCTTCCTTGTTTTAAACAAGACTGCCAGCAAGTATAGTTTCCCCATGCCATCAAACCGTGATTCCCTCCCAATTCTGATTAGCCTGTGACTATGAGATGAAGCGTCTTCCTTTCCCCCAGATCGGCGCAATTTAGCCCCACTTTTCTCCTAGACCGTTCCCTCTCATAGGTGGCTTTGCCCTGAAACGGTAGGAACTGGGAACCCACCGTCTGGACCGAACGTACAAAGCTAGGCTTTTTTTCCCGTCGCGACCGTCCCCCTAATCACTTGACATCCCTTTTTTTTTTTTTTTTTCAGTAAGACTGGGTCCCAAACAAGTGATTGCCCGGCATGTCGGAGTTACAGAGCCCGTTTTTTGTTCCCCCGGCACTCTCAACACAACGCGTTTTTGATTTTCCCTACTCCCCCCCCCCGCCCTGGCGCCCTATCTGTTTTCCCCTTCCTCTTTGTTACCGTGAAGCCTCTCAAGGTCCCCTTTTTTGGTTTCTAAGTAGTCCACCCCCTCCATTCTTCCCAGTTTCCGTTCCCTTTTTTTCGCTCCTCAGGCATGCCCGCGTCGGTGACCCTTTCCCCTTTTCTATATAGGATGTCCCGCTGTCAAGACCGCTTTGTAAAGTGTGACGTGCCCTTCTTTACCCCCGATGTCATTGCCGTCGGTTGGGTGTATGCAGATCGTCTTCCCTTTTTTCCCATCCGGGGAAGGTCGCGGATCCTTCCCTCACAGAGTATGAATGGTACTCTCTATATATTCCCCTTTTAAGTTGGTTGTGAGAGATACTTTCCCACTCAGGACATTTTCTGCGATGGCTGGCCTTTTTGCCGGACCTGGCCTTTTTTTTCTTTGTAGCTCCTTCCCCCGAGAACCTCCCCCCCCCCCGCAGGCCTACATCTGCTTTTGTTTCCTCCCCCCTATCGGGCACGACACTTTTTTTAGTCGGTTCATGCGTGGCTAAGACTTTTTCCTCCTTTCTTCCAATCCGTGGATCATAGAGGGCCAGCTGCAGTCCGACTTTTTTTTTTTTTCAGATGGAGATGATCTTTCCGAGGCCGGCAATGATGTTTTGTTCCCCTTCCCCTCCATCCCCAACTGTCTGGTTTCCTTCTCCGTCTAAAGGTAACGGCATTTCCCTAAAGGATTCCGGCCCTTTAGTGTTAGTCCGAGAGTTTCTTCCCGCCTCCCCTCGGTTGGCCTTTCGGACCAACTCAATAGAGGTTTCTGAGCACTCATACCTTCTCTTTCCCCTCGGGGTTTTCCTCCCCCAACCCCAACCCCCAACCCCCCCCCCCTGCTCATTCCAGCCGACGATAGTCCCTTTCGGACCCGGTATTTGTCACTGTCCCGTTGCCTCCCCTTCTGTCCTCAGGGCGTTTTAGTACCATTACCTTTTTTTGTGCCAGATTCCGCTATGCACGCCGCGTGCAGTTCCCTACCTGTGAGAAGGGTCTTTGATGTTCTTTTTCCCCTTTACGATATCGCTCTTGCAAAAATTCTTTCTCTCCAGCGGCAACGTCGAGGAGTCGCCTCCTTGTGTTAGGCCCGACTTTTCTGTTTCCGAGATTTGTTTTAGAGTCTTCTTGGAACATTCCTGAACCCCGGGGGGCGCTCGATATTTCCTTCCGATCGCCTCCACCCTTGGGACGTTGTACCTTTCTTTCAACTCTAGAGAGGAGGTCCGATCTAGATTGGATTAGTGTAATCAGGGACTTTTTTTTCCTCGAGAAGGCGGAGACGCTGTGTTGGTGTACAGCCACGGAGTTACCTCCCCTTCCCAGCGAAGAAGCTGGAATCCGGTTCGGTTTTCCCCTGGTAGAAGAACCTGAGGCCCCTACACCACCCCACCCCACCCCCACACCCCCCAACTGCTGTCCGCCATTCAAGATCCCACTCCAAGGAAAGTGACCACAGAACACCCCCTAGGAATTTTTCATAGGTGCAACGCCCCCCCCACGAGTTTTTTGCTGTCTAATGGTTGGGAAGATTTTCCCTATGTCCCAGGAGCCGCCTAGAAAGGAGCGGACCCACGATTATTTGCATGTTGTTATGGGCAGAAAAGATGCACGAGGAAGCCTCAGCCAGAAAAACGACGGAGAGTCCTTTTATAGTTTCACTTTCCCCCATCCCTTTCAAGACGATACCCCCATTCCCTCTCGCTCAGGGAAGGTTGAGGTTTAAGGTCCCCATTTTTTCTGATGGAGGGGTTCCCGCGTTATGTGGCTGCCGGCCGTGAAAAGTTTTTTTCGACCGTTTTCTTCCCCGCTGAGATTTTCAGTGAGCTGGTCTCCGCGTCCCGCGCCTTTTCCACGAGTGGATGTTCCGGCCCCACGTCTTGCGCCTCCGAGTTTCGTCCACTTCTGCACTGCCCCGACGCCGCGTAACCCTTTCTTTCTTCCCGATCCTGGGCTGTACGACATGCGGTTTTACCCCGGTGTTGTGATCGTCGAACCTGATACGTTTCGAGTTTGCTTTCTTTTTCTTCCTCGGGGGGGGTCGGTTTTCACATAACGGGTTTTTTCCCCCCCTTCTCGTCAATCGTTTCTTTTTACAGTAGAAGCAGCCGCCGCCATTTTCCAGTCGCTGACGCACTTTCTACCACTGGCAGAGTTACCATCTCTATCTTTCCCCACTCCTTTTTTCTTTCTTGTGACGGAGAACTAGTCACTTTTTTAGAGACACCCTCCTTTCCCCGGAGCGTGCCCCCCCCTCCAGTTAGAGGATGTCCGTCCCTAACTACCTGAACGGCGTTGGACGCGTTTCCGGTGCCCCAACGACTTTTTCTCAGGACTTCCGCTTATACAGTTCTCCTCCTCCCCCTCCTAGTGTCCGCGCGGTCCCTCTTGAGCTTCAGCACACCGGTCTTACCCCACGTCCCCCAGAATTTTTCGGTATTCCTGGATCGGCGTTAATGGAGGACCGGGGGGAACCTTTTTCTTGACTCGCTCGCGTGGGGAGACTATTCTTTTTAGACGAGCAGTTTTGTTCGTTCCACTCGATTTTTTCCCTCCTGGTCGCCCTCGTAGATCTCCCGGATAAGCCGATAAACAATTTAATAGCATTGTCCCAGACCTTTCCCCAACGTCCTTTTTCCCCTCTAGCATCATTTGCCTCACACGGCCCATTAAAACTGGTTTCCATGCGTTACATTTTTTTATGATCGATTTTCCCCTGTGTGCCGGAGTCGTCCGTCGTTCCTTTTATTCCCGGGCCCATCCACCGTAGTTAGGCCTCCGTGTTTATTCCCCTTTAACCTCTCGGCCACACCTGACAGTGTTTTTTTTCGGGCGAGTGTAGGTTTCATTTCTGGTCACGTTTCCTTGTCAGTGCTTTTTCGTCATGTCAGAACTTCTTGGAGGCTGTTTTCCTTACATACGACACCGTCTTAACGCGCGGATTTTAATTTCCCCCCCTGGCGGACACAGAAATCCGTCTCCCCTTTGTCCTTGTAGTTCGTAGTCCCTGCCAAGCCCTCTCCCTCCTTTTCTCCCCTTGGAACCGCCTCGGCTACCGGGCCCTTCGATGGCCCAAACTCCCCGGCAGTTTTCAGGTTATTCTTTCCCCTCTCTCAAAAGGGATTGGTTTCCACGGACTGACCTTCCCTCGTCTCCGGTAACCTTCGTCAGACCGCCCAATTTCTTCTCTTCCTTGGCCGAGGAGCAGCTCCGCTGAGCGCTTTTCTGCTTTTAAAAAAGCCCTCCGATCGACTCGTTCTCATTTCTTTCTGCGAACTAGTGCCCCCCCCGGTACTCTCTTTTTCATACCACTGAACCTTTCCCCCCAGATCGGCAACTGGCTTTCCCGTTCCGACCCCCTCTACACCTTTCTCCCGTCCAGATCCGGCTGAGCCGAAACCTTGTTCCCCTTACTTTTGCGGGGAATGTCTGCTTTCAGTAAGCTGAGTTCTTTCCCCTTTTTTTTAAGAGTTGTGCGAGCCCCGAACTTTCCTTCCCCACGCCATTGGCGCCCATGTGGTGCTGAGCTTTTCCCCCGTTAACTGTCTCCCAGTAGTTACCCTGTGGGGCCTTTTACTTCCCTCCCTTCCAGATCCAGTTGCCGTACTTTTTTTCAGTAGCGCTCATATCCATCATCAGCCACCCCAACAACAACCCCCCCCCCCCAAAATTTGGGAGCAGGTGCAACTGGCCCTCTGCTTCCTCGGATGACGCGTGCTCCTTTTGCTTCCCTCTTGCACATGCGCACCTTCCATTTGCGTTCCCCTTCTCTGTCCAAACGAAGATGTTTTCTTCGTGCTCTTTGCTTTTAGTCTCTTTTTTCCCCAGTTTTCCACATGCCGTCCGGCAGGTCGCCTTTGATTGTTCCAGCATCGCGATGTCTTATGGTCACGTTTCCTCCCCCGTTGTTGTTTTTGCTCTCTTCCCCCCTTTCCCCCTTTACCCCATCGCGAGCGGACCCTTCTGCGTGGACGGGCCTAGGTTTCCCCCGATATGTTACAACGAGACCTCCCTTAACACGCACTTTCCATCTGCGTTTTGAACATATAGTTGGAGGCACCCTTTTTTCCCCTTTTTTCATCCGAATGCTCTCTTCCATCGAGGGTTTTCCTTTTCTCGACGGTTTCCTTAGGGAAGTAGGATCGGCTTCTTTTTTGCCCCCACTGCCTGCGAGTTCATTTTTCTGCCTCCCCCCTCCTGAGGTGACCCTGGTAGAGTTTGAGGCTTAAATGTCCCCCTTTGTGAACCACCCGATTCCAAAGGGCCGGGGGATCGTCCTTGCCAGCTTGGTCAACCCCGATAGTGGACCCTCTTTCTTTTCAGCACGCCTTCCCACCCAGTCAAGGGTTTCTGCCCCTTTCCACAGACTCCGATCTGATCCTTTCTTTAAACCTTTTCTTTCCTGTCGGCCTCGTTTTCCCGCCCTTCTTCGGGTTCCGTGTCCAGGAGTTGGTGGATTGATCCGCCTCGGTGCCTCCTGACGGGGATATCCTCCTTCTTCTTTTTGCGATGTGGCTTCGTGGGCGGCCACTGCGCTTTTTCCCTGAGACGCGCGGAACGGGCTTTGTCCTAAACGGCGAAGTCTCTGTGGGGTCCCTCTGGTTTTCCCCCCTGTCGTTCAGGAGGACGGCTTTTTTTCCCCGCAACACACTCCCTTTTTGGCTTTCTCCAGCCCCCAAAGTGGTTTGGGCCGGTCCCCCTTTTGGTTGTATAATTCCTCGGCTTTTGTCCGCTTCTCCTTTTCCCTTTCGGGAAGAGCTAGGAGTTCTCTTTGGAAGAAGACTTTTTTCCTCGACGGTGCTGGTGTTCCAAACTTTCTCTCCGGCATGACCTGCCAGTTTTGTCCCCTTTGTTGGGGTAGGAATGGGTCCTCTCCAATCGAGGCCGTGCTCCTCAAACGGTCTCACTGACAAGTCCCATCCTGCATCCGACCCCAAGCTTCCCCCTCTGCCAACGCACCATTTTTCGTTTGTCTGCCAATTGCGTCAACTGCGCCTTTCATGGATGGGACATGGCCTTTTCCACCGAAGTATTTTTTTATTGCCGCCCTAGAGCAGCCGCAATCCTCTCTCCCTCCCTTTCGGCAAAACCTCCTTTCCAGTCCTTGTTCTTCAAGTGGAGTTTTTACTTACGCGCCAAGGATTTACAGTTTTTAGCGCTGATCCTTTCAGGTCTATTTTTTTTCCCCTCCCTTCCCCGGCGAAGAACCTACCTGTTTACATTCCCATCCGCCTAGCCGAGCCTTGGAACCTGACTGAAGAAAGACGCCTTTTTTTTGTTCCCCCCGGAGTTCCTAGCCCCCCTTCCTACATCCTGAATCTTAATCTTTCCTAAATTTGCTGATGCGACTCCGCGACGCGGCCCTGAATGTCTCCTCTTTCTTTTGATTATAGGTGGAGTGATTACCCAATTTTGTGCACCTTCACCCTGGCCCCCGGTCTTCTTCCCTTTGAAACGCAGCCGCGAAACTCACCCTTTCCTTCCATTTGTGCTCTTCCTTTCCTCGACACCTTCCTTCTCCTGTGGTTGTGAGTTTTTCTCGATCAATTCCCCAACCGCTGAAGCTCGTTGTGTCCTTTGCGCGCCGGTCCTGAGCAACGACGAACTCAGTGGGCCGAGGTGTCTCCCCATAAGGAATGGTGATTCACTCAGCCTCCAGTCATTTTCCCTCCTTAGAAATCTTTTGATTTCGATTCGATCATGCAAACGGCCTGGAACCTTTTCCCCCCTTCACCCCCGCCTTCTGCCGTTCCTGAGACCCCGTTAAGTTCGGGTCGTTAGGTCTTGGCCTTTTTCGTTGCGCGATCAGTTTGCGCTTTTCCCCCCTCTCAGGGTCTATTTTAGTCCGACCCCTCTTTCCCCCGTCAGCGGCGGTCCATAACCGTTTTTCCGCCGTTCTCCTTTTTCCCCCAGCAGCCGGGCCCTCCCCTCCCCTCCACCAGGAACAATTTTTTCTCGACGAGGTAGCCCCTCTTAGCCGACGTTGTCTTTTCTGTGAACACTCTTCCGGCAGTTAGTATTTCCTTTTTTGACTTTCGGCCAATCCCCCCATTTCCACCTCGTTGTGACTTGATTTTCCCCCCGTCCAGGCCGCGGGGGTTCGGATCGTACTTCCTTCCTTTCTTTTCTTCGGCAGAAAGCCGCGTTTTTCTGATTGCGACAGGCACTAACCCTGTCCCCCCCCTCCTCCCCCCGCCAGTCTCGATCATGCCTTCTCTTACGAAGTCTTCTGCATCCGTCGCCGCCCTTTTTCTTTTTTCTTTCTCCCGCGACAACACGATCCCCAAAGTCTGCCAACCCTTTTCATCTTGTGACCGGCCGATTGAATAACACACCCTAGGCCTGCTGGAGGAATCTCTCCCCTCTAGCCCCCCCCCCCTATGGAGTTGTCCCCGCCCTGCGCGCCTCTTCCTCCTTTTACCTACACCCTCGGGAAGTCGACCAGGCTGCTCTCCTCCGTTGTTTGTTCGCCGAGTTCTGACCCGCTCCTGGGCAGTGGAAGACCTTTCCACCCTCGATTCCCTTTTCCTCTTTCTGCCCCCGTTTCCCTTAATTCACCGATTTCCCCCCCTTGGGCCCCACGCACAACCGCTAGGCCCACCCTCGACCTCAGTTGTTTAAGAGCCGTTCCCGTCCTCCACGTTAAATAAAGATCCCTGCTTGGCGGGACTCCTAGTCCACCCGTGTCGGGGTGTTTGTGTTATGTGGATGTGTGCTGATTGAATGTATAAGTTTTTTTTTTTCCTTTGTTTCCCCTGTTTTTACGCTTCTTGTGGATTGTTGTTATATTTTTGCTTATGTTGGTGTTTCTCGTCGAGGAATCACCCCCCCCCTTAACTGGCGCCGATCGGTGTCCTTCGAGGGGTGACCGTGAAGGGCAACCTCCCCCACTTATCCCGGTGGGGATAGGTCTTTCGGAAAGGAAAACCTTTCCGTCCTCGTTTATTTTGCTCTCTTTTCCATGCCTGAAAAAGTTTTTTCGTTGCAACCTGGCTTCTCTAATTGATTGATCCGCTTAATTCGTCGAAAGCTCTGAGCTGAACAATTCCCCCACTGTTGCCCTTTTCTCCCATTTTGTAGGCTTCTTTCGAGGTATTATTGTTTAGAAGTGCGATTAAATGATTATCCATGACTTCTTGGTCGACCTGTCTTGACCGTGCATTACCGATGTCTTTGG
>Ga0179593_1430180_pt1 | contig 15120 bp, 18 predicted proteins | sample CZODoug2_1_08_16_FD_185931 | JGI IMG/M metagenome (GOLD analysis project Ga0179593, IMG submission 185931) | Vadose zone soil fungal communities from Angelo Coast Range Reserve, California, USA - CZODoug2_1_08_16fungal (PacBio error correction) | ecosystem: Environmental > Terrestrial > Soil >... | reverse complement strand
CCGCCCGCTCTATCCTAAGGATTGCGCCCTTTCTAGCATTCCAGTTTGTATCTGAAGTAGACAAGTGAGACCAGTCCGACGGAACCCTTATTTGCTTCTCTGTTCGCTCCCAACAGATAGGCGGTGGTTTCATCCCCCGTATCGTTGTTTCACACCTGACCGGGCTCTTAGCTCGTTTCACCTCCCCTACCTATCTTCATCTCAGGATCCTGTCGTCGTTTTTCATGACTATCGGCAGACTTTCGTGCTTTCCCACATAGGCCGCGAAGGGTTAGGTGAATATTTGTTAGATGTTGTACCTGCGCACTTGTTGACGTTACCGCCCATTCAGTAGAATTTTTTTCTCCCTCCCCCGATTCCCCCGACAGCTTAAAAACCTGATTTCGTAGCTCTTTTCCTCTTATTAGTATTAGATACGGGACGAAGTTCTCCGTTCGACGATAGAGGTGCCTCCCCACCATGGCCTTAAACCCTGTCTCATCCCATGTCGGGGCACCAAACTCAAATCCATCAACTACTGCCCGCTTCTTTCTTGTTCACCCTAAATTCCCTCAGAAACTCTCCCCTGGTCCCTCCTTTCTTCCCATTGTTATTTCTCAAGGTGTATGAGTTTCCCTTGCGCAGACCACCCTTTTTACTTTGGACAAAAAAAGTGCTTCATCTTTCTCCCCGTCGAAGCGTCTTGCGTTCGTACTTTTCCTCCTCAGGTTTCTCTCAGACAGAATGCTCTTATTAATCTCTGTTGAGACGATGGCCCCATTACCGTCGCAGATGTGTAGCTAGGACTTTCCTCTTGCTATGATGAGCGGTCTCAATTTACGTTCCCCCCCTTCGGGCAAGTTTGAATTTGTTGTCACCTTCCCTATTTGGCTTTTGCTTTGAACTTTATCTTGACCTAAGGCGTTTTTCCTCTCTCTTCCTACCCTCTCCAGTTTTTTGTCTGATCGCTATCTTCCGTCTTCCAAGCGCCTTTATTTTTCCTCCATTCACAATGCCCCCAACTGCCACTACTTTATAGTTGCACATTCCCCACTCGTGTTACGCGTTTGGTTTGGCCACGCCCCTCGTTCAGGAAAGCAAGTGGAGCCACAATATGGGTAAATTCCTCTCCCCCCGTCTCTCGATTCCGAATGTATCTCCTCCCTTCCCTCTGCTTCTTCCTGACCCCCCCTTCTGTTCCTGTCAGCCTTTGCTGATTCCATGACGACACGCATCTTTTTCTACTGAGTCACTATATTTCTATTTTTTTTCCAGAAACAGTCTAGACAACTCTTTTTTTTTTTTCTTTTAACCATTGCCCATCTCCCCATGTCTTCCCAATTGGGACCACCTCTCCCGACGGTTTCGTATTAATTTCCTTGAGACCCATATTGGGAAGCATCTTTTATCCTTGATTGTGGGAACTTGACGGCCTAGGTTTATCCTCCGTTATCAAGATCAGATTTCTCCACCGCGGCAAATCCTTTCCTGTCCACACTCTTTCTGACTGAATAGAATCTAGCCCATTCCCCCTCAAACCCGGTTGGTTACATTGTCTTCTTGGTTTATCGGCTTTAGAACAGCTTCCGATATTATACTCTTACCCAAGTGGCTGTTGACTTTTTTTTAATCTTCCCCGAACCCTCGCCTTCTCCTGTACGAAAGACTGCGTCCTCCCCCCTCCAAAGCGCCGCAGCCTTGACTTGCAATCTGAGGTTTTCTTCGTGACTCCTCTTCTCCGAGAGCACCTTTATCCATTTTGATTCTCGTTATACTCAAAGCAGAGATGTGTATCCCTCCTCCCTCCCAGCACTGCTTTCCTTCTTTACGGCCTATTCTCCACTCTCCCACCACCTGCCCTGCTCAGACCTGAGTCCCCCGTTTGAGAAGCTAATGCTCTCTTCTTTCTATGCCAAAGAACAAGTCGTGATAATCGGTCACGCCTCAACCCCTTCACTTTCTCCTTGTCATGAAATTCCCCTGATTTTAAAGGATACGATTGAACTACTTCTTTGGCGCAGGGGAGACCAATGTTTCCCTGATTCCTTTTTAGAACCAAGCTTTGGCCCCCCCCGATGCCATTATGTCCAGCGCCAAACTCTAGAGACTCTTTCCACTCCCCTTTCACCCTTCCGAATTGTGTTGAAAGGCGAATTCCTCACTATGACGGGGTCGCTATTTCTTTTTCTAACTTTGTGCGCTGACACCTCTCAATCCGTAAGGCCGGCCGAACAATCGCTCCTATTGTCGATGCAGCAGAGAGTTCATCTAAATGGCACCAAATGTCGATTTTTTAGGCCATTCGGAAGGATATTCGTTTGCTCAATCCATTTTTCTTCGGTACACTCGTTCAGCTGGCGCTACTGGAACTCCACCCCTCCTTCGCTTCCTTCCAGTCTTGCCAAACACCCCCCCTGGCGTCCTACCATGGCAGAGGGCCACTTCTGCCGCATGTCAATTGAATGCGACTATCTTCCGTACCCGCTCGCCTCACTTTTCGCGCAACTTGGCGCCGACCTTGTTTCCCGTTAACTGTCGCTACTCGTTCAACATTTTTTTCCTTTTTGCACGAAAGCGGGATCCCTTACGTAATGATCGCCCTGCAGTCCTAGAACACTGCTTCATCTTCGTGTCATAGCTCCTTCTTTCTGTCCCCCGGCCGCAATCCTCTCTTCTTGCTTCCTTCTTCTACTAGGTCAGATCATTGCGCCTAGATCCGCTGGATGGTTTTTTGCCAGAATATCAACTCTGAGCTCTTTTAAGACGTGTATATTCGAGTCAATGCTTTTCTTTCCTTTCCCACAATCCGTCCACCCCAAGAATTCCATCCGTCCGACCCATTGATGGTCGGGGCATGTCCCTGTAGTTCGTACTATCTTGCCTCGAACTTTCTTACAACTTCCCCTGTTTGGCGCCAGCGCTACCATCGGCATGCTCCTCCTTCTGGCCTTTATGGCGAGGGTTAGGTGCGTCGCCCGCCACTTGCGACACTACGAACAATATTTGCCCATCTTCGTTTTGTTGTCGTCCATAAAACAGGGTCCTTATTTCCCGTTGCTTTTCTGCTCCTCATCCTTGAACGAACCAAATGCTCTCGGACTCTCCCGCTCCCAATTTCCCTCTTTTTTTTATCTTACGACTTAAAACGAATTTGAAGTATCCCTCTTCCTTTCTACGATTTATTTGATCTCCCTATCAACGCGCTTTCTAAGCATTCCCCCAACCCCCCACTAAACCTGTTTGATCCACAACTTCTCCCCCGGGCGTCTCCCTTTTCTGATATAGTCTCCTTCCACTTTTTTTCGTTTCACTCCTTTTACGGCCATTACGAGTACGTTCCCCTGTCGCGCTGGAGCGCACAGGAGGGACCTTCCTCTCCCCTCTGTCTCGCCTTGAGGTCAACGGAGCCATTTCCCCCTTAAGGCGCTTGCTCTAGTAAGCTTATTGAATCGTTCTTTCCCCTCTCCGGCCCGCAACTCTCGAATCCTTCCATTTCACTGAGTTAGTAATATCCTCTTCATCCCCTCGTTGTTTTGTTTATCCCACCTACCTTCTCTTTCCCCCTCTACCCGCATTCACCCCATTTGCGGCTTCGTGCGTGAACGACCCCCCTGGTCGCGACTTTTTCTCCCCCCCCCTCCCAAGTGAAGGCGAGAGCCGATCACGACGGTGTCCGAATTCCTCACTTCGCTTCTATCCCTTTTCAATTAAACCGTCTTTTTTGAGCCATTGTCTCGGTGCATCGGAACAGGGGCGAACACCTGTCTTTAGCCGTGAGTGCACAAGATGCGACAAGTTTTGTATTTCCCACATTTTGTTGCAGATCCCTCCCAGGATCTCCGTTGTTCCTCTGATCCTTCAACGCGCGTTAGTTTTCTTGCTTTAGCCTTCTTGTTTTTTGGACATCGGAGCTCAAAAGACCACTCGTACTCCAGCACACGGCGCTGACTTCTTTGCAACCCCTTCCCCCTTGTCTTTCCCTCCTCCATACGATGTTTTCCATTTGAGGCGATCAAGTCCTCGGAGAGGACTTCTTTCTCATCGGCGCAAGAACCAAGCGCGAAGCTTGATAGTCCCTTGAGTGATTGGCTCGCCCCTCCTGCCCGAAGATGGGACAAAGTTGTCGCCGTGGCACTTTTGCGTCTAGCATACACCCGAAGAGCCTCTCCTCTGCACTCTGCTCTTTTAGCTTCGCCCTTTTTGCATTCCTCTGTGGAGGTCATCGTACGACCCTGGACCGGCCTAATTTTCAATCGTCTGATATTTTTCTTTTTTTTGCTGGTCATTTTTGCTGGAACTAAACTCCTCGTACTTTCACTTGAACATTGTGAAAAAGCGCGATGATCTATTCGGTCTTGCTCCCTAGGGCAATAGCCTGCGCCATGCTTTTCGATCTTTGCTGACTCCCCTCCCCCTCGCGTCTTGAGAGGTGAAATCGGCCTCTATGCAACTAACGATCCTTTTTCTCCTCTTCGCAGTGGATCCTGAGTCTGATATAAGCTCTAGTTTATCCTCAGACATGGTCGTGGACGAAAGTTACGTTCTCCAGCCTCTCCCCGGGCTGAGACCATCGCGTCTTTGTTTCACTGGTATTGGTCCCCCCTAGGTTTCTTACTTTTTTTGTCGCGCGCTTCCTTTACATGAATGAGCCAATACTCCTTTGCTTCTGCTTTTTCGGGCCTAAGACTGCGCGTTAATTAATGTTCCCGCACTAGTCTTTATTCCCCCGTCTTAGCCTATAATACTTCCTTGGACAAACCCTTCCCCTTGATTGTTTCCTAGCTCTGACACTAATTCTCTTCCTGGGTCTTCGCTTATTTTCCGCCGTATCGAATTTCTGTCGTAGTCATCCTCTCTCCAGGTTAAGACTTCTTCCTCACCTCCGTTAGAGGCGGCTGCAATCGAATTTGCCAACGTCGAAACTTGTTTCTTTGCATGCGCGCGCTTTACTCGATACTATGCAATCCTTTCCATTGGTGACACCAATCCAGGACTATGGAACCACTTCTGTCCTTTCGACACGCGACCGTTTTCCAGTCTTTACGGTTCTCCTTCTCCCCTCTGTATTTTCACATTTTAGACACGGTCACATTCACTCTTTCTTTTCCCGCATTTGATAAAGAATTGTTCTTTTCTCGCCCCCGGCCTTAAGATAATCCGCCAACTAGTTCTAATTCCTTTTGTGCTAGGTCCATCCCCCATGTGCGACGTAAGATAGGTCACCGCCTGTTTCTTTATTTTTCGCAAAAGTTTCCTCGTCTGCCCCACGAGAGTGCTACCTAAATTAGATAGTCTTTTTCGTTCACGTCTCCACAAGTATTCTCGAGCTTTTTTTGTGTTGGTCTGATGCCGGCGCGCTTCTGGCTATTTTAATCGACGCGTTAGGTTCGTACGTGATTTAAGTTCCCTTCTCCCCATTTTTTGTTCGAGTATAAATCAGCGTAGAAGCTCTTTCTCCCTCCTTCCGAAAACCGCAAGAAATTGTCACATCCCTGGCTTAGCGAGTTAGATTTCGATTTGTCTTATTTCAACTTCCGAAGTGTTTTCCTTTTGCCGTCGCCTTTTGCACCTTCCTTTTCTCCCCACAACTGTGCATCCACTGGTAGTTCCCCCTACCAGCTCTGAACCAGTCTCTGTTTTATTCCTTAAACCGTACGTCTGCTCCTCCAACCGTGGTATGTCCCATTGAGAGTTCCCCCTTTTTTTTACACTTTTTATACCGTTTCTTGACCCCAAGTCGCCGAATATGTATCCTTTTAATTTCCTCTGATGTCTTTAGTTAATGTAGCTCTCCTCATGTTCCTAGCGCGAAATACATTGTATCGTCCGTTCTATGGAGAAGCTGGTCCATTTCACCAGGTTAGAAGTAGGACTGTTCTGCGCATCATTTGCTATATGGGATGATCTGGCGCCTCTTCCACAAGATGCACGAGTGACCTTTGACAGTGACAAACACGAGAATCTGTTTTTCGACTGGGATGAGTCACCGAATTTTCGTTCTTCCACTGCTTCTCTTCGTTTTTTCATAATAATACTTGTTTTTTGTCGCTCTTCCCCGTAGTAAGAGAACCTTCTTTGCTCTTCCTCCCACTCACCGAAGCAAATAGTTATCGATGTTTGACCCCGCCGCGCCCGTGTGGCACGTAACTTTCTCTACAAGCAATGTTATCCGTGTAAACTTAATAGTACCCAGTTCCTTTTTGACGGAAGCGTAGCTTGCCATGTCTTCCCACGAACGTTAACGACCATCCATTTTTTCGGAACTGCGTCTAGTGAGTATGTCTCCTCCCCTCTGACCTTCTAACCGCTGCATTTCGTTTCCCCCCCCTTTTTACGAAACGGATGACACCCCCTGCCTTTGCGCAAAGGGCCACCCTGTATGTCTGTCATACCATGTTTAGTCCGTGAAAGATCCCCTGTCCGTCTTCATTTTTTTTTCCTGCAGAAAGAGAGGGCATCTTATTGCCTATTTCTTTGTCAAGCGCACCGGGGTGTAACGGTGTCCTCCACCTATTATAGCCCAGATCTCCCCTCGGTCTTCGGGAAGAATCTCGTTAGAGAGCCCAGAGCCTGGGAACTTATTAACACTCACGTAGGTGTTCCATTGTTTAGTGTGGTACGGTTTCTCCCACGATTATATCTTAGCCTCCTTTCAAAAAAAGGGCGCAGTGACACCTCCACTATTCCGACCCTTCGCGATGTCATTTCCTCGACAGACACGTCCGCCTCATCGTCCCCCCGGTCTGCCGAATCGCGGTAACCTTTTTTTTGAGTCTTTTTTCGTCTCTGTGAACTTCCCCCTAGCTGACAGTTCACTTTGGGTGACGACCTTTGATTTTTCATGCAACAGCCGAGTTTCTCTTCGACCAAAGCAGCCTCTGCTTCACTTCTACGTCCTCGCTATGCAGTCCAACGGCATTGTCTCCTATGCCCCTCCGTTTGCTATATATTAGCCTTCTTTTGGGACTCTTTTAACCCTAACACTCTTGTTATCCAAGAGGCCCTCAGGCCCCTCCTCCTTTATACGTTTCATGAAAGTTTTCCTTCCCTTCCATTTTGCGAGGATTTTTTTAACTTCTTTACACTCTGAGTTTTCGCCTCGTGTGCTCCCCGTCTCCCCCCCCTTTTGAATAAATGATGGTTTTCCCCTAACAGAAGGAATTTCTCTCCTTCACGAGCGCGCCTCTTTCATAAGACCCTTTTGAGAACAAGTTCTGAAAGTCCCTTCCCTTCATATTTCTGAGTCGCCTTTTCTTCTCATGGCGCTTTCTTCTTCCGTCGATGACTACGACTCCCCGATGCTTCTGCCTCTCCAGGGACTCCCGCGAAGAACGAAGGCGTTTCGGTCCCACCATCAATTAACAAGGCGTTCAAAGTGCTTCCTCGCCTTGACCATACATGGCGGTCTTAGTGAAACTCGCCGCCTACTCCATCTCGAGTGCCCTGTCCTCGGCGTTCTCATTTCAGCTGGTACACTTCGCCTCTCCATTCCCCTTACTACTGCGTTTCGTAGTCGTCAGTTCCCTCTCGACCCCGTGGTCCCTACTGCCCTCTGTTCTTTTGACCAATTAAAATGTCTATCCTGACCTTTCATCATGCTTTCCACGCTAATCGGTTTATAAGAGTTGATACGAACGTTTGCCAGCGCGATTTACCCCTTTAGTTATTTCCATGTCTCGAAGCATCGTCCAGGGGCGCCCCTCCGTCGTTTTTTCTAAGCGGCTATCCGTCCGTTAGACGCTCAGGACATTTTTTTTTTTTTTTGCCAGGCTGCTCTTCCTTGAACTCATGCCAAAACCTCCCCCTCTCTGTCCTCGTTGTATCTCGATTCTGTTCCCCCTTTTGCCCCAGACCGCCACAATTCGTCCACACCCCCCTTTGCCGATTTTAAAGGAGGTTCGTGGCCCTCTAGGAGATTCGATTTCACTGACCCCCTTTTCGGCAACGCAAACTCTCATGCGGTCTTGTTTATTTTTCGGGCTCGGCGTGTTTTATTGCCCTTGCCACTTCCCCTTTCCCCACTCCCTCTTTCTTTTGCCCCGCCCTAAACTCAGTGGCCTCGTCACCTGCCCTTTTTTTTTGCTCCTGAATCCTGCCCGCCCATTCCCCACAGCCCACGGACTATGCTTGCAAATTTCCCATCGTTATTTCCTGCTGACTTTTCTTCCCCTCTCAAGTTGGCGTATATAGATTTGTGATATTCTCTGATCATTCCTTTTAACGTCCTTAAAAACACCCCTCTCTTGTCCTCAATTCGCAACGGCGATTTTTCTCTCTAGAGCTAATTTGCCCCGTAATATCAACTGCTTCCCGTTAGCAGATTGTTCAATTCCTTTTCCATTCCTTTCTTCCTGTTTACCCTGTTCGATTCCCCTCCTTGCCAGGCTCCTTCTTGGACTTCGATGGGCTCGCCATTCGTTTCTCCCTTCGGAAATTTGATCTCCCACCTTAAACATGTTCCCTGGCGACTTCTCCTTCCTTCCTTTTCTAGAGAGAAAGAAGGTATGAACTAATTTGTTTTTTCTGCACGCGATGACGCAGGGTTCGTACCTTTTAACTGATTTAGCACCCCACTAGGTTTGTTTTGCTACGAGATCCTCTCCACGACGCCCAAAGTGAGTCATCTCGTTGCGTGGAAATCTCCCGGGAGCCCTTATTTTCTTCTTCCCACTCTCTATCTTCTCGCTTCCTTTCCTTGAATGATTTCTCCGACCCTCGCGGAAATCACTGGTTCCGAGCACTAGAATTTCACTTCAGGGTTTTTTTCCTTTTGCCGAGAAACAGGGTAGAACCCCCTTTTTCATGTTGAGATCGGAAAGTGTTGCCCCCTTTTTTGCGTCATTGAAAATGACGCCAACCCCCCTCTTCCGTGTCCTATGTGAAGTCACTAATTTGTTTTAATGCTTTCTCCCGGGAGTGTCTTGGTGTCCTTTTCAATAACCTCTATAGACACACTTCGCCTCGAGCGAATACCTTCTTTAGGCCTCCCCCAAGCTTCTTTTCCCCTTTTCTTTGAAGTTGAGTCCTTTCCCTTTTTTTTTCCTTTTTCCTCCTTCTCTTCTCCCGCCAAAAAGAGAGGACTATGACTCCTCATCTACCTAGCGGCCACTCTACGAAGATTCTTCCCCGTCTTATGGCTCGTCTCTCAAAATCAAGTTTTTTCCGCTCATATGTCCTCATAGATTTAGAAGCATTCGCCACAACCTTTGTCTTTCCCGAGGTTCCTGTCATTCGATCATTAGTTGCAAAGAACCATCTGGGACTCTTCGATGTCTTCCTGGGGTGGAAGTAATTTGTGGCTTCCCAAAACTCACTTCAATCGAATAGTGACACTTCCCCCCCCCCCGAGAGATCGTTCAAGGCCCGAGCCACTTTCCGACCTGCCTACCTGATCCTCGCCTTAAGCTTTTTCTTTCCTACCCGCGGTGGATGAGAAGTGGAATCCAATCACAGTCCTTTCCCCCTTTTTCCCGCCGTTTCTTCTGTCCGTTCTATACTGCTCTTTTGTAACACCCATCGCAGCACCTGGTAAAGTTTACTGCAGTAAGGTTTCCAAGTTCGGCGCCATTTTGCGTACCTTTCTCTTCCGGTACGTATATGACCATTCTGAGATTTTCTTTCCAGATTTTCCCTCTCCATTACTTTCCTTTCCGAACTCATGGCAAGGCTCGCGTTTTTTTTTTCTTTCGCAGCCGAGTAATCCTTCCGCTTTTTTCCTTCGGCACCAAGGAGGCCATATCTTTTGTAAAAATCGTCTTTATTGATTTGGTAATGGCGGTAGATACACGATTGCTCAGTTCTTCGTGAAGAGTTGGGAGGCCTTAGTCGGCCTTTCTGCTCGAAGATAACATTTCTCCTCAACCTCTTTCCTGCAAGAAGTTCGAGGCGTTAGTCGTCCCCGACAGAGAAAACTCTCGGAACTTTTTACGCCTCTGACTCTTCTCTTCCACTTTCGCTCGAGGATTTTCTCCGGTCCTTGAAACCATCTGGTCACCGGAATTTTTCCCTTTTCTTTTACTCCTCTACCCTCTTCTATGCAAAGATATTCCAGTCAGACAAGACCTTTCCTTTCTTACCGTGCATCACGCGATAACGATTCGAGTCTTGCCATGCCCCTGGTCACAAGTTCCTCCTCCTCTCTATTCTATAACTCCCTCTTTTGCCAGTCAGCAGCCTTTGGACCTATTTGTGATGATGAAGTACTTCCGAGTTTTTACGTTAGCCCCAGTCTCCGTTTTTTCTCTGAGGTGCTTTCAACATTGACTTTTTCGGCCTTTCGTCTCCCATCCTCCGTTTCCACGACAGATTCCTCGAGGCTGGTGCCCCCTTTGGCTCTGAGGTCCCCTTCCCTTTTTCTCTACTCGCCGCGTTTCCCTTGTGTCTTGCCGCCTTTGTTGGAATTGCGTACCCCTTCCCCCTTTTGCCGGAGCGTTATACCCCCTCCCCCCGCGCTAGCTGTTCTACCCTTTCCCCCGCAGACCTTGCAAAACGTTTTTTCGCCCTGTTCTCTCGTCTTTTTCCTCGCCGAGGATCGAAGGTACCTTGCCTTTCTCTGTTGCCCCCTCACATTTTTCCTTTCCATCACTGGTCGCATTTCCCCCAAATCATAAATCTGCAAGCTCTTTATTCACCACAAAATCCTCGTCCCTCACTCAGACCCCAAAGTGGCTTCTCTTTCTTTTTTGCGCAAGTGACCAACTTTTTTTACTATCAGTTCCCAACACTTTCAAGTCGAAATTCTTCTTTCGCCTTAATCTACGTTAGAGTGTCGTCCTTTGCTTACTCAGCCTTTTCTCAGACACCGATCGGCGACCTTTTTTCGGAAGATGGAACCGGGGACAAGCTCCTTTTAGCGGTACTTTTCCCTATTGCCCCCCTTCTATGTATATCTGCGTGCTTCTTCCCCCGTGTAACGCTGCACTTGGTGCCCCGAGCCTTTCTTCTTTTGCTTGAAATTAGTGGGGGCACCCGGGCTTTTCCTGGCACGCTCTCCTCTTTTCATCCTGGTTTTCGATGCTCGCCTAGTCAAAGACACGCTTCTGGTCCATTCAAACTCCACACGCGCCCCTTCTAGTTGTCCCCTCAAATGCTTCATCTTGGTGCACGTACCAATATCCGCCCCTTTTCATAACCAAAGTTTTCAAGCCATTTTCACCCTCCCGTTCGAGAGAAGGCCGGCTAGCCCTTCTGCTCGTCCACTGTTCCTCGTCATCATTTCTAGAAGGACCCTGCGTATTTTTTTCCTTCCGCAATCATCCTCGTTTCTTCTTCGTATTCGAATTCATTTTTGTTCACGAGACCCACAGGATAGCAAAAGTTTTTTTTGACGCACCCTTCTCCCTCTGAGTTACATTCTACCCTTTTGCGACCGTTTCTACTACGTTCATAGGGGAATTTTCCCCTTTCTCTTTTCTATTCTCCCGATTAGGTCCTTTTTTCTGTGGACCCCCCTTCGAACGGGGATCTCACTGTTTTCTCGGCTTTCTTTCTTTCAACCGCTCCTTCTAGGAGAACTTCGAATGAGCGTACTCCCATCCTCCCTCTCAAATAGATACCCACACTCTTTTTTTCCTCGCTTTTGTCTCCTCCCCCATGCTTATACGAGGAGTGTCTTCCGACCTCGGCAACACTTCTCGGTTTCCTTCCCCCGTCCCTTTTCACCCTAAAATTTTCGAGTAGTTCCTACCCCTAAGTCCTGGATCTCACGCCCCCCCCAATCGGCCGCCTCCGCTTCTTAGCTTGCTGTGTTTCGCTGTGACCTTTTTCTATGCGAATTTCTTTTTCTGTGCGCACGCTTTATTCCGCCCCGCCGAGCTTGTTTCCCACTCCTCTGCCACGCAATCCTTCTTTAATCTTGCGGCACATGGCTATTGGCCGATCCACCGTCTCCCGCCTGGAGAAACTTTTTTCTGATTCCTCTGTGCTCCCTTTTTCCATTTGATACCCGTAACAATTTCGTTTTATCAATGCGGGAACTCTCCGCACTATATCGTTATCTTGACTCCTTCCCCTACCCCGAAGGTATGGTATAGAGTTAAAGGACCTTCAAAGTCACCGTCTTGTCTCATGTTTTTGCAATGCCCTTTCTACCCCCCAAAGATTATTGTGTCCTTGAAGTCTCTCTTCGGTCTCCCCCCCCAAAGCCTCTCCGCCTTTCCCTCCGTGACCAGTGCCTTCCCTCTTCTCTGCGCGCCTTTTGAACCTTCTCATTTCCTGATGATTGGGAGCCTGGCTCTTCGTAAGTCCCGCAGTCTTTTACCTTTCTTTTTCTCCCTCTTTCCCTATGAAGACTAGAGTTTCCCCTGGACCCTCCCAGGTTTTCCCCTCCACGCGCTAGTGCTTACTCTCTTCTACGTCCGAAGGTTACTTTTGACGCCTTCATACCCCGCGTCCGCGCTAATTTACCTTTTTCCTTGACCACCCTCCTATTTCCCCCTTCGCGCTCAATCCGCAGATGTGAGTGATTGTTTCCCCTCTTTTTCTTGTCTCGCCCATAGGGTTCTTTGCTACCCATCCCTCGAGCCGCTTTCTCCCCCTTGGTGGCTTCCAAGCGACGATGGCTACACCTTCGGTCGACCCTTTAGCCTCCTCCCAACTGCGTATTTTTTTTGTTTCAAGAAAAGGTTTGGGCGTCCCTTATTTTATGATTGAAAATCCCTCCTGCGTTGTGTGCTGTTCGCGCTATTACTTTGATGTCTCTCCCTTCTGGATGGCAGCCAATATTTCCTACCTCTCTTGTTACAGTTTTCTCTTAGAGTATTCGTTCATTTCTGTGCCCACAGCCCCCTGTCCACCCCACTCAAGTACATCGTTCGATCTCCCTTCTTTCCCGGGTGTTCCCTTCTTCTTATAAGAGGACCCTCTCCCTAGTTCCCACGTTCCCCCTTGTTCAGCGCTTCTTTTTCCAATATTTTTCTCGTTTCGAACGTTCGGTTTTCCCTTCTACATTAAGGGCCCCTACCCTGTCCCACTCGCCGCCGTGGCGGCTTTCAATCAGTTCTCTCTCAAAGCTTTTTTTGTCTTTCTTTTTCTCCGACTCCTTCAACAAATTATCTTCCTATCTCTCCAACATCGCTGATTTCTTTATCTACGCCTTTTAGTTGCAGCAAGCAGTCGACACTTTCCATTCTTATCTATCGCTGCACACCCCCAAGCCTTTTCTTCCGCATTAAAAACATCAAATTTTCACTCCTCTTTCACACCGCTATACTATGTATTGATTATCATTTTACTCCTACAACGGCATTGTTTTTCCTTACTCAATGTGGAAGATGACGTTTTGTACGTTATGTCCTTCCTCTCCAGGGTCCTTATAACAGTGGTTAGTTGGATGTAGTCTCCGCTTTCTGTTGACCGAAGTGATCACCATTCCCTCGACAGGCGTTTCTCTGTTTAATTTTTGCCGCGATCCTGAAGGTCACGCCTGTTGCGTTCCCACTAAGTCATATCCCTATTGCGCTCCCTCTAGTATATATATTTTTACTAAATAAGTTGTTTTTTGTCTCCCTAGTAGAGTGTTTTGTTCCACGGGTTAGTTACCCTACCTCCCCCCTCTTTTCGCGTTTGGTTAAACGACTCCCTTTTTCACGTGCTCCTTCATCGATTCCGCTATCTCTGGGTTGCAGTAATTCCAGAATTTTCCTTTTTCACGCTCCCCGGTGCGGCACTTCAGGTCCCTCTCGCATAACGGCGAGGAGGATCGAACCTGAACAAGCGATGGTTCTCCCTTGCGTTCCACTTTTTTTCCTTTTGCTCTTGCTACTGGAACCCTGCTCTATACCTCACTTCTTCTAGTTTTCCCTTGCTTTTCATTTTGATAGTCGTGTTTTTAATTCTTGGTACATATAGTATAAAATTTCCCCCATCGAAGACACTTTATCTCTTCCCGTCTCCCCCACTTCCCTTCCTCTTCCTGTAATAAGAGATTTTTACTGCTTTTTCGGCAACTCCGTTCACGATCAGGAAGCGGAACCCTTTCCTTTTTTCACTACTCCCCCCCACGTCTTTATTTGAGAGTCCCATTCTTCCCTATGGGCCATTTTTTTCCTTGCCTTATCCGTACTCCCCAAAGCAATCCTCTAATTATGGGAACCGCATTATATGATTTACATTTCCTTACTTTTCTCTTGTAGAGTCATCCAGTTTCGACCCAAATGCTACTGCGTGATTTTTTTTTATCGCGCTAGCACTTTGGTTTTACTGTGTAAGTTGGCCCTTTTGTCAACACCCAATTCTCTCCCTCCTGACAGAGACCCAATCTCAGCGATGGACTGCCTATTCCTTTCTCCAGCCTGGAAATGTTTTTATCCCTTCTATCCTTACTGCCTCCTCTTCTTCCGTTGACCTAAATCGAAAGGAGGATTCACTACTGACGTGTTCTCCTACCTCTTCCGTCCGTCCTCCTTGTCTAGCTTTTACTCAAAACATGATGCATTCCCATGTCATCTTCTTACAGTAATTGGCCTCCCTATCCCTCTTTCTGACCCTTGCGAGACTTTGTCGGCCTTGTTATTTTAGATTCTAAGTTCCCCGCCATGAATGCGCAAATGACCTTTCGGTCAAAGATCGACTTGGCCCCATCAGAGCGCGGAAAGTCAATCTCATTCCTAGGACTCTCTAAGTTAATGGACACCAATTTTGCCCTGAGGGTTCAGCTGTATCTTCCCATTTATCTATTCCAGTTTTCAGCTCGTTTCTGGCCTTATCTTTTTAAGCTGGCGTAGACTCGATTTCCTCTAGCGCCATGCAAAGTTCGCTTTGGCTTTACCTCTAATGGTAACGCCTGGCATTTGCTGACGTGTTACTGTTTCCAAGCTCGCTCTTCTGCTTCTCCTCCAGGTGACATTGCAAACTTTGACGATGTGACCCTCTCCCCCTCTTCCCAGATCAATGCGTAGGACCATAATTACTTTCCATAAGATTTTTTTCTTTCTTCCCTCCACTTTAATCCGAGTTGCTGCGAACTCCCCCTATCAAGACATGGTCACCTAGAAACACGAGGGAATTACTGACATCGCACCACTTTGTCGACTCACCTGTTGCTTCATCGTCCAAGAAGCTCTCCTCCCTTGCAGGCTGAGTTTTTATTTTTCCGCACGGTCGGTGCGTGCATAACTATCTTCACACCATTTTATTTCCAGT
>Ga0179593_1375888_pt1 | contig 15120 bp, 20 predicted proteins | sample CZODoug2_1_08_16_FD_185931 | JGI IMG/M metagenome (GOLD analysis project Ga0179593, IMG submission 185931) | Vadose zone soil fungal communities from Angelo Coast Range Reserve, California, USA - CZODoug2_1_08_16fungal (PacBio error correction) | ecosystem: Environmental > Terrestrial > Soil >... | reverse complement strand
CCCCCCATCAAGGTTTCTCTTCCTTTCTTGTTCTGCCCCTGTTTTCACACTTCTTCCCCCAGGGTCACTCCATTCCATGTGATCTGCCACAGGCGAATTATGCTCAAGGTTTGACTGTCTCTTTTCCCTTGATTTTTCTTTTAGTTTTTCGTTTGCAATCTCCTTTTTTTTTTCGTGGTTACCGCAAAGGATCAAGCAATGCACGACGAGCCTCACGCCAAACCGAAGCTTTTAATGCGTCCTCTTTTTAAGTTCGGGGTTTTTTTCCCTTCGCACCCTTGATCTCGTGTTTACATTTTAGTGCAGGGGCACCCGTGCTCAGTCCCTACCCCCAATTTAGTGTCGGCCTCACTTCCTCTTGGGCTCTTCCACCCGAGCAAATAATCCTTTTGCCGGCCAGCATTTGTCCCCCAACCGTATTCCTTTTTCCAGGGTTCGGTGTCCCCAAACACAAACTCCTGCCGCTTCTTCTTCCTCCTTCGCGTTTGTCCCCCATTAAGACGATTCACACCCAACCCTTCTTTTGCTGGTAAATTGGCTCTTTGATTTCTTTCCGTCCCTTTCCCTTTCCTTTCCACCCCTCGAGTTTTTTTTTTCGGTTACCTCTTAACCCCCCCGTTCAACACTGTACCTTTTTTTCTTTTCTTAGACGTGGGTCCTTCTCTTTTACGGTTTTTTTTCATGGCAAAATATTTGATTATCTCGTATTCCCCTCGTTGCTTTTTTTGCTCACCAGTTCTAAAGTCATGAAGAATATCTGTGATTATTCCCCCGACCTTGTCCCCTGCGTTCGGGTTTTTTCCCATGGCGGGCGGCATGAGTTCCCTTTTTGCACGTTCTTCCGACCTTGACCTGGCGTTAATCTCGTGGAATGTCGCTTTTGCGCGTTTTTCTTTCCCCCCCTCCCGCGTTTTACTTTTGCAGCGTAAACGTCGAGTCCGGGCCGAGAATCAATCCGCGTTGCCTAATTCTAGACTTTTATAGCTCCGGCCCTGACTTTTCTGGCAGTTTTTTTTTCCCACCTCTGCAAGCGGGTTCTTCGCGCTCTGTTTGGCCCCCGCCCCCGTTGCTGTTTACGCTCTGAGCGTGTACACCCTCCCCTCCCGCTTCAGCCTGCCCTTTTTCCCCGCCCTTTTTTCATTTTTAGTTTACACATAATCTTCTCCCTTTCCCCTCCGGCATCGACAGTGTTGATAGGTGATTTTGATAGTTCTCCATCAAGCTTCCCCCAACGCTTCCCCCCCCCCCCTTTTCGCTTTTTTTTTTTTCCTTCCCCCCCCCGTCTTAGAACCCCTTCTGCCTACGGCTTTTTTCCCGAAAGAGGTCCTCAAGGCGCACATTGACCGCACCCGCTCCTCGGGTAGTAGATTTCGCAAACAGGAGTCCAACCTTGGTTTGTTTTCACTTTTAACTCGACACCCCAAAGGCGCTTTTTCCTCTTTATCCAACTTTATTTTGCTCTGCTCTTTCATTTCTTGTGTCCGCTTTGCTCCCGCTCGCTTAAGTTTTTCTTAGTCCAGCCTTTGTCTCGCGATCCTTTTCCAAGTTATGCTAGAGGATCCCTTCAGCCACTTAGTTTTTTTTCCCACTTTCGGTAAGAGCCGATCACCAATTTCAAACCCCCCCCCCCCCCCCCCTTTCCCTTTTGTCCGGTTCGTCAGGTTCGGCTTTTCAACCTCTTTCTGGCCTGCGCCTCTTCTCTGGACGGTATGGCCCGCCCCTACGGATCGTTTTTTTCTGTCGGCCTCGGCTTTTCAATTGTTATCTTCCTTATTCTTGGACTGAGTGCGTTTTTCTTTTTGCGGTACGAAATCCTCGTTAACTCCTGCCCTGTCGATTCCTCATCTTCAAGACTGCCCTCATAACCACCGCGAAACGCTAAGTAATGCTCTCCTTCTTATTAGGTTGCCCCCTTCCCCCGTTCCTATGCAACCCTTCCCCTTCTTTCCCGGTGCTTTTTTATCCGGTCCTCGCCCTCTGTTATCCCCCTTCGTTTTCGACAAGTAGGTGCCGTTTTTTTGCAGGTCGAAGCCCCTTTTTGCTTGATTTTCGGCACCTTTTTCTTATTTTTCTGAGTTTCGCGTGATGATCCTTTGCGTGCCTTTTTTTTCCCGATTGCGGTACCAACCTTTACTCCCCAGTGAGCCCTTTTCCTGTTTTCTTGTTGGTTGTCTCGTCATCTTTGGTTCTTCCCCTCTTTTAACGTCTTAACCCACCGGACACGGCTGACACCGGCTCGTCTTTTACCGGATTCCCTGGTCACTTTTTTCCTTTAGCGCCCGTATTGGTCCCCCTTTTTTTTCACCCGGGCTAATGAACTAAAATTTTTTTTTTTCGTGTCCAACCGTGATGCTTCTCCTGTCCCCCCATGCGGACACTTTCCCTTTCCTCCGTTTCAGGCGGATCTGAACCTTTTCCTTACTGAGCCATTTTGCCAAGACACATTCGCTCTTTTCCCTCTCTTCCTCCCCTCGTCAGCATTCTTTTTTTTTCGCTTCGAGACGGATGGTTGCTCCACCGTAGAGCTTTTCAGGCGTGCGTTAGGTCCCCTCCCTTTTCATGATGAAGCTCCCCCACCCACTGCGCTGTTTTTGAATGTTTTCCCAATGTCCTCTTATTCTTCTTAATTTTTTTGAGAGCCTCCCCCTTTGACCTGTTAAACAGGCAGCCCCCCGCACATCTTCCGTACTCCTTTTCCTTTTCTCCTTATCACCGCTAGCCCCCACCGCCCACTGAGGTTTCTTCCGCTTCACCACAGCGTCGCCAGGCTCGTACCCCCACCTGGCCCAATGACCAGGACGCTTGCTCCTGCGGCTGCCCCCTCTTCCGGATTCAACAACTTCCGAGATTTGCTTTTCCACTCCTTCTCTCGCTGCGGGTTTATTCTGAAGGCGAGTTGACCCTTTTCACCCCCTTCCCTCTGGCCCGTTTTAACTTTTCCCCATCTTTTTTTTTTCCCGGTCTCCTCACAGCCCCTCTCGGACAGTTCTCTCTCACTTTCCGACCTATGATTTCCGAGCCGTTTCTCGATCTCTTCCTCACGAAGCGGTGGGCTAGCATCCTCCTTGTTCACCCCCCCCGGTTTTTTTTTCTAAGTGTTCCCTTTTTTTCTCCGTTCTTTTGGTCTTTCCCCCCCACCCACTCCCCGCTTTTCGAAACCATGCACCTTGGGCGATCGCGTTACAGTTTTGCCCCACCTGTCAGCCCCCTTCCTTTCCAGTCTTCGGTCTTTTTCCCAGTCGGCCAGCATTTTGCCCAAGGTTGGGCATCTATTTTACCGTTGTTTTGTTGTTAGTATACCCAATACTTATTGCCCGCGTGCTTGCCCTATGTGTAAGTTCTTGAGCGAAGTATTGACTTCCTTGTCTTTGAGCCCATTTTCCCCTTTCCTCCGGTTCTGTTTGTGTTCCGTCATCGTCGGCACTTGCTTACCCCCCGTTGAACAGTTTTTGCCGGGCTTTCTATGAAATACTTGCTTTTTTTTTTTTTTGGATGCTTCCCACCTTGCTTTCGACTCTGCTGCGGCTTTCCCCTTCTTGGCTCTTTCAATCGTCTCCTGTGGAAGATTATCCTTTCTCTTTCGGGTGCTGGAAATCTTTATGCCATGTGTGTTTTTTTTAAGTTTAGCATATTTTTGTTTGATCCGTTTTCTCCGCCTTAGTTGACCTTCACCTCTTTCCTTCTTTTTTGTGCGGAGCAAGCATCTAGTCGGGTTTTTGGCCCTGATAATTCCGGTTTTAGGCCCGCCCCCCTTAGATTACCTGGTCGTTGTTTTTTTCTTTCTTTGATTAGGATCGATGGATTGCCCCTCCTCTCTGACCACCTCATTTCCCTTTTTCTACGCTTATTAGGATTTTGCCACCGCCCCGATGGTTTTTTTCCCGTTTTTTTCGTGTTTAATTGAAAGGGAAACCAGGTTTTTTTTTTTCATTAATCTCTCCCACGTGCCATGGACCTTTTCCTTTTCCTCCGCGGTTTTTTGTGGAGTGCTTACTCCCTGCCCTTTTTTCAACTCCTTTGCAGGTACCCCCCCCCCCTGTTCCTTGACCTAAGAGATAGCGATTATAATTTTTCAGATGTTCCTCCTCTGGCGCACTCCGTCCTTCTTTTTCGGGGAAGCCCCCCTTAATGCCTTACTTTTTATTCTTCCTCATGGATTTTCCCTGGTGGGTCGGATAAAGAAAGGTTTTTGAGGCCTTTAAAGAAGTTTTGGACTCTCACCACCGTTTCTCTCTCCGTCGCCCCCCTACCCTTTCTCTTTTGTAATTCCTGGCGTTTTTATCTTCCCCTTCCCAATGATGTTCCAAATTTTTTTTGCCTAAGATCAATTCTCTACCAGCTTCCTCTGTCAACCCTCTTTTTCTCCCCCCCCTTTTCTTCCTTCGGTCCTCCCCCCTCCCCCTTCTCATCCTTGGACCTCACGCCCGAGTCCTATTTTTCTTACTTGCTACGTGATAGGTAGCGAAATCTGAAGTCTTTCTCGACAACGCGTTCTGCCGCGCCCCCTTTTTTTCCTACGGTCTGATTCCCTTTTTTATTTCCCCCCCCCTTGCTTTTTTCCCTCTCCCCCTATTCGGATCTGAAACATGTTAGAGTTTCTCTGTTGTTTTTGACGGCTTCCTGAGCCTTTCCTGAGCCTTTCCTCTCCACTTTCTGAGCTTTTTTTTTTTTTTTCTTTGACAGATCTTACCGTAGTGCCACCCTTTTTGAGTTCCCCCGATTTGTAGAGACCAGACGCCCCCCTTCCTCTCTCACGCACGCCCCTACCTCCTCGATCTGGCACTCTACGCGCGTTAACGCCCTAGTTTACACAACTTATGAACATTTTTAGGAATCGTCTAAATCGCTTCTCGCTTCTTGGCCTCCTGATCGTCATGCCTTTTTGAACTGATTCCCGTCTGTTTTACTTTTTCCGGTGTACCAGCCTTCGAAGATGACGCTCCCTGAGCGTTGCTATTTTACGGTGACTGTCTTCTTTCAGGTAGTTTCCTTTCTCTCCCCCCCCCCCCCAACCACAACCCCAAAACTAAATTCTCCTCGTCCCCTTCCCCAACCCGGCTTCCCCCCCTCCCCCCTATCCTGATTCCAGGTCCTCCTTTTTTTCATTTTTGCTTTTCCCCCTTCGTTTGGTTTTCTATTACTTTCAAAAAGGGGTATAGTTTTGATGTTTTTTTGCCGATATCATCGATTTCCCTCCTCTTCCTTGGTTTTTTTTACTCTTCTGATCTGCTCTTCGTGCGTCCTTCTTTCCCTTGAAGGTCTCGTTTGATATTTGCTCACCCGGTCTTGAGAAACCTTTCCTCTGTGGGGCCTCTTTCCCCGATTATTTTCACGCTCCACAATGTTCGATTCGGTTTTGTGTTGCGCCTGTGTTTATTCCCACTTTTTTTCTCGTGTGCCCCGCTTTTCACCCGCTTCCGCGGCCACCCTTTTTAGTTCACTGCCCCCCGGCTTGAGTCTTAGTTAAATCTACCCCGGTAGAGACTTTTTTTCGATCATTCTTTTCCGTGGTGTTTCGGCCTCAGCCGAGTTGTTTCCGGATTGCTGTTGGGAGCGGGCATCCGCGGTACCATTATGAAGTCCCTACGCGCCCCTTTTGTAGCCCGGCGCCCCGTAAAAGGGGTTGCTTTGGTAACGGATTTTTTTCCCCACCAAAGATTCCATTTTTTTCTCTAGAGTTTTCACTCCGTTCCCGTTTCCCCCTTTTTTCATCCTCCCGATTTGCGATCCGCCCGCCATGTTGTCTTCGCTCCCATTCGAAAGGGTCAAAATTGTCGTCCCGAAGGCGACCCTCCCCCTCTCTGCCGGTTGCTTGTGTTTGGCCGGTTGAACTCCCCTGACGCCGTTCATTATTTTCCGACCTAGTTTCGTGTAAAACCGTCTGTCGTACCCACCCTTTATCGTGCGCTCCTTCTTCTTCTGTGCTAACGGCCTGGGCCCATTTGTACTCCTCGGCGGCGTTTAATGTTGCGTTGCATTTTTTTTACCCCGCTGACCTTCCCTTCCAATTGTGTTCCTTTTACTTTTTACTTGTTGTTTGTGGGACCCCCTCTTATTCTAAGAAGCACGGCGGTTTTTTTTTGGGTTTGCTCCTCCCCCGAACCTGTCGTCCCCTTCAACTGTTTTCTTCATTCTGGTTTTTGTTTGATTGTTTTTTAGGTTTTGACCCTTTTCTGATTTCGCTTCTTTCCTCCGGAGGCGGCCTTTTCTCTCCCGTAGTTTTTACCGCCTTCGTTCGTCTTCGCCTTTGCCCCCGTGCGCCGTTCCTGCCTCCCAACCCGTTTTTCCAGATGAATATGACCGCGTTTCCTTTTTTTTTTTTTTTCTTTTTTGTCCCTTTTTTCTCCTGATGTCCCACTCTTTTCTATCCCCGATCCCTAAAGGATATTCACTCAGCCTAGATTACCCCCCCCCAATACCGTTTCTTTCAAGAGGCATCTTTCCCTGTTTGCCCCATTTCCGTTTGCAGACCCCCTTTTGTTGTAGGGCATTGGTTTTCCTCGACAGACACCTAATTTACCATCCGTCTTGGATTTGTCCCCGCTCTTTTGGGCTATTTGGCCGTCGAGCGGTTGGCCTTACCCTGCCTTGAGAGATCTGAGGAATACCGTTGTTGGTATGGAACCCCGGTTTCCCCCCCTTCTTCCTTTCCTGTTTGACTCCCATAATTCCCTTTTCGCTAGATGGACCCCGAGGCCTACCCCAAGCGGTCTCCCCCCCTCTGGTTTCTCCTTACTGTGGTTTTAGCGTCGTCTTTCTTCTGCGCCTCCTGAGATCCTCAGACAGCTGCAGCGATTTCTATTTTTTAAAATTATCGACAAGCCATTTTTCCTACGCTTTTCTCTCTCTTTTCTTGGTGTTTCCCCCTCGCTCCTCTTTCGTTTTTTCTTTTTACCTTACGACGCGTTTGCCCACCCCAGGCGGTCCTTTGTTCCTCCGACGATCCTCACCCCTTTTCACCTCGACCCCCTTAAAGCTCCTCCTTTTTTTTCGAGAAGTCTTTCCCGTTGGGCGTCCTTTGCTCCGGACGGTTTTTTTTTTCTCTTCTTCCTGTTTCTCCACCTCTAGTCTGGAAGTAGTCTTTTTTTTTTTTTTTTGCGGCGTCACGTCCCCGAGCTCCCCCGACCCCCCCGGTTTCAGCCTTATGAACTGCCTGACTGATTTTGCTCTCCTTTCTTTCCCCTCGCTGGATTCGCACCCCCCCCATTTTTTGTAGCTGTTTTTTACGTTACTTCGGGCCTTTTGATTGCTCTGCGCTGGGATTCCTTATGGTCGACTGAGCTTAAGCCTCTTTCGATACGTAGTCTCCCCGATATCCCCCACAGCTCATTTTTATCGACTTCCTTGGAGCGTTTTCCCGTACTGTGTCCCGCCCCCTTAAGAAAGCGCTTTTCCCTCCCTTCTTTGCCCCCTTTTGTCGGACCCCCTAATTTTCGTTTTCCCCCTTTGGCTTTTTTTGTTGTGTTGGGCTCTTCCAATCTCTCTCGTTCCGCTACGTTTTTGTGGTTGATCGTTCCTGGCGGCCCAAACCCCCATCAGTCCCCCCCTTCCCCCTGTAACGCCTTTCCGACCATGTTTTTCTTCCCATCGCGTATTAGGATTGCGAAAAGGACTTTGCCGAGGCCTTTCGTTGGTAATTTCCCTTTTCTCGTGGTTGACTTATTTTTCGCCTGTTTTTTTCCACTACTCAGCGCGGCGTTTTTCGGCCTTAGGCGACATAATAAGACCTCAGCTTCTTTCGAGTAAGTTCCCCTTTGGTGAACTCCTCATTAGTTCCACCCCGTTTTTCGTCCCTGAGGTCCCCTCAGTGTTTAGTCGACCTCCAGGATCGTTTCTGAAAATTTTTTGGGTCGTTCAGTTCTTTTTTCCCCCCCGGACGAGTTTTTTGATCAGTATTTTATCTCCTTCCTGCCCGCCCCACTTCCCCTGGACTTTCACCCCGATCTGTTGAGCCTTCCTTTCCATGCCCCCCTTTCGTTGCCGGCGCAAGACGGTCTTCGTACGGCGGACGCACTTCGTTTTCTTTTTTTCCCTTTCTTTGCTTTGTTTTTTTTTTCTCCTTCGATCTTCTTGTTTTTCACAAGAGCCTTTATGTGTTTTTCAACAGGCGCGTTCTCCGTTTTCCCCCTTTCCGGCGAGAGTTTTCTTTCACTCGCCTTCGATAACTTTGAGTCGACTCTCGATTGACGGGGATTATACCGGAGTGCGGGGGGGTCCATCGTCCCCCTCCCTTGCTTTTTTCTCGCGAGCGCAACCATATAAGCTCGCTCGCGACGTCCCGGGCTCCCCTTTCAGTCCGTCACATCGGTTCCTTTCTAGGTCTGTACTTACCGCTGTCCTTTTTTCGCTCTCTTCGTTCGTTCGTTCAGACCAAACCGCGGAAGTTTTCCTGGTTTCCTTCCCGCGTGACACATCAAGTTTAGAATCTTTCCCCTTGCAAACCCTCCCCTTCCCCCTGTGGCCCGTACTCGTTTGAAACCAGGAACGTTTATTTTTCCCCAAATAGACTTTTTCTCGGAAGGCTTTTCTCTATGGAAATTCCTTTGCCTCCCCCCTCTCCTTTTCCTGCCGCCTGCCCTTGATCTTCACACGGCGAATTCCTCCGGTATTGAGTCCGTGGCTGGACCTTTTTCCGGGCGTCGCAAATAGATTGAGTAGGGAAGCTTGGTTCCTCCTTTTCAAATGGAGAAGAATGTCCTTCCCACCTGCAGTTCACACGCCAACCCGCCCGGTTGTTCAGACTCCCTTCCGAGGTTCTTTTTTTCCTTTTATGGGGGGCAGGGAGAACTGCGCCCCTTCTGCGGCGCATACTCTCTCCGCGCGGTCCACCTACAGCGACTTTAACGGCCCCCCCACCAATCGTTAGGACCGACACGGCCGTTTTTCCTTTTTTTCTCCCTCCCCCTTCTGACATACTTAGATGCAAATTCCCCTGACCCCAACCCCCCTTTATTTGTCCTCCATTGTTTGGTTCGGATTTCTTTGCCCCCCCCCCCCCCCCGGCGTGATGATAATATTTTTTTGTTTTGCGACAACAAGCCCAGACGAGTTCCAACCAACCCACGTCCGCGTTTCTTTTGATTGGTTTTTTTTGAGGTTAGCTAACTTGTACTTTTTAAATCACCTTTTAGTTTACACGGCTTACAGCGTCCCTTGCTCACCTTGCCCACGTTCCCCAAAATTTCCGAGGACAGTGGGTTTGTCGCTTTTTCTCCCCCGATATGCCTCCGGTTTCCTCCCTTTCTTTCTGTCCTCCCTTCCCCGGTTGGCTCCACCACCCGTTCACAATTGCCGCCTCTCTTTTCTCCCCCTTTCCACTCCTGGGGTCCCTGTGATGGTTCTGTCCACCCCTGTTTTTGGGCCTGAATCGGTGTTATGAACGGTTTTTTTTTTGACCCTTTGTCCCTTTCGAGTCGCCGGAAGTTTTTTTGAGCGTAAAACCTCCGTCCTGTTTCTACAGTAGCGCGACCAAGCGCGTTTCTTTGCGTACGTTTAGCGGCCCATTCCCCCTCTCCCCCCCAACGAGTTTTTTCCTTCCTTCCCGTGGTCGCAGTTAAAAGCGTCCCACCGTTTCGCTCGGTTCGTTTTGTCAGTAGTCTTAACTCGCCCGCGTAGATCTGCCGTTCGTTCCCCATTGTTGCACCTCAATTCTTGGAAAAACAGCCCTTAAGAGCCCTGTTTCGGTTTCCCCCCTTTTTTTTTTATCGGGCCGGTCCCTCCTTCAACTTTTTAAGGTCTCTATGGTGGCGGCCAAAGCAGATCTCACTTTTCCCAACGTTGCCCTTCTTTTTTTTCCTCCCTCCCGTTTCTTTCCAGGCGATCCAGATATTCAGCTGTAATCCTTATAGACTGGCCCTTGAGACCGAACCTGTGGCTTCCCCCCTGTGTCCTCCCCTACCCTTTTTGGCTTTGCGCCCACATTGCCTAATGTTTTCTTTGCTTCGACTGATGGGACGTTTTTTCCGCACGCTCCCCCAGAGACGTTTTTTCTCGGGGTTTTCTGTGTCGCTCCATTTTTGACGCGCCTATTTATTCGGTGAGCAGCGTCATAGTGCGTACCAATTTTTTTGGAGTGCAGATGGCCGACTTTTCACTTCCAACTCCCCCCCCCGTTGCTTTGTACTTCGGTGCAACTCGCTTTTCCCGCTCTTCTGGCCGGATGTTGCACCGAAGTTCTTTTCCCCCTCTGGTTGTAGCTTTGTTTCTGCCGTTCTTTGCTCTCTTTTTTGCGTGAGTAATTGTGCGTTCTCTCTGTTTGTTTCGACATCCCGGCGAACTCCCTTCGTTCCTACGCCACTTTCCCCTCGCTTTTCCGAAACCCCCCTGTTCACCTCGCTCGAGCCTTATTCGCTGCGAACCGTAACTGCCCAAACTTTACACATTTGGAACCTCAGCTTATGTTTTTTCTACTCCTCAACCTTCCTGTTTCCCTTTCGTGGTCTGTTTTTTTTTCGACTTTCTGTCCTGTGTGTATCCAGATGTCGCGGGCAGGGTTTCCCGTCTTTGGCAGTGAGCTTTCGCACCACTCTTCCTCTTCCTTCTCCTTCTTTTGTTGCGACCTGCTGCTGCGGGATCAGTTTGTCGAGATTTTTTTTTAAGGCATAGAAATTGAGAGTGGACCCCGTTATTGTTTTCCTCGCCCCTCTTTGGTCGGCGATTTTCCTCTTTGTGCTCCCCCCCTCCTCATGCCCCCTTTCGGCGTTCTGCGCCAGGTGTTTTTGGACCGGCGACTGCTTTTTCTTAACCCAAACGAATTGACCGGGGCGTATGAATACACCCTGTGCGGGTCTGTCCACCAGTTTTTCCTCCCCCGCCGGCGCACTTTTTATCTTTCATGCCTGTGGAAGCAATATATCCATTTGGACTGTCTCATCTTACAAATCTCCGAGTTCAGCTTGCCTCCCCTGTCGCCCTTTGTTCTTCCTTCGAGCTCGGATGTATTCCACAGTTCTACTGTTTTGCCCCGACCCTCCTTGGGGACCAGCCAGTTCCTTCCTCCCTCCATTTTTTTTTCCTCTGCGAATGCTCTTCTTGAACGGCTTTTTTCTTTCAGCTTTTTTTTTTTCCAGACCGTGCCCCTCATTAACGAACCAGGCCCCAGCACGATATCTTTACTATTGGCGGTGTTTGAGCCCTCTCAGCAACCGCCATTCGAGCCCTGTATTTGTTGATTTTCTCCTTCCCCCTCCCCTTGTCCAGCTCGCCGTGAACAAACGTCCTTTTGACCCTGTTGCGGCCGGCGCGATGAGTCCCTTCGGTTCTCCCCCCGTTCTTTTGGCTCCCCGTGATCTAAGTGATTTTCTTTTCTGGAGTTCGCAAGTGAGCACAAGTGCTTTCTGTCTATCCAACTTGTACTGATTCGGTTTTTTTTTGTTTCCGAAACCCGCACCCCTGCCGATGAGTTATCCCCGTGCAGCGTGATCTTCGACGTAATCTATCGCCATCCAGATCTTAAAGCCCTTTTTTTTTTTATCCTCAGCCCCACTTTCTCCTTTTTTTTTTTCGTACCGGCAAACTTCTTCAAAGGGTTTTTTCTGTGTGTTTTACAGAAGCAGACGAGTGCGAACCCCAACTGAAACCGGCTGGTCTGATCGCGTTTGCCCTTTTTCCCGCCAGGCATTCAAGCCCTCCGTTTCTCTGACATAGGGCCTAAAGATTCCCCGCAAGGTCGGGGGATTCTATTCCCCCTAAAGTTTTTGTGTTGATTTCACACAAACCCCCTCCCCTCGTTTCCTTTTCCTTTGCTCGTATCCCCCGTCTTGATTCTGGATGCCTGGACCCATTAGCCTGATAGCAGCTTCCTTTTAGTCTCGTCTGCATTTCTCCCGTTGCCTTCTTCGGACTGGTGAACTCAATATTATTCCTCGCGTTCCCCTGTGTTTTTTTTCGCTGTTTTCCTTTTTCCCCCCCCCCCGATCTGGTTTTTCCTATCCCCCTGCGGTTCCTCGAACTTGGTTTTTTTTTTATCTCTGAGATGGTTTGGTGCGGAAGCCCTTGGAAGAACAATCATGGTTCACGTTCTCCCTTCCGTTTTTTTTTTTCCAGTTTCATATCCGGAGCTTTTTTTTCATGGTTCTTTTTTTTTAGGATTCACCCTTTGGTGGTTGCAGTTCACAGCTCCCGTTATCGGTTTTCCGGAAGTCAGAACCTGACATGGTAGTTTTGTGACCTTTCTTCCTTTCTTCTGGGCATGCTTCGTCCCTTTTCGTTCTTTATGGTCTATGGTGATTCTGGGGATTCGGTTCCCCGAATCTCCCTACCCGATTTCTGCTGCCTGTTTTTAATGTCTGGCAATTGGTATGTTGTCTTTTCTTCCCTTCTTCCGTTCCCCATTGAGGACTTGGCCTTCGATTTTACGCGCTTGGAGTTTCTCTCTTCCTTTTCCGCGCGGCTTCGCCTACCCTCCTCTCTCGAAGTTCCGTCCTATTTCACGATGTTGCCTCTTCAGTTCCCCTCTCTGTTGTTGCGTTTTTTCACTGAGCCCTGCCGTGCCCTGGATGATTTATGGGCCTAATCCACGCATTTCTTGTTTTAGGTTTAAGATGTGTGTTTGGGTCCCCCCGTGGGTTTCTGTGGGGTTTCTTCTTCTTTTTTTTTTTTAGCGTTTTTCCATTCCTCTGGCGTTTCTTTTTTGTTTCCCAAGTTCTTCGGTGTTTATCTTCCCCTCTTTTCAAATGACAAAAGAGGTTCGATGTACACACCCCTTTTTTTTTTCTTTCCCTTTTGTCTTTTCCTCTCGTTTCCTCCTTTCCATTAAAGCAAGCGTATTATCTACTCGTGTCCTTTCCGCTCAATTCCTATGCTACGGAACCCGTTTTTCCTTTTTTCCTTTCCAATCTGATTCCCGTCTTCTAGTCTCCAACTTCGAATCCGTTCGTCTCGGCCCTTCCTGACCCTACTTTGAGTCCTTTTCGCAATGGCGTACCCCCCTTTTGGGATATTTAGTTCTTTCCCTCGCCCGAAGACGTCCTTCGACCTTTTTCTCCTTTTTTCGTTTTTTTCTTTTCGACAAGACTCGCCCTTCTTTAGACCCGTTCTCTGGCTTCGCCTGGACCCCTCCCTGTCCCCTTTCTGCCGCCTCTCACCCGTCGGCTCGGTTAAGTGATCCTTTGTCTACAGCAACCGCGGGGCGAACAACCCCCAGCTATTACCTCCTTCCTTCCATCTCGTGCCTTTCTTTTTCTAGTGGTTTCCCCCCCTTCAATGTCGCCCAGTTTGCCTTGATTGTTTTAACTTTTTTTATTCGGGGTCCTAGTCCTTTTCTCTCTTTCGCCGTTCTCTTTTTTCCCATCCGGGTGACACGAATCTGGTTACTTCCCAAGGCTCCCTCCCTGCGGCAAAAGGCGTTCCACCTTTCCGCGATCGTCACCTTCGTCTTTTTTCTTTCTTCTGCCCCTTCTATTTGGTCCTCCCTTTGCGCCCGGGTTTATACTCTTTTATCGCACCCTATCGAGTGAGTCTGAGTTTCATTCTTGATCTTTCGCCTTTATTTCTCCCTGCCGGCCTATGGGAGGCGATCTGCATTTGATGCTTTCTCACAGGTTATTACTGTACAGCTTTTTTTCAAGCTTATGAATACTGTTTACCCTGACCGATCCTTCCGTGTACCGGTCTGGTTCCGGTAAACACTTTATTGTGATGCTGGAGCCTTAGTGGATAACCTTTGTTCTCTGCGAGGGAGGGCTTACCTTTTTTCCACTTTCCTGTCTTCCCCTCGCTCATCTCCTTTTTAGAGGGTGTTATTCCCGATCGTCCGGTGTCCTGGTCATGTTGGTTTTTCTTTTTCCCCCGCGTCAGGACCGTCCTCCTCCCACTCATTTGTGATCTTGGCTAACCTTTTTCCCACGGGGCGGTTCTTGTAACTGGCCTAACATGCTTGGCCGGCCTAGAGCTGGCTCCCCCCTTTTTACGTCGTTAATCAGCGTCTTTTCTTAACCTTCCTCCCATCCTCAGTGGTACAGCCCACCTCGGTTTTTTTTACCTCCCAGTGGTTGTCTCTGTCAGTCTCAGCGATTTTGGTTCGACGGTTTTGGTCTCCCCGTCGGCTTTCCCTACCGTACTCTTCTTTCGTGCACCGTATTTTTTTTTCACGGCACTCGTTCGTTTGACCTCGCGTACTGTCCCCCCCCGGGTTGCCCCGCTCCTTTTCCAGTGTACTTCTGTTGTAAATTGAATTGTGTCTCCATTTTAAGTAATTGCTGCCCTGCGCCTTTGTTTTTCATCCCATTAGGCCGAAATCGCCCTGAACCTTTCAATTCAACCCCTTACATTTTGGGGCCCTCGTCGCCGTTTTTTGGCCACCCCGTCTATTCATCATTTGCTTTTTTTTTTTTTTCTTTGTAGGTTGTTCCTGACTCCGTACAATGACTTCGGACCCCTTCTCTTTTTTTTTCCCCTTTGTCTTGTCATTTCCTGTATGTGCTACTTCGTAGCTCGCAGTCCTGCCTCCCCCTATTGGGGGTTCAGGCCGTGACATAGCGGTAGTTTTTCGGTGTGCTTCAGTCTCTCTTCTAGCGGCTCCCCCCTGGTACGCCTGCCTTCAACTTCTGTGGAACGGTTCCTCTTCTTTTTTTTCCCCCTCGTTCGGTTTTTTTTTTTTCTGTTGCAGATTTTCCCTCGGTCACGTTCCGAATCGATACTCCCCAACCTTATTGACACGTCCATTCCCCACTAACCCTGTCCCCCGGAGTTTACAATTGTGCCCCAGACCAAGGTCGATGCGACCCCTGGCTTTTTTGGTCTTCCACGGTCTTTTCCATCCTCCCCCCAATTTTACAATCCACTCCTTACAGTCTTTGTGGGTCCTTCCGATTGGGCTCTTTGGGACTGGCGTTTTGACGTGGCACCCCTTTCCTTTTTTTTGTTGAGGGCGGCTTCCTTCCGAATTTATTCAGGAGTCGGGTCACCACTTCAGCAACTTTTTCAAGCGTTTCCCCCCTCTCCAGACCGTCCTTCCCTATCCCGCAGGTATTTTCACCACTACTCGTTCCCAGAACCTTTGGTTAGCGGACCGTTTTTTCTTCCTTATGGTTGGCTCCCCCCTCGATCAGCGTGCGATTTTTGCGCGGCCTCCTTCCGTCTCCCTTTTTTCTTCCTACCCTCCATCGCTTTCCGCCCTTT
>Ga0179593_1492829_pt1 | contig 15121 bp, 11 predicted proteins | sample CZODoug2_1_08_16_FD_185931 | JGI IMG/M metagenome (GOLD analysis project Ga0179593, IMG submission 185931) | Vadose zone soil fungal communities from Angelo Coast Range Reserve, California, USA - CZODoug2_1_08_16fungal (PacBio error correction) | ecosystem: Environmental > Terrestrial > Soil >... | reverse complement strand
CCGCCCTTATTTCGTCCCCATCGTCAGGTACCAATCATCTCCCCTGGAGCGAGCTTTTAGACGCCATCACACGCCCCAAAAATGAAGCGACGCACCACAACCCCCCTTCATCCGACCCTTTTCATCCCTCAGTCCCCCGTACTGAATAGCCCTCTGAATGCCGGTTCGTTATTCTGCAACAGGGAAGACGGCTCCATTCGCAACCCATCATACCCTTTAGTACCCCGTACGTTGCCAGAGAGCTTCGCTTTTTGAGCGAGTCCCTTCGACTTCCCCTCCCTCCTGCTCTCAGTGCCTTTTTTCTCATGCGGCGGCGGAATCGTCCACCGCGAAGGTCATTGTCAAACCTCTCGGGTATGCCCGGGGTCAAGTTTCCCACTCCACTAACCGAGCCGTGAGAGTTCTAATTGCAACAGCGGCTCTTTTTTTTTCCCGTGTCCGCTCCCATACCGCGCGCACTCCTGCGACGCCCCTTCCCCCCTTGTTTTGGCTCCCTCCATCCTAGCGCCTCTTCGGGCGCCAGCGGGCATCTGCTAGTTGTGGCATCGCCTCCAAAACCACATTTGTCCTCCCCTTTCGTTTACCCTTTCCCGACCGTCCTATTTGGTAGGAGAGTCCTCGAAATGATATCTTCCTCGTTGGTTCTTCTCCCCTTTCGTCTTTACTCAACTCCGTTAGTGACACCAGCACAAGTGACTTTTTTTCCCCCCAACGGCTTGAGCTTCAATCTCGCCCACAACGTGCCCCAGGGGCCCGTTAAGACCCACTTTCAAATTTAGAACCTTAGAGTGGGAAGATTTTTCTCTCCCTAGACCTTCAGAAGACAGGAGTTAGTTAATCTACATAGATCCTCACCATAGCGCCTCGTCCCACGACTTTCGCCCGACGTCTTGCCATACTTCTGGGCAAGTAGTTCAAGGTCCTCTTGGTCAGCCCCAACCCCGGCTCCCAGCTGCTGAACTTACTTACTTCTCAACCCCCCTCTGAGCGACCCTCCGATTGTGCTTGAGATCCTTCCCCCGTTCAGTCCCTTCGGTATCTAGTTGGCAATCCTGTGAGATCGCATTGTGATTCTCCCCAAGGCCCCCCGCCGGATATTGATATCTGTGGGCATCTTTTTCGTAGCCAATGCCCGCTCTTTCCCCCGAATGCCCGGTGCTTCTGTCTTATTAGTCTACATGGTCATGAGCCCTTCGCGTCTGCTTACAATTTTTTTTGCACGCCGGAGGAGAAGATGCCCCTTCGGTTGTGGGGTGATGTGTTAATCGCATACCTCCTATTTCCCTATTAACAGAACGAGAGGCTCATTTTTATTTCCGAGCCGCCATTTACTTCCGGACTGTGTGCTTTTTTGTATTGATGGGACCTCCGCAAGCGCCCCGTGCTTCCTACCCCCGCTTCGCCCTTACAAGGGTATTTCTCCCCTCCTTGCGCCATAGCACTCTGTTTTCATCAATCCGCTCGGCGCAGCGCTCGCATCTATCGATCGCGTGTTTTCAGTCGGCCTCCCTATCAGCCGGAGGCGAGCGTGGGCTTTCGTTTTTGGGCCTTCTCCCGATCGACCATTCCTCCCTCGGCGGTGAGCGGAAGTCCACGACCGTATACCTGAAGACGCCCTTCGGCTCTCCCAATGTGACGGGGTTTCATTCGTTTGCGTCCTTTCTCTGGCCGGAAGATTTTTTTAGATATCCCCTTCCCCTTCCCCCCCCTCGATCGGCGTCAAGAGCTGTCGACTGTGCCTGCTTGAATCCGAGAGCTATGAGGATCTTTTTTTATTCTGCAGATCGTTCTTTGCCCGTTTGCCGCGTCGTGTGTCTCTTCCGGCTGACCTTTTTTTTTTCTCAGATGGTTTCCCACCTTCCTTTATGCCGGCATGCCCCGAGACAAGTACTCTGTCATTTCCGCTCGAGTTCCGAGGGCCTCCCCTGTTTCCTAGCATCCGCGAGCCAAATTCGGTTGCTTGGTGATGACTCCATTCCCTGTTTCTTAAGGCATGCGCATGACCCGCCCCGCTTCTCTCTGTCCCACTTTTCTAGCCTCGCGCAAATTGGGTCGTTTACGAACTTTTTTTCGATCCCGCGTCTTTTCCTCCCCCCCCCCGCTACGCTCCTGCTGTGCCGAACGCTTCAAATTTTTGCATCCCCCCCTCGACCTTGCGCGGCACGCAATCCTATTGCCGGATGGTCTTTTTCATGCGCGTTCCGGTTGAGTCCTTCTTTTTGTTCCCCCTCTTTTATTTCCCCCGGTAACCCTTCTCCTGTGACCCACTCTCCCCCCATGTTTTTTTTTTTTCCCCGCCGGCAGTTCTTTTCTTCCTCGCGAGTTCCGTACTCCCGGCTCTTCTAGTTAAAGGCGCCATCGACTCTCCTGGCCAAGTGGTGATAGTTCACCTTGCTTCTTTCCTTGATTCCCGTTCCCTTTTATCCGCGTTTTCCCTGTGGCTGATCAACTCCTTTCTGTCACTGCCCCCCTATTATGTTCCGCTGTTTTTTTTTTCATGGTTGTTTCGTTATCAGTTCAACTTTGAGGTTGGTACAGCGAGTCGCTCTATATGCGACTAGAGATTGCGTTTGGCCGGACGGCCCCCGTATCGCGTCATCCACAAGTTGTCGCTTTTCCTGTATGCGGCCACTGGTCATCCCCTTGGGGGCCGTCCTTTTTTCTGGGGCAAAAAACGACTACGGGGGGTGGAGCTGAGCACGAGCTATGTTTTTTTTTGAATGTCTTGTATTCTTTCTCGGACGACCTTTTCCTTTCTTCAAACAGTTGAGACGCCGTTTTTCCTTCAAACCCAAGGCAGCCGGGAATCTTCCAGGGTCCCGAGTTGCATCTTTTCTGTCTTTTTCTCCCTTTTAACCCCTGCGCGAGAACGGCTGCCTCTTCCTCCCCACGCGTCTCCCCACGCAATCAGACCAGGATCCTGGCCTGTTGCGGCTTTCGAAATACTTTATGGAACTCTTCCTCTCCGGATACCCCTGTTCCTCCTATCCACCCCTCTCCAATGAGACTTTCTCTTGCTCTGTTCCCCCCCCTACACACCCTCGGCTCCCCTAGTTCCTTAACAGAAAGGAAAAATAATAAAAGTCCCCTCCTTTTTTTTTGAGGAGTCCTTTGAGGATTCCTGTCTTGTACTCCCTTCTCGCGATTGTGTGCGTCTCGCGCAGGACAGAGCAAAAGCTGTGAGTGTTTTTTTTGTTGATGATTCTACGGCCCTTTCTTAATCTTTACGTTCCCTCCAACCCCCCCACCCCGCAACAGGCAGCCTTTCTGATCTTTCGTCAGACCTTCCAACGTGAGTGAGCGGATGCCGCGGCGTTACTACTTTTCCCCCGGGCAAGCCTGACCAGCACCCTCCCCTCTCCTTGCCAAACATTAGGGGGGACTTTCAGCGTTGCTCCCTACTTCTCGTCTTGGTCGCTTGCTAGGGGAATCTGCCACGGTCGTGTTTCACAACCAGTCTTTCCTAGACCCCCGGTGCAAAGTAGTCCCTCTTTTTCTCCCCCCACCCTTCTCGCGCTGCCTTGAGCCGAGCCCATCCTATGTAGCAACGAACTCAGGCCTCTCCTTAAGGGGTCTCCGCCTATAGCGGTCCACACCACTTCAGCTTTCAGGCGTGCGCGAGCGAAGAAGGCCATTCCCCCCCAAACAGTTTGCACGGCGAATTACCCAATCCCCCCCTTCAGACAGCTCTTTTTTTTGTGCAGCGGCTGAATACGGAGCTGCTTTGAATTTAGTTTCATGACCTTTCCGCAGGCCTTTTCTCCACGAACCCTCTTAGTTTTTCCCATTAGATGGACCGCGACCGCATTGGCGAGGAAGTAGTAGTTCCGCCCTTGACCCTCTTTTCCCCTTTTTCCCCAGTTCTCGCAGTCCGTGCGCGGCCGCCCCCCTTCCTTCCTTCCTAGTGGGATTCCGTCACCCCAGAATTTGGAAAAAAGATGTTTTAAAAACTTTGCTTTTTCCTCTAGCCCCCGCTTGCCGAGCAGACCCCTCTTCTTTCCCCCCATTCCTCTTGCTGGTTAAACCGTCGTCGCGATGGGCGTTTGTTAGGCCCTTTCCGCTTTCTTACCCTTCGCGCCCCGCCGCCTTGTTGAAAAGCCAACAATTCCCGCCTTACAGGCTCTTTTTTCGAGCGCCTCTCGCAGCTTCCCCGCTAGCTGTCCTCCTCGGTCCCCCACTTTCGCGGACTAATCTACAATGAAAACCATGTCCAGGCCCTACCTCGATGTTTTTCCCTCCCGGGGCTATTGAGTCTTCTTTCGCGCGCGCCGACAAGATCTCGACGCCGGGCGCTTCCGCCTCTTCAGTCCCGGGTGTCGACACCGAATGCCGTGATACCCACCGGTTCCCAGCACTTATTCCTATCACAACCCTGTCCCTTCCCCCGTTTCGGCGACCGCCCCAAGCGCAGCTATCGCCCCTGCGGCTACTCGCCTTTCTGAAAGCTTCCCCCCTCGAGAAGACTGTTGATCCTCCCAGCCTACAGCCCCCTGCACGACCCTTTTTGAAACGCCGAAACCACCCCTTCCTTTGCGCAGCCTTTTGGACATGTTTTTCCGCGTAGCTGCAGCCAAGCTTCCAAGAACGGTGACTGAGGAAGCCCCCCCCCCCAAACCCAGCCGCGCTGACGACAGCTTGCTCAGCTGTTGCTAGGATCCCACCTCCCTTTTTCCGCTTTCCCCCCCTTCCGAGCAGCAATAGTATCGCTTCCTCTCAAGTGTCTCCCTTGCTGAGAGGCGGCCGGCCGTGATCCTGGTGCCTAGTTTCCATTTTTATCGGGAGCAACCGCGTGCGCTGCATTCGTTCCTCGAATTTTCCCGCCCGTCTTCCCCCTCTTCGCCAGTAGTTTTCGAGGGAAAATTTTCTTCGCGTTCTTTCGCAGGTTTCTGGCTTCCTCTCTTTCCCAACTCCTTTTCGGAATACCTACCTCCGCTCTCTCAATCTAATCTTTCCCCTGTTTTTCCAGAGCAATCTCCTTCCTCCGGGTTTTCCTTTCATTCGGGCCGCCAAGTTTGCAGGCCGGCTTGGTCTTACCCTCCAACTTCGTCCCCCTATTCCCCCTTTCCGGCTACTATCTTTGGGTCTCAGCCCTTTTAGACTCTGCCTGCGCTCCTATTGATATGCTTCCCTGTTTACCCGCGGACCCTTGAGGCGGTCCTACCAAGCCAAATCAGTTTCCTCCGAGGCCGTTGGCTCGCTTGTGTTTGGCGGCGGAGTTCTTTTCTCCTCACCTTTTGCTGGTAGCCTCCCCCTCCCGTCTTCCCTTTTCAAGACACGACCGCGGGGGGCACGCAATTGAAGGTTTTCCGTTTTTGTTTTGCGTCCGATTGTGCCTGGTACCTCTTTGGATGCTGATAGGCCGACACCAGTCTTCGAACTCGGGTCCGAGATGTAGGTGCTCTTTCCACGAGGCCCTTTTATCCTTCCTCTGTCGTCCAGCTTTGGCTTCCCTGCCACCTCCGCCGCTGTTTGTCACGTTGTTCTATTGTTCTGCTTTTTCTTTTCTCTTAGTCTGTCACCGTTTGTGCGGTCTCCGAGCGAGGACCCCGCCCGGCGATAATCATTGTCCCCCGCGCCTCCCCTAGGCTACCACCTCCCAGTGTTTTCTCATCGTGCCAGAAATGCCCCAACATGGTGATTGGTCCATTCCTTTTTCCGTCATTGCCGACGCTTCTCTGTTCCCTTATTCAGTCGAGGTGATTTCATCTTCAAGGTTTTGGCGGTTAGTCCGGTGAGCCCTCTTTCCTTCGTGATCCCCCCCCGCCATAGCCCTATTAATGGCTGTTCCCCGACCGCCACCCCTTCCACTCGGACTGTTTGCCCGAGGCGCCTTTCAGGTTAGCGATCTTGTTTCGCCACTTCGCGGCTTTTCCGTCCTATGTTTTCCCCGCTTTCCTTCTATTTTTCCAATTGTCCCATTAAGGTGCCGACCAAGTTCAGCCCTGACGAGGCGGTGTAAGGCGGCCGGGTCGCGAATTCCGTTCGATAGGCCCCTCCCATTCGACGAAGTATACCTCTCCAGGCTTTTTTTTTTCGTGAAGTTCACTCGGTCTTCCAGTTTTCGGTGTCTTTTCCTCCGGCTTTGTGGCAGGATAAACGAAATCTTAGAAGTATTTTATATTGGAACCCCTTTCCGGGTGCTGACTTTTCAGTGTGGTCTATAAAAGATAGACCTTTGTGGAGGGGCTGAGAGGGTTTTTCCTTCATTTGAGTTTTTTTTTTTGGGATCCGAGCTGCCTCCGCAATCGCGGCCACCCAGCCTTCCCGCTCCGTGTCTACATCGCCCGCTGGGCCACCCCCCGCGGCTGCGTCTGCTCCACACCCCTCGTCCCTTCCCGGGTGGGGTAGGACGTAGTTGCTCCGTACGGCCTTTTTCTCTTCCTTGGACGCGACCCGTGGTCTTTTCCCCCCCCTTCTTCACTTCCCGGCTAGCCTACCCCATGACCACAGGAGGTACCTGCATGCTTTTCTCGACCCCAGCCCTCCTTTTGGCCGTTCTCTGGCTCTCTTCGGCGTTGCACGTACCACCAGCGCCGGTTCCATCCTCTACTTCTCTACCACGCGTTACCTGCGCATCCCGGACAGTCTCCCTGTTTTCTGCCTATTGCCCGACTTCCACAGTGCTAGCTTCAAGCTCTTCTTCGACCTTGCCTCGGCGCACCTTCCCTTTTCCTGCCCTTCTTCGCGCGGCCCCACACTCCTCCCCGGTCGCGCTTAATCCCGTTGACCCGATCTCTTCCATCCCCTTTTTTTCGGATTTCTTCTCCCTCCCAGTCTCCGCTTTTTGTCCTCCTCTCTGGCGCAGTAAGCAGCAAGCAGCCTGCGCGTGCGCCGGAGGGTAGAGATGCTTCCGTCTTCATATCCTTTGTCATCTATTTTTCGTCTCTGCCCCTCGTCCTCACCCACGCGCAACACCTCCAGGAGCCTTCGCATGGTCGGTCAGTTCTCCGGGGGGATCCTGCCTCTCCCTTTTTTTCCCTGCCTGAAACCTATTCAGCGCCCCTTTCTGCCACCTCCGGTCTGGGACCATGTTGTTTTGTTTCCTTCTTTTCTTCCCCCAACGCGTAGGATCCCTTTTATTAATCAATTTTCCGAAATCCTCAGGACACATCTCGGTATCCTAAGCTCTCCCGGGCCCCCTTCCGCTTTTTTCTTCCCCTCCTTCGCTGGAAATAGTACGAGCCCAGGGCCTCCTTTTCACCCCAACGCCACTCCCTTAAGCTCGCCAGTCTGCAGCCCTTCTGTCCCACTATCCCCTCTCCGAGCGTGCCACATCTGCCCGCCGACTTTTGCTGCCATCCCCGCCCCAGAGCCCTCACCCCCTGCCCCCTTCGACCTCTGGCCCCACCCTTTGCCTCGCTTCCCATGAATAGCTGAGCCGCTTGAACTTTCGCGTTACTCTGCCCCCTCGCAGCCTGCGTTTAGCGCTCCTAAACCCTGCAAGAACCGAGTGACCCAGGTAGATTCCCGACGATCACCGCATTCCAGGAGTCTCTTTCGGATGAGCGCTTTTCGACTCTCTTCGTCCCCCCCTTCCTCGGCTATCAGCTGCCGCCGCCGCGGCTGGCAAGTCGGTTGATCATGTCCCACGGTATGGGGGTTGCCGCATTTTTTTGAACAAACACGCGAAGGCGCCCCCCCACCCTTTCCTTCCTTTCGTTTTTTTTCGAACCATCTCCCTCTCCCCCCCCGATTTGTTTCTATTCCAGCGCCAACCAGCGGGCGTGAGTGTTCGCCAACTCCTCTTCACTCACCTCCTCCCCCCTCCCGGAGCACGCCAGATTGTTTAAACCCCACCGCACCTCCCCTTGTAGCGTTCCGTTTCATCCACCCTCAGCGACCGAGTTTCTCACGAGCAGAGGCGGCGCTCTGCGTGCCCGTCGCCGAACTCGCATCGCCCCCACCCCGCACCTATGTTTCTCGTCCTCTCTGTCTTGGTCCGTCATCGTCTTTTCTCCGAATGCTATCGATTGGTCCTCTCTGCCCGTCACATTGCCCAAACATCAACCCTTTCCTGCGTGAAAAAAGTTACTGCCCGGAAGACCCCCCCCTTTCTTCACCCTGTGCCGTTGAGCCCCCCATCCCATTTCCCATTCTTGAGATAGTCGCTCCTCCGCGTGTTCGTCAATAGTCCCCTCACTCCTCACCCGAGCCTGAGAAGCGCATCCGATAGTATCCCGCGGATTCTCCTTTCCCCCGCGTTTCAAAACGTCCCCAACTTTCTCCTCCCCAGCTTTTTGCCAGTTTCATGTATCCGCTGTTTTTTTTAGTTCCATTACTTCACACCTTGCCCTCACTTCCCCTCTCAGTTCCCTCATAACCACCAAAACTATGCTCCCCCTTCCCCCCACGCTCGTCGCTCCTTGGTTTCTTCACCCCTCTTAATTTTGTCTCCCTGCTGAGAGCCGCATGCGAGCTGCTCCGGAACCGCTTTTCCTGCCTGACTTCCCAGCTCGCTTACAGCATCCTTTCCCTTTCTTTCTTTGACGAAGCCGTATAGGGCCGCATCTTGCCCCCTCTTTAATGAATGGTTTCCCCCCCCCGATCCACCGAAACCCGTGTCGCGGTTTTGCGGTTCTGTTTTTTGACTGGCAACCATTCTGACCTCGTTCCGGCAAGAGCGGTTGATGCTAGGAATTATAGTTTCCTCTCCTGTTTGTTGATCGAGCCCCGTCCCTTCTTTTGCTCTAAAACTCGAGGCTCTTTTTTGGCGTGCTCTGACTACTTGACGACTCGGTTTCAGGTATTCTGGACCGCAGAACTGCCAGCTTCCGAGTGGCCCGACCTTCTCCATTCACAGATAACGGCTCGAGCGCTTTTTTCGCTGAATTTCGCGTTTTTCTCAGAAAGAGTTGTCGCTCTTCATATTGATACTCGCCCGACCGTTCTTCTTTTCTTGCAGGAGGTTTTTTCTCCCTATCAGCCCCACTCTGGATTGTCTCAGTCTCCGCCGTGGTCGTTCGAGCTCTGTGTGAGGAGGTCCTGATCAAATGCTATTCCAGCTAGGACTAATTTATTTTTACCGCCCTTCCAGATTTACCCCCTTTTTCCAGAAGTCAGGCGAGCATTTTTTTCCGGTTGCGCCCTTCCCCTTGATTTGATGGTCCCCCACGCTTTATCCTTGGCTGCTTTTCTTATATCCCAAACTTGAATAGGAGGTGGAGCCTATTTTTTTTCCCACTTCGGAACTAATCATGGCTTCCCCTCCTAGGAAGCCTGATCTATTGACCCCTAGTCAGCTTTGGGGATGTATCGGAATGTAAAGGGAATAATGGCTCCAATTTTCTGATATAGGCATTCTGAGGGAAAGCGTGGTATCTTTCTCGTCTGTTGTCGCCCCCTGATGAGGTGTATGAACGGCATCTTCCTAAGACTCGACAATTCTTGTGATTGAATGCGGCGATCCTCTCAAAACTTTGACTTTTGATCGCGGCTGGACCCAGTCCCCTTATGCGGACCTTTAGGGGTGTATAAGAGATGAAGGCCAGACCTTTTATTTAAGCGGTAAGTCCCGGAATGCGGACTCTCGGGCAGTCCCTTTTTGTGTTTCTTTCCCCCCCTTCGTTTGATGGTCGGTTTTTGACCTTGGTGGCTCCAAGGCGTCGCGCCGAACTCCGCTTCTTCTGCTTCGTCCTCTGTTTTCCCGCACCACCCCCCCCTTCCTTGCGGCGCGGGAACGCCCCTCCTCGCATTCATCGACTTCGGTCCCTTTTGTCCTTGGTCCTTCAATGTTTTTGGTTTCCCCCCCGCCTTTTCCCTATTCAATTCTGCCCCCCTCGACCAGTGTGACCCTTTTTCCCACCCCCTCCTTTCGCCCGCGGCCTTCTGCTTTTTTTTCTGACAGGTCGCGATTGATGGCCTTCTTACCGGCTGCTTTCAAGTCGGAATCCTCACTCTCTGAAGCCACGATGTTGAAGCCTTTGAGGGTTCCCTGGTTCCCTTTTTTTTTTCTTTCGTTGTGCCTTTTGTTTCTCCCTGTTGATGCAACTCTAACTTTAAATCAGCTCCGACGATCCCCTGCACCTTTCTTCTTCCATTCCCCATGACTTCCGTTTTTTTCCTTTTTGCTGTTTTCCGCTTTGGCCGCTTGTCGGGTATTGCAGCCGAGTCCTTGGCCGATGGCCCTCTAGTCCCGGCCGTAGCCTTGAGGTTTTCCTACCTGCGCCTGTTTAAAGCTGCTGCCCTATTTTGTCCCTTTCTTCGGGGCTCCTTCAACTCGTGCGCTGGGTCCTCCGGCCCCGTTCCTGGTTTCCAACCGGCCCTGGTGGGCACGGTTCTTATCTTATTACCCTAGAAGCTTTTTCTTCTCTCCCGTTGTTCCCCGCGACTGGCAGATTTCCTGTCACGGAGAGGACAAGTGTGGGTAACCCCCCTTCACTTCGGACCACTCCCTCTGAGGTTCCCTTTTCGGGTCCCAGGGTGGTCCCGGTCTAGGGGCGTCCGAGCGTTCATTTGCAGTGGTACCCGAGCGCTGTTAATCCGCCCTTCTTGACACAGCGGCTCAAGCACTAGAACTTTTTTTTTTCTGGTTTTTCTTTGCCCGATCCCGGCCCACCCCATGTTCAAATCTGTTCCCTCCCCTTCCCTCACTCCGCCTCTTCCCCTTCCCGCGGCGCACGAGAATGTTCGACTCTTATACTTCCGCCCTTAGGAGCCCCAACACTCCTCCGGTCTTACTCCTCCCTACCACTCTTCCCCTCTCTTCTTTAATAATACCGTGTTGTGTGAGAGATCCTTTGAGTATTTTCTCCTTTATTTCATGAGAAGTCACTCCGCGCGTGTGGAGCCTTTTTCTTCCTCCCTTTTTTTTTTCTCCAGCATGCCCCATGCCTAAGTGCGTCCGTGGTGATGGTTTCATAGGTGAGATGACTTTCAAATGTTTTTTCAATCTAGACACCGTTCGTTCCCCTTTTCCCTCGGCCGTCACACCAAAGCCTACCCCTTCCAGTGGTATGCTCTCTGCGTTTTTGACGAGCTCTCGGAACTTCTAAGTTCCCTCGCGCCTTTTTTTTTGCCCCCCCAAGGTCCCCCTCCCGTCCCCCCCGCCCCCTTCTTGTCTAATATACCCTTGGGACCTTTGAAGATTTCCCTGAGGAGTTCGCATACCTATGGTCATCCAACGTCCTTCGGTCCTCCGCCTTTTTCTTATTTGCCATCTGTACGGTTTTTTCTCCTTCCGCTTGAAATACTCCTCGGCTCTAGCCTGTCATCTGCAAGGTTTCGCGTTTTTCCACTGATATCCCCCGTTTTTTATGTTGTAGGCCCACCCTCGTTTCCTTCCATTTTGTCTCGCAAACAGAGCACCCGGCGTGCCCGTTCGCTAAGGATTTCCTCCTAGGTCTCCCGGTCGTTCACAAACCCCCAGCGCTCCGTACTTGCGAACAGACTGTTCATAAAAAGCACGGTCCCGCGGCGAGAGGCCCAGTCACCCATTCAACCGACTTAGTGCCATGCATCTCCCATAGTCTTCTCTGTCTTTAATCAGTCGTTATCATCTGAAACCGTTTTGTCGAAAGAAAGCCTCCCTCTCCACCGAAACGCAATACACGATTGCCTTTTTACACCCGTCCCCCCTCTACCCAATTGAGAAATGAGAGAAGACGTAGATTTAGGCCCCCCCCTTCTCATACGTTCGCCGATTTAGCCCTTTGCCCTCTTGCCCAAGCCTTTTCCTCAGGCCTTACCCAGTCGATGTCTCCGGTGAAACGGTGAGAAGGGCCTGCTGTGGAAACACCATAGAAGACAGGACCCAAACCCCTTTCTAACGGCGCGCTAGTCCCATCTCTCCCCACATTTTGAGGAGGGGAGAGTCCCAGAAGAGAAACCCGGTCCTCTCGGTCGGGTTTGACCCTCTTTTTCCTCTGACTGAACATTACTGTTAAACGGCTTTAGGCGACTCAGTCTAATTGGCTCACGCCCACACCTCTACCGAACCGAAGGAAGGACCCTAACCACTCTTTTGCCGCGCTGCATCGGCCTTACCTGCGTCAGTGCCGTGACGGCATCTTTCCCCCGCGCCCCCCCCCCACCACGACCCGACTTGTTTTCCCCTCTCCGATGTCCCTACCCTGCTCTTTTGTTTCTCCCGGCTCTGTCTTTTTTCGATATCGACGCGGGTCCCGCCTTTTCTATGCCTGAGCCACCGGTTCCACACACCTCCTTCTTGCCGTTTACTCCCCTAAAACACACCGGTACCCCAGCCAGATCCGACCAACAACGCATCGGGTCTTCCCCTCGCCTTTGATCCGCTTCTTCGTAGCGGCGAGGCGCGTGAATCGTTCGTTAACTCAATGCACGGATGCAGCTTCTTTTTTCATGCTGTCCCCGGGACCTTTGCGTTCTCCTCCCTTCCCCAGGCAAGGCAGCCGTCCCCCAACGATTCTACACCCCCTAATTTCAGCCGCTGTGCCCGTTAGTACTTTTTATTTCTGCCATTCGAGGCGCATCCTGCCCAGCCATTTCCTTTTTTCCAGTCCTCTCCCCCCACCCCCTCTCGTTGATACCAACCGGCTGTCCCCCCGTGGGATTGATTTCTGCCCTTCCTTCCTCGCGTGTTCTCCCACCCTAGGAGTCCCTTCGCCTCTAGCTCTCCCGCGGCCCGCCTTCCCCTGATTCTCGCCCGCTATAGCCGGATTCCTTTGATACTCTTTAAGAGGTCCGAGGAATCAACGCTGCGTGCAGTTTTCACCTCTTTCCCCCCTACCCTAATCGTTTTTGATCCTTTCTTCGGCTTAAAGCGGCCCCCCACCCAAATTGAGCCTCTCTCGCTCGGCACGCTTGGTGGAGAAGTTTATCTTTATCCCTCCCTTTTTTGTTTGCTGAGATCCCCCCACGGCTCCCTCACCGTCCGATTGAGAGCAGACTTTACTAGGAGCTTGGGTTACGTGACTCCCCCATGTCCTCTGTTTGGTTTTGTATGATTTTTCCCTCCTTCCTGGGAGGTGTTTGGCTTCCGAGAGTCCCCTTTTAAAAGAGTTGACAAGGATACCTTCTTCCCCCGGCAGCTGGCGGAGGCTTTTCTCTCACTCGCATCTTTCCCCTTCCTCGCTGTCGATATTGCATATTTCGTAATGACAATTTTTCTTATTAAGGAGCGGAGATCCCTCTCAAGCCCCCCTGTCTGTTCTGAGACGCCGTTGGTCTTTCTGAGTTGTTGGCGGATGTCCTGGCTTCTCGGCATTTGTTGCTACTAACCCTGATATGAGAGCTCGGAGCCCCCTTACACTCTTCTACCTTCCCCAAACTTGCCCGTGTTTGGAACGTTTTACCTTCGGTTCTTTCCCCCCTCTTTTGCCCTTCCCCCCTCTTCCCTGTTGAAACGGGATTAGTGTCGTCTGATTGATATAGAAATTCCTCGTCTGCCCCTGTCTGTGTTTGATGCCTGTCGCGGTTTTCGCTCGTGCTCCAACGACTTGGCCCCCAGTCGCCTTAGACTCTCGTGAAGAGTAGGTTTGGGCTGTTTCTCGGTACGTCTCCCTTGCCCTCTCGTTTCCTCGTTTTTGTCCTCTTTATCTGCTTTCCCCAGACCGCAGATTCTGGGTCGTCTACGTTTAGTTGCTGCCGTTCCTATCCCTCTCTCTCGCCCTTGACCTATCATTTTCCCCGGCTGCGCTTAGATGAAGGCTCGGCCCCTTCGCCCTCCCTGCTGTGACCATCAATATGCGTCCCATTTCTTGGTTTTGCTGTCATTCATTATCCCTTCCCCTTTTCGAGGCAGGAAGATGCCCAGAGGAAAAACTTCGTCGCGATGTCTTTTCCTGAGCTAGAAAACCGTCGGATTGTCGGGTTTTTGTCCATCTTTGGGACGGAAAATGGAGTACTTGCCCCTTCCCGCAGCAGTACTTGCTGTCTTTGCCTCAGATTAATCGTCCCCTCCCACGCCACCTGCGCGCTGGTTGCGATTAGGCCCCTTGAAAGTCTCTCCCATGTTGAGAGCCTATGGTTCTTTGACCTCACCTTGCGCAGCGTGTGCTTTCTCCGCGCCATGGTTTTACCCAGACTGTTCCTCTCGGGAAAATAGGTCCAATTCGCCCGTGTTCAATCTTTTCCCCCCCATCGATTTGTGTGGTGCCCTCCCCCTGGACTTCTGGGTTAAATTATTCCTTTTTTTTCCGAGTTTCCCCTTAGTCAATCTGTCCGGGCGTTCCCCTTATATCCAGGGCTCCTCATCGACCCCTTTTCCCATTCCTTTTGATTAAGTTCTTGGTTCCATCCCATGTTACCTAGTTTGTAAGTGAGGTTTCGTGGCTTTTCTTTGTTTCGACTGTGGCGTCTCTTCTACCCGCCCCTTCCTTGACATTACGTCCGCTCCATCCGTCAGATTGCCCCCCCTGAACCCATGATAGGTGTGTTTCTTTTTTTTTGGCCCTTTCGAAGATGCCCCCTTTGTTGGGGGGCTAAGCCCGGGCGCAGCCTAGGTCGGTCCTTCCGATCAAGCTAGGAGCGATGAGTTCTTTTTCAAGTCCAGCTGCGCTTTCCTTGGCGGAACCTAAGGTCTTCTTTCACTGTTTTGTCTGCGTTCTACATGGGTGACAAGATTTCCCCTGCACCCCCCCTTGGATTGAAGCGGCGGGCCCTTTTTTGCCCCAACATTCCGCTACTGGCCCGTTGTAGTTAGCCCCCCTTTGACGAGATAGTAGCTTGTCTTGAGTTCTTTTTTTGTGCTCGTCCCCCCCGTTCCAGATTTCCCTCCGGCAATGCTGGATCCTAACGCCCTTTCTGGTACTACCCAATAGGCCGGCGCCCCACCCACGCCTCATAGTTTGAAATCTGCCGTTCATAATGGGTTGTTTTTCCCGAGAGTGTCTGCGTCGGCCGGATTGCCCCTGTTTTCCCCCCAACGGGCGGCGTCGCTTTCCTTGCATTTCCGTCCTTCCTTTCCACAAGAGTTTCCCCAGAGAAATATAAATGCCCCTTCCCTTTTGCTGCGTTTTTTTTTAGGTCCACGATTGAACTCTTCATTTCTCACTTCCCGATTAACGGACGGGAAGCCTCATCGACCCCACATCTCTCCACCCTCCCTCCCTTCTCACAGCGCCTTGGCTACTGTTCTAATGAGACTCATTGCGCCAAAAACAACGCCCGTTCCCGCTTACCTCTCTAAAATCCTCAAACTGGGCTT
>Ga0179593_1307717_pt1 | contig 15121 bp, 20 predicted proteins | sample CZODoug2_1_08_16_FD_185931 | JGI IMG/M metagenome (GOLD analysis project Ga0179593, IMG submission 185931) | Vadose zone soil fungal communities from Angelo Coast Range Reserve, California, USA - CZODoug2_1_08_16fungal (PacBio error correction) | ecosystem: Environmental > Terrestrial > Soil >... | reverse complement strand
GGAGTCCGGTTGAAGGCGGGTGATTTTTCAGTTTGATTTTTTCGGGGTGGTTGTATTCTTTCACCGATGCCCTTAGTCTATTGATAGGCGTCTTTTTTTCTCCTCCAGGGGGCCCCAATACTTGTCCCCAGGTATGCAAGCGTCCCATCAGAACGGAGGTCGGACTTTTAATCCCTCCCCTGACGTTTCTTTTGTCCCAGCGTTGTTTCGCATTTCCTGTTCACTTGAGGTTTTTAGTACCCGAGTTTCTCTAAAGCTTTCCCCCCCCCTCCCTCTGCCCTCCCTTTCCCTTTTTGTGGTAGGTTGCATTACAAGTCACGAGACTGACCCGCCTTTCCCGGACGACTGTAAGGGACACTTTTTTTGACGCTGATCCTACTCCGAAGTCGTGTTGTCTCCTTGTTCATAGGTTGTTCCGTCAACGTGTGATAGTGGGCAGATGATACTTTGCCTTCTTGGTTTCTTTTAGTCAGGTTTCCTCTTTTGAGCTGGGACTTCCCTGAGGATTGCCACTCCTGTCCCCCGCAGGTCGGTATTTGTTTTTCATTTATCGACACTGGCGGGCAGTGGGCCATTGTTGATTGGGTTTTTTTGTCCTTGCAGTTAGTGCGGGTACCCTTCCCCTTTTTTTCGTTCATGGTCCCGTCAACATTCGGGACCCCCAGATGGGCATGCGATTTAACCGTCGAATTTAGCTTTGAGTTGCTTTTTTTTTTTTTCGTTTCCCCCAGCCGCTCTTTCTTGGGACATAGCCAGGACCCCCCCACCGGTCGTTCTTTCTGTCGAGGGTATCATAAAGTTTTCTCCGCCTGGCCGGTTTCGGAGACCTATTTCTTCGTGTTTTTTGCCCGGTTCTCGACGAACGTCGCTTCTCGCGTTCTTCTGACCTTTTTTTAGCACGGAACTCTTTTTTTCTTGAGTCCAGGTTTTGATGTGACTCCCTGGAGAGCCCCCCGAGGCGTTTCGAGCCATTTCCCTTGGAACGTCGGTCCCGGCCGGTTCTCTTGTTCTAAAATAAAAAACCACCCCGTATTTCCCCCCCCTTTTTTTAGTATGTGCAAGGTTATTTTCCTTCGGCCTCTGCTTCAGTACGTGTCCCGTCGTTAACGTACCCGTTTAGACAGATTCCGCCCTCGCTTCGGAAAAACGTCCACACCAATTTGTCCATTCCCTGTCTAGTCCTTCCTTTGCGGTTCTTTTTTCCTTTTTTTATCCTCTGTTGATTTTCCCCGGACTTCCTCCCTCGGCCAGAAGATTTACTTCCTCGGATCTCTCGAGACTTGCTTGCTTCGCACCACATTCGTCCTTTTTTCTGGGCCGTGTACGTCCTTTTCCCTGGTCTCGATGAGCAAAAAGTTTGCTCCTTTTGAGGCTTCTCGTGCCGGAGGGTGGGCAGTTAGTAATTTTCTCTCTTTTGTACCCCCCCTCTTCCTCCTTAGGCGGTTGGAGCCCGACCCTCTGGATCGCCGTTTTTCTTGCGAGGATCGGGATGATCTTCCGAAGTGTTTTTTCGTATGAAAAGCGCTTTCCCTCGTTTTTGGTTTGCCTTCGCGATGGCTCGCTGCCCTTTCCCCTCCCCAGCCACTTCACAACCGTTCTAAAGATGTTACCTTGCACCCCCTTTGCAGTAACCAGGTCAGCCCCTCTCCCCATTTTTTTTGACCAGCTCCCTTTTTTAGTTGTCTTCCCCAGAGACGATGCTCGACTCGGAGACCTTTTCGACCGATTAGGGTGCTGTTGTTCCCCTCCTCCCCCTTTTTGAGTCTTCTTCCCACTCACGTTTCTTGCGTTCAGCGGCCATTTATGCGCCCTCGGACGGCGGCGGCTGATCTTCCCAGGTATTTGAAAACGTTTGCGAACCAAATAGCTTCCTGCCTCCGATTTCTTCCTGGAAGAGAAGGACCATTCTCCTCCCGCTCCTTGTTGATGAGCACTACAATTTACCCAACCCTTTCATGGTGCTAGTCCCTATTACGTGTTTTTTCCACTTGTTTTTTTCCCAGGCGTTTTTTGATACGAATAGGTTTCCATCCTTGGCCTTTTTTCCTGGCCTAGAGGGAGATCGTACCGCCTTTCGGTGGATTATTCTTGAATGTGTCTGCCCAGGTTGCTTCTTTTGGGGATTCGGAGCGTTCTAGCCGGCTTCGACTCTGCCTCTCGTTACGCATGAGCTTACTGTTTGCCCATGCCTGTCTTTTTTTGGGTGGGGGGGACCTAATCCCTCCTTGGCCCTCTCCGAAAACTAAGGATTAGGATGATCTCTGGATTAACGTGAAACCCGCCTGCGTGTTAACACGTTTTTCCGACCTTTTTACCGAAGTTTCATTCTTTTTTTTTATTGCCTCCTCCCCCCCAGAGGTTTCTTTCACGAATGTAATTTTCCCCTTTGACGGAATGCCCTTCCTCCTTCTCCCAACTGGAACAGTTTTTTATTTGCTTTTTTACTTGACGTCACCCCCCTAAAGAGATCAATTCCTTGTTTGACCCCTCCCTAAACCCAGTTAGCTCTTTCGGGTTTTTTAGTCTTTCCACCTAGTATAGTTTTGCCCAGCCGCCTTCCTTTTTGTGGAATTCTCAACCGATTCTCGGCGTGCTCTGGACCCCCACGGACAATCCTGACATGGGCGTTTTTGGGCTGTGTCTTTTTTGCGCACCCCCATCGTTCTTCCCCTCCCAATTTCCAGGAAAACCGAATGGAGTCCACCCTCACAATGGGGGCAGGCCCCGCAGAACCTTTCCCCCGTAGTTTGGCCCTATTTAGGCGCACACCCCCTCCTTCCCAACGGCTTCCCTGATCTGCACTTTATCTTCGTTCCCTCCCTTTCAGGCCCGAGGGGCTGGGGTGGGGCTCCCAATGAATGATTGCTCTTTCCCTCTCTTTCTTGAACGTCCCCCCCCTCTTTCCCGACTCGACCCCGTGTCCGCGTATCTTTCGGAAAGTTGGTTATGGCGAATTTGCTTCTATTCTTCAATCCCCCCTCACGATTTGCGGGTTAGACGCCCCTTTTTTTTTGGACATAACAATTTCATGTAATATGATCTATTTTCACTCCTTTTTTGTTGTTTCTTCGGAGTCTTCATTCCAATTGCGTTCACCGGTCCGGGCAGGGCCCTTACATACTTCTTCTTTTGTTCAGCTCTGAGCTGGCTGGATTGTTTGCGATCGCCGCTTTCTCGTCGGCGCTTTCCTTTAAAGTTTTTGATAAAAATAGCTGGTCGGCTACTTCCTGTTTTAGCCAGCCCCGCCCCGTCTGTTTCCTCTAGGAACGTTGTCCCCCCCCCCTCCCCCGTACGGCCCAATTTGTCTTTGGGCGTTAGGCGATTCATAGGTCCCTCCTGGTCTCGCTGCTTTTCGTTGCCGCTGTGCTTTCCTTGGGATGGTTTCTCACTCTTTTCGCTACCGCGAATTTGAAGTTTTCTCTGCAGGGCGTTTGTTCCTCTCCCCGCCGAGAAAGAGGTCCTTCCTTCAGTTCGTTTCCGAGGGCTGTTGCTGAACCACCCCCCGGACAGTTGACATCTGTCTCCCCCGCACCCAGTCAGGTTTTCTATTGTCCATCTTCGTTTTCATCTATTTCTTTCAATTGAATTAACTTGCAGTCTCTTGTGAGGCCGATTTCTGATCTTTTCCCCTGGATTGAGGATGGTAACTTCCTTTAGCGAGGAATGCAACCTCCGGATGAGCAGTATTTTTTCCCCAGGGGCAGGGTCCCATTTTTTGCCCTCTCCCCCCCCCGTCCTCGTCACCCCCCCGAATTTTTCGTTTCCGTTTGCCCCAGTCAAGTTTTTTCGTCCTTTAGGATTTTCCCTGATTCCCTCTTCGTAGTCCTTACGGACGCAGCGATTTCTTTCCATCCCCCGTCAGTACTCTCCCCTCGCTTCGACCCACCCGAGTTTACCATTCCTAGTCTAGAGTTGGGCTACGACCCTCCGCGTTGCTGCTCGGATTTCCCCCCCCTCCCGCTTTTTATTTCTCTTTTTCCTAATTTTTTTTTTTTTTTGAACATTCCACCTCTTTTTCTGAACACACCCAGTGACCTTCCTGGACTTGAGCCCCTTCCCCCCTTTTTCGTTTCTGGTAGGGGCTTCCCTCCCTCCTGGCTGGCTTTCTGATTTTCTTAGATCATTTTGGTTACTTTTCCTTTTCTGTCGGCAGGTAGCTGTCTGAGTTCGCCCCGTCCAGGCTTCCCCCTGTTGTTCTTATCGTACTAGTGTTTTCATGCCCTTTCAACCTGGCTGCCTTGGGAAACTTCCGCCCGGGCAAGCCACGAATACCTTGATTTTCGGCAACGATCTCCCTTTTATCCGCGATTCGTCTATTGTGATCTCTTTTTCCTGTCTCTTTCCAGTGGGACGCTTTTTTCTTCGTTTTTGACCCCGCGGCCGGGATTCTGGCGGCTTGGCAGTCAATATTTAGGAGTTTTGTAGAGGGTCCGACTCACGGCCTCGCTTCACATTCTTCTTTCCTCCCCGATTTTCTCCCCTCACCCTCTTTCTTCCGAGCGTTTCCTTTTGAGCCTCGACAAAAAAAAAAACACAACGTCTTTTTCTCAGACCTTTGATCTTGAGAACCACTCCCTCGACGAGCGTTTCCTCGTCTTTGCCCCTTCCCCCGCTGTCTCTTGACTCTCCTTTTTTGTCGTTTTTAGGTCGTCCCTTTTCCCTTTTTTTCCAAGTTCCATTTTGAAGAAGGAGTTCTGTCAAGAAGCAGATAGTGCTCCGTCCTCGTCTTTGGGGGACCTCGTAGTCCTGCGGGCACCCCGCCTTATATAGCCCTCCCTCTGAGTTCTAACGCCTTCAATAAGTCGATTCGTTTCTCTTCATTCTTTGAGGAGGCCCCTCAGAAGAGATATTTGATGATTTGGGACTTTTTTCAACTTTTCTTGAATGAAAGGTCTTTCCTGCCTTCCCCTAAAGTGTGCACCTGTATTTTTTTAGTACTATTTTATCTACTCTGGTTCGGGACTTAAGGTTTAACTCTTTTTGGGACTAAAATGAGTTTTGCTAAGAGGGTCTCATCTAGAGTCAGCTTTCTTTTCTCTCTGGTATGATGCAAGCGGAGTCCCGAAGAGTTTTTTCAAAGCTCAGTTTGAAACCCCCCTTGGAACACACTCTTCTCTCCGCCGGCGGTTTTCCAAGGCTTCGACATATCGCTTCCACGTTGAAAGATTTTGCTCCTTCCCCCACCTCCTTCGTGTGAACCCCCCCAACCAACTTTCCCCCCCCCCGTCCTCAACTTCGGGCGTAAGAGAATGCTTATTCTCCCCATGGTGGACGTTTCCTTCCACGTAACTTTTCTTTTCCCCCGCTCGGCAGACTTCACAACAAGTTTTCATTTTTTTCCCCCCCCTTAAGCCTTTAGCCTTTTCCGAAACTCAGTATTTTTTTTCGAAAACTCTTTTTCCTCCTCCCCATGAGGGCGTCCTCCTCCCCTCTCCTCCCTGATTTTTCTTCACTTGGCATGTGTTCGGAGGCTCCGTCCTTAACAAACTACTACAACCCCTTACCAGAAAAAGTTACGACGGGTCTTTCTTTCAGATCAGTTCGTCCCCGGGTGGCGACATTAACCCACTTCAATTTTGTTTAGCTTTCTTTTCTTTTCTTTTCCCTTCGTAAACCACAGCTTGATTTTTTGCAGGAGGTATGTCCTGAATCCACTTCGGTTGGAATTATCCAACTGGCCTCCAATTTTTATCCCCAGGCTTCATCACAGGTTTTCGTCCCTTCATCCTTCCTCCTCCTGTGCACACAACTTCGTTGCGGGCTGGACTTGCACCGGACCACCAGTATTTGGTGACAAATTTCTTTGCAGAACGGAAACGTCCAAAGATATAAGTAGTAGGTTCAACCCGAAGCCCGGACCCCCCCCCCCACTCCCCTTCCCTCCTTCACAAACGCAATATAATTTTCATCCTATATGTTGTTTTTTTTTAGAGATTCTTTTGGGAGTTTTTCGTCCCTTTCCGGTTGGCGGGTGTTACGGTGTTGACTTCTTCTTCTTTTTCCCCCAATCCCTCATGCAGATTTCCTTTTGTCTCTTCCCCTCCCCCAAGTTCGTTTACCACCCAATACTGGGTCCTGGTTCACCAGTCGCCCCATTGCGCAATCCACCTTCACTATCTTGTGGCCCAGTCTGTCGGCCTTCGTCCGGGTATCCCCCCACGAAAGACCCCCCCCCCCCACCTTTTCTTCACTCCGTTTTCGTTCCTCAGGTGCTTTCGTAAACCGAGAGTGGGATTCGAAATTGACTTTTATGCAGTCGTTCAATCTGTTCGGTGCCCTCCTCGCTAAGACCGACTATTTTTTTCCTCACCTATTGTCTTTTTTTCGTTCGCCAAAGTCTTTGATATAACCCCACTCCGCCGTCGTAAGTGGTATAATTTGTCAGTATTTTTTTTCGGAAAAAGTGAGACTTTACTCCCCATCTTTCTTGATTCTCTTTACTATCTGGTAATTTAGGACTGACTCTCCCCCAAATTTATTTCTCTACGTACCAATGCGGAGTTGACCCTCCAACTGGAAATTCTGCTTCAGTGGTATAGTCAGGGCAGGGAGTTGGGCCCATGCCCAATGTTGTATGTCTGTCCATTTTCTCTGGTTTTCCCTTTGCAAATTGGCTTTCAGGAAGAAACAAGTGATCAAGCGGCCAGGGAGGCTTTCATCGAATTTATTTTTTTTCCTTACTTCTTTCTTTTAGTTATTTTTGGGGGGTTCCGTACAAAGAATGAGGCTTTTTGTTTCCCCTTAGTTTTGACACACTCTGTCTTCGCTTTTTCGATTTGTCTATCCTGGTTCATTCCCTCCTGCACGTATTTCTCAACGCGTGTGTTAATTGTATCGACTCAAGTGTTGACTTTTCTCGCTTCTGCTTTCGGTCCCCCCTCTTCCCCCGATCTCGATTACCCCTCTAGTGGAACCTTTAGTTCTTTCCAGTCTCTTTTTCGTGAGTCCCTTTACAACTTCGTTCCCTCCCCCCCCTGAGGTAGGTAGATCCCGAAGGTCTTTTTCTCCCCACTCTGCTTTTTCCCCCCCTGTCTTTTTTTCTTGCTGTCGGCTGCCTTTAATGACGTGTGACGCTTTTTTTTTTTTTTCCCCGCACTTTTGAGCAATTCTGCTTCCCTGGCGGAGATTCTATCCCGCCAGGGGACCTGTTTTTTTAAGTTTCATAATAGAATGAGCCTTTCTGTCGGCCTTCGTGGCTCAGAACTTCTCCTCGGAGGCGACTTGAGGGTCCTCCTCTATTCCTGCATTTTTTTCCTCGCTTCCTTCTTTACATCACCTCCTTCGGCACCCTAGCGGTTTGGTCTTTCTTCCCGGTTCCGTTTGATACGAGCCATTTACCCCCCGGAGTAACTGCTGAGCGTACCCACGGCCCTCTTCGGAATTCATGAGGACTTTACCAGATGTTCGTATCGTTTCAGAGTCCCGGAAGTCGGACTACCATTTTTTTTAGAGATGGCTTGTGTGTTTCTTTCCATAACATTTTTTCTTTAAACGCGTGACCTTTTCAACTGTCCGCCTTTTTTTTTCTTCCCTTCGATTGACTGACCAATTGGACGAAAGATGTTCCTACCACCAGACCTCAATAAAGCTCGTCCTCCTTTTCTCAGCCCCCCCCGCTCCGATTATCAAATCCCCTCATTGACTACAGACTGTTTGTTTTTGGGTTCGGATATACTCCTCGGTTTCTTTCCCTTTTTTTCCCCGCAAGTATGTTGGCGGAAAGCGGTTATCTTTGTCCGGCGCCCTTCGGCCCTGAAATTTGACAGGACAAAGGTGAGCCGCGCTGTATAGACGCCAGTTTTCTTCCAGATCAATGTTCTCTGTCCCCACCAAAAACTCGATCTTCCCTTTTCCCAATCGATTTCAATTTGTCCGTGGACTTCTCAAATACGACTTAAAGACCCGACCCGCTTTTGAGGGTGAGGTCACAGTCCGTCAAGGTTTTCATGCTAGGAGATTTCAATTTTTTTCAAAACTGGTTTTTCAGATTGGTTTCTTATTGCTTTTGCTTCCCAGAAGGCCGCCAAAGTCGTGTACTTCCTTTTCCCCTACTAGAATTATTCAGAAGAGAGTAGAAGATAGTGTGAAGGTTTCACCATTTTTCTCTCTTTTTACCTCACCTGCTGTTGCGTCGATATTTGGTTGATTTTTCGCAAGTGATCTCCTCTCCTGGCTGGTTCCAAAGGAGAGTCCGATCTGAGAGTCGTACATGCATCTTTTTGGAAATCGAACGGTAAGGGGGAACCAGTCCCGCGACTCCTTCTCTTCCTGTTTTGTTTTCTCTCTTGTACGTTTGGCCCCTTTTTCTGGGACCCCTCCTTTTCCAGCAGTTTTGATTTTTGTTTGATACTTTAGGGGGCATTACCTCGGCGAGGATTTAATTCCTCGTCTGATAACCCTGTCCTCTTTCCTGCACTCTCTTCCTAACTTCCCCTTCCTCCCGGTCCCCGTCCTTTGTCATTTAGTGTCCTAAGTTGACCGTCGAAGGCTGCCACTTACTCCCCCTTCCAGTTTTTCCCTGGTGCTCCTCCCTTTCCTTTCGTGTTTCTGTCCCTAAGTCTACTCCCCTTCCTCACGTCTTTCTTCGGCCTGGGGTCAGCGGACCCCCCAACGACTCTAGACCCTCTTTGGTGCTTTTTGTGTTGGGGTGTTTCTTTCACCGAATCGTTTTCCCCCCACAATGCAGGCCCCCCCCAAGCGGGTTTTAGCCACGGTCCCCCAGGTCCTCTTAGACCCATGATTATTCTTCCCTACCGAGCTGACGGCACATTTCTGGATTCGCTGTCCGGTTCTAGGATTTAGGGACCCTCGGGTCGGGTTGGGAGGTTGACCCCCCCCTCAAAATTCTTGACCTGATTCTGGTTGTTTATTCCCTTTTTAAAGGCCTCCTCTCACTATCACCAAAGTAGATCGGGTTTCTTTTTCTATGGGGCTGATATCAATCTGACCGAGTTACTCGGGCCCTTTTCAGCCCACACAAGGTTACAGCACCTTTAATGAATATCTTCTTTCTCTCCTTCTCCTTTTTTTTTTTTTCTCTCTATTTCTTCTTTCAAAGTTAAAGAAGTCGGTGCCGGTTTTGGACGAATGAAATAGGTCGGATTTCCCTCTAGGAGATAGAATACCCTTTTTTTTCCAGTATTTCGGTTTTGTTATCCCCCCCCCCTGCCTCCTCACTTTCTACCAGGCAGTGTCTCATGCTTTTATCCCCTTCCCTCCCCCCTTTTTCCTTCTGAGGTGTTTGTTTTCAGACCCGACGAGTCTTTCCTCTTTGGAGTCTGCTGAGGATCAGGGTGCATCCTTTTGGCTTTTTTCTTTCTGTCTGTTTTTCGGGAGTGTTTGAGGGATCCCCCTCCCCTCCTCTTACCTGTCCTTTGTAAGTTGGTAGTTTTTTTTCCGGCGCCCCGACTGGAGAAAGGAGTTTTTCCCCCTTCGAATGTGCGGACATTCGTTGTCTTCCTCACCCCTTTACGGTTTCCGAGGCGGGCCTTTCGTTTTTAAACCCACTTTACTACAGGCGTCTTTTTCAAAGATCGTTTCATTTTTCCCTTCCCTTGATCTGACCATGAGGGCCCTTTCTTCGACCTTTCTTGACTTTCCCCCCTCATATGCGATCCTTTCCTTGTGAGCAGAAGGTTGTCTTCCTTTTTATCTCGTAGAGGAATTGTCCCAACCTCTCTTCTAGCGACTGCGTTTCCCATGAAGGGTCAAGAAGCGTTTGCCCCCGTAAATTGGACTGAGCCCCACGAGATCCAACTTTTTGACCGTTACGTCTTTTCTTTTTTCACCTTCTTTCTTACCTTTCTGTGCCTTCCTCTGAGTGGTGAGTTCTCTTTTTTCGAAAGAAGAATTCCATTCGAAGCACCGCCTCCCGTCCCCTTCTCGGCGTCAACAAACCATCTCTTTTCCCCCACTGTAAGATTGTTTTTCGTTGTGAGCTTCTGAGAGCACGTCAGAGTCGGAGGCCCCTGGACCCTCTTGGTCTTGCTCCCTCCGCTAGCTTTTTCTTCCAACACTTACCCCCCCAGGTTTTTTACCACCGTAATTTCTTCCCATGAAATTTGGGGGTTGGTAGGGTCTTCAGCCCGTGCGATGGGAGGGATCGCTTTTTTTTTTATCCTTGAAACTCATATTTCTTTCAGTTCTGATTTTTTTTTTTTCAGTGTGAGTGCCCCCCTCCCTTTTTACAATCGTCCTGGTTTTCCCTTTTTTTATCTCCTCTCTCAAAGATGTTTCGTGCATTTCTCACGTCGCCCATAGCACTTGGGGCCCCCCTTACTCCGGGTTTTCGGTCAACTCATCTTCCCCCTCTCTGCCGATCTTTTTTTTTTTTTCGCTTCAGCCAGGACCGCTTTTGCTTTCGTCAAATGCTCCTTTTTTGGTCTTTGATATGTCCTTCTGTGCATTTCGGGCCCTTTTCGTCTGTCCGTCAGTTCAGTCGGACCCTTTCCTTCTCGTACCAGTTGGGCAGTTGCAATTGAGCCCATTTTCTTCCCTCCCAACGAACAGCTTTCTCGAGCGCCGACTTGGCGTTTTTCGACCCCCCTTCCCCCTAGGGAGTCGCTGCACAGCTCGGACGAGTCATTTCACCCCGCGCCCACTGGCCAGCTTTCTATTTTTCTCCTCCGTTCTCCTTTTGCTATCTCAGCAACGGTTCCTTCCTTGTTTCAAAGGCCCACTTCTCCTTTTGGAAGCAAGGCGTGAAGCACGAAGCGGACTGATTTTAACTCCTTTGGGGTTACCCTTTCGTTTTCCCCCTCTATTCTCCCTTTCCTTCTCAGCTTCCTTTTCCGGCACTGAAGATCCTCGCCACTCCTTCCCCTGGTCCTTCGTGGCCTTGTAAATGGAGCGTTCCCTCCATTTTGCGCTCTTGCCTTTGGGAACGGGGCGGCACAAAAGTCCTTCCTTTCCCTTCTTCTACTCAGGGACCCAACAAGTTTTGCGATAGTTTCCCCTTGACTTCTATGCTCACCTTCGGGCGTGAGACTCAAGATGGGGCTCGTAAAATTTTTCCTGCTTTCCCCTTACTCCGCACCTCCAGAGTTGATCGAGGAGTGCACCCGCGCGAGATCGTGCCTTGTTTCGGTTTAGAGTCCCCGGGAACCCCCCCTTTATCGGTTTGCCGCCAGTGTGGCTTTCCCCCCTGGGGTTTTGGCTTCTCACCTAGACGTGCTCTAAGATTGTGCTCGTTATTTCAACAGCCGCTTCGTTTTTTTCGGACCCCCCCCCCCCCCTTCCACTCCGCACTTCTAATGTTGATTTACCTGCCTCCTGCAGCTGACCGCTTGGTTAACCGGGAATGAAGCCACTTTTGTGACCTTTTCTGTGACGACCTAAACACCGGGGTTGCCCACGACTTCCCCCCTTACTCCTCCGAACCGTCTTTTTCCACCCCTCTGTTCGTACATCTAAAACCCGCGGCTCGACTCTCCTGTCTTTTCCTTTCCCCGATCGTTTCACCGAAGCTCCGGGGAGGGCTCAATGTCGTAACACTACTTTCCCACCTTTTTTTTCCCCGTCTGACGCGTCTTTTTTCGGATCAGCTCAAATTTTGCGGCCTTCCATGAACCTTTTTCGTCGCGCAATTCCGTGTTCGTCTCGTGTTCCCCTCCCCCGCGGGACCGCTGCAGCCCCTGGTCTGAGGAATACTTTTTTCTCCTCGACTTTCCCTTCCCACTTTAGAACCCCCCCGGGAGTAACCCCCCTTAGGTTTCGTTTTTATCCCTACGCCGGTCAGGTTCGGTCCCCCCCCAAATGTTGTTGCTTGTGTGATTTTCCCCGACAAACTTCCCCTTGGGGCCCCTGCTGGGAGACGAGACCATCTTCAAATACCTAGGACAGAAACAGGAGGCCCTTTTTTTTCCCCGACCTGCATCCCAACTACACCGACTGAACTCCCCCCCCCCCCCCAAACACAGTTCAAGGTTGACGCAAAAACCCAAACAAACAAAGCCAAAAAACCCCCAAAAACCAAAAAACCAAAACCCCCACCACCCCCCCCACCCACAAAAAACACAAAAACCAAACATAATGACAACAACCACCCCCCAAAACACCCCACACCAAACAAACCCCAAAAACACCACCCCCAAACCCCAACCAACCCACAAACAAAACAACCCCCCACAACCCACACCCCCCCCAAACCAAACAAACCCCAACACCAAAAACCCCCCACACAACACCCCAACCCCACACCCCCCAACCAAAAAAACAAAAAACCCACACAAAAAACAACCCCCCAAACACAACCCCAACCCAAAACAACCAAAACCCCAATCGACCCTCCCCTTTACTCATCCTTATTTTTTTTTTTTTTGTTGAGTTTTTTGTGTGACGATTGATTTTGCTGGGTTGTGGATGGTTTCCTTTTCGCGGGGTTTTCCCTTGCGGGTTCCACGTGGACGCCCCACCTATTTATTTTTCTGTGCGGCCCCGCCCCCCCGGTGCCCCAATCTTTGGTCTGGTGCCCCTTCGCCCTCGCTCTCTAACACACACGAATTTGGGCCGGCGGCGTCTTTTCGTGATCTGCCCCTACGTTTGAAAATTCACGGCTTTTGACCCTACAATTGGACAGTCCCCCGTTAGGCGCCCCCTTCGATTTTGTTATTTCTCCCCCTCCATTGTTCAGCAGCGACACGTCTTTCTGGTGCCGACGGATTTCTTTTTTTCCGATGGCGGTACGATGTCCCGGTTGACGGTACCATTCCTCTTTTTCCAATCCACTTTCCTCCGTTTACCCCCTTTTGTAGAACGTTGTAGTATTTGTCCCGTCCCACCCCGTTTTGATCTGAAGCTTGACGTCTCTTGTTTTATGCTCCCGGAGATCGATGCTCTTTTGTCATGACTCCCTCTTCTTTCAGGACGTAAGGACTTTTTCGGGATTCGTATCGTATCGAAAGTTCCCGTTACCCGAAATTTTTTAGTTGGTTTCATGCCCCTGTTTTTTTTTGAGTACCACGAGAGTTTACTCACTTTGGAGTTTTTCATGGATCCACTGGCTGAAAACTCTCCCGTTTTTTTTTTGATCTTTCCTTACGTCCTTCCCTTCATGTTATGATTGGTGCTGTTTCGACCCCCCCCCTGAAGGCGGTTTGGTTAATGCTCCCCCTATGTTTTTCTTCATGTATAGGTCGAGACCTGTTTGAGTTCAGGCGGCTATAATGGAGTGTTTCGCCTTAGGACCTTTCTACTTCGCGACCCGGATCACGAGTCACCGATTTTTGAGAGTAGCCCCGAACTGCTGCTTGCCGAGATTTCCGATTGGGTTCCCCACTCATTGGAACCTTCTTCCTTTCGTGCGTGGGTAGTGATAGAGATCCGAAGTACTCTTCTTTTCCCTATTTTTTTTTCCTCTGCAAGGTTACGGTAGGGCGACCAAGTTACTGCCCTTCCCCGTTTTTTTTGCCTTTTTTCCCTACAGTTACCCGTTTTTCCAGGGCGAGTTTTGTTTACAGTGTCATTTTGGGGGAAGAGAGGATATAGCAGTTCCCCCCCTCAATTTTGACCTTTTTTGTCCCCCATCCCTCCTCTAACTTTTTTTGAGGATTTTGGTAGCGTTCTCTACTTTTTTCCTCTAAGGCTTCCTCTTCTGTGTCCTAACGAGGTTCCTCCCCCCCTCCGCTCGCATCGTCATGATTGCTTCTCAGAAAAAGCATTTTTCCCTTCGCCCTTTGTTTCCGTTTAAGTCCGTCCAGTTTGATGGATTTCCCCCCCACCCTTAGAACTGGTTTGCTCCGTTTAACAGAGAACGTATGGGAATTTGTTTGCAAGTTTGCGCGTGTACTTAGTTTTTACAAGCCCCCCTTTCTCCCTGATCTTTTTGAGACGTTTAGGATTGCCTGTTTTCGTGTGTTCTCTCTTTTTTTTAGTTAGATCTTTGACCGCATGTCTTTTTATGTTAGTCTTATGAAACACAAAGGAGTTCAACGTACCCTCCCCTGTAGAGAGTTTCCTTTTCGCTGAAACGGAAGAAAGTTCATACCAAGATTTCCCCTTTTTCCATTTTCATCATAAAGTACTTTTCTCTTTATTTTAGTAGTCCCGAGTTTAATTCTAGGCGGTACTCGCCCTCCTTGACGGATTAGATTTTTTTTCTGTAAAGTGTCCCTGACCAGTCAGGTACTTCTTTGCAGGGGAACACAGTTCGAGGGCTTTAGATCTTTCGGCCTTCAACTTTTTTCCGCGCCCCCCCCCCTTCGTTTCGCGAGGTTTTGATTTATTGATTTGTGATACTATTAAAAGGCATGAATCCTTTTCTTCCTTCCTTTTCTCCACCCTCCTTCCTTCTATTTCAGGAAGCCTTCCTCCCATCGATCCACGACAGATTCTTTTTGATCCTTGGCCCTTTTCCCCCCCATCCAAAGAACGGTTACTTCTCCCCCCTCGAAGATTACTGTCAACATTGTTTTCCGGTTTTTTGTGCTTTTTTCTCGTCCGGTCTTTTTTCAAGGGCGGTTTCTGATCCGGTGTACTTTCTCACCTCTTATCTACGAGTGATACGTTCCTTTCCCCTGTGGAATTTTAATAGTATTTTTCTACCGAGGTCTTTTTAAGTTTCTTCGCAATTCTGCCTTTATTAGTAGCCCTTCCGTGAGTCGCTGATTTCCTGGCTCACGAAGACCCTCCCCCCCCTTTTGCTCCCCATTCACGCTTTTTATGTTTTTCGCCGTGCTTTTCCCCGTTTCCCTAGCGTTTGACCCGGATTTAAGATTCACCACCCTTTTGTTGCCTGCCGTCGACTTATTCTTCCCCATTATGGACGCGGTAGGAAGATTTCTTAGGTCCCCTGCCTTCTCCCTAAGGGCCCCGTCCCCCTTAGTAAAGTGAGCGAGTTTCATTCCTGTTTCCCCCTATCTGAAGCAGCTTGGGTATGGTTGGCAGATCTCTCAATTATCTTCGGATACATTCCTAACTGTCCTCCCTCCACCCTTGTTCCGGCCCTGTTTGAAACAAATTCACCCTTTCCTTTTCAAGACTGATTGTTCCCCCGTAGTAATCTCCTTTTGTCCTACATCACTCCGGTCACCAATTTGGTCCCACGTAACGGTCAGAGAGACAAGGATCGCAGGAAAGTCTCCGAAGAATGAACTTCCCCATTGAAGCCCTCCTCCATTAAGTT
>Ga0179593_1532615_pt1 | contig 15122 bp, 20 predicted proteins | sample CZODoug2_1_08_16_FD_185931 | JGI IMG/M metagenome (GOLD analysis project Ga0179593, IMG submission 185931) | Vadose zone soil fungal communities from Angelo Coast Range Reserve, California, USA - CZODoug2_1_08_16fungal (PacBio error correction) | ecosystem: Environmental > Terrestrial > Soil >... | reverse complement strand
CCCCCCACCCGGGACACGGATCTACCACTCTTTCAGAGGTTTGTTTTCCATGTACGCATTGTTTTCCTCCTTTGGCGAAAGCTCTCCCTCCCGGCGATGTTTCTTTGGTGGACAGTCTTGTTTTTTCCTGTGCTATGGGGTGCCTCTCTTACTTTCCCCCCCAAAGCCTTCACCTTTCTTCCCTCAGCGCGGTCATGTATTCTCCCCCTTTCGTTCATGCAAGACCGAGCGATTCGTCGTCCCTCTGTGCAACCCTAGAAGTTTAGGTGCCGGTCTTTCCTCCACTGTACCCGTCAGCAGAGTTAAAGGAGCACCTTGACCACGTCGTGTACGGGTCCCGTGCTTTTCCCTTTCTTTCGCTCTTTGGCTCTTTTTGCGAAAAAGTGTCGCGCCATTCTCTCTGCCTTGCTTTTCCTGAGCAGTTTTTTTTTTTTCTCGGTCCCTTAAACATTCCCTTCCCCTTTCTTTTCGGCGGAATTTTGTCAGACGACGGCCTTTTGCAGGGCTTTCCACTGAGGTCCCTTTCTTGATTCTTTCTCCCCCTAATTATGAACGGTCTTTCGTAGCCTGTCTCCTCCTTAGAGACTCAGGTAGTTGCTGGTCGCTCTCATTGGCGTTCCCTTTCTTACTGGAGGTCAGTGCTTAAGACGGTCCGTTTTCGGATGGGTCGCTGTTATCCTTCTGCCATCGATTAACAGGAACTTTTCTTCTGCTTATTCCGGAATTACAAGGTACCCCCGTCCATAGATCAGGAAACGAAGATATGGGTTTTTCACGACTTTCCTATGCCCTCACCCCATTACCCCCTTCGTACCCCCTCAGCATACGGTTTTTGAGAATGCTCCCCTGAGTTCTTTTTTAAACCTTCTTACGTTTTATGTTGCTTCTTCAGAATGATCGACGCGCTTTCTACTTGTGGCCCTCCGTTACATGAGAGTTTTAAGACAGGAGTTTTTTCCCTTTTTCAAGTGGCCCTGATGAGTTGGACATCCTCCTGTTCCCCCCCATAATGTGCCACCGAGTTTGAAATTTTTGCCTGAGTATTTTTCCCCCTTGAATTTTGCTATGGCCCTTCATAGCGGCGGACTTCTTCCAGGCGATATTCGATCCCACCTTCGATTCAGAATTTTTTTTGAGGTCACCGGTTTTCTATAAGAAAGAAGTTGCCCCGAATTTTTTACGTCTCTGGAGTCGAGGCCTTTATTGGCAGTACTCACGCCCTGGTTGCCGTCTTTAGATTTCCGGATGGCAACCGCCGGTGCTGACAGCCGTTTCTTCCCTCTTAGCGTCTCACGCCCGAATATCGAATTGCTCTGTGGGCAATCCCGCCCTCCTCAATGACCTGTTTTAAGCGGTGGAGCGAAAAGCTTTCCTCGGTATATGCTATGCAGGGAAAGGGGCGGCCCCGATGCTGCTCCCTTCCGTGCAGTTTTTTTTTAAAACGGGTTAGATTTCCCTTTTTACAGCACGGCGGCTAGAGGCCTCTGGCCGGAATGGAACCGGCTTCGCTCCCTCCGTGTCCCTTCTATATATGTTAACTATTTCTGTACTTTTGATTAAGCCTGATTCCGTGGTTGCGGAATGGAGATCTGTCCTCGGTTTGCGGTTTCGCGCAATGATACGTTTGAAGTCTTTCGGCTTCCTTTGGCAGAGGGGACGTCCCCCGTTGGCCTCTGGAAGGGAATTTCCGCGTTTTTTCCAAAGCCTCCCCCCACACGACCCCCCCACCCCCTCCCCCCCCCCCCTCATATCCTCCGTTTCAAAAATGTTTCCCCTCAGCAGATCCTTTCCCGAGATTATGTTTCGACGAGGATACGCCGGCGGCCCTCTTTTTTCTACGGTTTGATTCTCCCGCGGGCTCTCGTATCCCCCTTTCGTTGCAACGGGTTTTTCGAGCGCCTCCTTCTCCCCCCCCTCTCTTTACGCCCCTTGTTTCTTTTCTTTTACCCTTGTTCCCCCCCCTCAAGAGGAGGCTCACTTTGAAGGGATCGAATATTCGCTTCCTTCTCCCTCTGTGATTAAGATTCCCCCTTTCCATGCCCCTCGGAAGTTCCCCACCGTTCCATTTCACTCACGGGTTTTTTTTTTTGTGCGCAGTTTTCAGAAATCTTTCGTATGCGCAACTTGAACCAAGGCCCGGGCAACTCTATTTCCCTCTATTGCATTCGTCGCGCCCCAAGGTCGCCGTCTCAGGCGGGTTTGCGAACGTCCACCATTTGTCCTCATTTCGTATCCAGGATATTTTTTTCAACAACCCCGTCGCAGGATTGTCGTTGTCTGGTAAAGGATCTTTGCATTAGATCTGCTCCCTTTTCTCCGGTGAACCCCTTCGTGCTTCTTGCGTGTCTTCTCGTGAATCCCCCGAATGCCTTTCCTCTAACGCGGCTTGTACCGTCTTGGAAAAGCTCATTTTTTTCATAAGATGGCGTTTTTCTTCTCAAAGAGAAACCCCCCTCGCCCTCTTTCTTCCCCTTTTCACCCCCTTCACAAAGCACATCGGATGCTGGCGTTTTGACGTACCTCCCGGCTGAAACTCGACCCCCGCAACGGCCTTGGCTCCTATGATCCTAGGAACCCCCCCCCCCTGTCGATCATTTTTCGTCCGAATCAAGAAAGTTTTCTGCCTCCAACCACTTCTTAATCCTTCTTTCTCCCAAAACAAGCGCCGTCCCCCGGTAGAAAAAAGCTCCAGGGGAGTGCCCTGTACTGAAAATGCTCCCTCCCCTTCGCCCATCTCGCCTCCCCTTGGCGCCGCGACCCCTTTTCTCCTCATGTTGAAGACTGGATCAATCGTTGCCGCCCCGACACATTTGGATGCCGAACTTTCCCCGCGACGGCGCATCGTTTTTCCTTGAACTCGGCGTTTTTTTTAAGCCCCCGTTCCCCCGTTTTTTTGTTTCTCAAGTTGAGGAAGCAATTGCCTGTCTTCTCCTACTTTCGCAATACCATCCTTTCTGATGGCCATGCGTACCCCTCTCTCGTAAGAAGAGACACTCTTTGAACAACATTTTCCCGACAGAATTTTGGCCCACCCTTGAGGAAACGTGACGTCTCCTGCTGCAAATCTTTTTCGCCTTCGGTTTTTTTTCCCCCATGACCAGAAGATCCCCCCTTCCCACACAGTGCACCAAGCGTTAAACAGTTTGTTGCCCCGATAAGGTTTTTGGCTACTTCGTAGGTTTAGGAAGAAGGCTTGGTCCCCCTGTCCGCTAGTGATGAGAGGCCCTCTTCCACCTGCGTGCACAGGTTGTCCCCTCGCTGCCGTGCATGGCTTTTTCCTCATCCCAGTTTTTCTGTACACCGACTAGTTTCCCTTCCCTTTCCCCCCTCTATATGAGGGCCCCCCGATCGAGAAAGAAAGCTCCCCCCCCTTCAGGGTCGTAGGATTTTCCTTCCCGGCTGGGGACAAATTTTCATCCGCCCTGTCGGTGACCAGACTTTTTTTTCCGGGGGAATTTTTCCTGCTATTTACCCTGTGCCCCCACGATACCTTTCTCCCCTTTGGTGGGGGTTGTGAGAGCTTTTTCTTGCGGTGGCACATCTTCGCCCGCCACCCGTGACGAATCCTTCACTCTTTCCTCCCATCATTTTCCCCTCACGTCGTCTTTTTGACTGTCGGCACCTACGACCCTGGAATGGTCTTTATCTCTAGATCTTCGCCCTCGTGCTTCTTTTTCCTCATTATCCCGTTTCTTCCTTCGGGGCCTCTTTCTATGTTTTTTCAGCCCTTGCGTGTTTGTAGTCTGGGCATTATGCACTCATCCCCTTGTCTTGTCTTTCACCTGTGCAGACTTTTGTCTCCGACTCATCACGCCACTCGGTCGCCTTTCTTCCAGCATTAAGCCCCGTTTGATTTTTTGACAACCAAACGCTGTTTACTTGGTGTGCTGGTGAGGGAGTTTTTCTCGCAATTACACCACCGGGTTCATGTGGTTCCCCCTTTCTTCGGGCCCTCTCGTTCTCCGTTTTTTCCCCGTGCTTTACTTTTGCTGGCGGTCATTGGACCCGCTTTGTCGCCCGGATGCTTCCGCGGTGTCAGTGCAAAGAGACTACTCCCATCGACCCCCTGTTCATACTTTTGATGGCGAAATTTTTGGAGACTCACGCTTCCGTGTCACCTCCGACTCCTTTTTTCGACCCCTCCGAAATCCTCGCGATAGCTCTGAAAAAATGTTTCCTCCTTTCCTAGTGTTTTTCTTTTCCGTTTTTCTCGTACAACTTCTGAGCGGACCCTGTTCGCGCGCACGGAGATCGTCCCTTGAAGCAAACCTTTTGGATCATTTTCGTTTTTTCCCCTTTTTTCTCATTGTTCTTCCAATGCAGCTGGTGGGTTGTCATGCTGACAACTGCGGGCGGTTTTCACCCTGCACCGAGGTCTTGATTAGGCCGCTCCTTTACCCTTTTGGCCCCGACTCCGTCCACGGTGTCGCGAGGACGTGTCCGTCCTTGGCTCGCTAGATGAGGGGAAGTTTCTTTTTTAGCCTGGAGAAATTGTCCGTCAGACCCTTCTCTTCACCCTGACGTCAGCTTTTCCTGTGGGAATCGCTCCAACATGTTTTGCATGGATATCAGCTCCGCCATCGTTATTCCCCACTTTAGCATGTGCGGATGTGTTGCATGGTGAGGCTCACCCCCCCCACCCCCCCTCCTCTGCCCTAACCCCCACCCCCCCTCCCCCCCCTCCCCTCCCCCACCCACCCCATAAACCCCGGCTCCCCCCCCCCCCCCCCCAGCCCACCCCCCAGCCACCCAACTCCCTGCCCCCCCACCCCGCCCCCCCCTCCACCACACCACCTCCCCCATTCCCCTCCCCCCCCGAAATGATTTCTGGTCCACCGCATGCCCGTCGATTTGAACCCGGATGGTCACCCTTCCACCACATGAGTCTCTTTCCCGAAAGCTTATCTCCGTTACCGACTCGCCTGCTCGAATCAGACCAGTCTCTTTTTCCCTCCGAACCGCTCGGAGTGCTTTTTCTCCTGCTGAACTTCCTTTCACTGCTTGTGGGACAAAGTTCCTTTCCGACTTTTCAAGCGTGAGACCTTCTTCTTTCGTCCTCGCTGTACATGTGCTTTTTTCTTTTGCATCCCTTTTTCCCCCGTTTACGGAGGGCCGCCTTCCTGGGCGACGTCCGTTGGAGATTGAACAACCTCCTGATGATGCACTCCACCCCCCTTCTTTTTTGAAATGTTCCTTTTTTTTGCACAGAAGCACGGCCAGTTTCTTGCAGTCCCAGCGCCCGGGCATAGGAATCGCGGATTTGCTTGCAGTCGGAATTCGATAACTTTTTTTTCCCCTCCTTATCTTTTTAGTGGGCCCTTTTTTGGGCCACAACGACGACTGCTGTGTAGTTGAGCCCGACATGAGGGTTTCTTTTTCCTTTTTCGTTGAGCGCAGATCCTTTTTTTTGCCTCTGTCGGGTAGATCTCTTCTCCCTTTAACAAGCCTTGTGCCTTCCCCCTCTTCTCCTTCCTGTTGACGGATGACAGCTTTTTTGCCCGATATAATGCTGACGCTGTTCAAGCAGGGCCATTTCCGGAAGGCGTCTTTCCCTTTCACTCCGTGGAGATGCTTTCCTTTTCCCATGACCGATTCATCAGTCGAATGCAGATATTCTCCCGTACGCGCGGTAGGCGGCGTTACGATCCCCTTTACCTCAGCAGTTGTCCTCCCTTCGGTTGTCCCCTGGCATTTCGCTCTTGTTCCCGGCAGTTAGCCTCCAACCTTTCCCCGTGGACGACCGTTGTTGTTGTTGAGCTCTATGTAAAAGGGATTGGATTTACACTCTTTGAAGTGGTTTCCCTAGTCCCGCAGACTTTCTTTCATCGCAATGATTTGCTTTTGAAACACGCGGACTCTCTTCTCGCTAATATGCCGTTTCGAATGATTTCCCTGAATGTCCCTCAGCCCCACTGCGGTTCGCTGGTCACCCCCCGACAGATATCATTCCCCTTCGCGTTTAAAGGCTCCCAGACTGTTGAGGGAACGTATCCGCTCTTTGGGATACGAAAGAGGCGGGGCCTCCCCCCTTGTTTGAGAGTTTCTCTTGGACCTTTTTCTTGTGGCTGAGAGGACAAGGTACGTTTAACGTTGATGCAATTTAAGGAGCCTTTTTCTCCTTACTTACTTTCTTCCCTTCAGGTACCTTTTGATCTGTTGGGGCCCCCTTCGGCTCATCGATTTGTTTTACGTCCGCTCCCGTCCGGTCGCCCCCCCGCGATTCCGTAATTTTTTGACGGCAAAATTCCCCGTTCTCCGGTCGCGACGCTCTCCCCTTCCCGGTTCGATTTCTTTTGGTGGTAAGAATCTGGAAGATTCTCCAACTCGTCAGTCCCATGCTCCCCCTCCTGCCGTTTTCCTTACTCTCCCCTCCGGGGCGCCTTTCGTCAGTTCGCGATACAGCTCGTTTTCTGCTTAGCAGGGTTTGTATTCCCCTCTACTCCCCATACCGCTTTGTCCCAGCTTATCCCCTCCCCTAGTGATCTCGTTTTCAAAAACGATCCGCTTAGGTCCTGCGCACTTCCCAATTATTGGCGCTGTTTTTGATTCGAGCTTTTACTAGTTGGCAGGGACGCTACAATTTTTTCTGGATTTAAATAAAACATGCCTTTCATGGGCGTTTCCCTCATTTTCTTCATCCTTCGAAGAGGCTTTACATGACCAGGACCTGGCTTCACTGAGACATCTTGTCCCTCGTACTCAGTCCCCCATATATGAGAGACTTGGCGCAGTTAGCAAGAAAACAACTGTTGCAACGTAATTTCTTAGTTAGGTAAAGTTCTACTCCCTTTAAAATAGAACAGGAAAGTCCGGAGAATCCCCTGAGATACGTTAGACCCCCTTAGTTACCTCCTCGTGGCACAGTAGATCCCGGAAGGTGGAGGTTACTCTTTGATGCTTGCCAAAGGTTTTTCTGCCGTCGCCCCCCAGCGGCCTCACCAGACCCTTCACGGGTTTTGATGTTGCAGATTCCCCGCCTCCTAAACTTCTTCGCAAGGCCCTTTTGGGGAGACCATTCAGGTTGCTCCCCCCCCGCGAAACATGGTAATTAGCAGCAGGACCCCGTGTGTCCGGTGGTTTTCGTGCTTCCCCTCACACTCGAGTTTCCACAGAGTGCGTTTCCTTCCCCTCCCGAAGCGCTCAGACACCTTGTCAGTTGAATGCATTTTCCGCCCCCATCCCTTTGAGACCCGCGCGATTCAAGAAGAGGGCCTTTCAGAAAGTAGGCTGCCCCCCCTCGCCCTTACCGAAAGAACTCCCCCACTTTTTTTTAGACCCCCCCGCCGGGGTCGTAGCGCGCCTCGTCGCTGAATGGTTGTTTTATTGCATGAAGCCCTCCCCCTCCCAATTTTCCCCACCCCACCAGATTGTGGGGCCAAGATCTTGTCAGCGCGGAACGAAGGACTCCCGGGATGGGCTTTATTTTTTTCATCGCTTCCCCTGCCCAGGTTGAACTCAGTCCCTCTTCATTGCATGACCAGTCTTTCTGTTTCAAGGGTGCCTTCCTTTTTCTTCTTTTTTTTTCCTCGACTGTTCCCTTTTTCCCCGGAAGCAGGTTCACTTTTTCGTCCGCATCGTCGATCGCGACGACCTTTTGTTCGTAGGTTTGCACGACCCCTTTTTCCTCTTCGGGAACAGTCACCTCTTCTAGGCCTTTTCCCGTCCCGCGTAAAAAATGGGGATCTTTTTTCCTCTTGTGCATCCCTGCCGATTTCAATTCCTCCCTTCCTTACTCTTTCATTTCCTTTTTTTATATCCGGTCTGAGACGCGAGGGCCCCCCTTTTCCAACGCCAACCGGACTACCCATCCCCCCTTTGTTCGCGGGTTAAATACAGTTTCTCTTCTTTTCGCGAATTTTGACATTTTCCGGCCACCCTACCCTCTGGCCTGGTCCCCCCGCGCTTTCGTTCTTCTTTCCCTACGATGCTTTTCCTTCTCCCTATTTTTTCCGGCGCTTACTGGTCATGGCCTTCGTGGTTTGTTCAAGCTTTCCTGCTGGCGTTTCACACCCCTTCCACGGAAGGTGACCAGACGGCTCGATTCCTTTTTGTCCTTGCGGCCTTATTCTTTGAGACCTGCTTAGGTGCCGCTGTAGCCTCCGTGGGTGATGGTGGGGGGCTTTTTTTTTTTTCTTTATGGATGACATGAAGCTTTGTGTAGCAGAGTCAAGGAGATGTTTTTCTTTTTTCCCTCTGGTTTTTTTTCTGTATGTTGGGTGAGCCTTTTGCCTGTAGTCACTTCGGAAAGTTGGTACCCCGGTGCCTCGAGGATTATTGGTCCCTGTGGGTTCTCCCAATTTAGGGAATCACCCCAAACTGTCCCTCTGCCCTCTCGCTTATCGTTCTCCTCCCCACTTTCTCCCCGCTCTCTCTGCAGATCGCCGTAGCGCTGACCCCTTTCTTTCCAAGGTCCATCGGTTTTTTTTTTCTGATCACTTGGGATTTCTCTTTTTTCGTGTGCAACCTTTTCATTCGACCTTTGACATCAGTCACTTCGCGACGCCTATTCTCCATGTTTCGTTCGCTGTCGCCCAGGCACATTTTCACCTTACCTTCCCCTGATCTGGATTTTTTTTCCCTGCGTTTTGGATCCGGGGCTCCTCTTTTCCCGAAGCGTTGACCGCACCCTCCGGTCTGATTCTTTTTTTTTGGCCTTTTCGCCGGTGGAGCGCTCTATTCTGCGACGTGTTTAGTTTTTCGTCCTCAGGCATTCTCCGATGGATGGGGCGGAAAAGTTGGTCTCTGACACTTTCCCCCAGGCTACGATGTTTTCGCTGGACCGAGCGCCCTTCTTTGGAACCTTTCGCTTTTCCGCAGCAGCCCGCGTGTCAACTCTTGATGTCAGATTCCTGTCCCCCTGAATGAGCTCCTTTCTCCCTACACGCGAGTTTTAATCCAGAATCGCCTTTCCCTCGAAACCTTTCTGGCAGCTCGTTGTTGTTCCTTCTCAACGGTCCCTTTCCTGGGCATAATGTCAGCGTTAGAATTTTCTCTCCGAAGATGTCCTTGAATGAGCGACATCCCTTTCCTCCCGGCTTGTGTCGTCCGTACGTCTTTTTTCAAGGTTTCCTGATCATTTAGTTTTGAAAACACCGGTTCCCCCCCCCCCTCCCCCTCACTTAAATGTGACGCGTTTTCGTCCTGACAGGCCCCGGAAATTTTTTCCTTGTTTCCCCCCGTTGACTTTGTGACGTTGCCACTGATATATTCGATCTTTCCTTTCTCGATGAGCCCTTTTCTTGTTTCACCGGAATGGTCCCCTTTTCCAGTTCGAAATTGATGGGCGGGGGATCTGGGTTTTCGCTCGGGCTTTTTTTTTCAGCCCTTTTTTTTTTTAGAGAAAAGGGCCCTCCTCTCCCCCACCCTTGTGCTGACCCGTCGAGGATGACCGTGCCCCTCTTTTCCTTTTCGAATTCTTCCTTTTTTGCCCCTTTTTCTACTCCAGGACGGAGATCTGGTTTTTTTTTTCCCCCCTGGTAGCCCTTCTGGTAAGGATGGCCATTGGCTGCATTTTTTTCCTTTCCCTTCGGTTTCTGGCGCCAGCAGTTTCGCGGTTCAACCCGTGACCGCAAGCTTTTCTCCTCGGTCCCCCGATCTCCCCCTGTTTTCTTTCGAGACTGTTTCCCAAGCACGTGGGTCCTTCTTTCTCTTTTCACTCCTCATTAGAGATGTCAACTTCTTCGAAGTCCGGTGCGTTCCTCGCCTCTGCACGCTCTATTATGCGCAGACTCCCCCCGTTTGATTTCCCCGCCCCCTTGGTGTATCCTAGGACTTCTCCCAGGCGGGGCACCGTTCCTTCCCTTGATTGCAGTTCCCTATAGAACGCGGTTCGACCCCCCCCTCCCCCCCCCCCCGCCAGATCTTTTGTCCCTTTCCGACTTGCTCCCCCGTCAGCCCTGCTTCCCTCCTTCTGCGGCATTTTCTTATACGCAGCTTTTTAGCCTTTCTTTGCTTTATGGGCTTCCCCGGGCCCCCTTCTTCACAAGGGAGTGTTTCTTCCAAGACCTCGCTCTTCAAACCTCTCCATAAATTCGGTCAATTTTTGATCGTCGTACCAATCTTGTAGTCAGGCGGCTCCTCCCTGTCTCCGTCGGCTTTTTTCCTAGCGTTTTGATTAGCCCTTTCGCCCTCCGATTAACATCTGACGGCAAAATAACGTTTTCCCCTTCCCCCCTGTGCCTTCCTGGACAGCTTTTTCCCCCTTTATTCATTCCAGGTTGGTTTCCAGAATTCCCGGATGTCCCCTTTTTTTTTTTCTTTTTCCTTGAACCAATGCTGTCTTTTTTTCGTTAAAGGACTCCCCCTCCTGGGCTCCCCAAACTTCGATGACAAGATAGCCCCCCTGGAAAGACTTAAAATCCTTCCACGGCGTATCCATTCAGGAGCAACCCCCTCTTAGGGTATGAAAGGTGTTCTTTGTGCAATTTACCGGTACCACGTCGTTCCTGACGAAACTGTCTCGGTCCCTCCTTCAATACCACCCTTCCTTTTCTTCCTTCCGAGTGGCCCATGATATTGCCCGTTCGCGCTCGGCGGCCGGTGTTCTCCGTGGCCGCGTGCCTGTGCCCTCTTTTTGACTTGCAGATCCGCAGCCCCTTTGGGCGCTTTTCCGGCTTCCCCCCGTTAAGTTTGCCCCCCCCATCGATGTTCCAGTCTTGCCCAGGCCGACCTCGACCAGCCAAGACTTTCATCGATCGCTTTCTTCCCGCAATCGCTTCGTTTTATCTCCCCAGGTCGACCTGCCGTTTGATTCTCAAGACCTCCCCTCTGAATGTGTTCCCAGCTGTTGTTTGCTTCTCCTTCACCCCAGCCTTTCTTTTCCCCGGTTTTCTTAGCCGTGTCTTGAACTTTGTTTTCCGACCATCGAACCCCCCCCAAGGAGAAGACGATGTATTTTTCCCTGCCCTGAAATATTTTGCTCTATGCCGTTAGCGACCTTTTGTTTGTTCCCCCGTTTTTCCCCCCCACGTCCTACACCCTTTTCTTTGAGCTTTTTCAGCGGACGGATGTCTTATTTGTGTGTACAGACCCACGGTCCGATTCGGCTTCCGAAGAACTCGGCAGAAATTTGCCTTTTGTCTTTCCCTGACCCCCCGCCTTTTCGTTTTAACGCCTCTGCCAGGTCGCAGAGCTTGTGTTTCGCCTTTTTCCTAAATCCGTATCCAAGGCCTATCGTCCACAGGCCAGGCGCCACGACGGCCACCTATTGTCGTCCTTTCTTTCTGCGTTCTGCATTTCAGGCAGCCCTTTGTTGTAAGGCACACAGAGACCCCCCTCCCTCTTTTAAAAATGGTTTTTCAGCCCGGTTTTAGCGTCAGTCATTTTACGGCACAGATGGTCCCCTCATAGAGTTCGTCCTCCAGCGTTTTGAACGCAGTTCCCCTTTATTGAATGGACCTTTCCTCAGAGTTTCACCACCATGAGCGGCCCCCTCGTACACAGCCTTTTCCCATACCGCGATATGGAAGTTTCCTCTATGGCCTGTCTGAATAAGACTACCCCTTGGGACCAAGGGCCAGTTTCGTTAGGGTTTTCCTTTTCCCCCGTCCCCCGCCGGGTCGGATTCAAAGATCTGCAGGATTTCTTTTCCCCTTTTTCCTGGTGACCCTTTTCGATCGGGTTGGGTGTACAGATTCCTGGTCCCACTGGTTGCAGCCGTATCTTCCTCTTGTTCTACGTTTCGATACATCGGCGTGTGTGCCAACCTGCCTCCCCTCCCCTAATCCAAATTTGTTTCGTTATGGAAATACTGCAGATCCTTTGTTTCCCCTACCTTTCTGTGAAGGCTTCCCGATTTCTCCTTTCGCGATTTCGGTCGCGTTCCTTTTTCCTCCTCGTGATGGAACCGACTTTCGGGGCAATAGAGTGCGTTTTTTTCGGTGTTGTCCTTCTTTTCATGGCACCTACTTTTTTTTTATGCCCTTTCATCTTTAACCTTGAAGCACTCCATCACACAATAGGCTCCTTTTTTCCAGCCTCTCTTGCATTTAGCCCCCCTATCGGTGCCCCACCACTTGCTCCTTTCTGGGTTGCTGGTGGGAGCTTTTTCCCGTGTCTCACCGGCCTGGATGCCAGCAGCTTCCTTTTTCTTTTCCCGCGCTACGACCTTCTCCTGTTCACTTTGTTGTTCTGGCAATTTTTGGGTGAGTACGGGTCTCCCTTCGGCCCTCGTTGCAAGAGCCGCTGTTATATGATGGGATGCGCCATTTTCTCACCTCTTCCCCTGCAAGGTGTCTTTCTTTACTCGGCCCGGTCCGCCGAGTCATCGCGATCTCCGCGTGTACCACCGTCTCTGCTGGGCGCAACCTTTTTCCTTTTCGCCCGAGAGGGTCTCCTTTTATTCCTTTCGCGCGCCTTAATTAGCGCCTTTTGCACGCCCCTCGGACTCTTTGTCAGATCCCGAATTTCCTATCGGGGCTCTTTTTTCTCCGCTGTAACTGCCGCCTTTTTTTTTCCGTTTCTTTCTTGCTTTCCCCGGTTTTTCCCTTTCTGGATTCGGACCGCACCCCTTTCGCTTGATTTTCTCCTTTCCTTTGAAGATTTCTTCTTTTCGTTTGCCTGCAGATCTCCGCGCCTTGCTGGCGGTAGTTTCCCCTTCCTGCGAATTTTTTTCTTCTTCTTTGTTGACTTTTTTGTGCGAGATTGCAGCCTTTCTCGCCAACATGCTCGATTTTTTTGCTATCAGCGAGCGCATTTGTTTTTTGCCACAGGAACTGGTGTCAGTTCCTCAGTTTTTGAGCCATTATCGTACGAGATCGGACGGCCTCTTTTTTTTTTTTCACACGCATTTTCGAATCACGAGCCTTCCTGAAACCGTGTCCCCTCATTTGTGATGTACACGGATACGGACAAAGATGGGGACACCTTTTTGCCATGATGGGATGCCAATCGCCCATACGCCTTCTCACTATTTTTCTCGAAATTGGCCCCTCCTCCTAGAATCAAAAGGCTGTTTCGCCCCGGGGAGTTTGCAGACATTTTTTTCCGAGTGAGCATCCGGTGCATCTTTTTCTTGACAACCGCTCCCCCGATTAAGTTTGAACTTGAAGCTTTTGCGACGAAGCATGTTCCCCATAGGTGAATTTCTTTTTTCCACTTTTTGTCGACAGTTTTTCGGTCAGGAAGTTTCCTGCGAAGCCGACAAGACAATCCCCGTCTGCCTCCCTAACCTGTTGGAGTTAATTTTTTTTGACGGTCTGAACATGAAGGAAGGGGTTACGAGCATCCCCACTCCCGTTAATTTCTCAGCAGAAGGTGGACGCGCACGTGCACCGAGGGGGCGCACCCCGACATCTTCCACAAGGAGGAGGGGCAATTTTTCTTTTCTTTGGTGAAAAGACACATGGGGTCTGTCTTTCGAGGTAGCAAGATTTTTCGGAGGGCCGACCCCTTCCCCCGCCCCCAACGAAGGGGCTTTCGACCCCTGACGTATCGTCGGCCGGTATTGATTCCTGGGAATTTTGCTTTTTCCTGATTTAAGCCGGTGCCGTCCTCTCCAGGTTCCCGGTTCCTTTTGGCTGGCAGCCTAAAGCGGTTCTGGTTATCTCTGCTGAACTCCCCCGTTATTCCCGATTCGCCTGCCGGAATCTGGTGCTCCCGGGTTCCCCCCCCTCTCCTCGCATGAACCTTTTTCCCTCTTCTTTTTTCACTCCCGGCCAGGCATGTTTCCTTTTTTCCCTCCACGCCGTGGAAATTCTCTCTCCTTTGTTGTTGAGAGAGATTCCTTTTGGAGGCGCCCTCCCTTTTTTTTTTTTGACTCCTGGTCGGCCTCGAGTTTCTCCTTTCAGCGAAACCGTTTGACCCTCTTCCCCTCTGATTCTTTTCTCAGGCATAGGGGATCCTCCCCGCTAGGAAGTAAATCCCCCTTTTCCCCTCACGCGGTTCTTTCCCCCAACACACATGGATCTCTCAGTAATTCGCCCTCTGATCAAATGATGATTTTCCCTTGAAAAGCATCCCCCGCTTTCTCTTCTCCTATGTACACATTAAGAAAGCTGCTTGAAGCATCGACAGCCCGGTTTCTGACTGTGGTGTCCCTTGCCGAGCGTTTTTTTTCAACTTTTTTTAGTGGCCCCCCTTTTTTGAGCCCTTCCATGACTTGGTCCCCGTCCTCCCATCAATTCGGGTCACACCGTCGTAAAAAGTCCCCCGTCCCCCTCCTTGCGCGCCCTTCTGGCTTTGCGTTTCGACTGCCCAGCTTTGTCTCGAATACAGGGTATTTTTTCCCCCCTACCGACTCGATTCGCTTTTGTCCTTGGAAGCACACAATGCCACCCCGTGCTTCAATTACGTCACATTTAAGGCCTAGGTTCACTTTTTTCGGCCTTTGTCCCCTTTTTGACGATCCACTCGTCAGCCCTCCCCCAATGCGCCCTTCAAGCCTTTTTTCCCCCCCCCCTTAGCTAATACCGCGCCATTAAAAGGTAGAGTGAACATCCTTTTCGTCTTAAGGAGGAGGCAGGCGGTTTTCCGGCCCCCCCCCCAAGTCATCAAAGTTCCTTCCTTTGTCTCCCCACGAGAGGCCCGAGTCGCCGGTTTCGTTGGTAACGGCGATGTTTCTTCCTCTCGACTGCAGAGGATCCTTTTTTTTCCTCGGGATCCGTACCTGTTGCCATGAATGTCCCTTCCTCCCCCCGCGGAGGATTGAGAATTGTGGCCCCCCCTCAGAATCCCATTATGTCTCAAAGGAGCCCACGAGCCATTTTTAGGAGGTCTCCCCCCTGTTTGCCTTTTTTCCCCCTTTCTGTTCCGCTGCGACAGGACGACACATTGATCCCCGAAGAATGCTTTGCAGTCTCCGAATTTTTCCTGGGGACCGCAGGGCCCATGAGATCTGGTCAGGAACCCATTCGGTTAAGTTTAGACATCTCCCCGATGCCTAAAAATTCGCAATTCCTAATGAGCGCTTCATGCGGATTTTTAGTTTTTTTTTCTCCACCAGAAACTATCCTTCCTTTGATTATTTCCTCCCTTGCGTGTGCTCCTCGCGGTTGACTGTCCACTTCGTTCAGCATTGAGACGACGAAACCCCCTTTTCGAACCAATCTAAGACCTCCCCCCGTTTCCCTCTTGCGTCCGCAGAGGACCGTGCATCAGTTCCCCCTTTGGTCAAGCGCCCCCGG
>Ga0179593_1383795_pt1 | contig 15122 bp, 21 predicted proteins | sample CZODoug2_1_08_16_FD_185931 | JGI IMG/M metagenome (GOLD analysis project Ga0179593, IMG submission 185931) | Vadose zone soil fungal communities from Angelo Coast Range Reserve, California, USA - CZODoug2_1_08_16fungal (PacBio error correction) | ecosystem: Environmental > Terrestrial > Soil >... | reverse complement strand
CTTTAACCTGATGGTACGCCACCCCTTTTTTTCTTTTGCACAAACACTCCCTTCAGGACTGTGAGTCATGCGTCGAACTTCCCTCCTGTGCCCCCTATCTGAATCCTTTCTTGCAGAGATGACCCGCGTGCCCTCTGATGTTCACCTGCCCCGAGTCTTTATTGTAAATCAAGTGGGAACTCAAGTGGTTGCTTCGCTAATTCCCCCACAAACTTCCTGCACGATTTTCTGCTGATTTTGACTACCTGCCATACGGTCACTGTCCTCCTCTTCATGGATTGGTAAAAAGAAATGACTCCTCTGTCCAATTGCTGACCATGTCATCTTCCTTTACTCTGGCTGTTCTCTGTAAGGACACGTCTTTGGAAAATGATTTGTAATATGACCTGACGCGCACATGTGGACATCGCTCCCTTGAAACCCCAAGACCCTTATTAAGTTCGAGCGTGATATCCCCAATTTTTAAAAGCATTTTTCTATTTGTCTTAGTACCTTTTTTCTCCCATTTTCCTGGTGTGGACACATTGCTTTTTCCTGTTTGCATCGTCCACTAGGCCCCACTCGAAATTAGGGTTTACCCACGGGAGTAACCGGGAAAGGGTCACCTCCCGCGACATTCCGAACCCACTACCGGGACCGGTCCCCCCAGTAACTCCCCAAGGAATCCCCCCCAGTAATCAGGCCGGCCCCACAACCTTTCAAACTTTACGGTATTTTCCCTTTAACCTTGTTCTTACCTTCTCTCTCTGCTCAGCAAGACCAACACAACTGATACTACCCCCAAGTTGATACAGACATCTTGTTGCTTATTCCACCCGGAGATCCCTAACATGTAGATGTCCCATCCCCCTCTTCCACTAAAATTGACTTTGGTTGTCTGAGGGTCTAGTTTTTTCATTTCTGCTTCTTTTTGATGGAATCATGTTTACCTTTGTTTTTTTCTAGCAAGGAGTAGGTGGATATTTAGTCCACCTCTCGTCTTACTCGTAATTTCTGCTTTCTTTGCCGGCAGACTGAGAAGTCGTAATTTTTTTCCCCTTCTGGAGGGTAGATGCTCGTGATTCTTTTCCCTTCTTGATTACAACCCCACCCCCCACAAAACCCAACAACATACCCATTGTTGATCTTCTTTTGGTACACTTCTGAGATTCATTTCTCTGTTATGCCGGGACACTTGGAGGGAAGAATTCCGTCGCCTATTTTTGAGCTGGCGCCCTTTACCCCGTGGTCTCGCCCTTCCTCCGAGAGAATTCTTGGAGTTGGCTGCTGACTGCCTTTCCCCATTCTTCCACAATTCCCCCCACCTCCCACCACTCGTTTCCTGCGGATTGTATTTTTTCTCTCCCGTGTAGGAATGTATACCTGGCCTATTTTTTCGTAGTTGTTCTTCCACACTAAACGTCCTCTCCTACCCATTTTTTCGTCCTCTTGAGCTTTTGATTCCCATAGACTTTTGGATTTTCCTTTTTTGGCTGGAGACTTAGCAACCCCCAGACGTGCTTTTCACTACGTGCGGTTTTAGTTGTTTGGGTTGACGGAGCAGCTCTCGACCTCCGCGCATCCTGTTCCCCCCTTGCTGCCGTTTCCCGGTCTGTCCTCTGTGTTTCTTTTACTGCTATGTAGGAATGGCTCCGCAACTTATCCGGCGTTGCGTTTTTTTTTAACCCTTCCACGTATTTTAATGATTTTACTACCCCTGTCTTGTCGCGGATTTTCATTGCATGTAAAGCTCTGACTTTCCTCGTTGCGTTTTTCCTTCGCGTTCGCTTTTGTTGATTTGACTCGATGTTTTCTTCTCTCGGCCCCAACCTCTGAGTGTGTGAATAACGATATTTACAACCCAAGCCCTGCTTTTTACCTTTTTGAGTCAGCCCATATGTCCCTGGCTGAAAACAACCCCCCCAAACTTTCTTTTTTTACCTGCCCCCATCGATTGAAATTAAAGGGGGGCACGTCTTTTCTTTTTGAGAACGTTTCCCTCCACTTTGACCCATGAGTCTTTGTTCGTAGGAACCTGAACTTTTGGCTACCACTCGACCTTGCCTCTTTTAAGGGACTTCTATGAGACTATTGGCCGTAGCTCTCCCCATTTCCGTTTTTTTCCTGTTTGCATGCGGCCACCCCCGTTCGATTGTTTTTCCCCGTTGTAAAAGAGAGGGTATGTTCCTGTGATTCCCGCCCTTCCCACCTTCTTGTCTTCTTTATGCCCGTGTCGGACCTCTGTTCAGTCTGAGTACAGACGCAGCTTCAAAGAGCATGTACAATACCCATCCTTGGATACCCGTCCCCTACTTTTTGCTGCCCCTTTTTTTTCTGCTTGGAATAGCGGGGATTTAACCCCGTGGTGATGGGCCCCTCCACGTCCACATTCCCTCTCCCTTCATTCGTAACGCGGTTTTTCTTTTCCTCCCCCCCCAATGGAAATGGATAGTTCTTAAAGAGAATGGCGCTCCTGGGTATTTGCCTTGTCTTTTTTCCTTTCTTAGTTATGGTGAAGGGGTTACAGTCGCCCATTTTGATTTCGTTCCTTTTTTACCATTTCATATATCCTCCTTTATTTCCCCTGATTGTTTGAATTCAGCCCCCCGGGAAATTGGTAGAAGAGTGTTTCGCCTTGCTCCGTCCATGACTTCCCTTGCCATTCTTGAAATCTCTCTTCGAATTCTGAGAGAATTCCTGCTCCATCTTGCTGTAGATTTGTATCTGTTTCTGCTAAGATGTGGAAGTCAGTATTTGTTTTGGTTTCAGACCCCCCCCACCCCAACACTTCCCAACTCGTGCAAGGTTTCCTTATTATTTTTCCTCCGTCTTCCCTCGTTGCACTGAGGACTTCAAAAACTTTTGTAACTTCAACTGTTCTCCCTTTACACAATCTTTGGTTCTTTTCATACTGCCCCCTGCTTTCCCGTTTCCGACCTCCTCTCGTTCCCCTTTTAAAACTGGAGTACCCACTTTTCTTTGGTGAACTGCCTTTTTCATTTTCCCCGTTTTTCACATTCCACCTTCTTTACCCTCCTGTGTCTCCCCCAGTTAGGTACTTGCTGACGTTCCTTACTCATTGCAATCTATGCACCTTTGCGGTTTCAACAACACCCCCCTTCCTGCTGCTGTTTGTCAGTGAGCAGGACTTTTTAAGACATGCTAAAACTTACCAATTTCTTTTGCATGTAGGAGTGTCGCACCCTTCGCCTGCCTGGCCCCGGTACTTGATCCATGGAAGAAAATTTTCGTGACCCTCCCGACTTCCAGACTCACTGATCTATTCAATCTTTTAAGTCTTGAGTCTCGCTTTCTTCCCCCCCTCCAGCTTGAGTTTTTTAATTTCGTTGTGCAATTCTACTAGATGGTTCACTCACTTAAATTTTGTTCCTCTGCCTCCGACTTTTCCTTTCCAAACCCCTTTTTGGCTCTCCCCTCGCCAAATCCCCTGGCGGCTTTAGGGGGAAGGACTTTTCCCAGAGTCCTGACCGCCCAATATTTTTTCCGGTACGCGTTCTTAGTCAAACTTTAAACTTTGTGTGAGAAAGCTGAAACGCGCATCTCCTGATTTCCTACGGCCTTTTGGGTTAGAGAGAGGCGTTTTTTTGGCAAGGCTGCTTGCGATTTTTTACTGGCTTTTTTGTGAGATTCAATGGTGAAATTGTAACCCACCCCCCCAACATGTCCGTCCTGACTATTTTTCGCATTCATCTAGGAAGAGGCAAAAAAGAAACTCTACTTTGTTAGATGACTGATTTTCCAACTTTCTTTTTGCATACAGCGTACGGAATAAGGACGGTATTAGTCATCCGTTCTCCCCGCCCCCCTTACAATCACCCCCCTTTTCCCCAATTTTCCCCCCCTAGGCTTATGAGAGTTGAAGAGATTACCTACTTTCCCTGGCGTGGAGCTGCATATTCTTCGTCATAGAATCCTTTTACGTGATCTAAAAGGGGAAGGAAAAACACATGGAAAGTTTCACTCTTAGAATTTGACGTTGATGCCTTTTCCGACCGAAACGTTCCTTCTGACGGGTTCAATTCTTCATGGTGATCTAAATTACTTGTGCCGTCAATTCCAGGACGAGCAGTCTTGTTTCCTTTTGAACCTCCCGGGCACTTCCGTTTTCCATTCTTACGGACAGTTACGGAATTCATGTATTTCGGTTTTAAAGCTCCGCTATTTCTTTGGCGGTTAGGAGTTTCCCCTTGCAATCCCGATAAACTGCAATTTAACCCAAATCCCCCAGCGTGGTCCCCGGCCCGTCCTTGGCCCCAGTTCCAGTGAGGAGTTGGGTAACCGCGCTTTCCATCCTTCAGGTAAATGTAAACCAAGAGCAGAATTTTTTTCAAAGGCCGGACTCTTCCCACCCCTGTTGGTAAAGAAAAATCAAAGCGAAGCCTCCAAGTCGAGCCACACCTTCCTCCCGGCGCCCCTTCAAACCTCCGTGCTTTTTTTTTTCACCCAGTTTTATAACTTTGCCGTCCCCCCTTTTGGTCTTTCGGCAAGGCACCTCCCCCGCCCTGCCCTCCAATCCCCAGAAGAGAATTCGAAGACGTTTCTAATTATCCGTCCCCTTTTCCAGCAAGAGCCTCCATGGACCGCCCCCGCAGCGAAACGAGCATATTTCCCATAATTCCTTAACCCCCACAGTGACGCCATTCTCTATCTGCCCGAGATAGTCTTTGCGAACCCGGCCCGAACGGCACGGCCCGAAACCACTTCCCCTCACGCCTCGCTGCAGCCCAACGACCACCAAAAGCGCGCCTTTCGTTTTCTGCCGCGACTGCACGGCTTGCTCCCATCCCCCCGAGATGGGGCCACATTTTTTCCCCTCTCCCTTGACGTTTTTGCCCCTTATCCCCCAACTCCCACAAATACGCTGCCGTAGCGTTCACCCGTTGATGCCCAGCTGGAAATTTTGCTGAGTATACGTGTTTAGAACTGCTTCCGCCGGAAAGTGCGGGCCGCCCGTTTTCTAATTTCAGCAACATTCCTGAACCTTCGCGCATCAAAAACGTTGCGATACACGGCCCGCCGTCTGTTCCCTGTACAAAGGACATTAGATAGCGAGTTTCTTCCCACCTTTCCCCAAGGACATAAAGCTAGGCTAAAGTGTCAAACCCTGAATTTTTCGAGGGCCACGATTCCAGCTTTGGAAAATGCCTGCCTGTAGTAGCGGGGCTGTCTAGGCGTTGCCGCCGGTCGCAACCACTTTTCTCTTCGCTCCCTTCCTAATTTCCCAACTCCCGCCATTTTCCCTCCTTAAAGATCGGGACCCCTTTCCTTCCCCCAGCGTGCCTATGGTAAGTTCAGTTTTTGATTAAACAATCCCCAGTTTGTTCTCCTGGGGGGGGGTCCCAACTTGGCGACCTCGCGTCTACTGACCCGATGGTGGAAGTACTCATTGATTCACGCAGCATCCCTTCCCCTTTGCGATTAAATCAATCACCTTCGTGCTTCAACAACGCACAGTCCAGATGACCGGTCCACTAATTCCAGGTTTTAAGCGGCGTGCCGTTCCCAAGCCCCTACCCTCCGGGGAAAAAGAGAGACTTTTTCTTTTTTTTTTTCGCCCACATTTCCACTCCCCTTTGCGGATTTATCGTTTTGAGGCTTAAAATTTCCCTACTATGCCTGAAATCTCGCCAGACAAGTGCCTAACAGAAAGCAAAGATCCCCCGCCGAGTTTGCCCTTTTTTTTTGCGCTTGCACTTCTCACAATGTCTTCAGAACCCCCCCCAACCCGCAAACGTCAAGGTGGTTTTATTGCCCCCCCAAGATTTTGCACCTTTGCCTGCCTCCCTCCTCCTTGTCCCCAAATAACCGGTTGACAAGAGCTCACCAGCAACAGCCTTCGCTCCCTTTCCTTCGGAAGTGTGTCTCCCTGCTAGCCCCCCCCCTTTATCCCTTGCGAGCCATCCTCCAAAAATAAATACAATAATCCTTTGACCGCTTCGTTTTTTTTTCTGCAATTTGAAATTTGAAAGTCCGTTTCCTCTACGCCTCCCCCCCTAATTTAGTTGAGCTTTTCCTCCTAGTTTCCTAACGGTATCTTCAGAAAGTCCTCCCACAAATTCTCCTAGACAAGAGAAGACGACCAATTTAGGCCCCATAACATGTCAACTTACGTCGCTCAATTGCACAAGAGCGATACCCGGTTTACAAGCCCATGAATGTATAGTTACATGGCCTAGTTCAACCTCCCATCCAATACTTTATTACACACCTCCTTTTTGCTCTATCCCCTCACGAAGGCCCGCCTCCACGTGACACATCTGTTATTTTTTCAACCAGTACACCGACCCACTCACCTATTCACCCTTTCTCCCTATCCGCTTTTTCCTCCCTTCCCACCAATCGAAATCACACATTGCCACCTTTCACAGACTCAATCTCCCCTTCACGTTTCCCTCGCCCCCTCTTCTTCCCCCAAACAATCTCTTTATTCCTCCTTTCACCATCTGTCCAGTTTCATCCACACTTCACTTTACTTCCATCCTCCTTTCTTCCCCTCTACTCTCCTTTTCTCCTTTTTCTTCGTAAACCTTCCAAGCCCCGTCCCCTCGTCCAGCCAGTACTTGACTTTATGTCTTTCGCATGTCACTCCTCCTGTCCGCTGCGCTGTCCCTCTTGCTCACGTCTCTTTCCTGTCTTACGCTCCCGACACTTCCTTCCACATGAACTTGCCCCTATCTCTCTTAATCCTGACATGCTTGCCACCCACCTCACTTTCACGCTCCTCCACTCAGTCTTCCTCTTCCCCGCCTTCTCCACACCCCCTCCCCCCCCTCGCCTCATTTTTTACCCTTCGTCCTTCTTTCCAAGCTTTCGCCAGCACTCTCTCCTTATCTTTTCATTACACGTTCACATCACGTTCATTGACGCCCTCAACTTGCTTACTTTCCCCAGCACCTCAAGATCCATATGCCAATCCTTTCAGTCGCTCAATTCCCCCTTCACCTGCTCCCCTGTCCCCCCTCCCCGTGCTTTGCTATCAGAAACCAACCAGGAGTTCATTAAAATGGCCGCATTTACTCAAGCCCCCCGCTTAGAGCTTTTAACTCTCTCGAAGACCTCCCTTTTGCCTCCAACTTTTTTGAACCTGTTCACCTGCATCAGCCGGCAGCTTGGCACCTTTCCTTCACCCCCCGCTTGCCCCCCCCCTGCCAAAGTCCTGTATTGCGCGCTTGTTCGGCCAGGATGTTCTATTTTTGCCTTTTCCCACCGAGTCGGCCCATACAAGAGTGAGTTTTTTGGATTTTTCTTCGCTTTCTTTCGCCCGTTCAGAGGAAGTATAGTAGCTTTCCCTACATAACCCGGTTGAACCTCTTCTCTTTATGCTTCAAAACAATACAAGACTGACCGCTTGATGTGAACTTCCTGTTGGTGCGTTTACTCCCGGTTAATTAAAGATTTTAGTACTTGGTAGCGTGGTATTTGTTGAGATGCTTCTACTTCATAGTAAACAGTTAGCGAGTCCCTCCTGAGCCATCCGGGGCAATTTCCCCGGATTCTGTGTCAAGCAGGGACCAGGGACCTATCGTGCTGAACCCCTGCTCTCGTTTTTTTGCGCTCACTCTTGCTTTAGTAATAATATTGGAAAGTTTGCCCCGGATTTCCACCCGTTGCGAGCCCATGTCCCCCCTCATTCCCTCTGTCCCTTTTCCGGGCTAACAATGTTGCGGCTCTTCGTTTCCCTCGCCCTGTTGCATTGGCCCTTCGCGTCCTTCTTTTTCACAAACTACGCGTCCGTATTTCTGCTTTGGTTTTTTTTGCAATGCATTATTGCCCCTGTGTCCCACCTGATTCTTCCCTGGTCCGCCCCGCTTGCAATCGTCGAGTTTTCACATCTCGCAGCCTCACCATCGTTCAGTTCTTTCCCATTTTCTTCCCCCCCGCCACAAACAACTCGGCAACCATTCCACATCCGCCCGTTAATTGTTCTCCCTTCCCCCCATCCCACATATTGGCGGCCGGCCTTTTAACCATCTCCTCTCTTCATTCGTCATTTTTTGTTTTTCTAGGATTATTGTGCCCCCTGCCGGGCCGCTACCCATTGCTGATGGGCAACAGCCCTTAATTTCGGGGACCGTGCCCGTTTCCTTTTTTTGCGTCCTAAATGGCACACTTGCCCGACTAGGAAGCTTGCGATGTGCCCCTGCTTTCCGATTTCCCTTTCTTTTCGTACTAGAGAATATTCTTCCCGCGTGGCCTGCCGGGTCTCCCAGTCCGCAACCCCTTTAGCCGCTTTTGACGTATTTTTCACTCACTTGTCCCGGGCCAGAGCTGCCACTTTATCGATTTTAACGCCCTTATCCTCCCCTGTGCCGCCGTACCTCTGGCAGACACTTCTGTTCAGGCGGATCGTGAAACGATGGCATGAAGTGACGGCGCCCCCCCCTTTGCTTATTTTTCTTATAGCTAGATCGCAAACTGTTCGAACCTAGCTTTGAGTTCCGACGTCCGTTTTTGCGTTCCGCATTTTAAGTAATCTAACCCAATTGATTGCTTTCCCCCTTGCATTCTCTAATTCTGGTCCAAGTCCTTAGCACCCCTCATTTTATGTCTTCGACCATCCCTTTCCACCAACCCCTCCCCCCTCCGGACGAACCCTCTGGAAGGACCATGTCTGAACAAGTTCTTCATCCCGGCTCCTTCCCCCAACCCATCTGTTTCAAACTGTCCGGTGATTTACCGTCGATTTCCTTTTTCCTTTCAGCCCGTCTCCCTTTGACACTCGACAGCAATCCAACCCCCAGCTCCCAACCAATTCTCCCGCAGTTTTCTGGGCTGTCACGGTTCGCGAAACAGGCGCGTCCTAAACTTCTCCCCCCTCCATTCACTTTGTGTGGTTAGTGTCGTTTTCCGATTGTACCCCCCCCTCTTGATGATGGTCGATGCCAGTTCTGCTCAAAGGCCTGGTCGTTCCCCCGAATTCTGCCTCTTTTTTTCGTTCCTCTCAGGTGCGACGCATGTTTTTTGGTGAACGAGTTCTTGCCACTGATCCGGCGGTCCCGGACTTGCTTAGTTTTGGGTTTTTATGCCCTTCAAGGTGCTGACCACAACTTAGCGTTTCGCGGTGGGCCCCTTCGGCGCTTCTTCCAGTTCTGTCTTCTTGGCTGGCGGCGCGTTCTGCCTTTTTAGCGACTGGCTCGTTTTTTCCTCTTCTGACCCTTGCTCGTCGAGGCGGCCCGCGCTTCTCCTTTCTGCGGGTTCCGAACTCGAATCAAATTTCCCAATCCAAACCCTGATATCTTTTTTATGGATTCCCCTTTCTGCTTTTTCGCACTGGCGATGTTTTGGGTGTCTGGTGACCCAGGTCCCCTTCCATTCCCGCCGAAACTTTTCGAGAGTTTTTGATGATAATTCTCTTTTTTTCTTTGCGTTTTTTTTGTGACTCCTGGCGCACCTAGGTTTACACACTAACTGTGAAGTTTTTCTTTTCCTGGAGAAGCGCCCAGCCCCCTTTTTCAATTCGAATGCCCCCTCGGTCTCCTAATTTCTTATTTTTTTCAGTAGTTGCCTGAGATTTACAGTTCCTTCAGACCCCCCTCCGCCGACACAAGATAATAGGCGGGGCAGTTCGCGTGATTGCTCTAAACCCGTCCGTTTCCTCTTTTATTTCCCCCCCCGGCGTCGGATTTTTTTTCCCTTGCTTCAACCCCGCTTCTTGCGGTGGACGTTTTCGGCGGTTCCGGCGATTGATTCGCGAAGTTTCTGCAACTGAATCGTCCCCAAACCCTCTCTTCCGGCGTGAATCAAATCGAGCACGACAGGCTTTTTTACGTTCGGGGTCGCCAAGTCATTTTCAGGCGAACCAACCAATTTTTGCATTTTAAGAAACACCTCGTCTTCCCTTCTCGATTTTCCCGTTTCACGCAAAGCTGACCTTTTTCGTCATTTTATCTTTGTGCTTTCTTCCCAGACCGTGTTGGGCGACACCCTCGAATAACGGGAACCGGAATGTCCTTTTCCCCTTCCTCGTGGCTCTATTTTTTTAAACTTCCGTTTTGCAGGGAATGCCCGTCATTGACCTCTCTTCCTTTGTGACCGGTTTCCCGGCGAGAGAATATCGACTGTTCTAGTGCCCCCCGTGTCCCCAGAGCGGCCGTTGAGAGCCGCGTTGTACGCTCTCTTTGCCGGCCTTGGGGATGAGAAATGGATAGGACGGGCCAAACTCTTGACGCCTCCAAACTCAGTGTCCCAATTTCCTTTAACGGTGCTCTGTTTTGATCTTCCCCTCGAGTTTTTGGTGGGCATTTTGCCTGAACGTCCTGATAGCGTCGAATTGGCCCCTTCTGATCGCGGTTTTCCATTAGACAAAATCCTCCTTTGACCTTTTTTTCGTTTTGCCTGAGGTTGTCCGTGGGTCCTGAGTTTGGGCCCAGGTGATGGTCGCTTGCCCTTTGGTTCGCAAATCCTACCTTATGCCTTGCACCCCCTTGCGTCCGTTGTGTTACCTTACTGATGAAGCTTGTCGTCCTTTTTGCTTTAGCTGCCCCAGTTCGAGTCCTTGAAATGATATGCCTTATATGGTGTGGACGCTTATTCTTCTTGGATTTTCTTTGGTTGTTCCCCGTTGCTTGAGGCTTCGTGCTTACGTCCCCTTATCCAACCACTTCCCCCACCCAGAGTTCGTCAGCGTTTTGCTTTCTTTTTGTTTTCCTCCCGTCGTTCTTGCTGTGAAGGCTGGCTTGAAAATTTTGTGAATGCCGGACGCTTTTGCCTTCCCCTTTTTGGTTCGTGGGCCGAATTTATCGGTCCTCCGCTCCACGGTTTTCACGGGAAAAGACAGACTAACCCTTGGCGGTTTTTTTAACGTGCGGTCCTTTTATCTCTGCCCGTTTCCCCCCAAAGTTCCCCTCCCGCTGGATCTTCAAAATTCCAAGAAGTACTGACTGAACTTTTCCCTCCCTCATGGCCTTTTCAGGACACTCCCAAGGTTGCCACCAACCCCCTCCTTCGATGGATTGTGTGTAAGGGACTCCCGGCATGGCGTGGCGAAACTGTCCCCCAGCCGAATGCGTCCGTTTCGCATTTCGAAACCGTATTCTCCCCTCCTTTTCTCGACTCCTGGTCCCTCAACCTTTCGACCTCCTCCTTCGACGATCTGCGCCCCTGCAAAGTAGGTCTCCAATCAAAGCCTCTTTATTGGGTTCTCCCATTTGAATTTAGGGGCACTTCCGTTTTGCTGTTTACTACGAAGTTTCCTTTTCTGAACGAAAGTTGGAGCGCCTTCCATCGTTCCCCCCCCCTCAAGCTTTTTCTGGGTGCCTTTTTGACAGTTCCCCCTTGAGGCGGGAAGAAACTTGGCCCTGCACGGTTTTGATTCTGGTCACCTTTCCCTTTTCGACTTCGGACCCTGCACACCTGCACTCTATTTTAATCCCCGTGTGTTCTTCTCGATGTGTCGGGGTTTGCATGGGATGGTCGCATTCTCAACGGTGCACTTTTTTTTCCCGCATTCCCACAACGGCCCATCTAGGGCGCGCCCTCTAATGCGTGTACGCCGCAAAGACAGTTGGCCGTGCTGCCCACACATTTTTCCTCGGTTTTGTATGTTTTCCTAGGATTTGGCCCGTTAGGTTACCCCCCCGTGTCCTTCGTAACAACGACTTTTAACCCTTTCCCATTGTAGACTCTTGATATGAGTGTTGGAATGCCTTCCCTACCTCTTTTAAGGTGTCTGTGAGATTATCCGTACTTTTTTGACTCCTTTAGGGCGAAAATGGCTGCCACAAATTAAGCTCCTACAGCACCCAGTAGTTTTTTCTTTTCGCCGCTTTCCCCAGTCCCCCTTTCCATCGGCTGTTTAAGGTTTGTGTCCAGTCCCTTGGTCTTACACTTACAGGGGCCCTTGTGGTTTGCACCTCCCCCACCTTTGTGCCATCGACCTCATTTCCCCTCTCAGACCTCCGAAGTGGACTCTTTCAGCCTTTGTAAAGCATCAATCTCTTTTCTTTCTCAGGTTCCCTTTCAAGTCGATACAACATGCCCTTTTCAAAAAAAAGGTGTGCTTACCCGAATCCTTGCCACTGAACTGATAGGGGTAACAGCGATGCCCTAATTAAGTCGGACCCCACAAGAGCTCCGGTGTTCCCGCGAGCCTTGGGCCGTTTTCAACCAACCCATTTTGCCCTCCTCCCCCCCCCCTCATCAGTCATTCCCACAAAAAGTCATCCGGCACCCGTTTCAAATAAGATTTTTTTTCCCCCTTTTTTTTTTGAACTTTTGGTGGAGTATCGGGCGGGCCCCTCAAACGCCTCCAGAAGAACCATAGCCAGCAAGATGCTTTTCCCTCTTCTCCCTTCCCTCATTCGTCAAGGTCCTCCGACAAACAAACATTTTTTCCCGCAGAAACCTTCTTCCTCATCCCCCCTTTTCCCGCCAGTCCGTTAACCAAACCGCCGCCCCGGGGTCCAGGCTCTCTTCGAATAAGGTATTTGCCCCCCCCCCTTGCGCCCAGCGCCGGAAACATCATAACCTAGCCCCCCCCCATCCGGCCCACCCCAACCCTGCCGCCATCTCGGTCCTTTGAACGAGCCCATTTCCAAGTGGTTCAACCCCCCCCGTCCCCCCCTCTGCCTGCAGGCCCCCCCCCGCGCTCCGCGACTTGTGCATCCAACACGAGGTCCATCCCCTTTCCGTGAGCGCCAAAAGCTCGCCAAAACTCGAATTTGAATACGTGTTCTCCACTTCTCTTCTGCGTCCCCATTTTGTTTCCGAAGCTTTATTCCAGCCCCCTGTCTGACACCAAGAGAGCTGCGGCTGTACATTCCTTGGCTTTCCGTTTTGCGTCCCTAGGAAATAGCTTATCCGCTCCTCGCGGTCGTTCCAACTCCAAAGTGCCCTGTCATTCATCAGTGTTTTTCCCTGCACACGGACTTTACTAGCGGCCACTGCCAGTCTTTAATGCCTGACCCTTTTAAGTGGTTATTGTTGTCCCCCTCCCCCCTGTCTCCTAACGCCCAAAATGGCTCTCGTTCAGTCGATTTCTTGAAGACCAGACCGACACTTTCTTAGTCTTCCTATTTCTTTCTTTTTTCACCGTCAAACAATGGGTTTTCGAGGCCACTCCTTTTTGGTCCGAACTACGGCTTAGACTTTTTTTTTTCTCGTCATTTATTCACGACGACATCGCCGGTTTGGGACCTTCAAACTTCTCCGGAAACCCCCTCGCGCATCACATGGCGCACGGGAACGCCACTTAAACGCGCAAGGTACGCGCGTTCAAGGACTTCCAAACCCACGAACTCTCCTGGTGCTTTCAAATCTTTCATGCGTTGATGGAAGTGTATCCTCCAACTCACAGAACCTCTTGCAGGTGGAGCTTGGGGGGGTGGTGTAGGCGGCTTGCAGGTTTCCTTCCACGTCCTTCAGCAACCTGCGGAAAACCGCCTCATTGATATCTTTTTTTAAAGTTATTTTTTTCGTGTTCCCTTGTCGCGAGCTTTACTCAATTCCCCAAACCGCACCCCGGTAGTTTTTGTTTCCCGGCTCCACCTGTGGCCCCAGCTATTTCCTTTCCGCTTTTTCCGATTATTACACTTACCACGAGTATGGTATTTGATGTTTCAATCACAGTTTCCTAAGTGCCATTTCTTTTGGTCTCCCCCCTCGGCCTTTGGGTGGGGGGTTTTGTTATTTTGGCATTTTTTTTTATTGATTTTTCCCCGCCCCTCTACCAACCATAGCATTCTTTCGACCCCCCAGCGCCACTTTACTCATTCATTCCGTGTTTTCCCAGTCCTTTCCTCACCTTCCTCCCCGTCCTGTCGCTTCTTTTGGGTCATTGATAATTCTTTGATTTTCCTGCTTCCCCTCTGCTCCTTTTCCCAATCCATTTTTCGTAGTGTCGCCCGCCTGGCAACCCCTTTGACCCTTTTTTGCTACCCTCCTCCTTCTTTTCTCGGCCCTCCATCTATCTCCCGAACACGCCCCCCCGCCCCACACCCGACTTCCCTCTTCTTTCCTGAACCTTTTTCAGACTTTAGCCATCTCCCTGGATCAGGCCCCCTTCCTCCTTCCTCCTAGTTTATTCCCCTGAACCCTTGATTTTCGTGCGCTGTTCCTTCATCCGACCTCTCCCTAATCCCTTCAGCTGCTGTCAGGTCCCCTTTAATATTCCACCTTCCTTTTCCTTGCCTGGCATTCATTGATTTCCAACGAAATACACCAGACCGCACTCTCCCAGTCCCCGCAGTTTACTTCCTGACCTTTTTTTTTTTCCTTCTTTCCCCCCTTCCCCCTTCCTGTCCTCCCTGTCCTCTCTCCTTCCCCCTTTTTCTTTTCCCCCCCCCCCCCCTTCTTTCTCCAGAGTTACCACCCCTCCCTTTTTTCTCCACTGTGCCGGTTCCAACTTCCTTTCCAACCCCTCCTACACGTCGCCACTTCCCCTCTTTGCTCTCTTCTTTACAGCAACTCCCCCCCTCATGCCAGATACCTTTCTTTTTCGTACCCCTTTTTTTTCTGAGCTTACACACAAAGCTTTCCAAATTTATGGCCCTTCACTTACCCTTTCGCCCTTTCTGCCTTGCATTTGCCACCACTGCCTCTTCCCACAACCCTGTTTTCCAATACACGCCCCCTTTTATGATTCAAACCCATCCAACCGTCCTGGTTTTATTTTTTTAGCTTTTCGGGTCCCTTCACCCAGCCTGTCGTGAGAGATAGGTGCCTGATTACAGCCCATGTCCCCTTTTCGTGTGTTTTTCTCCCCTTTTTTTTGTTTTGCCCATGGTTTTGTTTGAGTTGCCCTTGATGCTTTTTCCTTTTTTTGTAGCCCCCGCTTTGCCGTTTTTCCCTTTTTCCCTTTTCTACTTTTCACATACGTATTCGCACCTTGTTATTTTCCATATTGAACCTTGCTCCCCCTGCCCTGCTTTTTTGTGCCCCTCTTCCCCCCTTTCCTTTTTTCTTCTCCCCGACCTCGCCTTTCCTTTCTTTCTTGTTTTTTTCCTTTTCTTTTTTTTTTTCCCGTGCCCTTTTTTTTGATTTTCTTTGGCTCTCGTTCCTTTTTTCCGTTCCCGTCCCGATTTTTTGTTTCCCCACCAGCTTTTCCTTGTTTCAGCGCGGTATTTTTTTTCCCTCTTGTGTGTGTCCAGCGGTCTCACGCCACGTTTTGTGACCTTTTCCCCCCA
>Ga0179593_1251655_pt1 | contig 15122 bp, 26 predicted proteins | sample CZODoug2_1_08_16_FD_185931 | JGI IMG/M metagenome (GOLD analysis project Ga0179593, IMG submission 185931) | Vadose zone soil fungal communities from Angelo Coast Range Reserve, California, USA - CZODoug2_1_08_16fungal (PacBio error correction) | ecosystem: Environmental > Terrestrial > Soil >... | reverse complement strand
TTCTGGGATAGTCCTTTCTCACCTTCCCACGGTTATTTCTTGGCCCACCCTTCCCTTATTCGTAGGTCGGGTTCAATTTATAATTTTTTTTTTCCCCGGAGGGCTGTATTGCTTCCCCCGAAGGTTTTGTCCCCCTGAACCCATTCGTTTAGCTGGCTGGCTTCCTGCCATCTCTTTTTTCCCCTCTCGTCCTCCCTCAGCATTCTTGCGGCTTCTGTTCTTGTAACGCAACTTTTTTCCCTGAATTTTTATCCACATTTTATGAATGACAGATTCTTCTAACCCCCCCTTTCCCCTTTTTTCTGCCCCACTAAACGCTTATTCGCCCTCAATTTGTGGCTTCTTCTTTTTTTCCCCCTTCTGTTTTCTCATTGTTATCCTTTGGTTCTTTACCCGGTCTCTGCACCGCCCCTTTTTTTCCCCCTTTTTGGTCTTTTTAACCAAACCGCCTGTTCCCCCTTTCTCGACCCCTCGTGCCTGGCGTTTTTTTTTTAAACCACCCCAAACAAACGTCTAAAGTTTGACTTTCTTTGAAGGCGTTTTTTTTCTTTTTTGACTTGGGTTGTGTTTTGGCTGGCTGATGCTTTTCCCCCCCCTCGGACCCCCGCGTTGATGGTAGTTTCATAGTTCATCTGTTTTTTGAAAGCCATGCATCCCCCCCTCTTGGCCCCTGATTTATTTCCCTAATTCCCTTCCCTTGGCTGGTTCCCGAGAGTTTTCGCGTTTTCTTCGCTCTCCCTTCTTTTGCGCACTGTGCTGTTGCGTTCCTTTTCTTGTCTTTTTTTTTTCCTTTTTTTGTTGATCCCAATTGCCCTTTTGTTTGAGTCGAAAGATTTTTTTTGTCTCTCCCCCACCCGATTTTCTATGGGATCGTTGTTTACTTTGGTTGATTTTTGCCCCCGCTGATTCGAGACTTTGGTTCCGAATTTTTCCCCCTTGGTGGCCCGTTATTAAATGACACAAATCGCCCCTCTTTGATTCGTTGGTTAGAAACCGTGGTAGGACTTGGCCCCAACACCCCACTTGTATGTGGCTGGTTGTATATATTTTTGATTCTCCTCACCCGGTCCCTTTTTTTTGTGCACTTTTTGGACAATCTTTTTTTTGCTTTGTATCGGCCGCCCTTTTTTTTCCCTCTTGCTTCCCCTTTTTTTGTGGGGGGGGTTGCTTTGACCACGGGAAATCATCGTGTTTCCATTTGTTCGCCGCCCTCCCCCTTTTTGGCGGTATTATATATGGTCTTTTATTTGCTTGAATCTTGTTTGTCCTTTCACTTCTTGATGGTAGTTTTTGCGGGTCATTGGGGGCATTTTGGTTCTATTTTTTCCCCCATCCCCTCTCTAATTGCTTATCGTTCTTTCCTTTTCTCCCAATCTTTCCCCCCCCAACCAAACCTAATCGGGGATTACCCCGACAGTCTTTCCCCACAAAACCGGCCCTACTCGTCCCCCCGTGTTTTCGAGGGTAGCTACAGGAATTTTTTTTTAGTTTTTCTATGGTGTTTCATTTTATTACTTTGTTCACTCTTTCACGTTTGTCTCTTTCTACTTTGCCTCGTTGGTGTTAGTTTGTTGCTTCTTCTTAAAGTGGATGGTGCTGTGATCCCCTTGAATTGGCGGTCCTTCTGCTTTTTCTTTTTTTGTTGATCGACCCCCCCCAGTTCGGCATTTCAGGACATCCAAGCCCTTTGAAGCGATTGCACTTTTTTTCCTTCCCCCCCTCAACCCCCCCATGAATTCCCTTTCCCCCCTCCGGGGCGCCGTTTTGATTTCCCGAGCATTTTTTCCCCTTTTTGTAATAATTTTTTTTTGTGCCTTTTTCTCTTTTGGCTTAAAAATTCCTTTGTTATTTTCTTTGTCTTTTCTGTTAGATAGAATGACCGATTTCTTTCTTCCGTCAATTTCCCCCTACACCTTTTTTTTTCCTCTTTTTTAACAAGCTAACTTTTAATGCGGTCGAAAGGTTCTCCAACTACTGCAGTTTGGCTTCTTGATTTTTCCCCCCTTAAACCTGAGATGTTTTTGCGCCCTCCCTTCCCTGGGGTTTTTCAGAAAACCCCGACTAAACTCCTCCTTCCTTCCTTCTGACCTGGGGCTGGGTCTTCCCTAACAACTTTGGATCTGGGTGGCTCTTTCCGTTCGGGCGCCTCCCCTTGCAAGTGCCGGTAAGAACGGGCACGTACCTGTTCCCTTCTTACAGGGCCGGAACGGCTCCGCTGTTGCAGTGTTAACTGGTTTTTTTTTTACCTGGCGTTCCTTTTTCGGCAGTTTGATCCCCTTTTCAGGATTCATCTCCCTTTAACCCTTTGACCTTGGACTCAAGCTTCCCAATGGTTTCTGCCGCGAATGACCCTTTTGCCCGTTCCTCTTTCCCCTCCTGTTTGAACTTCCGGCACCTGATGGAGGCATGACAGTCATTGCGAAATGGTTTTTTTTATTCCACACTTACTGTATAGCGCCCCCCCCCTGGGCTTTCCTCCCCCAGATATTCCCCGTATTGTAGGCCCAATGGCTCTCCTCAGCTGTCTCCACTGGCCTCCTACTTCCCCTTCTGGTGGCTTCCCTTTTCCCGTTCCCCCAAAACGCTCCCCGTGGCCAGATTGCTTTATTTATGGCCTCCAGCGAACTCTGGTTGCGAAACTTTTTACGCCTACTTCCTTTTGCAAAACCCCCTATTTCTGCTACAGGCATGGAACGCTTCACTTCATGTCCTGTTATTCGTCCCCCGCGTCCTTGTTCTTTTCAGCCCTCTCTCGGACCGACTTCTGCAGGTACTTTTTCTTTTTTCCCGACCCCATCTCTTCATTGTGGCATTGTCGCCGAATTTTTCCCAGACTCATTGGTGACCGTTTTTCCTATGGTTTTTGGTTGCTTTCACCCTTCCTGATTCCCCAGCATTTTTTTTGCCCGTCGTATGATGTCCTTTCTTTTGTCTTGTTTTACGTGGCTCTTCTTTTTTCATTTGCCCTTACCCTTGTCCCGTTTTTTCTTCCCTTTTGCCGAGGGATATTCCCAGTATTCTTGACGTCCCAAAAAAATTTGTTGTCTTTTCTTTTTCTCCCAGTTTTGACACATTCCGGTCCAAGAGCGGTGCTTTTATTTTCGGTCTTGTTATCCCTTCTTTGGCCCGTTTTTTTCTCGAATTTTTTTTATTTACGTGTTTTCCCGGACCCTTTTTTCAGCTGGGGGACTTTTTTCCCTTTGTTTTGAATTTCTCACCCCCCCCCCTGGAGTTTGGCCGCATTCGTCCCCCTCCTGATTGTTGTTGCTTTTGGTAGAGGATGTCTCGATCGCGGGCCCACTTTGCTGGGTCCTTTTTTGCCCAAACCCTTTTTTTTTTTTCACAGCTGATTCCTTCTGTTTTGGGTTCTTTTCGTTTTAAATTCTTTTCGAGCACCCGGCATCGCTTTGTTTATGCTCTTCCCCCCCCGAGCTTCTTGGGACTTACCACCTGTGACTCCCGTGCAATCACGGATTTTTTCTTTCGTTCGTTTTTTTTTTTTTTTGGCCCCGTTTATGTTTGGCAAAAGCTTCGGCTTTTTCCCCGGTCAGGCCGAGCAACCGTTTTTATCCCCCCCCTCCCCCCAGAAACGTCCCCTTATACTTGAGTGTGCATGGAGGGATACCATGTTCCGGTTGTGGAGCTCCCCCCTTTTTTACCGCGACCCATTTCCATCTCCCCCCTTCCTTCCCGGACAAATTCCACCCCCCGGCGATTTTTCCCTCTGGAGGTTCGAGTTTTTTGATTCGCTATACTACACAGCGATTTTTGGGACTTAATAACCTCAATGATTTTTTTTCCCTGCGTGCTTTATGTTCTTTTTTTTTCTTTGCCAGGGGCCTTCTTTTTTTGCAGGTTCCGTCTTCCCTGTTTCCCGGCCTTGTGTAGCCTTTCCCCCCCGTATTTTTTTTTAGTTCCTTCTTCCCTTCAGTCGCTTCCAATTTTTTCTCTTTGTACGGCCCAATCCTTCCGCCCCCATCACCCGTTTGTTTTTTCGTAATTTTTTTTTTTCCCGGCTGGTTTTTGATCAAACTGTTGTACTCACCTGACCGGTGCTTTGTTGTCCCCCCTCCTGAAATTTCTATTCCTTTTTCAAACCCCGTTGCTTGGTCTTGGGTTTCCCCCTCGGCCCTGGAAGTCCCCTCCTGAGGACTCTTTGAGGCACCCGTTTCCCTTTTTCAGGCCCACATCTTTCTATCTCTTCTTACAAGGGGTCCTTTGCGTTTTCCCTTCTGATTAATTCCTTCCCGCCTTCTTTTCCCATTTCTTCCCACCTTTTTGGCCCTTCTATGCACGCGGTCCCGCTTTCATCCTTTTTTCAACCTCAGTATTTTCCCCCTTTTTTCCGTATTACTGCCACCTCCAAGAAGCATTGTTTTCTTTTTTCCTGTACTTCAGGCCCCCCCGTTTCCAACCCCCCTTGCCTGTAGTCCTCCCCCCTCCCCCCCAGGTGCCCCGCTTTCTGGCTTTTTATTTCTTTCTTCCGAATCTCACCACCTTCTTCCTGTTTTCTGTTCCCGACATCGTGTTTTTTTTCAAGCATTATTTTTTCTCCCCTTTCTTGTCATATTCTCTTTAGCTTTACCCCCGTTCCTGTTCTGTTATTGACGGGCCTGAGAAAGCTGGTCATTCTAAGGCACTGCATCAACATTCCCAAAGGATTTTTTTTCCTCCCTGCCCACCCTGTGCGCTGGTTGGTTTAGCCCCCCTGTTTTTTTGCGCTTCTCCCTGTCTGCCCCCCCTCGGAAGGGTTAATGTTTCCTTTTTTTTTGGATAGTAACTGCACCACAAACGTGCTCCTTTCTTCCATTTTTTTTTCTTCCCCCCGACTTTTTTTTCCCTTCCGCCTTTGTCCTTCCTTCCCCTTTCACCCGCAATTCTCCCTTACTTCTTCCCCTTTGAGAGCCCCCCCAGCCACCCTTTACGTCCCTCCTCCAACCCCCCCCCCCCCCCCCAGGTCATTTTGGTCCTGGTACCCCCGCCGCTCCCCCCCCTTTTTTTTTTCGCTCTTCAATATTCCACAACACCCTATTTTCCCCCTCCTTTCCTCGTATCTCTCGACTTTTTTTTTCTGCGTGTTTTGCCTTTTTGCCGCTTTTCCCTTTTTTTAATCCTTTCCCCCTGTTGTTGTCCCACAAGAGTCCTTTTCGATTACTACCCTGATTTTTTTTTCCCGGCATAGTTTCTCCTCTTCGCTCACCAGTCAACACCCACGTCTTTTTCCCCCTCCCATGCCTCCCCGTTTTACAACTACAAGCATTGTTTTTCCCCCCCCCGCCTTCCCTCCCTGTCCGACCGCTTCGGCCTCCCCCGGGGCGTAGCCCGTCACCCTTTTTTTTTTTTTTTTTCAACCCCCCCCCTTCCTCGTTTCCAGCCTGTTCTTTTTTTGGAAATCCCTCTGCTCCGGTTCCTTCACGGTCCCGATTCGTCAAACAAGAACACTTTTCCGTGCCCCCCCCACCACACTTTTTTCGTTTGATTCAAACTCTCTTTTTTCCCACCCTGCCACATCCCCTTGTCCCCCCCTTTCCACTCCGATTTCTACCCTGTCCTTTGCCCCTCCCGTTTTTTTTTTTCCTTGTTGCAATTTCCCCCACTTTTAATTTCATTTCAGTTTTTCCCCCACTCCTTCCCTTTCCCTGCTCGTTTGACTTCTTCATCCTTTATCTACAATGGGGCATGGTATTCAACCCCCTCAGTTTGTTTGACCTTATTTGAAAAGCATTTTTTTCCTTTACAGGTTTCCTCCCCCCTCCTTGACTCTGCTCGTTTCTTTTTCTCAATTTAGAGGGGTCCTTATTTCCCTATCGCCACTCAGTTGGCTTCATTTATTTCCAACTCGGAAGAGCCTTTTGCCTCACCATTCCCCCCTCTTTTTTTTTTCTTTCAGCATCACTTTGAGCAGCCCACTCCCCCCCCACCCTGCTACTTTTCCTTCTCCCTTTAGGACTATCAGAAACCCTCTTTTTCCTCCCTCTTTTTTGCTCCAGTCTTTTTTCGACCCCCCAACCCTGTGACCCCCCGAATCCCTTTTTTTCCCTCTCTCCCACGTCCGAACAACCCCCCCTTAACCCTTTCTTTTCCCCCCCTTTATTCAGAGCTTTTTCCACGTGAGCGGTGCAAAGCGTATTGCCTCCCCTTTTTTTTTTTAGTTTCCCCTTAATTCTCGACCAATTTCTCTTTTTTTTTTGCTTTCTTTTTTACAGCATTTCGTGACCCAACAAGTGAGACCCCCTATTCCACTTCTCTTCTTTTTTCTATTCGTTTTTCTATATTAGATGGCCCCACCATGGTTTCTTTCCCTTCAGCTCCCCTAACCTCGTTGACCTCCACACTTGCGTTTTCCCTTCCCTGGCCCGTTTTTCAGGGAACACCTGAGTACTTCCCCGTGCCGCGCTCCTCTTTTTTCAGAGTCTCTTTTTGTTGTCCCAAACGTAACCACCCGTTATTCTTGTTTAAGCCCTCTTTCTTCTTCTTTTCTCCCTTTTCTCTGTTTTGTTGTTTTTCTCGAGAATGTGTTAAGAAGTCCCCTCCGGCCCTGTTTAACGTTTTTTTTCCCGGTTGCCCTCCCTCTCTGCCCCATTCTTTTTTCGGTTGTTCGGGCATTATTCCCCATCTTTTTTTTACCCTGCGGGCCTGGCCTTTTCCACGCCTGTTTTTTAGTTGTTCGCCCTTCTTTTCTTGCTTTGGCCCGTTTAATTCTTCTCGTATAGCACCCTTTTTTTCGTCCTGCATCGCTTTCTGTTTCTTGATGGCGTCAACTTTTTTTCGACTGCTTCTCCTTTTTCACCCTATATCATGGCTGAGATCTTTGCCCAACACTTCTCCCTTTTTCTTTTCCTTTTACGCCCCCTCTTTTTCCCCTGTGGCGGCTCTAGCTTTTTGTCTATGTGGTTCTTTTTTTCCCTGTTCTCATAACCGAATCTTTGTCACCCTTGGTTTTTTCGAAAAACCCCTCCATTCCTCCGCTGTGCACCCCTTTCCGTTGGCCTTTTCCCGTTTGTTCCTTTTTTCATTATCGTGTGTCGGTCGAGTACTTATTGGTTCTTGATGAAAAAGTGTCTTTTTGTTTTTTCGTCTCACCCCTCTTTTTTTGTTTTTTGGTTTTGATTTTTCTGTTTTTTCTTAGGGTTTTTTCCTGCCCTCACCCCTCTTTGTTCGGATCTGTCATTCCTCACTGTCTGGTGGGCGTTTTTTACCCAGTGCCCCCCCATGTCTTTGCTTTCCATTCATTTTTGCAACCGGTTCCCCTTTCCTTGATTTTGTTCTGCCTCTTTTCTGTATCCCTTCCTTTACCGAGAACACAGATGTTTTTTATTTTTCTTTTCCTTCACCCCCTGAATGGTTTTTTTTTTTGGCGATTTTTTAAGTTCCGGGAGCCCTCCTCGTACTTTGTTACTTCCTTTCACTTTTTTGTTGCAGGTGAGCTCCCCAGCACCCTTTCTACCTGCCTTTACTGGTTTCTAAAACTGTTACGTGGACTTCCCTTCAAACACACTTGGGCTTGGCTGTTGTTCTCCTAGTTTTTTTTTCTTTTCTACGCCGAAGTTGTGTTTTTTTGCACTTACTCTTTTTTTTACCTTTCCTTTTGACCGGTTCCGCTCTCCTCTTTGTGGATTTCCCCCTCTGCTGTTGTCCCCCCTGAAATAATGTTTTTTTTCCCCCTTTTTGAGGTCGTCCCTGCGTCATGGATTGTTGGTCCACGCCTTGGGGGCTTTCTTTGGAGCTTTTCTTGTACCCACTTCTTGCTGGGTTCGTTTTTTTTTTTGAGTTTCTTCGTGGGCGTTGTTACCTGCTTGTTTTCTATCTGCTCCTTCGTCCTTTTACTGGCTGCTTCTTGTTTTTCTGTTTCCTTCTTCCTTCTACAACTTCTTTTTTGGTTTTTACCACCCAACCCCCCCATTCCTCGGCCCCCCACTGCCCTGGGCACCCCCCCCCCTGTGCCCAAAACCAGACCTCGACCCAACTTTGATTTCCCCCCGACCGACTTTCTCCCATTTTCGTTTTTCCCGGTGTTGGTGTTGTTATTGATCCGTTTTCCTGCTTTGACCCCTTGTTTTTTTATTGGCTTTCCCATTTCCTTTTTTTTTCCTTTTTTCTTTTCTTGGAGGGTAAAGTTTGGTGGGCTGTTTCGCTCCCCCCCTTTTTTCTAGCCTTGAAGTTTTCGGTTGATGTGTTTTCACCCCCCCCCCCGTTTCGTCCGCCCTGTGGTTGAAATCCCGCATTTGCCTCCTTGCATTTTCCATTTTCCTCTACCTAAACACCCCCTTGACCTTCCCACTTCTAAAATTTGCCTTTTTACTTGCTTCCTCGTCTCCAACTTTTTTATTTTTGGCCGTCCGTTTCGCTTTTTTTCTCATGTGGCAGCTTCACCCCCCTTCTTTTTCTTCTTTCTTTAGTCAATTTGAATCCTCGGCCGTCCCCAGACCTTCTTTAAAGGCTACCGATGAATTTTTCGCCGAACTTATCAAAAACTTTCCCATTGCAGTTGTGTTGTTCCCCCCCACTTTCCTCTTTTTTGCGATTGCTTTTTAGCCACCTCTTTTATCAATATCCTTCCTTTTCTCCGTCCCCTGTCTTTCTCCCAAACAGGAGATTTTTTAGGGTTGCCTGTATTTCTTATGTCTTTCCCCAAAACTGTCTTTTTAAGTGGTCCTTTCGACCCCTGGGGAAAACCTTGGGACTTACTTACCTTTCACTCCTTTTGCGGGACTGCACTCCCTTCTTAACTTTGCTGGCCACCGTTATTCGTCTACGGGAGGCTCCCCCACATGTGGTTAAGTTTTCTTCATTTTCCTTTTGACCCCTCCCCCCCCCCTTGTCTTTCCTGCTGCTCAGATGGGTTGCCTTTTTCAGAGATGCCCGGTTTCCTCGATTTCGTTTGTTTCCCCAAGGGGCCCCGTTTTGCTGAACCCGATTTTGCCCTGCAAAGTCCTTCCGCCTTTTTTTTTGTCCACAGGGCTTGACTTTAAGAGTCAGTCCTGAGGACATCCACACTTCGCGCTCCTTCTGGTTTTGACCCCCCACTGACTTGCGCTTTTTCTTTCCTCGAGAATCCCTCCTTGCATTGGTTTTTCTGGTTGCTTCTTCTTTCCGTCCCCCCAACACTTTTTTTGTCTCCTTGGCCATTCCTTTTCGTTGATTTTTTTTAATCTTTCCCCTTTCCCTTTCTGGTTTTTTCGGCGCTCCACGCCTGGGCCACGAAGGGACGGCCCTGCCCCTGCACCAAACAGAGGGTATTTCTCCTCCCCCCCCCCCCTGCCTCCCTCTCTTACCCTCATTGATATTCGTCACATCCAGGCCGTTTGTCTCTGAGCGAGCCGCCGCTAGCCAATTTGGACCTGGGTTTAAACCCCCTCGCCTTGTTCCTTTCTTTTTCGTTTGAACCTTCAGCATCAAACGTTTTTACCTTTTGTGCAATTGCTCGTTTGAGTACCACTTTGCAAATTGATCCCTCCCCTTGCACACCCTCCCCCTCTCTCGGTCAGTGGACGGTTTGAGGTTTTTTTTTTTTTTCACGGGGACTTCTTGTTTCTTTTTTCACGACTACCTTCGTTTCCGCCTGAAGGACTATGGGCCCATGGGGCCGGTATTAATTTTGCGGACGACCCCCTTCTTTATGTGCTTTTTTCACCCTTTTTTTTTGTCCCCCCCCTACCTTGTTGATGGTCTGAGAGTTTCCGGAGTTCCGTTTTCCTTCATTTGATCCTAACTCTCGCTGCCTTTCCCCTGTCCCCGGTTGGGATGGGACCATGGTTTGCCTTTGACCAGGGCGGGGCCGTTGTCTAGTCTCAAACATTCTTCTTCTCTTTTCTCCATCCTGTTTGTTTTTCTTTTTTTTTCTTTAGAGGTCTCGATCGCTTTTTCCACTGTCTTGGTTCCCCAACCTGCAAACCTTGTCCAGTGTCTTCCGAAGTGCAGTCCCTTTTAACTAAGCTTTCGATCCCAACTGTCCCTTGAGACGGTCGTGCCCACAGTCCCTTCTCTTGCGTTCCCTCCCCCCAACTTTCTACCCCTTTCCCTTTTAAGTTTTCTTTCGGCGGTTTTTTTGTTTTTCCAGAGCCTCTTTCCCATATTTTCTTCTGGAGGGGACACGTAGTCCCTTCGCAATACGAGCCCCGCGTTTCCCCCAAAGTTCATTCTGCTCTTCCCGCTTTTTGTTTGGGCCTTGGCTAAAATTGGGCCCCCCACCCCCCTTTTTGCACTGTCGCCCCACGAAAGGGACAATTTCAGTCGCCCTGAAATTGTTTGACACACTTCTTGGTCTAGTTGGTTTTCCCCCCCTGCTGTTGCGAGCTTGCTCGTTTTTTCATTTTGGACCCCCCCCGGAGTGTGCCCCGAAGTAAACACGATTCTTTGAATAGGAGTGCTTTTGCTTTTCCTGTCACTGCCTGGGTTTTTTTCCCTGCCGTTCCTTGACCCCAACACGCGTTTTTTTCTTTTTTTGCCCCCTTTGTTTTTCTTGGAATATCGCTGTTGACAAGTCGTGGCTTTTGTGTGACCTTGAAAAAACGTTCCTCCACGCCCCCCCGCCTTTTCCGTCCTTCTTTTCTTTACGCGTTTTCGTCCCTCACTTGACCGGAGCTCTTTATGTATGACTCCTTACTTTTCCACATCCTGTGCACCCCCCGGTGGCTTCTTGGCTTTCAGGCGGTACCCCCAAGATTTTGCCGTGGAATTTTTAACCTTTCCTCTCTTGAGGTCCCCCTTGTTATCGCGCAGCACGTAGTCGCGTTCCTATCGTCCACTGGTGACCCTGGGATTTCCATTCTGATGAATCCTGCCAACTTGCGAAGCGTTTTCTTTTTTTTTTTCAATTGGTTTTGCCATTTTTTACCCTGAGTTGATCTACTCCGACTGAAGGTCGTTCCCTGTTTCCCCCGGGCACTTCCAGCCGCCCTTTTTTTTTTTTTTGTAGTTTACTTCGGGCCTTTCTTGACAAGTCCTCCCCTTTTTCTTAAGCCCGCTTTTTTTCTTTAGATGATTCCTTGATCTTATTTGTCTTTTCCCCAGTCCCCATTTTTTTTTCTTCTCCCCAACTCTTCCGGTGTATTTGTTCCATCATAGCACCCCCCTGCCTTCGTTTTTTTTTTTTCTGTACGGTCCTTTCTTATCTCCTTTTAACGCTTCTTTTTGGCTGTTGTCTGCCGTTTTTGTCTCAGCTTTGTCCTTCTACAGCTTTTTGGCAGAAACTCAGGGCCTTTTTTTAAGCTTTCCCCCCCTGCGCCTCGAACTTTACAGCCAATTTCGAGTTTCGTCTATTCCCTCCCCGACAATTCCTTGTTCAGTTGTTCTCCTCTGGTGTGGATTAGTTCCCGACAAACACTTTCTCTCGTTAATTTGTTTATTTCCATTCCTTGACTCGATTTTTTCCCGTCTTGTCCTCTTTTTCCCCCTCAACGCCACAAACGCTCACCTGCTCTTCAACGTTTTGGAGGCGCACCCACGGCCACATTTACGCCGACCCATCACAAAACCCAACTCTTTACTTGGCTTGTTTCTCCCCCCCCATCCCGTCAGGCTTCACACTTGCTCAATAACACCCCCTATACCACGCGCCTTGTAAGATAGCCTTTGTCGATTTCCGGTTTTTTTTTTTTTCCCCCCGCTTTTTCCCCCTCTCTTGGTTGCCAACTGGATCTAGATTCCATTTACGAACAGCCATCAGCCTTTCGGAAGGTTTTTTCTTCGATTGATTTTCAACCCCTTTTTTTTTTTTTTGGTTCATTCTACACACGTCCTGGCAAGCAGTTTTCAAGACTGCCCTTTTTGTTTCCGCCCCAGTTCTTTTCTTCCCTTTTCGCGCGTCTTGACATGTTGTTTTCAACCCAAAACCACCCCCCACCATGCCTTTTCATTCCGTCTTTGACCCGCCCATCTGAGGCGTGAAAACGGACCGATTTCGCCACCAGCCAAATGCAGTGACACCCCCCCACCTTTCTTTTGTCTCCTCCCCTCAGACACACCCTCCACATCACTTGGTTCACCTGTCTTGCCTTCTAACCTCGGCCCTCAGTCGCTTTTCGGATACTTCCCCCCCATGTTATTTCTGTCCCCCTGTTTTTACCTCTTTTTTCCCTTTCACTCGCCTAGGTTTTCTCCCCCCTTTTCATCCCCCCCACTTGCCCTTATCCCCCGCTTTCCCGACCTCCTCCCCTGCACAGGTTTTTTTTTTTCTTGGTTAGATCTTTGTACTTGACCCCTCCCCTCCCCTGCTTCAATGTTCTTGGCCTACTTGTCCCCCCCCCAGTGATTTCTTTTTTCACTTTTAAGAATCTTATACCTCCCTTTGTCCGTTTTCAGGCATCATGGTTCAAGTCCCACTTTTTTCAGCCCTGCTACGATGTCCTTTCGGTGTGTCCTTTCTCAGGGTTGCCCTTCTTTCTCATTTTCGGCTTCTGTCTGTTTTTTCTCCCACTTTTTGCCCAAAGCTTTTTCAGGAGATAACAAGGTTCGCCAAAACAAACCACCTATACAATGCTCCCACAGGCTACTTTCTCCGACACCTTTCTCTTCCCCATAAGTTCCCTTTCCTCACCACCTGTCTGTGGACTATCTAGCAACTTCTATACTTTTTTATTGCGAAGCATTCTGACCAGCACCAAACAATTTTTCCCTCCCCTGCCCAGCGTCTGGAATCGTGGTTCTATACTTCCTATCTATGCCCATTCGCCCAGAGTTTCTCCCCTCCTTGAGGAACGAAAACCTGCTTGACAGGGTGCCTTTGTTGGCTTTTACGTTTTTTTCCCAGTTAATCAGTGCCGCGCTGGACCCCCTAAATAATTTCCCTGACTCTTTGGACCAGTTTGTCCACCCCGTCCTTTTCCCAGGACGTCTCCCTCTCTTCTTTTAATTCCTCCTCCTTTTTTTTTTTTTCCGCTAGGGATTTTTTTGGTGATAAGCCGCCAAACGGTTCTTTTGCACACCCATTTTTTTCCCCCTCTCTTCAATTTTTTTTCGCGTCGGTCCCCTGTGATAATCTTTTTTCCCCGGGTGGTCCCCCCCTGTCATGTTCATTTTTTTTGCTTTCGTTCCGCCCCTTTTCCCCCCCTGTTTTCGCTTGATGTGCTCCTTTTCTATCTGTGAAAGTTTCTCTACCGATCTAATAATCTCTTGGCGTTTGAGGGGGCGCACCACATTTTTCGCCTTTTTCTTCAGGCATTCCCCCCCTTATTCGTTTCTGTTTTTAGTCTCTTTTTTCCCAAGGTCTCCTTTTATGTCCCTTTATTTCCCTGTACTTGTTGTCGGTTTTTTTTTCATAGCTGTGTTTAATCTTTGTTACTCGGTTTTATTGTTTCTTCCCTTTTTTTTCCTGAAATCCAATTCTTTGGCCCCTTGGCTACCAAACCCCGCTGCATTCCGATGTTTTTTCCTGACCACTCGGTTGTCCTGGGATACGTCTTTACCTTGACTATTGGTTCCTGTTTTGTAGGTTGATGTTTTTTCTTCCCCCTTTTTGTATTGCGATGTTTACCACACAGAGTGTGATGGTAGGCCTTATCTCTCGTTTTTGCCCAAGTTCAATCCTTCTCTTTATGATATTTTTCCCCCCCCCCCACTTTCTTTCTCCGGTTTGTTCTTTTCCCTGATCATTGCGTGACCCTCTCTTATTTCCCTTAATGTGGGTAACCTTTTTGCCGTTTTGGCTTTTTTTTTCGGGCCTATTGTTGATCCATGTCCCATTGAGACTTCCCCCCCAACCGCTTTTTTTATCCACGCATTACTGGCGCGTTCATTCTGGTCCTTTGATATGAGTGGGTGACTCCCTTCCTCTTTTTGGTGAAGTATTTCCCCTCCCCCTCGTTCCGCGGCTCGTGTTAGAAAGTTGGTTTTTTTTTTTAAGGACCAATGACCCTTTTTCCTTTTGTTCTGTTTTTCTCTTTGTGAATGCCCCCAATCAGTTGTGTGGTTTTCAACGTTCTTTGTCTTTTTGACGATCCTTTTTTGTTCCGCTCTCATTTTGGCTTTCAACCATCTGCTGGAACCCCGCCATCCTGTGTTGTTTTTCCCCCTGTGTTTTCGCTTTTGGCGGGGAATGCGGTTTTTTTTTGTTCTGGCATTTATGTTCTCAAAATTTTCTTAATGGTCTTGTCGGCCGGAGTCTGTCCTCGTTGTTTCTCTACTTCGTTTTTTCCGCTTCCTTAAATTTGTTCTTGTTCGTCATTTTTCTTTACACAATCTCTTTTTAAAAACCCATTTAACGGATCTAAAACCCCTCAGTCTTCCCCCCCCAACCAAACCGGTTCCCCTTTAACCTCTCCCACAGTTTTTTTCCGCTAGTTTACCGGTCGGGTTGTGTGAGCTCTTTTTTTGTCGTTTTATGATGTTTTTCCCCGTCCTTCTTGTATCTGATTGCCTGTTCCCCCTCTCGTGTTGTTTTTGTTTTTTTTTTTGTGTGGAACACTTTGGGCTGTTTGCTCCTGTCAAGGCTCCCGTGTCGCTTTAATGTTTTTCAGGTGATTGATTCTTCGACCCCCATCGTTTTTTCTCTTTCATGTGGTCACCCAAATTTCCATCCCCCTTGATACGAGATGACCCGGTTTGTGTTTACTACATCCCCCCATGGAAATTAACTTCCGTAAAACTTTTTGGTTTCTTTTGCGTCATTATCAGCCCAGGGGCCCTCTCCTTTTGGCCCCACTTCCTTCTAGCTTGTTTCAGTTTTTCCACCCTTCCTTTTTTCTTTTGTCATGTGTGTAGGATCTTTGGTTCACTTTTATAGGCCTTCATACCCCTTTTGACAATGCGCTTTAACCTCTAAACCGCGTTTATTTCGCCGGTAGGAAAGTTTTTTTAGGGTCAACCACCCTAATAGCCCCCTCTTTCTCCTGGATGTTGTTTTCAACCATACACAACGGCTTTTTTCAGGGATTTCGGTCCCCTATTTGCGTTGACGCAACTCCCCCCCCTTGCTTACACCCCCACACGCCAGTAACTACCCTCTCACCTAACCTCTCAACTGTGACGTGTGCAATCCCAACTCACAACACGGCAGTCTACTATAAAAGATCCTATTCTCGGCACGTTTTTGTTTGGCTTGTTTTGATTACTCCCCCAAGTCCGTTTGTTTCGCAAGGACTTTTGCGGTTTTAAGTTTTACTGCCCCCCACGTCTTATCTCCC
>Ga0179593_1291518_pt1 | contig 15123 bp, 16 predicted proteins | sample CZODoug2_1_08_16_FD_185931 | JGI IMG/M metagenome (GOLD analysis project Ga0179593, IMG submission 185931) | Vadose zone soil fungal communities from Angelo Coast Range Reserve, California, USA - CZODoug2_1_08_16fungal (PacBio error correction) | ecosystem: Environmental > Terrestrial > Soil >... | reverse complement strand
CTTTTCAGAGGCTCGGTCTTCGTGGCCTTTGTGCGATGTTTTTGCGGCACCTCCCACACCCTGTCTTTCCCTGTGAAGGAAGCAGCTTTTTCCCCCGAGTCCCGCCTTTCTTTTCCCTCTCGAAAATCTTTGAGCTTTTTGACCCGACGTTCCCATATTAGGCGGTGATGCTACAGGCTTCCTGCTAGGGACTTGTCCCCTCTTTTCCCTTTATCTAACATGGGGAAGGTTTTTTACCAAGGTCAAATCCTTGATGGGATACTTAGTTCTTCCCCTTCCCCAACAGTTTGCCCCCCTCAGTGGGTCTCTTTTCTTCCCTTTTTCAAGACTTATTTTCCTCCGGTGTTGTTGGATAGATGGATGCTTTTTCGCTTTCTTCGACCTGACGGAAGTCTCGAAGGTTCTTAGGGTTTTCCCTTTTTCCGGAAATTAAATAAGCGTTTATCTTTTATTTTTTCCCCAGTTAACTTGGGGTCTCTAGGACCAGACGATGATCTGCCCCCCCGAGCTCCTTGCACTGTAAGCAGCCCCGTCGTGGCGTTTTGGCGCCTCCTCATTCGAGAACGCCGGCTTGTACACTTGGTTTTCCGCCCCCCCCGTCCAGTGCTTTTCCCCACAATAGCCAAGCAACGATCCTCTTTCCCTTCTACCTCCGATTTCAACCCCCCTGATGATCGAACGTCACCCACCCTTCTTGTTAACTCTAAGGACGGGTCGATGCACTCGATTGTATCTGTCTCTTTTCTTCCTTTTCGCTTCGTTTACTTGTCCCAGGTGCCCGATACTCTTTCTCGGCAAAGCCCCTTTCCCTGTCAATCTTCGCATTTCCATCGATTTTCATTATCAGTCCAATTTTTTATACGTGCCCGTGACCAAGGGGGTTTTTTTTTCCCCATTGTTTCCTCATTTCCTCGTCCCCTCCGCAGTGAGACCTTTCCCATTGGGTTTGGCTTTTTTTGTCTATCGGGCTGAGCGCTTCCAACGGATAGGCGCCTTCAAGGGGCGGAGTGTAGTTGGTGGTTTTCCCCATTGTTCGGCTCTCCCTAGCCCTCATGGGAAACTCCTTTTCTGTCCCCCCAGAATTGATGACCTGAAAAAGAAAATATAGTCATAGCGCTTCCCCTTTATTAGTTAATCATCTGCAAATAGGAGCCAAGGCGCCCTTGTAAAGTCGCCCCGTGGCCAGTTTTTTTGCACCTTTTTCCCGTTTACGGGAATGACCATCGCAGTGGAGCTCCCCTCTTTCCCCCCCTTCCCCCCCGCTGCCTCCCCCCCATTTTACTTCCGGAAGAAACCCATTGCAGCCCTCCGTTCCCCTTTCCCTCGCCCTGCAGTCGTTCCTGCCTCCTTTCTTGAGACAACCCGACCTTTTTTTTTTGAGTACTAAGGCTTTCCCAGATTTCGCATTTTTTAGACAGCTTCCCCAGTCTTTTTCGCTGCTGCAGTTAATCCCAGACCACCTTTTCTCCCCTCCCCCTTTCCCGTTTTTGATTTTCCAGCCATATAAAGTTGGCTTCCTTTCTTTTCGTTGACCCACCTCCGATTCCCGATATGACTTTTGGGCCATTTTTCCGGTAACTGCTCACCAGTTTTGCTTTTTTTTTCGCTTAGTCATCACGCCAGAATGTCCCCCGAGTGGGGGTTCTCTTATCTGAGAGTCTCTTAAGTTTTCCTTATGTTTTCCCCCCACAGATAAGTCCCCTTTCCCCCTTCCTGTTTTCCGGGGAAGTGGAGGAACCCCAGTCCCCTTCCGCCCGAAATTGCTGGCACCCCTCGGACGACCTCAGTTGGGATCCATCCTTCCCTCCACCTGCGTAGACTTTGGTCCTTTCCTCTCTTTCCCTTTGGCTCTAGGACCGCTAACATCAGTGTTTTAGTCGGCCTCCTCGAACTACAATTCTTTACACAAAGTGCTTCGACCTAAGAGACCCCTTAGCCTTTGTTTGGTCTTTTTGAGATACTATCCTTCTTGTTCTATCTCCCCTCATCGAATTTTGCCTTTCTCAGTTTGGTGGTAGCCGCGGGAGCCCCCCCCCCTCGATGCGCAACAGAGTGATTTTTCTTTTCTTTAAGATATCGCGCTATGTCAATCCACTACCCCCTTTTTTTTCTCTTCTTGATCCGTTTCTAGATTTTGCTGTCGAGGGTCTCCGAGGCCCCCCAGGCCTTTTCCTCAACCCCGCCCGGCTAATTATTCGGGAAGGCAAGTTTTCTATCTTCTCTCCCGCACCACCCCAAGTCCGAGGCATCCTCATTTGATCGTAAGCCCCGTTTCCGGGTTCGCTTTTTCATTGGTCCACAAAGGTTTCTTTGGCACGCTTTTCCAGCCGACTTTCTTTTCCTTCCGAGGAAGGGCTAGAGCCCGGAACCTTTTACATTCCTCGCCCTCCCTTTTCCGGATTCTTTTGGTCGAACGCTTAAGACCTTTCTGGGCCCCGAGTCTTTTTTTTTTTTCTCGTGCTGAACCCCCCCCCCTCTGTTTGCTGCTTTTTCTCTGGCAGGGTCCCACGGAATCCACCCCCCCACTTTCGTTCCTCCCAGCCCCTCTTTCCACTGGTTCAGATGATCTTGATTTTTTCCCCCCCCCTCCCCTTCGAAATTCGTGTAAGACTCCACGACCCTCGCAACCGCCGCCCCCCCATTCCTTCATCGCCTCGGCGGTTTTCCGCAAAGAAGTCTCCCTTTATAAGTTTCGAATTCCTTCTGACACCACCTTCCGTGGCACGATTTGGTCGGTGGTGAGAAGCCCTCATTTTGCTTTTTGTTAATGTTTTCCTGGTCCTCTTTTTTCGGGGATCGCCCCCCGCCCTTATCATTTTACGCATATGATTGAGGTCCTCACTTCGTACTTTTGATCCGGGAACCTTTTCCTTTCTGTTTTTTGGGAGGGATGAAACTTCCCTTTCCTTTCGCTCGAAATGTCCGTCAAGCTCTTGCAGTGTGATAGTGATGCTTCTCATGAGCTTTTAAATGGTTGCAGTTGCCCCTTTCCCCGTTTGGTCCAAATGGGCAGGCGTTTCCACGGGTTTCTTTAAACAGGTTTTGTCGCCATGTTTTTCCCATTTGCTATCCCCAGTGGGCGCCGAAACTCTTAAAAGCCTAACCGTACCCCGCCTATGATGTAAATGTGTGACTGAGAGGGTTGTTTTGCTTTCGGTATCTTCCGAGTGGCCTTCCTCTCCCCTCTTCTCCCTCTAGCCTTAACTGTTTCGTACACGTCAGCCACACCCCTTCTCAGTGCTTTTTCTACAGCTTCCGTTCTCGACGCTAACGGACGACCAAACAAAATCAAATGTGCCCGCATTGATCAAAATTTTTCCGGGAACGCTTCTGCCTATTTTTCCTTATCGGGCTGCCCAACCCCTCCTTTTTTTCACGAGATCCCCGGCTGCGTATTCCCACGGCATTTTAGAGAGACTTGACTATTTTATCTCTGCACCCCTTTAGTTTTCCCCCTTGACTTTTTATTTTCTTTTACGGGAGAGTTGGTTCCCCTGAACACTAAGAATCTTTAGCCGCTCTCACCCTGCCGTAATTCCATTTCCTAGCTTCGCATTCATTTAAATCTGGCGCCCTCGTAATACGTGTGGGACCCATTTCGGTGTTCAGTGACCTTACTCTTAGTTCTAGGTTCTTCCTGCTTCCTCCCCTAGCCCCAAGCTGGGCGTGGGGCCTTGTCTCTTTTGCGCCCCATTTGACCGCACCCCCTTTGAGGTGGGGAGGTCCCCTTTTTCCCCTCCCTCCTTTGTCAACTCGACACTCAGGTTTGGCGCCCACCCATTTTTGTTTAACCCACACTTCTTCCCCTGTGTACCTGACCGAAGAGGACCGTCATTCGTCTTTTTAGACCATCGGTTTTTCTCGAGACCCCCACTCTTTTAAATGGGGTTTTCCCCCCTCTGGATATTTAAAGGATCCAGGCACAGGGCCCTAAGCGTTCAAGGCCCTCTCTTAGTGCCTCCCGGACTCTTCCTCTCGAAAATCCTCCCTATCTTTTCTCTCATCTTTTTTTGTTTTTTTTAGGAGATGTTTGATCGCCTTTTTGACATGCAAGGTTCCTCTCTCCCTTTCCTGTCGTTTGCGGTTCCTTCGTAACCTTTCCACCCCTGCTTATTCTTTTGTTCCATTGCCTGGGTGTCCTGGCATCGGGACGTCTCGGACCCCCTTTTTAGCCTCTTTCCATGTCAAACACCTGCTGCCTTTTTTGACCGACACCCCGTGAGGTTTTCGACGCCTATGATTTTCGAGCGCCCCCCTATCGACCGGTCTTTTTCACCTTGAGGTCTCCCGCCAGGTGGGCATTTCAATAGTGTTTTTCACATCGCCCCATCCTTTCCCGAGCTCTTCCCCTTGCAACCGAGGATTCCCTTTCCCAAACCCCCTCAAGCAATTCCCCCCGACGTGTCCCCCCCCCCTTAAAGTAGGGGGTCCCCTTTCTTTCTGAAAGATTTTGCTCTGCTGACCTTTTTCTTCTTTCGGTTTTGAAGTTTTCCTCCTTCTCGGAGGGGTCCCAGATAACTCTGTCTCGTCAAAGCTAAGTTTCCTTTCAATATTCTCCTGTTCCTTTATAGTTTCTCTTATTTTTGACCGCCCGCAGTCCTATCTCCCCCCCTTTTTCCCTTGTGGTTCCAAGGTAAGCCACTATTTGCTCCCGGAGCTCCCTTCCTTTCGACGCAGGTGCTAATCCTGTTTTGGGGATTGGTGAGATGCGTGAGTCGTGATCGCGCTGCACGCTGGATATTTGCTCGTTGTTTTCTGTTTAGGTGTCGAAAGTGTCGTCCTTCGCCTCTCCCCACAGTTTGATGTTTCCCACAAATCCTACGAAAATTCCCCCCTCAGAGGACACCGCTGACCATTGTCCATTTTTGTAGGGCCCGCTGGTTCCTTAATCATTAGCCATAGCCAAAAGTAAAAGTGCCTGAATTCCCCCCTTTGAGTCTCCTCCCTGAGGCAGTTGCATTTCCTTGCCTATCCGCTGTACCCAGATACCAGAGATCCTGAGAAAGCCAGTGAGCTCCTTCCACTTTAGACCATTTGCCTCCTTCACCCTAACAGGTCGATCTACGAAGAAGTGCGAAACATCATTAATCCCGTCTCGTGCCCCTTCGGGCGTTCTCCCTAGTGACCATACGCCCTCTTCCAAGTCGCCTGACCAACTTTTCCCCCCCCCCACTCCCCATCGCACCACCCATTCACCTTCATCCCTCATGATCCCTTCCCCTTACTTCCCCATGAGAGCGGAGGTAAACCCTCCGAGCGATTTCTGCTATTTGAGGCTACTGACTTGCTTCGCTATTCATTTTTAGAACGAGCGTTTGCTCATCAATTCCTCTATGACCCGTAGTACTTATGTCGTCCCCCTTCTTTGGTTTTATTCTCTCCACAAGATCCTACAGGACAGCAATTGTCCCGGCCTGGGGACCTTACTCTCCCCCCCCCCGAACCTAGCCCATCCCCTTGTTGCAACAGGCCCGACCGGGGTCCTCCCATCTTCCCTTTTCCGCTTTTCAGCGGACTTAGGGGAATTGGCCGATTTCCCAGGGCTATGCCTGCGCTCGTTGACAGGCCCGACCCCATCGGATTTTTTCTTTCCGGACTATTCCCCCACTGCCGCGCCTTTCCTGTGAATACTCGGTCGTTGGGAGGGGGAGTATTCTTCCTCGACGTCCTTTTGGTTTTGCTTCCTCCGAATTCGTTTCTTTGGCGTGGTTAGTTCTTCGTGGGCGTGGGCTTTTGATCACAATCCCCGCCTGCGTCCCCCCCTTCCCCACGTGCGACTTGATTCTCTACTCTTCCGTTTTTTGTGAGAGAGATCGATCGTTTTCCCAAAGATCGGGGCTGTTTAAGGCGGTTTTTTTCCCACCCTCCCACTCGCTCACGCCAGCTCTTTTGACTTGCAGTCCCCCCCCTGTACGCCCCCTTTAGATCCGCCCCTTAACCCCCAGCCGCTCCCCGAATTTCTAGGTAAGCGACGGTTTTAACTTGGTACTCCAATTGGTAGTCGTATGCGTGCGGGAGGGCCGCTCCCGGCCGGCCCCGGGTCCTCTTTATGGAACCCCCTAAGTCCCGCCAAGGGCTTACTGGATCGTCGGCTTCTCGCCGCCGAGGGTTTACCGCACTGGGTTCTTGGGTTCGTCGCCGCGAGCCCTGGGCTGCTTTTTTTCCAGGGCGGTGAGCCCGACTCCCCCCAAAAATCCGCAGTCATTTCAGATACTAGCACTCCCTAGGGTAATTTTTCATTATCTGGCTTTGATTTCTCACGGAACCCTGGCCTACCGGCGGAAGCCCCCCCTTTATCAACGCGCACCCTCTCAATGCCTCGGGTTTCCGCCAAGACGCCCCCTCGCCAAGTATTTTCATCCTTCCCCCCTGATTCTTTTGAGGGGCGGTTTTGTTGTCTCGTCATTCTGGCCTGGTTCGTACGGGCACGAGGGTGCGCACTGAGCCCCCAGGGACTCCACTTCCTCCTGTCTTCACGGCGTTGGTTTTCTTCTGTCGTGATTAACCAGAATTTTGCAGGCGCCTCTTGACCCTTTGCTTGAAATGTTTGCATGTAGTTCTCGCCCTTCGGGAAAGAAGAACGATCCGCAGGGTTATCGGTGCTTCCGCGGAGTCCAACTTGAATGCCTGCTTTTTTTTTGTTGAACTGGAATGTCCTGGGCAAGGGGATTACAGCTCTTGGGCGACGAGGCCTAAAGCCCAATCCCCGGTTAAACCGACAACAGCTTACTAGCTGTTCGTGTTTTTTTTTTTATTCGGTCTTTCCCTTCCTCGGGAAGATATTTCCCCTGATGGATAGGAGAAGCAACACTTTTTTTTCCGAGAAGTCCCCCCCTACCCCCCTCCATTCGAGCTCCTCGAGCTCTCTTCTTTTTCTCCCCCTATTATCCCCCCCAACCACCTTCCTTGAGGAATTTCTCACCTTGCCTTTTTTCTGCGGCTTGGAGATCCGTGGACCAGTAATCCTGGCTGTCCCCTGGTCCCCACTCCCACTGGAGCTATCCCAGGCTGCTTTCAACTTCTTTAGAGTCCCTTGATAAGATCGAGGGCGCAGATTGACCGACTTTTATGGTTTTCTTCAGTGGGCCCTCTCCTCACGTTTACCCCTTCCCTCCCCCGAGTAAGAACGTTCAAAATTCACAGAATTCAGATTATTAGCAGGCGTGCCCCTCTGGATCCCTCCGTACTTACTTGCTTTGTTTGACTTTTTCCCCAGTGAAGTCAGATCTGTTTTTTAGGTGATCGCCTTTTTCCCTCTTTTTGTCTTAGTTGAAATCGAGGTGATGTGCGCCCATCGAAAGACACCCAAATGTCCCGGCTGTTTCTTCCTCCCGACAGTTTTTCCTCCGGTAAGATCTGATTCCGATCGAAAATCAGTTTCGAAAACTTTCGCGTTACCCCTACCCACGCAGTAGTGAGGTCTCTACAGTTCCTCCTCCCTTCCTCTCGCAGGTCCTTCATCGGTTCATGGCCTTCTCTCCCCCGCCCAATGGCAATGACCGGAACAAGCAATCACGCAGGGATGGTCCATTTAACTTTTTTCGACCCCCCTTCCCGGGGTTACGACTTTGGTGGCACTAGCACGCTTCCACTGCTTTCATCCCCTTCCTACTGAGATAGTAGAGATGATAGAGCTATTGTCTCCTTCACTCCTTTTCCCCTGTCAATTAGAACTGACTTTCTCACTTTTAACTTTATACCATCCATGAGTCTTCGTGTCCCCTGTTTGCAATTGTGTGATATAGGCCCATCCGTTCCCTTCCGGCTCTTAGACTTAGTTTTCTTTCTCCCCCCGCCTACCGTTTGCCCGAAACGCCGCCTGTTGGTGACAGCGATTTCGAGAGAAACTTTCCCCTCTTCTTTCCCGTGATGTTCCTCTTTTGGCAGGCTCCTCCCCCCGCCGCCATTTTTTGTTTCCTTTTTTTTGGCTCACACCCCCCCCTCTGGTCCAAGCGCCCGAGCATATTTCCTATGACGCCTGCTGCCTCCCACTACCCCCCAGAAGTAGAGCTGAACCGTTTCCCCCCGTCCAGTCGGACGGGCCTGGCAAGAATGATGGGCACAGCTGCCTGAATACTCTGACTTCTTTTCTGTTGTGTGCGGCGTTCTTCCCCCCTCTCCCCCTTCAGTATCCTAGAATTTATGGACAAAGGCCATAAGTCCGTAAAGTATTCTCATTCCCCCTCGATCTTTTCTCAAGCTCTCCCTTTAGTGGAATTCCAGATTCTCCCTTTTCCCCCCCCCTGGGGTTTGGGCCAGGGTAAGGCCCCACTAGGGATGTCCCTGAGCTGACGTCCACGTCATCTTTCCCCATTTTCGTCCCCCCTTCCTCCCCCTTTTGGTGTTCTTTCCTTTCGTTTTTGAGCATCGATCGCTTCTTCGCTAGGGGAGGAGTTGTATGTTTTCCCTGCGTGGGACACTGCCTGGCCGATCTTTTTTTGTCTTTGAAGAATTTGTAGAAAACAAGCTCCCATTGATTTCCCCCCCCTCCCCAGTCCTTTTTTCCCCCCTCGAAGGCTGCCGAAACAGTGTTTTTCCGTCTTTTGAGTGGAACGGATTGTTCTCATCACGTACGTCGAGTTGAAGTTGTAACCTTTCCCCGGGCCCTCCATCCTCCCCTGAGTACCCAGTTGAAGACCTTTTTCTCTCTTTTGTGCCAGTCATGAAAGAGTTATGAGACCCCTAGGGCGGCTCCTCCCCCCTCCCCCCTGACTTCCCATTTGCCCGGCCAGACAGGGTCTGCCATGCTCTTTTTCCTCACGAAGTGCGTCCCCAATCTCCCGTAGTTGCCTTTTTCCCCACGGGCGCTACTAGGCGACATTCCTCCCCGTTCGTCCCAGTACGCTCCTGTTGCGCTCAGTCAACCCCCCTTCCCCGCCATCTTCCCTTTCTTACCGATTTCATACAAAGTTCTGATTCGTCTTGGCTGTCCCCCCTCCTCGGCAGATGCGTGGATCCACGGTAACTTTTCTTGCTTTTTCGTCTTTTTTCTTTTTCGCACAGACGGTTTGATAACGCCAGATGACTCAAACGATGAGTTTTCTCATATTCCTCTCCCCGGATTTTGTGTTTCTTTCTTTCCGGTTCTTGGCCCTTCCGGAGACAGCCCCAGCCTTTTTCTGGTTGGCTTTAGGAACCCCGCCATCTTTTTCCCCCGAAGGGGACCAAACTAGGACTACAGTCCCCTGTTTCCGACGATCTTCCTCCTTTTTCCGTTTCTTCCTGGGCATCTTGATTCCCCCTTGGGTCTGCCTGCGCATCGTCAAGGTCCCGACTCACCCTGCTGTTCGTTCGGCTAAGCACTACCATTCTTACAAAAGTGCAGCCGCGTTAAAGATAACTTCTGGATCCTTCGGGTTTTTTCTTTTCTTTCTTTCTCCTCGCCTTCTTTTTCTTTCTTCTGTAAGAATCGGTTCATGGCTTTTCTTAGTCTCCCCGTGGGCGGGTTTTGTCGCCCCGCCTTCACATAGTTTTCTTAACAGCATCGCCTTATGGTAAAAAGATCTCCTCTCTCTCTTTTTTTTCCCCCCCCCTCCTTTGTGTTGTCCGATCGACTCTGAAGCCGGTGATGTTAGATCGAGGTGTCTCCCTCTCCCCCCCCCTCCCTTTTTTATCCCTAACCAACTAAAGTCCTTCTTCGGGAAGAGCCCCTTTTTTTTCAGGAATTCGACCTCCCTTCCCCCCTCCCAAACCGCTAAGCGGCCACGTAAGTTAATGGTAGTCGGGCCCTCTCTTTTTTCTTGGTCGTCCTCGCTCTTTGCCCTGTTATTTCCCAGAAAGTTCATAGGAAATTACCCTTTCCCGGCTCGTCGGCCCCCCCCTTTCTCGCCTGATCCCAATTATTCGGGTTCCTCGTTCTTCGCCCCCTTCCTTCCTTTTCTGTTCCAGTGTTACGGATTCATGAGTGTGAGCCCCAAAGATCCCAAAAACACCTTCTACGCCCTTCCCTATCCCATGAACCTTGTCTCTAGTGACCTTTCACTTCACCACCACCCCTCCAATTTCTTGATGAATCCTCCGTTTTGACCAGCAGAAAATCATACGCCTAGGAGGTTTTACCCTCCACAATCCTGTATCGACCCGTTTTTCTTCCTTGTAAATTCCGGAGTGGCGATGTGGTCTTTTTCCCTTTTTTCTAGCAAGCAGGCGGTACTGGGCCGACGGGCGTACTGGAAGATGAGGAGCGCACTTCTGTGTTGTCTCTGGAGACTTCTTGGAGCCCACTTGTAGGAGAGCATATTCCCCCCTCACGCAGGTTCGCCATGGGAACTGGATCCCAATGGTCTTTGAAGGGCGCAAGAGCCGACTTCTTTGTTGTCATTTAGCCATGGATCTTGGTTCCCTACTGGGCAATGGTTCCTTTGCACTGCTTGCACGTTCCCTTTTTTGCACGGGGGTTACTGGGCCCTTTAAAGGAGACCATTGGCGACTAGTCTCTACCCAAGTGGAACCTATAAAGTCACTTCCCTCGCCCCGCCAATTATCCGATGTCTATTTCTGGTTTGACTTATATCTCCTTTGGTATTTCAGGATTCATGAGCGTCGCAGGAAGCCCAATGTTAGAACCAGCTTCCTCACCCTTCCCAAATCCTCCCCCTACCTGATCTCCATATGCGAAAAGAACTCTACTCCGCCCCTTCCCGTCACCCAACCCCAGGTAAAATTTGAGATTGGGCTCACACGGACTCGGGAGGCTTTTATAAGTAGGCCCATTAGTGGCGAACTGTGAAAAACTTTTTTTTGGCATTGAGATATTCATTGGGTTTGGGGGGGTCCGGGGGGATGGTTTCTCCCTATCATTTTTAGAGATACTTGATAACCTCGATGAATGCGCAGATTGACTTTTTTTCTGAAGCGCAGAGTTAGTCGGGCAAATAGATATTCCTTGAATTTTTTTTTTTTTTTTTTTTTTTTCTTCTATCGATCCTCCTCTCACATTTCTAAAGCTCCGCTTAAGCCATTTTTTGGGGTGTTGTGGGATTTCCTCTTGCTCCACTTTGACCTTCCCTGTGTGGAACCTGTCTGGTGTCCCTTTCGTCCGTCATCTAGCGGGGGGGGCCTTCCCGCATCGCTCGGCTCCGTTCGTCGTGTCTCTTTGCTGATTTTTTTTTCCGATTGAACACAAAAGGAGTGGGGGCTTCACTTGCCTCTTTCCAGACTTTTTTCTACGTTCGGGCTCTCTCACCTTTGGGTCCTCCAACATTTGCGGTTACGTTCCCACTCCGTATTTCACACCTTACGACTGAAGGTATTGCGTTCTCTCCTTCCGATGGAATAGCTTTAACCCAATTTTAAAGGAAAATGTTTGCCCCACTCCTTCATTCTATAACATCATGCCCCGTTCCCTTTTCCTGGCTGAGCTTGTGGTCAGGAATGCGCACTCTAAATCATCTATATCCTCCTCAGCGTTTGAGATATGCTTTCTTTCCTTTTTTTTCACTCCATCACGATCGCGCAGAGTAGGGAACATGGTCGTGCTAAAGGTGTTTTTTCAATTCTACACCATTTTAGTAATACTGTGCATTGGGGCTCTCTCCTCCGGAAATTTCTTTAGTGACACGACCTATTAATTGAAGTATTCACTTTCAGCTCAACCGAATAAGGATGGAAAGCAAGAATCATTTGTTCGACGCCCCATGCTTTGTACTTCTACCGCATATAAGACCTACGGGAACGGTTCCACCAAGCGCGGTTACCCCTTCCCTTTTGCGCTTACAGTTTTCATCGCCAAGAGGCAACGACTCTTATATTGCATTGACCTCTTCAGTCACCTAAACCCTTCCTTGATTAGTACGGGACCCCAACAGACCCCTTGTCCCCCTTTTTCCTTCGAGGTGTGCCTCTTTGCACCCGCCCTTCTGAATACTTCTTTGTGACGGAGGGTGATAGCCGAGGAATAGCTCCTTTCTGCCGAAATCTTGTCACATCTCTTTCTTTTTTTTTTTTTTTTTTAAAGGACCCATTCACTCTTCGCATTTCCTCTCTATCAAGTCTTACTCTAGACCGTGGGATTACAGAAGCGATCCTATAAAAGGGGAAAACCCGTTTTTTGGTCACCCTTGTCATTCACCTTTACTTCAGTCCCCTTCCATTGTTTCTCCCAACCTTCAGCCCATGGCTGGTGCGGATGGTCTAGGCGTGAGAGATAGATTTCCTATTCAAAGAGTATAGTCTCTCTGGAGTTTATGTTTGTATGCTTCCCCCCTCCCCTGTGCGAACTTTCCGGCCCCTTCTCGCGAACATTTTTGGGAATAACCGTATGAATCCCCTCCTATCGACCGACGACCCCCCCACTTCACCAGAGAGGACCTACGCTATGAAAGTGACGTGTTGTCTTCTTTTCCTCTTTGCTGATTGCTTGGTTGAATCCACGAGTGTTCTCCCTTTTACCGTCCGCCCCCAGCAGGGACCAAGTGAAATTTTCCCAAGTGAAAGAAGTGCCCCCCCCGGTTGTCATGACCCCATTTGCCTCTCACGCCTTTCCTCTCACTCATCCCCTGCAGCTTCTTCTGCCGCCCCTCTGTGCGCTTTGCGCCAATTTTTCCAACATTAGCAAGAAGTTCCCTCCGTCGCCCTTCCCTTAGAGTTCCCTGCGCAGATTCGTTCACGCATACGTCCCCCCCTTTATCGTGCGCCTTTCCGTCGCCCCGTAGACAGTGTAAGAGCATGAGGTTTTTTTCGGAAAGAAACCGCAACCTCCTCCCGGTCCCTAGACCTTGAGTCCGACTTACCCAATGGATCTTTCTGGGATTAACCCTCCCTCGGCGATAGAGGCTTCGGAGTTCTCCGTAACGTCTCTCTTCGCCTTTTCTTCTTTTTCGTATACTGTTTAACCCTAGATACGACTGACTCTTGAGGGTCCTGGTCTCTTATTTATCTTCTTCTGGCATTTTGGGGGGTTCTCAGTTGGCTCACTTGAAGATACTCCAGACCCGCCCCCCCCCCGTCCCCTTTTTTTTTGCAGCGAACCAAGAATAACGCCTACCCTGGCGGCTGCGACGACTTTGAAACGAGCAAGGGAAGAAGGGTATGGGCGTTAGATCTGCTTTCAGGATTCCCTGTCCGTGACTGATTGGACCGCCCGACAACATTTCCATCCCCGACCCCCCTACCAAGTGCTCGCATTCTCTTACCCGATCCACGTGAGAGGCGGCTTTTTGGAGGTGGGGGATCTCCCCTCCGTCAATTTGCTGCTCTCCCTCTTTCGGGCCTGGGTGTTTTAGGAGTTTCCGTGGGCGTTCCACCTTTAAAACAGCCACGAGATGATTTTTTAAAGCGAGTCGCCATCTCTTCTCCTCCAGTGGGTGTGTGTCGATCTATAGAATAGATTCAACCTTTTTCTTTGGCTGTCTCATCGAGGTTTTTTCCAGGCTTGTCTCCCCCCTCTCCTTAACCTTAGGTCCCTATTCTTTTTTTTTGAAGATGCAGTGCTGGAGACCGCCCCCCCCCCCCCCCACCGGATCCGGATCGGTAAGAGGCGCAGGAATTTTTCGAAAGGGTAGTTCTTTCCCTCCGGAGTTTCTTTTTTTTCCGTCGCTGCCGGAATATAATCAGCTTCCCATTCCCCTCATCTCCTTACCCAACGGCTGAAAATGAGTAGACGGTTTAGGAGACTGATTGTTCCCTCCCTTTTCGGTTCTCGGCTTTCTTGGGCCTCCTGCCCAGGTCGAGCACTGGGTGCCTTCCCCGTCTTTTATGGCGACCAAAGGACAAAAAAAAATTCGTCTCACGATTCGCTACGAGTCCCCTCCCATGGGTCCGTCCCCATCTTCCTTTGCGGATCCACCTCCTTCAAAGCTACTCCCCTCTTTCTGTAGAACCCATTCCTCATGCCCCTTAGGTTTTTTACCAAAGAAGAAAGAAAAGGTTTCTTTTTAAGTCGGCGATCATTGCTGCTTCCCGTCGTTTTTTAGTTGACCTTCCTCCTAGAAGGACTTGTTCCCTTTTTCGCCTGTTCGAGGGAGACTAAACCCGTTGAACTTTTCCTCTGGAGTCAACGAGTGCTCACCCCTTGCCGCTGTTTCCCCCGCTGCCGTTCGCCCTCTTTTTCCCCTGGTCTTTGCCTTTTCTTTTCTCTCAGGTTGCAGAAGCTCTTGCAGGGCCGACATCCCTTTGCACTGCGGACCACTCTGTCATTCCAACTTGCCCGGTTGCTGTTCACTTGTGCGGCAATGGGGACCAAAAGCGGTGGAGGAAGTTGGGCGAGTGGCTAAAACTGGTTGGGTAGTTAGGCACCGAGGAGTGTCCTCCCACGTCCGGTCATTCCTCCAAGGTTCCCCCTCAGCCCCCCGCACTGGCGCGCTCCCTCTGCGTTCGTGGTGACTTTTTCTTCCTATGGTTGAGAAGAACTTCTTCCCGATGGTTTTGCCCTGCCGGCTTTCGTTCAAATTTTGCCAGACCCCCTCCCTGTTCTTTGTCCCCCTCTTGTTGCAGCTATCTATCTCCTTCTAGGACACCAATACCAACACCGAAGGGCCTGTCACGGCCTCGGGACCGTCGGTGGAAGCTCGTCCTTTCCTTGGACTTGGACCCCAGGTGTGCCATTTTTCTCCTCTGCTGCTGTTTTCCCCCCTGTTTCTGTCGACCTAAGAGAGAGGAAATGCAGATTGACTTCCTTCGGGATCCGTCTTTGGTATGGTGGTCGGAATGACCCCCCCCCCTCCCTCCCCTCTCTCACCCTTTCCGAGTTAAGAGTATTCAGGAGGGATTGGCGCCCGCCGCCTCCGGGTTGTTTTCCCACGGTTTCGGTTGAATCGTCGATCAGCTCTTTGGGGAGGCATCATGCTTTCCCGGCACATACTTGCCTTCGTGTCGGCTCTTTTTCCTTCCCCACCCTCTTTGTACCGCCCAAACGCAGGAGTGCGGAAGCCGCCCGTTTTTCAGCTCCCCCGATGATCCGCTCGCTAGGATGGCGACCCCCTTTCGGAGTTTAAAACGAAGTGGCGGGAGTACCGTGAAGACCATACGGACTGAGAGTTCCCCTCTCCAGCTCCGTTATGTTACGCTCCCCCCAATTGCCAGGATTTGACCTAAACGCCGTGACTTTACCTTTACATTGGAGAACTTCCCCGGGGCCCTCCTCCTTTCCGGTTTTTCCGCTTACGGAAAGAAACGCTCCAATGC
>Ga0179593_1341162_pt1 | contig 15125 bp, 16 predicted proteins | sample CZODoug2_1_08_16_FD_185931 | JGI IMG/M metagenome (GOLD analysis project Ga0179593, IMG submission 185931) | Vadose zone soil fungal communities from Angelo Coast Range Reserve, California, USA - CZODoug2_1_08_16fungal (PacBio error correction) | ecosystem: Environmental > Terrestrial > Soil >... | reverse complement strand
CTTTTCCCTCCCCCACCTTTGATAAATTATTACGTGACTGCCATTGCGTCCAGTTCGCATCGTTTACTGCAATCCTTCCCCCCGGTCTTTTTTCCTTCGAGCAATATTCCTCCAACCTAGAATTTGGCCCTTTTTCCCTTCCCTCGGTCCTTTTCTCCGTCTCCAACACCCCTTTTCTCCGTCGGAACCCATTTCGGTACCCGGCGTAACCTTTTTTTAAAGGTTTAGTTCTCCCCAAGTTTCTCTCTTTTCCCAATTCTCGCGGCGGTCCCGCGCCCCGCGCGTTCGCGATGTATTGGACTCAGAAACTCCACCCTTTTTAATTTCTGCAGTCCCGCCCCCATTACACCGTTACGCTTGGGTTTCAGCCCCCTCTCCCTGTTAACTGACTGCAGACTCGCAGACTTTTTCGTTGTTGTCTTATTTTTCGCGGTTCTTCTGTTTTCACCTTCCTTCTGGTCCAAACTCCAGCTCGGGCCCCACAGCGGATTGTTTGTTTGCTCTCACCAAGGATGTTCTTTCCTTTTCTTTCTTTTCCCCAAACCTACCCCCTTTCCTTTTTGGTATCACCCCTACTCGAGAAGACTTTGTGGCAAGTATAACCTCCATCGACACTTGATGTATGGTCCCCTTCAAGCTGGGGGTTTTTTTTTTTTATTTTCGGCGTTTTTCGAAGTGTAGGCCACCCGTCCCCTTTCGAAGCCAGTCTCCCACCCTCTTTCCAACTTTCGATGTGATTCCTTCCCCCACCCGTGCGTGCGGCAGACGTTGTAGCTATCTTTCTTTCCCCCCCGTTCACAACTGTCCCCCCCCCCCCCAATCTTGTAGCGACCCAAAGTCTTTGCATTTCCCCGTTTGTCTGCCCTCCTACGTTTCCCCCTTTCCCGGAATAGAGGCTTCAATCCTGCCCTTCACTTCTGACAGACACGTAAAACCACCTGTTCCCTGCTGGTTGAGTTATCTCGTCACTCTAGCATCGCTCTCGGTGATTGTTCCGTATGCCTTCCATATTCCTTTTCATCCCCTCTAAACTTTAATTCGGCGTCAAGACTTTTTTTTTATCCTTTTCTTTTTATGTACTACCTGTTTCCTCCCCTTCCTCTCCCAGACAAGTCCTCCTTCCGGTTCTCTAGATTGGTCCGATAATCTTTATCCTAACTCCAGGCTTTCTGTATCGGGAACTCCCTGTTTAAATTGAAGCCCTTCCCCTCTTCTTTCCTTCCCGAGAGGAACCCCAGACCTGGCCGGAACGTTCTTTTCTTCGCTTTGGCGGCTCTTCCTTTTATGAATAGACTTTTCCCCTAGCTATTTCCTTCCCCACTCTTTTTTCTTCTTTCCCGGCGTTCCCCCTTTTCCTTCCTCACCGCATCCCCCCCCCCACTCTTTCTGCCTCCTGGCCGAACACGCCCCAAACTCTGCTCTTCTTTTTGACCTGTGTTCCCTTACTGATCATTAGCGTTTGTCAGGTCTTTAGCGGATAGAACCTCCTTTTCCCTCTCGTACTCAAAGTTGGTTTTGCCCATTTACGACTCAATTCTTTGTAAAGACCCAAATCGCCCCTTTTTTCGCTATAGCTTTGTTCAGACACTTTTCCACCCTACGGTTTCCATGGCTTCCCGGACATACAGACCATATCTTGGTTCCCGAATAGCCTCTCTTTTTCCTTCACACTCTAGTAGCGACTGTTAAGTTGAAGAGCACTCCCTCGCCCCCCTCCGGTCTTCCCTTCATCGAATCCCTCGTCCCTTGCCTCCCAGCCCCCTTCGTGATTTCCTTTGACAGCTTCCCTTCCCCCTTCGATTCTCCAGTTGAAACTTTTGCTCCCAAGTAAAGTAGTTCGAATCCGATCCTATTCTCCCTCCTTTGTGTTATTTTTCCTGCCCTTCTCCGTTACTGGCTCTCCCCCCCCCTACGGGCTCATTTGTTCGTCCTTTTCTCCGAAAGTGCGAATGAAAAACACTTTTTCGGTTATCTGGGCAAGGTTTTCCCTACTGCGAATAACCCGACGCTCTTCTTCCCCGAGTGCTTTTCTTCTGACCCTTTTTTTTCGATTGATTGTCGTCCCCGTTTTGCTTCCTATTGATCTTTTAAAGATATGTTCTGTCCATGTGTGCCATTTCCTCATCTTTTCTTTCCTCCCCCCCCCAAGCTCGAGCTTCTCTATGTTCTTTCCAGCTCCTTGCTTCTTTCTTCTGTGAGTAAGTTCTACGTGCCGGTTTTTTCCTCTTCGTACCGGGCTCATTACCCCCCTTTTCCTTCCTTTGCTCACGGCTTCGTTTACCCTTCCTAGTGTGCTGCCTGTTCTCTTTTTTCGGTGTCCCCGCGATCTATATAAAGAGTGGTCAACGGCTTTTGGTTTTTTGAGATGCGGACCCCTCTTTCCCCTCTTCTTTTTCAAAAAGAGTTTGCGGACCTCTCTCGGTTTCCCTTGAAAGTAAGACCCGCTAAGCGGCGGTCCCTTTCTCGTCATTTTCTTTCTTTTATTGCCCACTCGATTTCAATTTACACCTTTCTATTGGTTCCGTTCCCCCGGCCTTCCCATCCGGGAAATTGGAGCCCTGTCCGTTTTCTCTTCGGTCCAATCTCGCCTTCCCGGAGTTTTTGCTCAGGCTTCTTTTTCGTGAACCTTCTCTGTAGCTTACCTCATCCCGGATTTGGTTTTTTTTTCCTTTTGAGGTTTTTTATGGAATGCTACCATTGGGAAACCGTTTCTCCCGGCAGTGAATCTCCTAACGGTTCGCTGTGAGAGCTTCTGCCTTTTCTCCCTCAATTCTTTTTTTTTTTTACTCTTTTTTTTTTTTTTTTTTTTTTTTTTTCTTCTTCTTTTTTTTTTCAACCCAGGGTTCTATTAGTGTGTTGTCTGTCGTGTTCCGGTCCTCCTATTCGCGTGGCCCCTTGCATTGACACGGCGGGATTTTCCCGTGCCCCCCTTCGACCAAAGACCTTTCGAACCGTTCTTCCCCTTTTTGAACCTGTGCAGAAGAATCTTTACTGTCTCACTCAAGCCTCTTGGATTCATCTCCCTCCTATCGAAAGTATTTTTACCTGGGGGCTCTTTTTTTTTTTAGCTCCCTATATATTGGTTCTTTAGCCGACTGGGCCTTTCCCCTTCTTGGCTCCACCCGGTCCCGCCACACCCCCCTTCCCTTGGAGTTCCCTACCGCTTGGTCGATTTCCCCCCTGGTGATCCTTCCCCGCATTTCTTTCCGTCCAGTATGGTCATTCCAATGCATCTCCTTTTGTCTCCTTTTTTGACATGGAAATTTGAAACCCTATTCCTCGCCCTCCTTGTAATTCCCACACAAAAATACGAGTGTTTCCCGCTGTTAAGTGACCACTGTTCTTTTTTTTTCTTCCCCACTCCCCTCTCCACCTTTCTTCCCCCCAACTTCATGCAGCGTACCGCATCTTCAGGGGTTCTCCCTTTTGAGTTTTCACGATGCAGGTGCCACGTATTCACTTTTCTATTTAACATTTGCTTCTTTAGTCGTTCCTCCTTTCTCCTGTTTCTTTGTCAATACCTGTCGACGCCCCCCTCCTTTTCTCCCCCGATATTCGAGTCTCTCCTTGCCATCCGCCCTCCTATCGAGTGCCGGTTTCCGAATGGTTCTTTGCTTTGTTTTGTCAACGATGAAACCAGAGGGTCCTAAGAAGAGATCTTCTTCAGGGTGCGGCCAATCCTTTTTTTCTACCTTCAAGGCCTCGCAGTGCGCCTTTGTCTTTTGGTCACAAGGACGCTATTCGGGACGCGGACTGCAGTCCACCGGAGTTTCATCCCTTTTTCTTGGCGTCCTACCTTCTTTCCCCTCCCTTGTTGGTGTTGAGTTCTCTATCCCTTTCCCCACCTTCGAACTCCGGTTTACTTTTCAGCACCTCATAAGGACAGCCGTTTCCCGCCACGAATTGCCCTTTCACGGTGCCTTTGATTTTTTCTGTCTCCCTCTCTCAGCCCTTCCCAGAGTGGGCCTGCTCTCCTCATACCCTTTTTTTTTTCTCTTTTTCGTCCCCGACCATCTCGTTCCTGAACTTGAGGCACACGTTCAAATCCTAATTCCGGCTCGCTGTCAAGGGATGAACGAGAGAGCTCGCGAGCCCGCTTTTCGCGGTGACAGCAGACCCCCCGATCCCCTTCTCCCCTTTTGTTTTTTTTACAGTGTTCTTTTTCCCGTCCTCCTGCTTAAACCGTTTCGGAACCTAAAATGTCCTTTTTTTCCCCCCCTTCTGCTGCTTCCCTCTCGTAGCTTTGTTTCCTTAAGTTTCGCGGTGAGTCTGGAACACCTCAGTTTCCCCCCCCCCCCCCCTCCCCACTTCCGCCGGGGCCCCCCAAGCGGCTTGGTTTTTTTTTTTTTTCTTATCCCCCTTTTTTCTCGGACCAGTCTTGACCATTTGTCCCAACTTCCATCCTGTTTTTGGTCAACCCACTTTCTGCGAAGGACGCGGTTCAGGATACCCTTTAACTCCGTTAGGAACTCCAAGCTGGAGGTTTTTTTTTTTTGCAAGGTTTTTTCACTGAGATGCTCTTTATTCCCCCGAGATTCTCCCAGCATTCTTCTTTCTCCGAACCCTCCCCTTCTTTCGATCCGGTTTGATTTCCAATCATCGACGTGGTTTCGAGGATTCTTGCGCTTCCCTGCCCATTTCTGCGACACGCTTCTTTGAGTTTTTATTATCTCTTCCCGGGCCCTGTCATGTGCCCCCTTTTTTTTGTTTTTGCCTAAATAGAACCTTTTTTACCAGTCATATAGAAGTACATCCCTGGGTGTTTTTCTTGATAGGAATCCCTCCCTCCCCCCCCCGCTTTCCTTTGATTTTGATTGAGTTTCCCTTCGTTCATATGTACGATTCCATCCCCAGCCCTCCGTATTTTTTTCTCCACCTTTTGCCCCGGTAATGCGGTCTGTAGATCACACTTTTCGACTTCTTTTCACCTGTTTAAAAGGAAAGGCGCTTTCACAGATACGGACAGTTTCTCATCACTTCCCGGTTGGTCTCCTCTTTTTCCTAACAGAGAGCCAGTGTACCTGAGAATTAGTTCCCACTCGTTCCAGAGAACCGCTTAATCCCAGGACTGTCTGAACCTCTTCGTTCCTCTTTTTCCTTTCAGATTTCCCTCTCGATATTGTTTCCTCCCCAATTAGTGGTTTGCCTCTTTGTCAAGAGTTTCGGGGCCTACCTCGTTTGCGTCACCACTTTTTCTTATTGGTACAGATCGAGGTTAAAAGAAAGCCCCTCTACAGAAGCCACTTCCCGGTGAACGCTTGGGGTGGTGGGACCTTGTCCTTTCTCCTTCTTCCGAATCCTTCCGCCGGAGTCAGAAAGTTTTTTTCTACCCTTCCCTATACAGTTGCGTTACTTTGGCGTCCCCCTTTTAGCAAGTCCCCGAAAGTTGTTTTGTCATCTTAACTCTAATTTAATTCCGGGTGGCTCTTTCCTTTGACGCCACGGAAATACCTATTTCCCCCCTTTCCCGTGATCAGACCATATTCTTTCACCGACTATCACCCACCACCCGGGTTTCCCGAAAATCTTCCAATGCGCTCTCTCAGTATCCAAAGCCTTCCTCTTCCTCACCTCCCGGTCGGTACCATTACCACGTTCATTCACCCTTCCAGCTGACATCACACCCCCCACTTCTTTTGCTGTCACCTGCGACGACAGTTCGCCGACGCCGTATGGGCGACAAATTACCGTTCGTTTCCCTGCTTCCTTTCCCTCTTTTCCTCCTCCGTTGTTGGTTCTCATCGTCATTATTCAGGGCCTTACGTTCCTTTGGACCGCCCCCCGATGGGCTCCTTCGCGCAGTGAAGAAGCTGCGACAGGAACCCTAGTTTTTTTTTTTCTGTCTTTCCTGCATTTAATCTGACTTGGCCCGACGCCGTTTATTCAGGGGCGGGTGCCTCCCCCCTGAAACTCTTCCCGCATCGTTCCCAGGGTTATTTTTTACGATTCTTTTTCCAAGATATTTCATTTCAGGTGGGCATTGCAGTCATTATTGTTCTTGCGGTTCTCACGAGTCCCCCCCCGGGACTTCCCTTTTTTCTTTCAAGACCTCTGAGTTCTGATCTTCCCGGTGAGTCCTCCATCTATTGAATTTCTTCCTTCTCTGCTGATCCTGCTTTTCCTTCTAGGCCAGATTGCTTGTTTTCCCGGTACGAGTGTCTTTTTTTTCTAGGTGCGTTGGCTGTGCCCATCTATCCCCCTAGGGTTGGTCCGCGGGCTGGTTCCCCTTTCACTTTCCCGAGGCCGTGTTCTTTTCCAAAAAGAGTTTTTCCCCACTATCGCCTGGCAGTAGATTCATTCCGATCTGAACGCCCCGCGACGGTTCCCATGAGGCTGCCAACAGTCCCATTTCCTTTTGACCCTCTAATCGGCTTCCTCAATTTACAATGCTCTATTTTTTTCTTGCAAACCTGGCCAATCGGGACCTTTCTTACAGAATCTTTTCCCCCGTTATCTGGTTGTCTTTCCTATTTTCTCCCCGGTCTCTCATTTTCCTTCAGACCATTACCGATGTTTATTCTAACCACCTCTTCCCTGCTCCCATGGGGCTTTCCATTCCCGTTCGTTTGGGGAATTTGCTGCTTACTCTTTACTGCATACGGTGCACTTTTCCCCCGCCCTCGAAGCATCTTGATGTCGATTCAGCCTTTCCCTTCCCCAACATCCACTGTTCGGTGCGATGAGTTTTTCCCTTTTTTCTGAGTGAGGCCGAGTGCTGCCATTCGCTTGCTGTGCCACAGCTTTTTCTTTGGCCGAACCCCACATGCTTCCAAAGACTATTTTGAATGTTTTCGCCTCTTGGGTCCTGGATTTTTTTTCCCTAAGCTCTTACCACGTTGCTCACATTTTCTTTTCCTTCCCTGGGATCGACCTCAAACTTGGTAGCGGTGTCTTCGCTTCGATTTCCCCCCGTCGATCGTTTTTTCTGGCCTACAACTTCGGCTCCTCCCTTGACCCACGGGCACTAAGCATCCCAGTGTTCTCCCATCTGAGTGCTCCTTTTTCTTTTCAGCCGCTGCGTCCTTTTCGATCCGCGCGATTACGTTGTCCCTCCTTGACTCCGAGAAGTGTTCTTTTGTTTTTTCCACCATGGAAAGTCCCCCTCGCCCATACATTGTTTCTCTAACCCCAACAATCGCTGTGGGCCCGTTTTCCCCGCCCAACGTTGTTTTCTTTCCCGCTATTAGTTACCCCACCCCCATATGCATTTTCAGGTTTCGATGTAGAAGATTGCCTTTCCCTTTTTCCGGTTATTCCGGTTATCTTATTCCTTTGACTCGTGCCCGGAAGTGCTACTTTTTTTCTTCGCCTATCGCCTTCTCGCCGTGGCGCGTCCGTTTCTCTTTTTCGGTAGTCCATTCAAACGAATCCTTTTCCCTCCGGGGTGTGCCGCAAAGGGTCTGAGGCGCTTGTGTTTTCCAGTCTTTCCCCGGATGCAACTTTTTTCCAGTTTCCGCTGTCAAGATTATATTTTCGGCTTTTTTATCGTTCGAGCCCCCTCCCCCAAAGCCCTCGGGTTCTGTGGCCACCTCTTCTTCTTCTGGACGCGACTTAGGTCACCCTTGTAATAGTTTTTGGGTTCCTCTCTTTTCCTCCCTCCTTTTTTTTTTTTTTCTAGCGCGCAAGAACTAGCAATTCTTTGGGTGACTGCCCTTTTCTCTGAATCCTCTCTCCGTTTGCCCCTCCTCCCGCCCTTCCTTCCTTTCTTTGCCCTGATTTTTCTAGTTGATTTAGCCGCCCCGAGCTGAAATATTCTCCTACTTACGGGTTCTTTTCTGCCCCTTCCCCTACAATCTCGTCCCCGTCCCAATTTTTGCCCCCCCCCCCGGCTTCTTTACAGGCTTAGTCGGCCAACCTTCCCTCCCCAAGAGAGCTTCGGACGCGCCCCCGCGCGGGCGCCTGTATGGACCTCCCCGTCACCACGAAGGAAGTATGGTCATTTTCACGACTTATTCAGCTTCCGATACCGGAATATTTTTCCCCCTTGCAGCCTCTTCTACAAGGTTTTAGAACCCTGCGATTTTCTTCCCGATCTCTCTTTGTTGGGAACTACCGTTTCGCGGGTTTGGCCCCCAGTCCAGTCCAGATGGGCCAAACGCCTCCTGGTGCCATTGGTGGGATGATCCACGGTATTTTCGCGGGGGGTTCTTTTCCCCCATTTTTCCCCACACGGCGGGTACCAATTCTTTGTTGGCCCACCCCTTATGCGCTAGACTTCCCCCTGGACCTGATCACAGAACTCCCTCCTCCGGTCTGGAACTTTCAAGCTGGTGCTGCTTTTGGCCGGTTGGTCGAGACTGCGCGAAGTTTTTCTACACGGCGCGGACGCGCACTCCTAGATATCCAGTTCCAATTCTCTCCTTGCGTAATTTTGTTCCCACCCCTTGCGGAAGGAACGTGGTAGAGCGGCTTTTTGCTCTGGGGGCGACACGTTCTTACCCTTCTTTTCATAGCCTTGTTGCCCCCTCCTGTTGCACAGCCGAAGGGCTTACATCCTCTCCAGAAAGACACCGAAAAACTCAGACAGTCACCCCTCCTGGGTTTTTTTTCTTTTTTTGTTTATTTGGGTCATCGGCATATCGTCTTTCTGATGCGATTCATTTTTCTTGTACGCCTCTCCCCCACTCTCTGCGAAATTACCACTGTTCGCCTTCTTGTCTTTATTCGTGAGTTACCCATTATGGTACGACCCTTCCTCCTTCTTACGCCGTCCCGGGAATCTTCGTCACCCCGACATAACCTTACCCCAGTTTCTCCTCAATTTCCCGGTTCCCCTTTTTCGGTCACCTAGCCTTGTGTTCAAAGTGCCGAATTCTGTAGGGCACTTTACGATCTTCCCTCCTGTCCGGTTCCTTGAGAACAGCTTCCGCCTTTTTTTTTTTATCGAATTCCCTTTTTATTTCCGCCAACTTTTGGTTCCGCCGATCGTCCCGCTTTTCCTTTTCCAGTGCACCCCCCCCAGGCGCTTTTCTCCCCCCCTTATATGGCTCTCGATTTCCCCCGCCAGCAACCTTATCATATCAGCGGTCCCTGAATCCGCACGGCAGGACTTTGCGGTACTCAGGCTCCTCATTACCTCCCGTCCCGTCATAGATTGTACCCTGGATCATCCTCAAGCTTTCGAACGGAGCTTTTACAAGATTAACCCCCGATTAATCCTGGAGCGTCTTTTTCAGATGCTGTCCGTAAACTCCCTACAATAGGCGGTATGGCTGCCCACTTCCGGCCCCTTTTCTGAAAGAAGATCACGCGTAACATGTTATTTTTTTTAACTAAAATCGCTCAATCAGCGATTTTCCAGGAAGATCACTCCCCTCAACGGGTCTACTACAAGCCCTTTTCAACCCTTGCTGCCCTCACCTGCACACCTCGTGTTTCTGCTTCCCCCTGGTCTTTTTTAGCGACATGAAGCCCGTCTCTGATGCCACCCTTTCCCGTTCCTAAGTCTTTTCCGCATCCTCCTTTTTCTGATCTTCTTCTTCTGGAAAGGCGGTAAATTTTGGTCCCACTGGGCTTTTTTCTTCATCTGTTTTCGCTCCTCTCCTCTTTGAAGGGAACATTGTTCTGATGCTGGTACCTTTTGTGCTTACTGGACAGTGGTACCGCCGGCGTTTGATTATATGGTTCCCCTGTTCTTGTCCCCCCTTCTAATTTGCGGTTTTCGTCCTTGTTTCGTGGTTAGCTTTCTCCCCTAACTCTATTGTCCTGTCTGTTCACTGTGCAGACGACGCCATTATCTTTTCCGACACATGCTCCCCAGCCCCTCCCCGGATTACTCTGGTCTTCCTTTTTCCCACTTCTTGTTCTGCTATATGACCCTTATTAGCATAACGGGCCGGTTCTCTCCTTTCTTTTTTAACTCCTTCTCCTTCGGACAGTGAACTTTACTTAGTTTTCCCGGCCTCTATAGTGTCTTGAGCCTCCTCTCTTTCTAATAAGAGTGGTGACTTCTCAACTTCCTTTTCGTTCCCCTCCTGACTCTGCCTTGGACTGATCGTGTCCAAAGCTTTGTTTGACGCGGGAAATTGGATTCATTGTTCTTCCCAGACACTCCAAAGCTGCGGTTCTCTTTGAGTATTCCATTGTAATTTCCTCTCCCTTTATTGCCTAATACGTTTAATTTCAACCTTTCCTTTTCCTTGGTTTCCGCCCGAGGAGACCTTTGACCTTTTGGTGAAAGGGTGGATCTTGTCTGGTCTTTTACATTTTGACGTTGCTTGTTTTCCTTTGACTTCCTTGGAAGATTGTAGCGTCTCTATCTACTTCCCCCTCACCCCCCCTTTTCTTTTTTTAAGCTTTGGTCAAGTAACTTACATCGGCGAACCGGAGTGGAATTCACTCACGGCATAGATTTTTTTTCGCACTTGCCCTCTTTTTCCCTCGACAACAACCCTTGGCCCACAGGTTAGGTGACTTCCCCCGCTTCTCTTTTTTTTATCTTTTAGTGAGGCCGTGAGTTTCCCTTTGCTTTCGCACTTAACACGGCTGATTTTTGCCGTTCCCCCCCCCGATCAAGACTATTTCGAACGTTCCCACGATGGGAACAGGATCGCTCATCTTCTTACCCCTGCCGAATTGATTGGAGTTTCCTTGCCCGGCTCGAAAGATTGGAATTTTTCTGTTGTATTTATTGGGCCTGCTTCTCCACTAGGTAGGGCCCTAACCCTCTCTTGATGGACCCCCGGACCAGCAAAAGATCCTCTTTGTCCTACGTCGCATGTGGATTCGTTTGATTGCCGCTGTAATTCGAGCAGCCGCCTGGTTGTGCAAGGCTTGATGAAGTGCCGCTTTTTTTGGTAACCACTGAAAAACCTCTCTCACACAGGGATAATAACCCCCAATCCGCTGTTGGTTGTGGTTCCCCCTTGCTTTGGCCAGTAACCTGGTTTCCTTTTTCCCTCACCTTCACTTAGTACCAAGAATCCTCTTCTCATATTTCGGGTTAGGACATTGTAGAATATTTCAAGGTCAACCGCGTATTTACGTTTTTTTCGGATGTCTGCCCTGCAGTCGATGCGTCCTAACTCTTCTTTTTTATGTCCCCCCCTCACACCCGAAGTTGGCGTCCGCCGTATCTTTGTCGGTTCAAAACTCAAGGAATATCAGGATTGTTTATCTTTGTGACTTTTTCCCAATGGGTTCCTGGTTAGATTGTGTGGTGGGACTCAGGTCTTTCTGCCCCTCTTTCCTTTCCTGAGATCCCCCGATTCTCTGGTGTTATCGTGCTCGAGTCCAACCCACAAGGCAAATCCAGGCGCCTTTTTCCTCCTGGCAAACGCGATGTACTGAGATTTTCGATCTTCGTCACCCGGCAGTGCTCAAGTTCTTGCGTCTCTTTTCCCCCTCTCCTTTTGTTGTTGTTTTTTTTTCATCGGCGCCACGGCCTATCCGGGGTGACTGCCATTCCGGTCCTGGACCCGCTCTCCTTTTGCCGCCACGAAGCCGCGCTTTCCTGAGTTTTTTGCTTTTTTTCGTAGCCACGTGCCCCCAACTTATCGTGTCTTCTTCACTTTCCCCTTTTCCGGTTTTTCGCGTCCACCACGACCCTTTTAGTTAACCTTTCACCAGTGTACAAACACTCCTTATTCCGGATTTTATGGAATTTTACCCTCCCAAGGTCTCGGCGTCCTCGCCCCGGGACGCGCCCCGTTCGCTGGGCCAGAAGAAACGCCGCCCCTTTCTTGCCCGACTGCTTCGCAATGTTTCAAATTCCTCCTTGGGAAAGCAGCGCCGTTAACTTTCTCCAATGTTCCCCCCTGACAGGACGCTGCAGATCCCTTTTGGTCATAAATTTCTCCCTTTTAAACGCCGTCCCAGTTTATGCCCAATCAGCGGGGACCTCCTTTTCCTTTTTTTGGTGATGATCAACCCTTTTTTCGCGGATGCTGGTTTCAATCTTCCTGGTGTCCCAATACCCCACCTAGTTCCGAATGTTGCACACCCTTTAATCTTTCCTCTGCCCGTCAGGCTCCCCTGAATACATACGACTTATGTTCCCCTCCAGCTGGGGAGTTTTTTATGGGGTCCCTTGGTCCAAGTTTTTTCCCTGTTTTAGGCCATTACCCGCCTTGGTTTTTTTTTCGTCACGCCCGCCCGATTGCCGAAACCTCTCACCCACGTTCCCATCTTTCTCGGGCGGGATTCACTCCCCCCCCTCCGTGGTGAGGCATCCGTTTGTTTTCTTTCTCTGCCCCTTTTTCCCAGGATTGCGGACACGTCGTATTCTTTGATGATCGATTTGTCCTGTCTGCCGTGTGTTGTGCAAGGCCACGCTGATATTCTTTTGCTTTTCTTTTTTCTTGCCTCCTGTGGATCAGAAGGATTTCGAAACCTCCCCACTCATTCTCTGGTCCAAATGAGTTGGGCTAGGATCGGCAATCATCCTCTCCTTGAATCCCCCTTCACGTTCCGGGCGTTCCCTATGTATTGATCCAGCCCTCAGTATCGGCGAACTACGTGAGCCTCCTATTTTGCTGAGTACTACCCCTTTTCGTCCAATCCTGCCGTCCCTGAGAACGTCGATCCGGGAATCTTCTCCTGCCCCAAGTAAGACACGTTTCTCCCCCTTTTTCCCCCCTTCTGTCTCACTAGTATGTTTTCAATTTGAGCTCCTTTTCCCTGAAGATTATGCAGGCCTCTGGAACTACAGCCTGGCCTTATTAGGATGAGAACGTTTTCTCCTTTTAGTTCTCTTTCATGAATCGCAGGACTTCCCCCTCCTATTTCCGCCCCCCTTGAGACGTCCGTCGTCCGTCGTCAAGGGCACCCCTTTGCCGTCTCTTATGGCGATCGCGGGCACTTTCCCCGACCCTCTCAGCACTCGGACGGGACACAGACGTTTCTCCCCCCCCCCTTCCTTCCTTAGGAATAGCGGTGGAGCGAGAAAGGAGGCTCCCTCTCCTACTCTCTTTCCTCACTTGAGTCATCCCTTCTCGATTCGCCCCTTCGCTGTTAAAGATTAAACCCGACCCTTGGCGCTTGGCTTTTTCTTTTGTAAATAAATTAGTGTTATGGTGCCACCGAAATCCGTCCCCTTTATTCCTTATTTGCAAGAACACTCTTCCAACGTCATACCGGGGTGAACTACCGTAAGGCGACTGTTTCCCCTGACGCACGACGAATTCCTTTCCTTACCCTTTCCAAGTCCCCGCTCGCCCCTTGGCCAGTTAAAAACTAGTCTTGTTCGGCAAATGTCCTCACTCCCTTAAGCCCTTCTGGCGATAAATTTTTTCCTTCATGAAATAAGATCTATACTCCCCCCTCCCTACTTTTTTTTTAGATGCTCTTCTTCCGCTTCTACGGTTCCAGTGGTCGCCCAGAACGTGCTTCTTTATCTCGCCTTGCTTCAGCTGGACTTTAGTTTTGTTCTTTTCTTCAAGCTGCAGTTACTGGATAGGTTTTTCTTTGCGCGTGTATCGCGGCGGGCGTTGGCCTTTCCAGTCCTATCGTTACTTCGCGATTTTCGTCCCGTTTATGTCAGTTACGCGTGTTCCCTTTCCTAATTTTTTTTAGGGAAGGGGTAAGTTGCCGCCCTTATGTCCTTTGGTCTCCCCCCCCAGTTTTTCTCCGACGCTCCCGTAGTCCTTTCATCTTTCAGCCTCCTTGCGTGTTTATTTCCCTTCTCCTACGAGTGAGTATTCCAATTCCCTCTGAGTCTACTTCTGATGATAATGGTTTAATCCTCAGTTGCCGAGCACGGCTTCGTTTTCCCCGGGTTCATTTGTGCGTGTTTTGGTTTCTCCCCCCTCGTGTCCTCAAACGAGGGTTGTTTTTCCCTTCAAGTCCGGACTTTCCGTCAAAAGGAGTTGCGGTTAAAACTACACGCGGGCATTCGATTCTTCCCAGCCTCCCCCCATGCGAAGCGGGTCCCCGTTCTTTACCATGACTGGATTTCCTTTAGTCCTTACGCGGGTACCCTGGCTTTCCGGAAAATTCCGAGGAGTCCCCCTCCGTTTCCCTTCTGAGCCCCCGGTTTTTCCGTTATCTGTCTGGTCCCCCTTCCCTCCTTTTTCCTTCCTTCGTGATTCCTTGTTTCGTCTCTCCTTGATTTTAGCTACCTCAAATTTTCTCCTTGGTTTCCGACGCCCTTACTTAGGGTTGAAGATGCGTACATGGTGCCCCGCCATCCCGGAAAGTGAATTTTATCAAACCTTCTCAATTTTGATGCTGATAGTTTTTCTCTCCCTAATTCATTTCCCCCCAACAGGTTAGTGATCGCTTTTTTCTTGAGGACTAGTGAATCCCTTTGCGTTTTTCCCACATGACACAGGCTTTTTGGTTCAAATCGATCAACAGCCTATTTCCTAACGTGTCGCTCCGATTTTTACATCTCTCTACTTTACAGTCTGCCTCCATGAGTTTGTCCTTCTCCTCATTATAGAAAGTATGGTTCGGTTTTCCCCCCCCCTTTTGTGGTCGGCGTCTATTGGCCACGTTTTTGAGCCGAGCTCGTTTTTTCCTAAACACTTCGCGTTTCAGGCGTTTCACCCCCTCCCAGAATCACCAGCTTGAGTTCCCTCCAGTTCCCCCCTCCTTTCAGGTGATCTTGAAGCGGTCATTCTGAGTGATTGGTGCTGTCCCATGTCGATTACGTTCCGTTACTTTTTGTGGGACACATGACCAGTGTATTCACCCCCCCCTTCCCTCGAAACCTACCTTTTGCCCCCCCCACATACGATGTGGTGCCTGCTTTTTTCAGTCCATGGGAATGCCGCGCCGAAACTGTATTACCCACCTTTCACAGAGTCCTGCATTTTCCTCTCCCCCTCCTATGGTCTCGGCGGTCCCACTCTTTTATCTTCCCCCGTGATGATAGTCGTGCCGTGCCATACTTGTTCGTTTCTTCTGTCCACCTCCCCCTTTCCCTTGCCGTGTGTCCGCCGCTTTTCTGTTCTTTCCCTTTTCCCGAAGCCCGGGAATATCAATGTTTTTTATTTTTTTTTGTGCAACCTTGTTTCTGGACGGAGATTGTAGTGGTGTTGACCCGTTCTACACGGTTAACCGAGGGACCGTGAAGGGACTCTCTTTCAATTGCGTTTCCTAATCTTGCTCGAGAAAATTCTAATTCTTCTGGGTTTGCGCAAACGGCCGATGTTCCTGATTTTTTTTGGTCAGTCACCCTGGAG
>Ga0179593_1683480_pt1 | contig 15126 bp, 17 predicted proteins | sample CZODoug2_1_08_16_FD_185931 | JGI IMG/M metagenome (GOLD analysis project Ga0179593, IMG submission 185931) | Vadose zone soil fungal communities from Angelo Coast Range Reserve, California, USA - CZODoug2_1_08_16fungal (PacBio error correction) | ecosystem: Environmental > Terrestrial > Soil >... | reverse complement strand
TCTTTGTTATGCTTGCGAGTCTCTCCTCGTGGTTGTCCGTATTCATCTAGTTAAGAGCTTCCCCAAGATTACTCACGTGGCAGGCTCTTTAGCGCGGACCCCTCCGCGAGAACCCATTGCTTCCCCGCGCAAGTCCCTCCCATTATGATCTTCTCATGCCCTTTCCAACCTTTTCAAAGAATTCCGTATGTCGTCGCGCTCATCAGCCTGATGTAATGCTTGACTAGCATTTCACCTTTGAGATAGTTCCAGGATAAAGAAGTGAGTCGCTTTCGATACAAAAAAAGCCCTAGAGCCCTTCCGGAATCACTCTTTTTGGACCAGAATAGCCTCCAGCATTCGCCCCCTGACCTCTGCAACCCCCCCCTCCTTGACTTTCTTTGGATAAGATATTATTGTGAGTATTGTCCCCCTTCCTTGTCTGTAATTGAACCGTCACGTAACCCCTCTTTGGAGAATGCCTTTGTTGTTGTTCCCTTTTGCCCCTTTACTCAGCGTTCATTGAACATATATGCAACAGTTCCACTTCAGAATGAGTCACTATGTTTTCCTCTTGAGGCGCGATCGTTGTTAACGGAATCAACTATACCCTCCCTATTCTGTTCCATGTGGCCTCTTTGGAAGGCTCCCCCTCGATAGATTCACTTTACTCATCTACGGGTTCCCTTCCGGTTCAGATTCACATCCTCCTAGCATTTTCGACCATCCTCCCTAGAGTAAGATTGCTCCTCGTGTTCCTTCGTGAGCAGCACATTTATCAGGAAGCGCGCCCCCCCTCAGGTTTCTTTTTGCCACTAGTGGGGCTCGACCCCCTCGACTCACCTCCTTTTTTTGTCAGAGAACCGTTCCAAAGGACTCTTCCATCCCGGACCAGGAAACTTCTTAGCAAATAGCGGATTTCTCACCAACAGGCGGTCAGGAGACCGCTTCTCCGTTTACGTCCTCGTTGTGTTGACGCTTCATCCCTTAACTGTCTTCGTGTACACGGTCGACCCCCTCCGCCGGACCCGGTTCCCCTCTATTATTTTACACCCAGCTGCAGTTTTTTTTTCTGCCCTCTACCCTTGTCTTCTGCTCCTTCTCGTCAATCTGGAGAGAGATATCTCCCCTCGGCTCACTCTAGTCATTGGCGCTCCCCTTTGCGTGAATACCCCCCAACTTTCTAGCCTAGATGAGGGTAGCACCTCCCCCCCTCCCCTCGGGAAATATCTATCTATTCCCCTTGTGTGAGGAGCGCTCCTCCACAAATGCTGATTGTTTCTATGATAACCCAAAATACCCCTCTCTCTTTCGATAAGTTGTTCTGCATGTTATGGGGGAGCAAATCCCCTTGACGAAGGACCCCGTCCTCCCCTAGTGATTAGAGCGTTCAAACGCTACGTTCCCCCGCTTCATGTCATCCGGCATATCCAATCGTCCCGCCGCGGACCAGGGAGTTTTCCTCTTCTCCGTCCCCCTCCCCGAACCTGGGGGGGACTTTTCTTTAAAACCCTGGCGCGTCCTGTTCTCGGAGCCGTGTGCCTCTCCCTTTGAAGACAGGTCTCTCTGGAAGAGATAAACACCTGGATCGAAAGACTCTAATTGGTAATTCAAATTTGAGGGGACTCTCCCAGTTGTATTTCTGTCCCTCCCTTCGAGTATGGGCTTTCCTTTTCCTCTGTTCTTCTTCTCAGGATTGCCCTTCCCCTACTAGGTTGCTGCTCCTCTCATTGTATCGCCAAAATGCCCCTCATAGTGGTTTTGTAGTTTAGGACGACAACCCACAACCTATGGTTTTGCTCATCCAACTAAGTGGATTCTAGACTGTTTTGTTCGGTGATCTTTGAAAGGATTCCTGTGATTGGACGAGAAAGAGCCCCTAGGACAGCTCTCTTTTTACTTGGAGGCCTTCAGGATCCTGCTGGAGGACCCATTCTGGAAACACATGGTGCTAGTGTCTACCCGAATTCCCGGTCTTCACTTATGCAGAGTGATTCATTTCTCTAAAGGCTATCCCTTTCGCGAGAGAAGACGGACCTACTAACCGTCTGTCCAGAATTACCCCCGTGTCTGCGTAGCCGAGTCCGTCCCTTTCACCCCATAAGGCTTCCCTCTTCCTTCTATATCTTCTCTTATTGCCATATTCCCCTCAGAGCTGGTTTGGCGCAGAGCACGAATCTAAGTCCTTTCCAAATTCAGGCCTCCCTCGGTGATTTCCTTCAGCCCGTAGTGTTTTCCCCCCTTGACTGGCCACGAAAAGCTTACTCACCCCTCCGTCCTTTTTTTTCCCAGGCGCTATTGGAAGGAAAGTCTGTTTTGCTCCTCCTCCCGGCTCTATCTTTGTTCGGCGTACATGCATGCGGGTCTGGATTCTTTTTTTTTTTCTCAGATTCCTAATATCGGAGGGGGCGAGCATTTCTGTCTTTTTCCGTCTTCCAGTTGAAGAATCCTGAGTTGCCTCGTCCCTCCAATCTCGCCCTTTTCGACTTGTCAGGAAATATTCCAGTCGCTCTTCCCCTTTTGGAAGTTTGTCGCTCTCCTGAGCTGTGTTTCTCTGGGCCCCCGCTTTTTTGCTCCGGGCCTCGTTGCTGGCTCCGTGCTCGCTCAAAAAAGGTCCGACTCTGAATCGTACACTTCTCCTTTAACCAACTTCGCCGCTGTCTCCTAGCGAGCATATCGCCCCCCAATTTCCCCTTGACATTCATCCCCTCCAATCTTTTTTTTTAATGTAGAATATTGGCTTCTCGCTTTTCATGACCTCCTGTTGTGACGAATAGGGAATTCCTCTAGAGCCCCCGGCTCCTCTTGAATTATGCCTCTGCGGCACCCCCAGTTTTTTTCCCCCCCCCCCATGCTATGACAGGTAGCGCCAACTTTTTTCTTTCTGGTCCCGGCCTCCCTCCCTCCCCCCCCACTTTTGAAACTCCCGCGTCCATATTTGTCTTTGCTGCCCCTATCTCATGATTCCATCTTTCCTTGTCGACATAGCACCTTCAGTCATTGTAGCCGCTAACCCCCTCATTTTAGTCTTGATTCTCTAGCCCCCTTCCCAAAAAGTTCCGTAGAGCAGCTCTCCCATGTAAAGGTTGCTCATCAAGACCTCGGGCATTCCCTATTTGAACTTCCCCTCTGGTTCCTATCCTTCTATCATCCCCACTCTGTCCTTTTTCCACCGCCTAAGGATGTGTCACGCCACTCTTTGGAGCAGCATTGGTTTAGTTGCACTCTTGGCGCGGCTTCGTGTTTTTTGAATCCCGCGCGGAAACTTCCAAGCACCCCCAGACTTCGGGACAATTTCCCGCTTCTTCTCAGCCTTCCACTTAGCATGTCCCTCCTCCCCGATACCTTGAGATGTCCTTGCGGCCCTTAGTCCATGATCCTTCCTAGTGAAATTGAACAAATTCCACTGTTGTTCAAAGGATTCTCCGCCCATCCCTTTTCCTCTCGATGGTCTCAAGCGATAGCGCACCCCTGTGCTGGGATCTCCCATCCTCCTCCTCCTCTAGACCCCGGTCTTCGTGTCGTGTTGCCTCCTTCTCAAAACCCTATTTTTTTCGTATCCTGATATCATTCTTTTTTGCAGTCTATTGAGCACACCGAAAAACTCGAGATGGCTTTTATCCGGACACCTCCCCCTCGAACAGATCGCTGACCTTTTTACCAGAAGAAAACTCGGTTTTAATCAGATCGCCTGTACTGCCGCGAGCCTGGTGATTCTGAGCGAACTTGAATGTCGTTCGCAACATTTTTAACTTCCCCCTAACAACGACGCGAGTCTGTATCGTATTCTTAACCATTGTGATTGTCTGGTTGAAGAGGACATCCCTCTTTGTTCCGGTCTTATCCGGACCTCCTCCCATTTTTATCAGCGCGATATCAATAGCGCTCCCCTCCGCCCCTTTTGGCGAAAAGCATACTTTTAACCCCAAGCCAGATCGATGACTGTCAGAGAGGAACATGGTTCCATGCCACACCAAAGACCTAGGACCCTCATAGTCCCTTGAGAGCAAGTCAGCGACCGGTATTGGTGTGTCTTTCAACTCAAAGGCTTCTCTACAATCGTTCTGCTTGGTTTAGGTTTACCCCCCATCATATGATGGTAGACATTCAGGAAGAGATTTTTTTCGAGAATTATCTTCTTTTTCAATTAGTGACAGCAGAAGAGATCCGCGACTTTATGTGGAGATTTCTGAGATCCCCCAAATTTTCCTCCATTGTTTCCTTAGCGGTAGAACCCCCCAAAGGCTCTTCTTCGTTGATAGTAGCGTGTCGCACCCCCCTTCAAAGGTTTTGATTACCATGGGTACTTCGCATTGCCACTGTAATCCCCCCCTCTTCAATAACAAACTTGCGCACTTCCTCTCACGCCACCCCCCTCGCCGACTTCCCGATTTCCTGACCCCCCGTGTGTCCACAAACAAGTATAGTCGGTGATCCCACATCCTTTTTCTTGTGCTCTCCGCTTCAGATTGCTACCCTGGCGTCCGTCCATTAATCTTTCAGATCGAGGCACTCTTTCTTAGGATCCACTTGGATCCACCTTTACCAGCTTTCTTACAACCACTGAGTTGCCTCATCCGGTCAACTCCTCTCTCCCTTTAATTGACTTAGCAGAAACCATTTTTTTTCTCCCTCAAAAGAACTGAAGCCTGTCCCCCTTCCAGGGGCAGGATCCCCTAAGGAATTGCAAGCTCCGATTTAGACCGTCCTAGATCAATGAGTCTTGTCTAGATGTGTCAATGGGCTTCACAAAAGATGATTCTTTTCTCTACGAATCTCCAAATTGAGCAGATCGATTCTTTTTTTCCCTGAGTCTTCGGGAACCATCAGTCGAAATACCTTAGTGTAATACGACTCATCTCGCATCCCCTCTCTTCTCCCGAATCGGCCGGAGAAATACCACATATATGATTAATTTTTCATATATGAAAGACCTTCTTTGGAGTATTAAGCCGGCCCTCCCCCCCCAGTGCTTTCAAAGGCCTGACCAAACGAGGTATTCGTGCGCCCTACTTGGGTTCTAGAAAAGAGGAGGCCTTCCATATGAAGATTCTCATTGCTGAAGCCTTAGCCATTTTGTTCCCTCAAGGACAGGTATTATCCCTGGTTACGATACGGCAGCCGGGCCTCGGTGCGGTGGAGGAGCGTCGCTTTTCTTCGGTGTGCCTATCAAAGATCTAAGAAGATCTCGGCTTTCTTCCGATCATGCGGTTGCACGAGATGGTATTCACCCCTTGCATCCAGGTTCTTCTGCCGAAGACCAATTATCCGGTCTGAAATTTTTCTCTCCTCTGTGAGTCAGGGCCCTTTAGAGATTAGAGGAAGCTGGATTGGGTTACCCCTCATTTTCCCCGCCGAGATGGTGAATTTTGCGAGACTATATTGAAATCCACACCGAGTCCTGACGGGATTGGGCTCGTGAAAGCGATGAAAACATTGGCCGTAACAATGAAGCGACCCCTAACGGTCCCATCATCCCCCTCGAGACTTCCTCTACCAAACTAATTTCTCAACTTATTTCCCCTTCTCCCCCCTAGTGTTGTGAGACGGACATGTTCTTCCATATTGCGGCCCCGTCATAAGTCTGTGATGATTTCTCCCCCGGCATTCTTGTGACATTCCCGGGTCTTTCTCAGTGATTTCTCGACATGCATGCGTCGGTTCTTGAAGGTAGCGGAGCCTTTTTAAACGCAGCCCGGCACCTCCCGGAACAGCACACATGGCATCCCTAATTTAACGAAGGCGGCATCCAGAGCTATAATGGCCCCCCGGAGAAAGCCTCCAGTTTTTTACCATGCGACGTTTACTCATTGTCTTCGCCTTCTTCCCGATAAGACAGGGATTTAACCTTTACTTGAAGACATCTCCCCCTTCGAATTAAGCAGATTTTTCGGCCCCCCTTACAGGAGGAGCGTTACTCTTTGAACCCCCCAGCCAAGAGTGCAATATTTTTTTCACCTAGCCCGTATCCCCTCCATAAGTTTTCTCACCCCTCTTCAGAACTATTGGGCTACCGTATTTCTTAGCCCCCACTTAGGTCCAGGTGGGTCCATAAATTAAGGATGTTTTCACTCCTCGTTTGTCCAGCCTGCATTGGAGCTGCCGGATTCCCCGCTTTTTGCGGGCGTGAAAGAGAGTCCCATTGCTCCCATCTTCCCGGTCACTTTCTCTACTGATTTCCGTGGTGAAGCTACCTCCGTTGTGAGTAGCCTGTCCCGTACTGTTTCAGATTTTGTTCCAGCATAGTTCCGCTTGTATCCGCCGGTTCGGTTGTAATCTGTTATTGAGGAAAGTTTCCCTGATCCGCTGTCACTGTGTTCCTCTGATCCGCCATCCCCTCGACTTGAAATGATAGTGACCTTATCTTCCGGTTGGACTTAGACACTCTTCATCTGAGCGCTCCTCCGCTTTTCGTGTTTGCCTTTTTATCCCCTATTTGTTAAAAGACGCAATAGTCCCCCTCTTTCGCTCTCGCAACCTCTAAAACGTCGCGATGCGCTCCGTCCCCCCCCATCCCCTCGCAACAGATCTCAATTAGACTTCGTTCGACGCCGAAAATTTTTTTCTTTGATGCGGGAAGTCGCGTCGCTATTTTTTTCTTTACTGCTTTCACGAATTCGCTTGCACCCCTGAGTGATCCACTGATCTGTCCTCAGACGCGACGCTGCCTTAGGTTTTTGCGATTCCCCTTTCTTCTACGTGATTCTTCGAACCAGCGACCACGTGTTCCCCCTGTAAGTCGAGGACCTTTCCTTTTGACGGAGCACTCTATACTGACCTCCGCTCCCAAACCATGTTGGAACCCTGCCGAATTTGATATTTTCTTTCAGAAAAACCCCCCCCCCATCCGATCTGGCTCTCCCCCGAGCCCTTCCCTTTTCCTTCCGAACCGGTCCGTCTTTCTGTCTACTTTTCTCTCTTTTCCCTAAATCATGGGGGTTGAGAGAGATACGCCACCCTGGCGCTTGGGTCGTCCTGCCTCCTCCCCCTTCTGTCTCTCATCGGATGCTAGATGGGGATGTGCTCCGTGGTCGCCACATACATTGGCTTTGTATAAGAATGCTGAGCCTCTTCAAGTTAAAACCTCCTCCCCCTCAGAAGTGCGGACCAGCGTGGCCTGTTCGTTTCCCCCCCCAAGCCCGCCATTTGTTTCAGATAGCCTCTTCAAAAGATAATTCTCCTTCCGGACTGGATTTTTCTTATAGTGGTACCACTAACATGGTGCCTTCCCTCCATTGAGTGACTATATCTAGATAACCACCCTTAGTCACCCCCCGACCCTACTGCAATTTTCCATCTTCTGATGAACGTCTACATCTGTTAGTCGGGTCTTGTTGTCCGAATAATCGGAATCCAGCTTTTTTTGGATGTTGCTCTCTTTCCTCCCCCCTTCGACCCCCATGCTCTGTGGTCGCACCCCCCAATATGTAATCATGATGCCCCCCTTCAAGCATGGTGTTGCAGTTCTTCGAGAATGTTCCCCTCCCGGATATAAGGCACTCTACATTTGATTTCTGAGAGGATGGCTTAGAGTCCAGGGTGACCCCCCCCCCTTCTCTTATCTTGTGCGTAAAACAATTGCACGTTCTCCTATGGGCCATAGGTTGCGCGGAGAGCCTCCCGTTCCCCCTAGGCCCCGACATCCCCGGGGTTAGTTAATAAAAGTGATGCTTTCCGCGCTATTCCGCCTAGGACTGCGTCCTCCCCTATATATGACCCACTACTGAATATATTCTAACCCCACCCGCGGTAGTACCCATCCGGACGCGCACAGAAGGGCCTTCCGTAAAGGCGAAACAAGGCGCTCGCTCAAAGCGGGCTTAGTGACCCCCTCAGTAATGCGGCTGCCCCTTCGACTGGGCAAGTCCATTGTGTGGATAATTGTCTATCTTCCCCCGCTCTTAGTACAGCAGGATTAGAAATTTAAGTTTCTCAGGGGTTTTCTTAGATAGGGAATCCTCGCTCTTCGCGAGAACGGGTTTCATATCCTGCCAGGATACCTTTCTTACATTGGTTTGTTGTGGGCCGATATCACGATAAAGCCGAAAATTTCCTCTTCCGAAGAGAAGGACTGTCCCGTGTTTCATGATCAGCACCTTGCGCCTCTTTTGCGGACGAAGACCGGAATGTCTCCCCCCCACTTGACTTTTTTAACGAGAGCGATCCTATCGAATGGGACGTGAGTGCCGTCCTTCTGCCATGTTCGCTGTCAACCTAGTCTGCTATTTGGGGCAAGGCATTGTTGGCTCGATATTCTCACTTTTGCACGTCTGAACTCGCTTCACTCTTAGTCCCAAGAAACTCCCTCTTTCGCGGCTAGCCTTATCATTCTTCGACACCTTCCATCATCGTTTTTTTCGACTTTCTCGGGATGGCGCTATTTAGCTGACCGACGGCGTTTGCATAGGGACCCCCCATTTCTCTAAGGAGGCTGAGGGTTTTTTGACCTCCTTTTTTTGAAGATAGCCGGTGTCTTCTCCGGCATCCTTTGCCCCCACTCGGCTCGAACACGTCTACATGGTCCCTCAGCCCGCCTCCGGCACTTTCCTCCAGGGCCCTTGCGCGTCTGATTCCCAAAGACCCTTACAGAGCCTTTCCCCGGTTTCTCGCATGTCGTCCTGCCCCTGAAGAAATAGAAGGTCACCTCCTACGGCGATGTCGACTTGCTACTCAAGCTAGTTTTTGGATCTGCCCAAACCCACGTCATTCGCGCATAGTCCTCGTCACCACTCGCCGATCCCGCTCTGAATCTTTTGACCCCCCCACCCGGTCCGAACCCGCGTCTTCCCCTGTTTGATTCATGTCCCAGTTCCCAGCTACTCCCCCTATTACTTCCTTTACTACCTTTTGGGGTCTGCCTGAGCTCTTCCGGTGCTGACTCTCGGACTGAATACCTAAATGAGGGAACCTCTGACCCCTTCCTGGCAGGAGATCTTTCCCTGTACCCTGTCTGCAAGTCCTTACACGATCCTGTCCCCTGTCTGACGAGCTCTTGCGCCGGCTTTTCCCCCCTTGGACACTGCTACCCCTTTTGTCTTTTCAGTTTTCGACGCCACCGAGCCATTTTTTATTGCCTGCCCTCAGCCGCCATCCCTTGCCGTCGAAAGTTTTATATTTGCTTTCTAGCACTTTCATCCTGAGGACGCCCCCGACTTCCCCCTGATCGTGTGTTGCATTACTTCCACCGACTTGTTTTCTCGCGACATCGTCCTCTTTTTCCGCCAAGGCGCAGCTCTCCGGAAAACCACTACCTAGAAGATTCATCTTGCTTTTCCCCCCTTAACCCATCTGTGACCCCTTCATAGATCGCGCTTCTGGCCATTTGATTTGTTGTACGCTCCCCGTAAATGTCGATTCCTGATTCTCCCCTTTTCTTTCGCTCCATCCCAAATCCGCCCGAAAGTCTCAGTTAGGTACTCCCTTTTAAAGTGAGGAGGTCGTTCTTTCGCGCAACGCTCACTGTTTTGTTTCCCTCTCGCTTCCGGAATTTTTTCGAACCATTTGGACCTTAGCGCGATCCACACGACCCCCCCGCCCCCATTTATTCCGCTGATGACCCCTCTGAACAAAGGAGCCCCGATGTATCAGACATGAGTGACTGACTTTTTCTGACCCAAGCTCCCTTGTCGGTTTCCATCTCTCCTTTCTCCTTGTTTTGATCCTTGATCTTCTGCTCGACTTGTTAGTAATGTAATCACAGGCTTTTTGTCTCCATCGGTCCTGTTACTTTTCTGTTTGTTCGGAACTCAGTGAATGGTAGCACAGCCCTGATTAGTAGCCATCCTGTGCCTGCTCCCTTTTCGAGTTTAGAATTTATCATCTCTCGACTCCGCCCGCGTGTAGCTAGTCCCCACGACTATGGTGGGCATCTCGCGCCCCAAAAAACCCCTCCCTCTCGCGGAGTTTTTTATATAGCGGACGCTCACATTTCTGAGTCCCTTTTCTCCTGGCTGAGAAGCCACCCCACCTTCCTCTACTCTTAGATATCACTCAAGATGTGTCAGTGGTGTCCGAACGTTTCGTTGCAGAATATGTTAGATTTTGTGCTTATTTGAATCTTTTTAGCCCTCCGTTTTCTTTGTCCTTCGGACCCCCAAAGGTTTCCTGCTGATCGAGCCCCAGGGATCTTTGCCCCCCGCCTACGGGACTCGCTTTCCTTTGATGATAGTGTTTTCTGTGATTCGGGCGACCCTCAACGCTTCCCCATCTCCTCCTTCTGTTTCGAGGCTGCCGTTAACCCACATCTTGTACTTCCGAAAAATACCCGCTCTAGATTCCTTCCCGAGCACAGGAGTAAGCCTGACCCCCGCCAGTACATAGTCCCCCCTGGATAGTAACCCGTGCCTTGCCTCGCCCTTCCATGCCCTGCCAGCCGTCCACCATCCGTTCCCTATATGTTACCTATTCCTCATTCTTTTTATTTTTTTCCGCGCTGGTCAAGACTGCTTCCCAAGTTTCCCTAATCCCAGGGTCCCCTTGCTCAAAAGCTGATTCTTGTACCCGTAACTGCGTTTTGCAGTCATGCAAGTCAAATCTTTCCATTGCCCCTGGTTCCTCAGGTGACCCCATCTCTTACCTATAAGCAGTAACATACGGGGAATAGGATACTTTAGACCTTGACAGGGTAATGGCACCTGAGTTTTTGGAGTCATGAGGTCTAGCGTGGTGGATCGTGCCTTTTTCGAACGTGGCCTGAGTTCCCCAGTTCTCTAGTCCCAGTTTGTTCCGACAAGTCCAGATGAAAAGCCAGTGGAGAAATAGGGATCCTTTAGGGTCCCCCTGAGGAGGGGAGAGAAAATTAGAAGAAAGGCATGTTTATAGGTACATTCACACCAAGTTGCCCCCCCCCCTTGATGAAATTTGTATTTGACATTGCGGTTGCTGTCAGCCAGTTTTTGGATCAGATCACTAGGCTGTACTGAGTCCATATGAGACTGGGTTACGACTACCATCCTCTTGCAGCAGGATCTCTCCGGGCCCCCCTATCTGCATAAAAACCGTCCTCGAACGCTCTGTTTCCAAAGTGCACTATGGCCCTCTCCCATGAGTTTTCGAACGATCCCCCTACCCCTATTTCTCCCCCCTTTTCCTCCGTTTTGGTGTTGCGCTGAGCTTTCTGAGATTCCTCCCTTTACGCGTTTTGGTGAATCTACTGCATCGTTTCAGCGATCCGCGGACTCCCCGTTGCCAGGCCGGATCCTCTCGCCGCCTCCGCCCCCTCCTCGCGCGTTGCTCTCCCCTTTGACTTCCTGAAGCTCAGCTCCCGTGGCACGCTCGGCCCTTGCCTCTGCAGGGTTGGAATAACTTTTCCGGCACCCCCCCCCACCCACATCCCAGCACCGCGACTCCACCTGATTTGCACTCCTTCTTTGTTGTAGATACTCCACCGGCTATAGATAATCGCCACCGCTTGCTCCCTCCTCGCTCCTCTGAATTGTAGGCGTTTTAACCCCACGCCCTCTGCGCCGGATAGGCCTGGCGCCGCCTCGCCTTTATTCCCCCACGGTGACGATCCAAACCCTTTCTTCTGCCTTTTTCCCTCTATCTTTCTTATCTCCATTTTCGTGGCCAAGTTCCCCTCATACTTCCGATGAGCTTCCTTTTTCTTGCCTTTGGGGCGCGGTCTTTACAAGAGATGAAATTGCATATCTCATAGACTTCTTCTCGGTTGAGCTCCTAGGCGGCGATTGCGCATCTCTGCATCCCACCTTTTCCCCGCGATCCGGTGATGTGGCCTCGTTCGCGTCATCGCCGGGCTCGAGGCCTCATCCTTTCCCCCGTCTTGCTCAAGGGTTCGATTACGATCATTTTAACCCTTCTCATCCTCCCACCGCCTCCCCCTCTCGTTCACTTAGGGCTTTGCCTCCTTCCTAATTAAGCGCGCGACTCTTGCTTCTTGTGTCTTCACCTTGGATCGCCCGCCCGTCCCGCTGGCGCCGGCGAAGCACCCCGGCCGTCACTGCGATGTGAGTCATAATCCATCCCCCCAACATCTACCCGTTCTGACTCCCAATCTGTTCTGTCATTTTCAGATTTGGTCGACTTAGACGACGACAAGTGTTCGAACCGCGACCCCTGCACCATGTTGTTTATCCTGTCCTATCCCCAATAATTCTCTACGCAGCCTGGAGTTTTCTATACTTCCATACTTTTTTGCCCCCTGAGCCATTTCGTGGGGACTAGAGCGCGCTTGTCCGCTCCGTCCTGCCTTTCTCACCCTCACTATGCGCCGAACAGTACTTTGAGATCGCCTCCAAGACCTGTCCGACAATCTACTGCATAAGACCCCCAATTCTCTTTCCCTTTATGCGTTGAAGGTTTAGAGGGCAACCAAAGCGCAAATGTCTTCTATATTATATATCTTTTCCCTTTTGAGTTAGAGATAGTAGCTGACAATCTGGCTCTGGGTTTTTCCCCACGGCCCCTCTTTTCTCCGGCTTTAAGCTTGGGTTTTCATGAATTCTGATCTGACGACCTTTGAAGTTCAACGCTTCGGAGTCGCCTGTCTCTCCCTCTCTGCAAATGTTGTTAGTCAATTGCCGAAGCAAAGCCGAGTCATCTGTTGCGGTAAAAAATCACCTTTCCCTCACATTTGGCACCTCTTATCCAAAAACCGATTGCTTTTCGGCCCCTGGTATTTTTCACCTGGATGCATAACTGGTTGCTGCAGCGCACTAGACTCCACGTTCCCCAGTCCATCACCACCTGGCGATCAGACTCTACGATCCTTACCTAGGGTCCAGATTGTTTGGAGGCGACTTTTCGCGATGGCAGATTTTTATCGGGGTTCGTTTCCGTTTATGACGCTCATCTCGCCGTTTTAGGTCACTTAGGACATAGAGACCTGCGTTTTTCATGTCGGCGGTCTTCCCCACAATGTTGGAACTGACAACTGACGACGGTTTCATCTTCCTGATTGAAGTTTTCTGCCAATCATCCGCGATCACTCTTTTTTCGAGGCGACAATTGCATTTTATGGGATGAGTATCCAGGCACAGAGGTCGAGGGACCATCCACCCTGAGCACGCCTTTTTCTCCGTTAGGCCGCCGGGGTCCCCATGAATCACGGCCGACAATTTCCAGGGTCCTTTTTCCCCATGACTGCGGTTTGTGGATTTGAAGCTAGCGACGCGCCTCCCCTTCTTCAAATATTTACCTATTCTCATACCTATTCAATCTTCCCCTCAATTTCCGCTGTTTGAATTTCCCCGCGCCACGCAGTTTCCTTCGACCCCCATGGGCTCACAGAGGGATAGTTTTCTTTTTTCTTTTTTATTTCCCAGAAATTGTTGAAAAGTCTTTGGCGTACGAGGGAGATATACACAATCACATCCGCTCCTCCTTAACTGAGGCCACATTGTTTTTTTATTTAACCTTTAGGAGTTCTTTTATCGGCGGTGCGGTAGCCATGGGCCTATTGCGGGCAGTTTCTCTGCTTCGGTGGTGGACGAGCCAATGCTCCCCAGCTCGCGGCTTTTCTCAAAAGGCCTGGTTAACTGTCTTTCTTCTTAAATTGTTTTAATCCCCTTTATCTCTAAGAAGAAGAGACCCCCCTCGTCCCTTAAACTTTCTTTCCAATGGCCGGGTATGCTCCTTTTTTCCCGTCTATCGACACTTGGACGCTTTTCTTCTGCCATTTTGAGCAAAGCGCGTTGAAGTTAATGATGGACGAGACCCGGCTATTGCTCATAAATATGAAGACGCAGGCATCTTGCATCGTAACCATGACATTATGGTCAACCTTAACCAAGAAAAGCCATTTCGCGCTCTGCACACGACTCCCCCCCTTTTGCTAATCTCTTTTTTTTCCTCTCCTTTTTTTTTGTTGGATCGATGTAGCCTCTATGTTCCCTTCTCGCGAGCCCCTCGCTTGTCCTAATAGGGCCATATATAATCTATTCCAATTGTATTTCCTCATTCTTTGATTTTGTTCAGCGAAGGAGGAGCTCCAGCATGCCCGCCCGCGGTCACCCCATTCATGACATGGATTCCATTCCCTGTCCCAGGCGGACATCGTGGCTCCTTTCCCTTCTACCTGAAAGGCATTGGCACCACTTTCTCCTTTCCTTGAATTTTGATGCCTCCCTATCAGCGTGGTGGTAATGATACTTGGCCTCCGGTCACTTTTTTCCCGTCGATGTCTCCCTCCGAGATTGTTCTTATCTGCCCCAACGCTCTCGCTCCTGACGCAAGGCCCAGACTCGACTATCGTCTCTCTCCGCCTTTTCTCCTCAAACGGTATCCTTTATGAATGTCCCCTTCTTTTTATTTCCGCCTTTTGTTGACAGATTTCTAAAACGCAATACGGCTGTGTCACGCATCCCTTTTTGACCTGAACTTGTTTTCTGTTGAGACTGAAGTTCCACTTGGCTCTGTGCCCCCCCCCCCTCACGTCTCGTGCAAATGATCCTTCTTAGGTAATATATATTTCCTTCTGGCCCTTCTTCCGAGGGCCCCCCCGTTCCGCCCTATTGCCCCCCCCAGCACTTTATTACGCCACGTTCCTTTCTGTCGGCCTAGATCTTCGGTTCTAATTGCTTCTGAGTCCGCACGAGTGCCAAGTTTTAGACTTTTTTCCAAAGCTTCCCCCCCCTTTTTCACCTTTCCAATCTGATCGACATCCCATTCTTTCCGCCTTCCCACCCTCGTGCTTAGGCCGTATTTTCAGCCCTGCCCTTTTCAGCCGCGCGAGTGTGCATCAGTACACCTTTTCTTTTTTCCTCGATGCGAATCCGTAACCTTTTTTTCCCTTTCTCTTCTAGAGCCGCACAATTTCTTATGCGCGTCAAGACTCTCCCCCTGACTCCACACATCGTCCGCCGACATGGATCCTTCTGCTCGCTTTCGAAGGCGACGCCTCGTTGCGCTATTTTTTCTTCCTGAAAGGAGAAAATGATTCCTCGGTGCTGACAATGATCCCAACCTCAGTCACCAGGCCCTTTAGTTCCCACCATTTTGAGTAGATGGGTACTCTTCCGTTTGGTCGGCGTCTACCCTTTTAGGAAATTCGAACGCCGCGTACGCCCCCCTCGAGCAGATCTCCCCAATGTCAGGGCGCCCCATAAGGGTGAGAAAACCAACGAGTACATTCTCGAGAAGATAGAATTTGATGGTGTGTCCTTCCTCCCCACTCCAGATTTCGGGACA
>Ga0179593_1535153_pt1 | contig 15126 bp, 19 predicted proteins | sample CZODoug2_1_08_16_FD_185931 | JGI IMG/M metagenome (GOLD analysis project Ga0179593, IMG submission 185931) | Vadose zone soil fungal communities from Angelo Coast Range Reserve, California, USA - CZODoug2_1_08_16fungal (PacBio error correction) | ecosystem: Environmental > Terrestrial > Soil >... | reverse complement strand
TTGCCTTTTTTCCCATTTTTCGGAGCAGATACGAGCTCTTTTCTTGATGCCCCAGACAATGTGATCGCCCAACCGATGGCTAGTCTAAATGAGCACGCGTTTCGAGTGACCCATGGTTTTCCTTAACTCAGTCGGCGTTCTGAATGTTCACCCCAATTCCCAGTTACCCACTTCGAGGGTGCTCAATGTCCTTGTACGGACCGAAAAGTTCCCATTTCCGGCTGCATTGCAGCCAGTCAGTTGCCAGATTTGCCCCCTCTGAGGCACTTTGGCCCCAACATCCGTGGACGAGTCATAGTCAATGTGGTTTCTTTTACAAGCCTCGCTGATTTTTTTTCCCAAATCCGTACAATTTTTTTTTCTTCCTTTTTTTTTTCTTTATTAGCGTTTGCCGTTTTGTTACCCCTTTTGAATATGCGCAATTTTGGCCAAGTTTTCCCCTTTTTCTGTTTCGTTGAGTACAGGGCCGCCCGGCTCAGGTCTCGAGAGATACGTAAACTCCTGCCCCCAAGATTTACCGTTCCCCCCAATTTCCTCGGTAGTACGGGAAGTGCCTCTTTTCGACCCTGATGTCGGATTCGTGTTTCCTTTTTTTTCGTCTAATTCTTTGTTAAATTAGATAGCTCTTCTGCCTTATCTGCTTGTTAACCGGGGGGTTTTCCCCGTTAAAGAAACAGATTTTTTTTCCATCTCTATGGAAAGTCAATTCCTTGTAAGTACTTTTTTTTTCACAGGAATACATTCCCATAAAATTTCGGTATTTTAAGCTTTTTGTTTTGGCGACCCCTCCTCTATGCCCAGTCAAACTTTAATTCTCCTTTGACGATTTCAGTTCCGTATTCCTTTCTCGTGATTTTTCTTTTCCGATTTTACGGGAGCACATCACGACCCTTTGCTGGGGCCCTCAGAGTTCGTTTTTTCCTTTTTATTAAACAAGGTTTGGTCAGCTTCCTTTTAGCTGAGTATACCGCATAATTTTTTCAACTTGTCTCGGAGTAACCCCCCTTAGTTCTAATTTGCCATCTTTAAAGGTATTCCGAGGTTCTCCTTTGCGAGACTTTTTTTTTTAAAGATGGATTCAATTCTAGCTTCATTCTGTTGTTTTCTCCGAGGGCGTCGCGTAATTTTTTTTTGTGCTGCCCAGCCCACTCCCGCGACAATCTCAAAACCCAGCCGGCTTTCTGGCGGCCATTGTTTCTTTGGTTTTGCGATGTTTAGTTCCTTTTTTTGTTGTGCCACAGTCCGGTGATTTGTCCCCAAGTTTTTCTTCTTGAGATTTCGTTTTCCTCTTCTTTTACCACTTCTCTTTTCTCCCATCGCATCTCTCGTTCCCGACTTTTTCCACCTAATTTTGGGCCGGATTTTGTTCCATCTTCTACCTTTAAGTACACAGGTCTAATTCTCTTTTTACGGTTTTTGGATTGGGGGGTTTTAATTTTTCTCTTTATTGTTGTGATAGTTTCTTTTTCTTCTTTTTCAGGGAGAATATATGGGTCTTTTTTCTTCCTTTAGAATCCCCTCCCATTTTTCCCCTTACTTCTTTGAGCTTGCGCAACTCTCTAGGTTCTCTTTTACATGGAATCGAAAACCCTTATCTCTTCTGACATTTAAGAGGCTTCTTACGCTTTTGTTTCCCTTTCAGTTTCGTTTTTTTTCTCCAATTTTCTCTGATGCTCACTGATTCTGTTCGCTGGTTCTGCATCACAGATTTTCTCCATAGAGTCTGGAGTAAGTCTTCCTTCTCTCCCATATGCCGCTAGATGGCGGCCTTTTTTTTTCTTCGAGACTAAGCACTTTTTGTCCTAGCCAGAGTGGGGGTCTTTCTAATCCTCTCCTCTTCCCGTTGGGGACGGACGAAGTGACTTCTTGTTCCTTTCCCTTCACCCATAATATAGTGTAGTCCTTTCCGTCCCCCCAGTTGTGTTCAGCGTATTCGTCTTTTTCCCTCTATTTTTCTCGTGATGTCTTACGCGGCCCTTCCACCATTCGTTTCCGCTATACACATCACGTTAGGTCTAAACTTTCCTTTTTTGGTACCAGGAGAAGATGAGCGTTTTCCCCCTTCTATGACCCGCCCCTCCCCCCGGCGTCGTGCGGCTCGTCCTGTGTTCCCAAGTTTCGAAAGTTCTTCCCCTCCCATTGGAAAAATCCACGTGTTTCCCCCTCATATTTGGCTGAATTTCCCCCATTCGTTTTCTTCCGTCCCTGTGACCTTCCCGCTGTATCTCTTTCCTTTTTTTTTTCTTTACGGGGGGTGCTCTCCTGAGCTGACCGTTGGTTTCCCTTTTTGACGTTACAAATTTTCCTCCCTCCCTTTCTCCCCAGAGGTTATATTTTCCGTGTTTCCCGTTCTACCCTGGAGTTGGGTTTTCCTTTTTCTTCTTCTTTTTCATTTTTTTCCGCCTGCTTTTCTCCCGTTCCGGATTTGTTCACTCCTTTCTTTTTCTGGGCAAAAATCCTTTTTCCTTCTTTCCATACAGTATCCTGCCGAGTTTTCTGACTCTTTTATCTCTCCGTTCTCAACGCACCCGTATTTCCCCCTTTGGCTAACTTCGCTACACCCCGATCTAAGTTCCTTTTTACCTTTGTATGTAAAAATGTTTCCGTTTTTTTTTGTCACTCGGCGAATTGTTCCCCTTCCCCTTTTCCCTGGTGCAAACTCCAGGATCCCCGTGGTGGGCACATTTTTTCATTCCCTCTTTCGTTAGGGAAGTGTTTCTGTTCTCGGCTTTGCCGTTTCTTTTCGGGTTCTCCTTTTCTTTTTTTCACTGCAAGATGCCTTTAGTTTTCTCTCTTTCTCGCAGTTGACTTGCCGTTGTTGATGCTTGCTTTCCGTTGTTTTCTTTTGATTAAGAATATGTTTTCGGATGTCACGAACACTGTGTTTTCCCTCTCCCGGTTTCCGATTTTCAAAACGGGAAGAGTGACGGGATTTTTTCTTCTTGTTCCCTAGCGTCCCCTGGGAAGCAGTCCTTTCTCTTTCCCTGATATAGGCGGGCATCGTCTTTCCTTGAGTTTTTTGTTCTTTCCCCAGGCTGTTTTTTGTATTCCCCTTCCTTTTTTGAACATTGTTATATTCTTTACCTTTTTGATGATTTCTCTCTTGCCCTTCTTCTTTATGTAACCGTTGCTCACCCCTTTCTTAGCAGAGTTCTCTCTCCTTTATCTGCCACAATCTCGTCCCTTCTCAGCGTCCTTGCGCGAGGCTTTTCGTTTTTTCCCCCCTCGCCGAATTGGGGATCGTTATGAGACTTTTCTCAGATTTTGTTTCCATAAGTAGCGTTTCATTCCTTTCTTTTCTTTCTGTGTTTGAAAGGCCTCGCGAGTTTCTTTTCAAACCCTGGTTGCGGGCGTTTTTCCCTCTTTCAGGGTTTGTTGTTTTCTTTTCCCCTTTCAAAATTTCTTTTCTTTTCTTTTCTGTTTTTCCCACTTCCTCTTTCTGTGGTTAGTCGGTGCGAACATTCCTCCCCCTAGCTCCTTTGCCGCCTCGGATGTCGTTCCTTTTCTTTTCCCCCCCCTCGGGCGAAGTGAAACAATTCCCTCTCTTTTCTCTTTTTTTCAGTCCTGGAGATCGACCGAGCTCCTCTCCCCCCCCGATTGAGCCTTTTGTTCTTTTTTTCCTATTTTTGCAATTTCCCAAAATTTTGTTTTCCTTTCAATGTTTTGTTATTTTCTACCCCTTCCCTCCTTTAGTTTCCCAGAGAAAAAGGTCCTTGCCTCCCGCTTTATGTGAGAGGCTGTTTTTTTTTGCTTGATTGCCTACACTGCGCTTCCTTTTCATTGTAAGTGGAAATTTTTCTTTTTTATCTCAAGAGATCTTTTCTCCACCTTATTTTTTTTAATGCACGGGGTTGTCTGGTTTTTCACCGCTACCGATTTCTCTTTTTCTTTGGCGATGGTCGCTTTCCTTCTAATTTGTACCCACTTCTTTTTCCCCACATTTTTTCCTTTTTTTCGTCTCGGTCCGTTGTCGCCTCTTGTTTTCCTTTTTTTTTTCGATAAGGTTTATCCCTTAATTGTAAGCAGCCCCTTCTTTCCTTGTCCGTAAAATGTCGTATTTCCTTGCCTTTTATCATATGTTGCTGGTTTTCTTCCTTTGTGTACTCCTTTAATTTCTCTTGGGTTGATTTTTTTCTTCTTCGGTTCTCTTTTTTTTCTTTTCTCATTAAAAGCGGAGCCGTTGTCCCCCCTTTCTCCTACTTAAAAAATAGTGTTCTCCCCTTCCTAATCTGCTCCGAAGGGAGGTGTGCTTCTTCCTTGCGTCCCCTCCTTTTTCGGGTTAAATGAGGGCAGGTTTTTTCTGTCTTCCTCTTTATTCTTTCTCTCCTCGTTGTTGTTTGTGAGTTTATTTTCAGCTTCTCCCCCGCCCCAATTTCCCAAGAGGTTTTTTTCTCGTTTTCCCCTCCTTGTTTCCTGGTCCAAAAAAAACTTACCCTTCCCCGGGACCTTTTTTATCCTTTACTTTTTGTTTTAACTTTTCTTAAGCACATCTTTCGTCCTATTTCTTTGATACCTGAATTTTTTCATTTCTTTTTTTCTTAGTCTTCGGCGCCACCCCTTACTTCCACTCCGTCAAATTTTCTTGGATCCTCTTCTTTTTATATTCTTTTTTCTTCTTTTAAGAGTTTGTTTAAAGGTTTCAGACTTTACCGGTGTGTCTTCTCTTGCTTTCCGTATTAATTTCTTTCATTTTTTTTCTCATCTGCGCCTTATTTTCTTCAATTCCTGAAACCCTTTTCCCCATGTTCACTAACCTTTCTTTCCGTCTGCCAACCCTTACCTCTCGATAGTCTCTTTTCCTCCCGGAGCTTTTTGAAAGGACCTCCCCCCCCTTCTTTTTTCAGTCTCCCTTCCCCTTATTGAGGTCTCTTTCTTCCCACTCCCCACATGTTAAGGCCTTTCGAGGAGCTTGTTGTCCTTTCCTCGGTTTTGCATTCCCATTCTACTTGAGCGAGGCCTTCTTCTCCCCCCCCTTTCCTTCCTTTCTCTGTTTCCCTTTTTCTCCAAACTTTGAAGATTCATTTCCTTGTTCGCCGTCCCGATTACCTTTCTAAAAATTCAAGTGATCCACTTTTTTCCTCCTACCCCTGTCAAAACAACTTTTTTCCATCCTTTCCTTTGGTTTTTTCGGAACGGTCAAATTTTTTAATTTCCCGTTCCTCTTTCCGGCCCTTTCGCTTCGAAGGCCCCTTTTAGCCTGATCCACCCGGACGCTTCCTCCGTCTGCCCCTTAATTTCTTTCTTTTCTCGGCTTTCACGTTCAACCTTGGCTTTTTCCCTTTTTTTTTCCGTACTCCCACCTAGGTCAATAGATCCCTTTTCCTTCTTCCCCTTTTCGGAACCAGTATACGTTTAATACGTATTCCCCCTTTGATCTGAAAACGTTTCCCCCTTTCACCTTCCTTTACGTCCTTTGGTCCTCTTTCCCTCCTTTTGAAAACATGACGCTGCCTTCCTGTTCCGGATCCTCTATTTAAACCTTTTCTTACTTTGTTTTTTTTTTAAGTTCTTCCCTTCTTTTTTTCTCTTTCCCGGAGAACCCACCTCCGGCCTTTTTTTTTTTTCCGTTCCCCTTTAATGTGATCCCCCTTGATTCCTCTTTCTCTGGATCGGTCACCCGTATCTGTTTTTCGTTCAGCGTTGCTGCTCGGCCCTATGATTTTTCTTCTTCGTTTTCTTCAAAAAGTTTACCTGTTAACCGTGCGCTCTCCTGTTCTGTTTTTAATTTGTGAATGCTACTCTTCCTTTTTTTCCCCTTTAGTGTTCATTCTATCTCCCCCCCATCGCTTTTGAAGATCCTTGGCTTTTGTCCTTATTCCCGGAAGAGGCTTTCTTCCAATTTAGTGTTATTTCTCTTCTCCTTCCCTTTTTCGAAAGACACTTTTCTTTCCCTTTTTGCCTTCAATTTAATTTTTTCTTCTTCTTTTGTGCGTTGCCTGAGTTTCCTTCCTTACGCTAAAAACTTGTCTGTCCCCCCTCTTCGCGTTTCAAGGGGATCGTTTGCTTCTCTTCCCCACCGATGCAGATTCCTCTGCCTTTCTTCATCATTCCTCTCCCAATCTTTTCCTTCATCGGAACCTTTTTTCACAAGGCTTTTTCTTCTCTTGTCCCGAGACGATCTTTTTCCTTTTTCTTTGTTTTGGTTTATTGTACATTTTCCTCACCTTCCCTCTGTCCTGCCTCCTGAGCAAGCCCATTCCTTTATTTTCACGTTTAACGGTATTTTCTTCCCTTTCCCCTCTTTTGCCCGAGAAACGTTGTATTTTCCCTTTCTTTTAGTCAGGCCCTTTTCTTTTTTTTTACTCAAATGGGATATTCCTGACGGGTGTCTCACTCTTTGCCCCCTCCTTCTCCTTTCTTTCGGCCCTGTCTCCTAGGTCGAGTTTTTTTTTTAAACCACTTGCTTTTTTTGCTTGCTTTTCCTTTCTGTTTTTCGCTTTTTTTTTTCCTTCTTTACTCTTTCCCCCCCAGCACCCCACCCCCACCTCCGGCCCGACCTGCATAATTCTGCATCCCAGGTTTATGCCCCAGTTTGGTCTTACCTCTTTTTCCTGTTTTGATTTTAATTCCCCCCCTTTTCTGAAGCCAGGACTTCCCTTTCCTTTTTTCTGTTTTCCCCTTTTTTTTCTTTTTTTTTTTTTCTTCATCCTGTTCTTCTTCTAGGTAGAAACTTTCCCTCATCGTTACGTTTTTGCTGGAGATTTGTTTTCCCTTTCCTTTATTACTACGGTTTACCATTTTTACCCCTCTGTTTTGATTCCCTCTCCTATTGAAAAAAGTTTCTTCCCCTCCTTTGGCGACCCTTAAACCTGACTGAGTTTTTTCGATGCTATCGCCATTTGTTGTGTTCTCCTTACCCTATTGCTTGCTGCTTGTTGTAGATTATAGTGGAGGGGATCCATCTCTCTTTCCCCCTTTTCACTTCCTCGGCCCGGCCGGAGGTACCGGCTGCTCGCTTTGGCATCTAGCCTAGTACGTGCAGTTTCTTCCTCTTTCTTTCCTCCGAACTTTAAAAAATTTGTCTCTTTGATGTTTGGCGGCTGTTTCTTCTTTAGAACTTGGCGGCCTTTTTTTTCTTACTTCTCGCGATTACTTTACGTTTCCCCTGACATAAAAACCCACCCCTCTTATCGCGATAATTCCACGCTGGCCTTCCCTAAACCCCCTTCTTTTACACATTTTCTTTTTTTCCTTTTTTTATCAGACTTTGTCGTTTTTTTCTTTGTTACCTTCGTAAAGGTCCACCTCTTTTCCTTCGCTATTGTCCTACCCAATGCTGTCCTTTCTTTTTCCAATTTTGCCTGTGGCTTCCCGCACACCTTTTTTCGTCCTTCTTTTTTGCAGAGGCCATGTTTTGTTTCTTCTTTCTTCGTTGAACAGTCTTTTTTTCGAAAACGTATTTTACGCTTGTCCTCGAACAGTTAATTCTGTTCTTTTTTTTCCCCTTTAAGAGAAGCGTTCTGTTCGTTTTCTCTTTCTCTTTAAGAGTGATTTTTCTCAAACTGACTTCCGCCCTAATCTCACCGCCGGTATTTCTTTCGCTCCCTGGTTTGATTTTTGCGATTTCCGGCCCAAGTTCTCCCCGTTTCCTGCTTTCAAGGCTCGTCGCTTCTCCTAAAAAACATGAGTTTCCCTACCCTCCCCCGAATTTTCCTTCTGGTTGTCCCCCCCTGCAAATCCACTACTCCCTCTCCCCCAAAAATTTTTTGATCCTCCTTCCTACGTTAGGCCTGTGTTTTTCTCTCCCACCTTGCTCCAAGTGTAGGTCTCTATTCCTTTTTTCTCGTTCTCTTCTTTACTAGCTTTTGACCTCCTTTTCTTTTAACGTTCTATGGGGAACCACCCATTTTCTTTCTTCCACTTTCTAAACCCTACCCGATGGTTCCAGAACCCTTCTTTCCCTTATTCTTGCGCTTGCTTTTGTTTCTAAGTGTGATTTTTCTCCAAGTTCCTCCATAAAGAAAGTGATCTTTTTTCCCCTTTGTTACCCAAGAGCTTTAATCCTCCATCCCAGCGATCCGATTCCCCCAGATACCTTTTGGAACCTCCACTTTAGTTTTAGAAGCCTTTCTCCCCTTTTTTCCCCCCTCCCTCGGCACCTGGATCCTCCCCCGATCTTCTCCCCCGAAGCGGCGTCTGACTTTCTCACATTTTCTTACCCCATTCCAGGCGTGCAGAAATCTTTTTCACCTTTTTCCATCCTCTCCTTCCAAGACTTGTTGAAGCTCCTTTAGATTCTCTGGTCTAAGAGTATGACTCCCTTCTTCCATTTTTGCGCTAACCTCCATGTTTAATCCTTTCAAGCCTAGCCCCTCTTCGTTCCGTCCGTCCCCGTAGTCAATGGTGAACCCAGCCGATATCTCCGTTACAAGCTTTTCCCCCGTTTTGATAGTAGAGATTTCTTTTTCTAGTTCCCTTTTTTTTGTGAACCTCACACTCTCCTCTGTGTCTTCGAGGTATTGCTTCTATGTTCCTCATTCCGATACTTCCTCTTTTTTTCCTCCTATTTATTCCTCTCATATCTCCTTCCCCTTTTCTTCTTTCCAGTCCTTCTTTTCCGGGAAGGTTGAACCGATTATCTTGAGCTCCTGTTTTTTAAGCATATCGATGTTCCTTTTGTCTAGCTCTGACCCTAGTAAGTTCTGTCCCTTCCCCTCCCCTTCTTTTTTCCCCCCTTGCCTTTCCCCCCTCCCCCCTCTTACCCCTACTTCAATGTTTCCCTCCCTTTTCTTATGACCAGTTTGGTTTATACCCCTCCCCCTGTTTTTTCTTCTTTCGGTTTGAACCTGTTGTTCCCCCCTTCTTGTATTACTCTCCCATGTGATCACTGCATTCTTTTCTCCTTCTTGGGTTAACCGATACAACTTGTTTTCTCTCCTCGTACCCTTGCCGCCCTTGTTTTCCCCTAGGCAGATTTTCTCACACAGAAAAACTTCCTTAGATTACCCCTTAACTTTTCTCCCCCATGTGTTTCACTTTTTATTATTTCCCTGAGTCTTCGCACCCAATCAGTCTGGTCCTTTTCCCTCTTCTCACCACCAGTCTATGGAATGGTTCACGCACCCTTAACTTTTTTTTCACCACTTCTCCTAGTTTGCCATTCAGGTTCTCCTCTTGATTCTCGGTTTTCAGGTGATGTGTGAAAATTTTTTTTTCGTCTTTGCCCAGTTCCCCCCTTTTTTTTTTTTTTCAACTTGTGATCGGGAATACTGATTTTCTTAGGCCCTCGGAAGGGTTCTGTTTGCATTTTTTTTTTTCTTTTTCAGGTTTTAAGCCGTTTCTCACTTCCTCTTCCTGGCATCCCCATGTCCACGGCCCTCCCCCAACTCGTCCGCCAATCTTCTTTCTTTCCAATTTCCTAAGAATCTAGTGTTTTGTTTTCTTTTCTCCCCTGCGGTGGGTTTTTCTTTTCGTCGTTTTGTTTTTCTTTTTTCTTTGTTTTTTTGTTTTATTTTTTTGTTTTTTGGGGTGTCCTTCTTTTGCCGATGTCGTTCGACTTTCTCCCACCGTTGCACACTTGTTTTTTTCCCTACCCTTAAAGTATCGTCCCCTTCTTCCCTTCTCTTGAGAGGATGAAATCGGTTTTGTGTAGTCCTTTCCATTTTTGCCTTCTAGATCCTCGTCGCTCTTCTCTTTCGGTTGAGCCCCCCCTTTTTTTATCTCCAAAAAAATGCCACGGGACTCCTCTGGTTTCCGTAGGGATTTCCTTCTTACTTTCTTGAACTTGTTTTTTCTGGTACGATCTCACCCCTCTCTTTTCCGGTTCGCTTTTTAAAGCCGTTGTCGAGATCCCCTTGGTTGTTCCCTGAAGTGTCCCAATTTCTTCACTTCTTCCTTGTAAGTGGTGTATCTTCCCTCTTCATGCATAACGTTTACGGACCTTTCCTCTTTCCTCAGTTCTCTTGAACCTTGCTTTAGCTTCCCTCCTTGGCTTGGCTATGTTTCCCTTAATTTCCCCCGAATTATGTATCTGGCCTTTTTTTAGCGCTCATCTTTTTCTTTCTTTAAACTAGGCGCAACTGTTTTTTCTCCTTCTCTCCTGAGCGTTGACGAGTCATCTTTGCCTCCTTTCCCTTTGGTTTTCCACTTCTCCTTTCGCTTGATTGTTTTTTATCTCTCTCCCTATCCCTCCAACCCAAGCACTTTTCTTACATAGTGATTCTTTCTTTTTTAGGCCCTCGGCTTTGCGACATATGCCATCTCCTTGCTATTCTCTTCTTACTGGGACGTCTTTAAGTGCATTTCCTTTGCTTCTTTTTTTGATTTTCGTTTGATTAATAGGGTTCCTCTGCCTTCTTTTTTTTGCCCTCCCTCTCTTAGCTAGGATTCTACAGCTCTTTCCCTTCTTCTCTGTTATCACCACACACCTCCCTTTCTTCTTATCCGAGTAAAGGTATTATTTTGGGTTCTCTCTTTTTTTCAGATTTCGATTCTTCATGTTTTCCCTTCCGGTCCTGGAAATTGTTCGTGTTTCTATGGCCACCCTTTCTTGATTCTTGCATGTGTTCTAGAATTTTTTGCTCTCCTCGACCCTTCCTTTGTGGCCTTCGACTTCCTCTTGACTTCTCTGATGTCGTTTTTTTATTGAGTCTTTTTTTCTCACGATTGCACTATTTTCGTTCTTCATTATTTATATAGGTTTGCCCTAATTTTGTTCTACCCAGAGAGTACATTTCTCTTCCTCTTTTTACCCTTCTTTTTCTTTCCTCTTCCGGTCCACCTTTTCCAGGAAGCTTTTTTGCTCTCTCTTCCGTGAGCAGGCTCACCCCCCTCCTTTTTGTTTTGAATTTGCTTTATTTCTTTACTCTCTTAAGTCGCCTCTTGGGCCCCCGTTCTGCGTTTCCCTTTTCCTCTGTTTCTGTTGCTTTGGTTCCTTTCGCTCTCTTTACTTTCTCCCGTTTAAGATTCCTTACGACCCTACCCTTGAAGAAATGCTGTTTGGACTTTACTTAGGTCTTTAGTTTTAGAGCTCCGCTTTCTTCCTTCCTTCCTTTCTTTCTCAAGGCGTTTTTGGGATTCTTTGGGATACTTTTTTCTGTAGTTTTTCCGATCTTTCCCCAAAACCGGACTATATGTTCCCCCCTCCGGACCTCTACTTGTATTTTTCCTTTTCCTTTTCATGGCCGCCGTGTGACCTTTTTTTGAAATTTCCAGTCTTCCTGGTATCTCTCTTTACAGTTCGTTTGCGCCTTTCGCCCTTTTGGGTCTCCTGCACCCCGTTCCTTTGGTAGGTTTCCGTTCTTTATTCTTGTTTCTGTCTTCCCTCTCATCCGCGGCGCGACACTGAACCACTTTACTCTTTACTTCCCTCGTTACACACTTGGTCCTTTTACGTGAAGCCTTTTCCCCCCACCACTTTTGGGCGATTCTCTCTTTGCTTTTGTTTATGGATTTCTCTCCCCCTCCCTGTGCCTTGTGCGATTGTCGGAAGTCCTTGTTTCTTTTTTTCCTTACCCTTTAGGGCCGTGGCTTTCTTCTCGGGTAATCCCACTTTCCCCGCTCCCTAAAAACTGTCTATTGGCCGCATTTGCTTCCTTTCTTTTTGTTATCCCCGGCCACTTTGTCTTTCTCTCCTACTTTTTCTTTTTGTATTCGTTTTTCGATTCCTCTGCTTTTGGGTATTTTAGCATTTCATTGGGTTCTCTTTTCTTGCCGTCTTGGGACTTATCCCTGGTTCAGCGTTCCGATTCTCTAACGCAATCATTGAGCATCTTAACCTTCCTCTATCATGGTCCTATTCCCTGTTCCCTCAATCCCCTCTTTCGATCCCCGGACGACTGATCGGATTTTTTCCTTCAGTTTGGCTTCCTTTCTTATTTCGCGCATAGTTGTCTTTTTTTCCTCCCTTGTTCCACATTTTTTCCCTTTCATCTTCTATTCCCTCTCTTGCGATGATGTTACTTTTTTTTTTGTAATCCCGATTGCCCCTTCTCCGATGGAACTCTTTTCTCTTGTTTGTTTCTTTCCTTTTTTCTTTCTTTTCCTTTGGGGAGGGCAGAATGTCTTGAACTCCCATTCTCTTTAGTTGTTTTCCTTTTCACTTTTGAATCTTGGAGGGGTGAACCCCGGGGTTCCCCCGTGCTATTTTTTCAGCTTTCATCTCTTGGTTTCTGTCCTCTTTTTCCCCTTTCAATAGGTTTTATTTTTGTTCCGCTTTTTTTCTTGGTCCATCCCCTCTTAGTCTGCGATATTCCTCTGTTTACTGATTTATGTTCTTTCGCATTTAAAGCTTACTTGATGCCTGTATTTTTTGTTCAGCCTTGCCCCGTGATGTACAATTTTAGTAAATTGATCTTTTCTCTTTGACCTTTTCCTTCAGGGGTTCCTTTCTTTCTCAAACCTTTCTGTCCTAGTTACTGGTTAACCCCAACTTCCTTATCTGCTTTCCCTTTTTACCCTATCCTTTCGTTTTTTTTTCTTTAGTGTCGGTACCCGATTCTCGTGCGTCTCCCTTCTTGGCTCTTTTTTCCAGTTTTTCCCCCATCTGTCCATCTCCCCTTTTTAGCCCTCCCCTCTCGATTTTGTCCGGTCATCCTTATTATGGTCTTTCTCCCTTTCTTTTTCCCCCTCTCTGTTCAATTCACATAGACTCTTTCGACGGGAACGTCTTTCCCTTTGTCTGCCCCTTTTCCGTCTTTTCTTCTAGGCCACCTCCTTGCCTTTTTCGTCTGATCCCCACCTCTTCTCAGCTGTGTTGGTCCCGTAGTTTTGTTCACATTTACCCCTTCCTTTCCCGCGAGAGCGGCATTGAATTTGGTCCCCGTCTCTTTCCCGCGAATCCCCTTTTTTCTTTTCGTATTCAACGTGTTCCCCTCACACTTTTTCTTTTCTTGACTTTTCGGGGATGTCGAAAATTTCTCTCTGATTTTTTCCTTCAACCCCTTATCTCTTTCCCCCTCCAGTGCCCCTTTTCAGTATTGCCGCCTATTTGGTTGCTTCGTGACTTTGTTCCTCTAGGTCTTTAGGCGTTGATTTTCCTTCCTAGGGTTTTTCATACCTCGTTTGCCTCCCCGCTGTGAGTTCTTAATCCTCCTCGTTTCTAAAATTCTTTTCGAGTACCTTGAGTATTCCCCTCTTCTGCTTCTCGGTAACCAATTTCTTCTAGTTACATTTTTCAGCCGGAACTTTCTGAGGTCTTCTGTGCCTTGTGAACGCTCCGGTTCCTGCTAGAGAGGGATCTTTGTCCTTTAGATAGTTTCAGGTGTCTTGGTGACGGCTTTGTCTTCTATTTATTCGACTTTTGTGTATTCTTTCTTTCTATTGTCTATCCTTCTCAGTGAATTGTTTTTTCTTTTTATACATACCTTTGCTTATCAGGACCCCTCGCCCCAACGGGTTTTCCGGAGTTGACTTCCCTCCCAAGGATAAGAGGAGTTACCCCGTCTAACGCCCCCCCTTTACTGCCGTACCCCGGCCTAGCCCCCATCGCCTTAGGCGGCCCTCCCCACCCCCCCCCCTCCCCCCCCAGGTTCGCCTCCCTAAAATAGCACCCCCGGAGTACTCAACGCGCCTTTGACCCCACCCGAACCTCCAAACCAACCCCCTGAGCCCGTTCAAATGACTTAGGCTCCCCGTTACTCTTTAGCCTGAACACCCCCCCCCCCTGCGCAGAACTTAAGCTAGAGCCTTTGGGTGATCCTTTTTCTTTTTTCGCAATGGACCGAATTCTAAGTTTTAGCCCTCTATCCTCTTTTCCCTCTCTATGCACCTTTTCCTTTTTTTTCCCCTTTCTTCCAGCTAGGTGATCTGTCCTGTGTAGGAGGCCCCTTTGTACCCCCCCCGTTCCTCTGTCTGTTCCCTTTTTAAAGACCTCACCTCCTCCCACCCCAGGGTGCCGCTCTTTCTTTTTTTAGCGTTTCCTAGACAACAGTACCTGCATTCTTAGACCGTTCTTATTATAGCCGCTCTTCCTTCAAACATTTAAAGTGCGGCCTTTTGACCCCTCACCCCGACGTCCGCAGGTTTTTTCTTTTAGGTGTGTAGCCGTTCGACCCTTGAGCTTTTTTTATTGCCGTCCCGTTCCCCCCACCTCAACCCTCGGATCTTTCAGTTGTTACCCGCGTACATTTTTTCCCTTGACTTTTCATGCGTCCAGGTCCCTCCGGAGCCGACGATTCCCACCTTAGTGATTTTCTTTTTTTGTTTTTCAATGCAGCCTCCCCCTCGCCCTGTGCTTTCCCCCCTGTAAGTGCAAAAGTCTAATTAGATCTTCCTGCACCTGCTCTTCTTCACCTTTGTAGAGTGATCCCTTCTGTTCGAATACCTTTTAGTCCTGGTGCCCATTCTTTTGTGTTTTACCTTCAAACCCCCCCCTCGCTCCCACTGGCGTGTCGGCCCCTAGTGATATCTCTTTTTCCCACTCTTTCTTTGCTCTGACTTTTCCACGCTTGTTTTTTGTAGGATAGTGGCCCTCACTTTTTTCCTGTTTTCCCTCCTCTTTTTTGACGTTTTTTCTTGTCTGCCGGTCTCCTTGGGAAACCACTTCCCCCTGTGCTTCTGCACTTTCTGTTGCCCCTCTTTCCATCCAAAGGTTCCTTCCCTCCCTTTCCAAGCTTTCCGCCGTTCCCCCCCAGAGGCATTTCTCCTCGCCTCTTTCTCCAGGGGGACCTTGATGTTCCCTCTCTTTTCTCCCCTTTTTCCCTGAGACTGATGAAAATCTCTTATTGCGACTCAAACCTTTTTTTTTCTCCTTCTACGTTAAGGGCGTATCCCCTTTCTTTTTTCAAAACCCCCGCTTCTTTTCCCCTTCCCTGCTTTGCACCGTTTTTACCCAGCTGTTCTACTTTTTTATTCTCGGTTTTTTCTTTTTCAGTCCCCTTTTATCCCCTAAAGGCTTCCGAAGTTTGTTTTTCAGTCTGGCCTTTTCTGCGCTTTTCTCCCTCTCCCATCACCCGTTATTCTTTTTTTCTTCGTGTAGACTTGCTACCTCCCTTTGTCGCTGTCTTTGTCCGACCCAGGGTTTTTTTCTTTCTTCCTCCGTTTCTTTCCGTCCCCTTACTGGTTGTCTTTTTCTGGTAAAATGTCCCGCCCATTTCCGCTGTGGGACTTTAGATCGCTGTCTCCCCCCAGTTAAAAATTCCCCACAATTTTTCCTTTGTATCGTCCTTGTTCTTCCCTTTCCTTTTA
>Ga0179593_1561471_pt1 | contig 15128 bp, 30 predicted proteins | sample CZODoug2_1_08_16_FD_185931 | JGI IMG/M metagenome (GOLD analysis project Ga0179593, IMG submission 185931) | Vadose zone soil fungal communities from Angelo Coast Range Reserve, California, USA - CZODoug2_1_08_16fungal (PacBio error correction) | ecosystem: Environmental > Terrestrial > Soil >... | reverse complement strand
GCTGTTGTAGATCAGGGTAACGCGCAGGTTTACTGATTATCAATCTTTCCCTTTTCTTCCTCTTTTCCCCCTTTTTTTTTCTCGCGGAATTTTTTCTCCCTTTTTTCTTTCTCCCGTTTTTTTGTGTGTGAAGGAAAATGCGTGTGGAAAATCCTTTTTTCTTTTTTCCTTCCCCCCTTTCTTTTTCCTCTGTGACTCGTTCTTTCCTTCCTCTTTTTTTTTTTTTTCACTGGGAAGGAAGAAAGAAGCCTGGATTCTTGGTTCCAGACCTTTCCATGTCTTTCCCTTCTCTTTTGTTTCAAATGCCATTGTCTCCTTTTTTTTTTTTTTTTTCCCTTATTTGTCACGAATAGAGGAAGTCTCAACGAACACATCCATTCTCCCCTCTCCCCCCTCCCTGAGAGCTGTTGTATCCCTTTTTTTTTTCTCGCACGCCTGATCAGGTGAAGGAAGTAAGAGGGGAAATGGGCGGCTTTCTTTTTCCTCCACTCTGATGCATACTTTTTCCCCTTCTTTCTTTTTTTCCTCACTTTGTCTGGGGTTTGACGAGGGTGAGGTGAGAGAAGGAAGCATGCATGCACGCTGAATTTTTTACATTTTCCTCCTTCTCTTTTTTTTTCCCCTTTTGCGGTTGAGAAAGCCGGCCTAAGTGAAGCCTACGTCCAGCTTCTCCTCCCCTCTTCCGACGAGTCTTCCCTTCCCCCCTCTTCCTTTTTTTTTTCCACCCAAGCCCCCAGAGCAGCGAGTGGCCGGAGCGGTGGAAGGGAGAACAGCACTTCCCTCCCTCTTTTTTCCTTATCAGGAAACCCTTTGGGTCCTCATCCTTTTTTTTTTTTTGTGCATTATGTGCCATCGGGTAATATGAAAAGAGTAAAAAGACGCGACACATGGCTGCACTCCCCTCTTCCCCCCTTTTCCCCTCCTTCGCACGGAAATGGCCCCCACCGTTCCCCCCACCCTTTTTTTTTGTTTACTTCCGGGTTGGCAAGGAGGGAGTAAAGTTTTGCAGCATTGGTCGGTGGCCCTCTTTTTTCTTCTTTTCTTTTTTTTTGCCAGAATGCCCGGGATATTTCCCCCTCTTCCTTTTTCTCTCCTTCTCTCCTGCTTGCGTTAAGGCGTTCGCAATTAAAACTTCAGGCCACTCTGCCTTCCTTTTTTCTTTTTTTTTCCTTTCTCTTCCCTGGGGAACTCGCCAACTTTGCCCCTCTCCTTTCCTTCTTTCTTAGTGCCTTCGGTATAAAACGAAACTTGGGGGGGAGTTTTACCCGGTGCCGCGTTCTTGTTTTTTTCCCTCTCTTCCGCTATTCCACTAACTTTTCTCTCCTTTTCTTTTTTTTTTTCTTCTCCACAGTGGCGGCAACAAGAGAAAGGAAGAACCATAGGCATGATGCCCCCCCCCTCCCTCAATTGACATTCTTCTCCATTTCTTTTTTTTTCCCCCTATTTATCCTTCCTGAGAAGGAGTGAGAGCGCGTGAGCGTCGCAATTTCCCTTTTCTTTTTTCCCCCCCCTTTTTTTTCCCCGTATTTCTTGGGCTTTTCTTTTTTCTTCCCTCCTCCGGCCACAGCACCAAGAAGAAGAGGCGCAATGGCAGTTTTCCCCCCCTTCCTTTCCTTTTTCCAGGTATTTCCCCCATTTCATTCTTTTCTCCCCTCTTCCCTATCAGCTTCTTATAACGCGAGCAATCACGGCGAAGGGGACCTTACAAACGACCGACATATTACTCCACGTCCTTTTTTCCCTCCCCCCTTTCTCCTGTGCATGCGGACACCCCCCATTTCTCCCCCCCTCTCTTTCCTCCCCCCCCTTCTTTTCCCTTCTTCACGCAGGGCGGGGAGCAACAAAACACAGCTGGGGCGACACCGCCCTTCCCTTTCTTTTCTCCCTCCCCGACTGCTCTTCCTCCTCTTTTTTCTTTCTTTCCTTCATTGAAGCTTAAATAGCAGTAGAGGGGTAATAACATCGTTTATACCCTTCTCCCTTTCCTTTTTTCCTTTCCCGGCCTCCCCCCCCTCTCTTTTTTTTTTTCCCCCCTCTCCCTTTCTCCCCCTCCTCCCCTTTGGGCCGGGGATAAATCTTTAAGGGGAATAGGTGCTATTGTGCCCGTGCCATTTTTTTCCCCCCCCCCTTTTTTTTCCTTCCCTTCTCCCGGACCCGTTTTTCTTTCTTTTTCCCTCACTTTTCTTTCTCCTTCCCTACCTACTTTTTGCAACTAGAAGGAAGGGTGGAAGGGCAAGTTAGTCCGCATCAGGCAGCGACTCCTCCCCCCCCTCGGAATTTTTCTCTCTTCTTTTCCCTCCTTCCCTTTTTTTTCCTCTCTCTCAGCATTCGATTGAAGACGGTATTTAGGCTGTGTAGCGGACTACCTTTCCCCCTTTTTCCCCCCTTTTTTTTTCCAAAGATTTCTTTTCCTCCCCCTTTTTTTGATAAGAAGCTCATGACACCAGATCTTCTCCTCTTTTTTTTCGCGTTGAGCCCCTCTATCCTTTTTTTTTTCTTCCTTCCTATTCCACACTGAAAATGGATACACGGCCAAAAGAGGAGAGGCGAAATGGATTTTTTTCCCCCTCCCTTCCTTCGCCTTCCCTCCCTCCTCTTTTTTTCCGTGTCCCTCAAACTTAAGGAGAGAGGTTTAATGAAACATGTGCTTACCCCGTTCCTTCCTTTTTTTTTCTCCCTCCGACGGATTTCTCCTCCTCTTTTTTTTTTGTCGGTCGGCTGCGTAAGAGAAGGAGGTGACGGCGGGTGTCTCCCTTCCCTTCCTTTTTTTCCCCCAGATGCCTTTTTTCTCCCCCTCCTTTTTTCCTCTCCTTTTTTTTCTCTTCATCGGCAGGTTGATAACTGGGTTAGTGGAAGAAGGCATGACAGGCCGTGCTTTTTTTTTTCCCCCTCTTTTCTTCCTTTTCGTTGTTAAGGGGGTTGGGCCCCCCCCCCCCCCTTTTTCTCCCTCTTTTTTTCTTTTTTTTTCCTTCGCCACCACACACAGGAAGGGGGGGACGGAGCAAAGGCAACCCCCTTACGTCCTTGTACTTGTTTTTCCCTCCTTTCCCCTCTTTTCTTTCTTTGGTGTGTTGAGGATTCGTGGGAACAGTGATGGATGTCAGCCTCTCGCTTCCCCTCCACCAGGTCGCGGCCGAGCCACTCCCCCCCCTTTTTTTCCTCTCAGCGCCGTCGACGCCTGCGAAGTGAAGGAACATATTGTCACTGGGCTTCGATTATGTGCTCCGTGCCCCCCGTTCTTTTTTTTTCCTTCCGTTCCTTTATGCCGCCACTTTGATACTGGGGGTTGAGAGGGTACAGGTAGCGCAGGAAGCATGGCCTTTCGGAGCCCAATTCTTGGCCTGCTCTTTCCCTTTTGGCACCGGAACGCCCCCCCCGTTTCCCCCCTCCCCCTGTGAGTCTCCCCTCCGTCCCTCCTTTTTTTCTTTTTCCCTTTTTTTCCCGAAGCGGAGGAAAGTTGCGAGGCGGTCACCAGGTCCCCCCCCCTTCCGGTTAGTGCCCCCAGCCCCCCCGCTTTTCTTTTTTTTTCCTTCCCTCCTAGCCTGTCGCTCCGGCCGGATAAGGGAACCCCCCTTTGCTGTTCGGACTCCTTCCCCCCTTTCTTTTTTTTTTTTCCCTTATTGCCTGTTCATCTTGAACGCGGAAAAAGAAGGAAACAGGGAATGCACGACCCCTCTTCAACCCTTCCCCTCCCCTTCCCCCCCAGGATGTCCCTTCCCCACCTTCCCCCCCCCTCTTTGTTGGTGAGAGAGAGTGGTAAGTTGTGGGTATGTGTGGACGGTCCGGTTGGCACTTTTTTTTTCTTTCCCTTCTTTTTCGGTGAAGTGGGTCGGCCCTTTTGACCGCTTTTTTCTTTTTCCCCACCCTCCCCCCTCATTTGACCATGCTTCGACCCAAAGGGTGGTCATGACGAGGATAGAACGGCTATGCGTACGTGCTGTTCTCCCCCTTCCCCCCCCCCCTTTCTCTCTGGGTCTTTCCCCTCCTCCTTTTTTTTTTTTGCCCGCTTTCATTCTTTTGCCGCTTGAAAGTAAGGAGGCAGTAGGCCGGCGGTATCCACCCCCTCCCTTTTTTTTTCCCCTCCCGTGAAGATTTTTTTCCCCCCCCTCTCCCTTCCCTTTTTTCCCCTCCCCCTCTCAACCCCAGAGAAAAGTGGAGGGAAATAAAGAGAACGGCCAGAACCATATCCTTCTTTCCCCCCCCCTCCCTCCTTGCAACCCCTTATCTCACTCTCTTTTCTCTTTCCTTTCCCCTTTTATCTTCCTTTCTCTGCGAGTGAGCGTAGAAAGTGAAATGATGATTCCAACCGCAGCGCCTTCTTGTACTGTTCTCTTTTTCGCCTTGATGGTTTTTTCCTGTGCCTTCTTTCCCCCCCTTCCCCCTTCCCTCCCCATCCCTCACGCGGGAGAAATGGAATTTGAAAAAATCTGGCTTACCTTTTCCCCTTCCCCCCAGGTTTCTTCGTTTCTCTTTTTTTTTTTTCGATAGAGTTATTCTACGCGAGAATAAAGAGAAGGGCCTTAACGACCGAACATCCTTTTTCCCCCCCTCCCCCTTTCTCCCCCGCAAAGGCTTTTCTTTCCTTCCTTCCCCCCTTTTCTCCCCCTTTTTTTCCTCCCCTTCACTATTGGATAATAAGTAAAACATGAGGCGGAAAGGAGCGACAAAACCGCATTTTTCGTTTATCCCCTGCAGATTTTTTCGTACCCCTCCCTTACTTTCTCCTCTTTTTTTTTTCCCCACCTTATCGCATCCGACTTCTCTCGCATCCAGTAGTAGTAAAGGCAATGAAGCTACCACTAGCAGTAGCGGGGTATACCCTTCTCCTTTCCGTTGTGATTCCACGTTACGCCCCTCTCTTTTCTTTTCCCTCCTCTCCCTTCTTTTCCCTTTTTCTTTTACCACTTTAAGTGGGACTAGGTGAGTTAAGGGGGGAGGTGAAATTTTGCTCACCCAGTATCTCTCTTTTTTTTCTCACTCTCTCCCTTTTTTTCCTCTGTCAGGAAGCTCTGATCACGCCCCGTCCCCTCTTTTTCCCCCCTCCCAGGCAGGTTTCCCGGGCCAGTTAGGCGCATATAAGAAGAGAAAGACGTCTTCAATCGAATGACTTATCTCTCCCTCTTCCCTTCCCTCCTCCTTTTCTAGAGATAATTTTTTCCTCCTTCCTTCTTTTGTCCCCCTTCTTCTTGGGAGTATTTGAAAAAAGAGGTGGTATTTGCTCCGTCCCCCCTTTTTCTCCGTGGTCATTTCTTTTGCGTTCTTTTTTCCTTTTGGGAGTGATCGCGTTCGCCCCCCCTCCTTTTTCTCCCCCCCCCCCCCTTGCACTCAACAAGTCCGTCCCCTCTCCCCTTCTTTTTTCCTTTTTTCCTCCCTCTGCTATGTCGCAAGGACCGCAGCCGCCGGAGGATTCTCTTTTTTTTGCTACGTTTCCCTCGGTTATATGAAACAGGTTATTACCACGCTACTGCTAGTGGTAAGCTTCATTGCCTTTACTACTACTTCTTCCTCCTCTTTTGAGATAAGTTTTTTCCCCTTTTTTTTCTTTCGAGGTAAGTAGAAAGTCCTTTTCTTTTCCCCCTCTGCTTTTTGTTTGCTCCCCTTTTTTTTTCCTTTTCCTAGATAAAATAGGTTACGGTGGAATATGCCGGGTTTTCTCTTCTCTTCTTTTTTCTTCATGGGTTTCCTCCTTCTTCACCCCTTCCTTTTCTTTTTCCTTCCCCCTTCTCCTTCGTGATGATCGCGTAGGAAGAAGAAAGCTGATAGGGAATCGCCACCCCCCCCCCCCCTTTCTTTTTCTTTTCTTTTTTGAAGAACCTGCATCCTGTCCCCTTTTTCCCTTCCCCTCTTTTTTCAAAGGAAAGGGAGGACCGCTTTTTCTTTTTTTTTTGAGCCCTGTCCCTTCTTCTTTCTTTCCCCCCCTTCGACCCCTAGCCCTCCCAGAGAAAGAGGCGATCGGGTTTTCGGTCACTCCTCCCTCCCTCTTACGTGCTGCTCAGTGAAGGAAAGAATATTGTCACTGGGCGCTTTCTTTTCTCTCCCTTCTCTCCTTTTGGCCATTGCTTCTTTTTTCCTTTCCCACCTTTTCCTTTTGGTTGCGCTGTTTCGCGTTAGAGCAGGAAGGAATGGCTTCCTTTTCTTTCCTAGTGTACTCGTCTCTTCTTTGGAAACACGGGGAAAACGAACACCACAGGTGCGTTTCTTCCCGCCCTGTCTCCCTCCGTGAAGCCTTACTTCAACTTTTTTCTTCTTCTTCCCCCATTTTATGTAGGCGGGTAAAAAGGGACAAAATGCGGTTCTGTTCCCCCCCCCCTCACTTGCGCAGAGTTCCTGAATTTACTTTCCCCTCCTTTTTTCTTTTATCCTGACAACCCATTTTGGGTCGAAGAAGGTAAAGGAGGGAGTTGGATAGGGACTGATCGCGTGTTTCCTCTTCTCCCTGTCAGAGGACCGCGTCAAAACGTCCGGTCCTTCCCCTTTTTTTTCCCTCTTGCCCCCCCCTTTCCGTCCAAAAAAATAAAAAAAAAGGACAATTCTCTCTTTTCCCTCTCCTTTTTTTTTCTTTCTTTTTTGGTCATGTTTCGGCTCCTGTTTTTCCCCTCTTTTTCTTCTTTTCTTCTTCCCTTTCCTCCTTCCCCCCGCGGATAAGTCCAGATAAAACTCACGCATTGACAATGCTTCGACACACCTTTTTTTTCCTCTTTTTTCCTTTTTTTTTCCTTTCAGTGCTGTTCCCTTTCCACCTTTTCCCCACTCCTTTTTTTTTTCTGAGTTTTACTAACCTCATTTTTTCCTCCCCCTCTTCCTTCCTCTTCATTCTTATGAAGAATGAAGTGTAGGACTTCACGGGGTAGGCCTTCTCCCCCGCAACAGTGTGTTCTTTTCCCCCTTTTCCTCCCTTTCTCACTAATTTCTCTCTTCATGCCATGATTAATGAGAGAACCGAAACAGCGAACCCCTTCCTCCCCCCTTTCTTTTCCCCCCTTCAAGGTCCACCCTTCTTCCCTCTTTTCACCCATTCTCTCAATCAGGAGTGTCGCGCAATACAGCCGCCCAGTGACAATCTGATCCTTTTTTTTCCCTTTCTCCTTTTTTTCCCCTTTTCTTGGAGCGTCTATTCTTCCCTTCTCTCCCCCCTTCTTTTTTTCTCCTTTCTTGGTTTTCGTGGAAGGAGAGAGGAGTGACAATTCATCAGGGACCCTACCTCCTACCCCTTCCCCCCCTAAGCACTCTTTCTCTTTCTTTCCTTTTGAAACCAAGGGTCCATGATTAAGTTGAGAAGGAAACAGGACTGGTGTGTGTTTGCGATTCTATCGCTTTCCTCCTCCCCCCCTTCTTCTTTTTTCCTTAAAACTTTCCCACGCCCTTTCCCTCCCCCTCCCTCTTTCTTTTCCCCTCACCCCCCCGTTATCAACCAATGACCCGATAGCCGAGAAACCGGCATTCCGAACCGTAACTATTGTCTCCTTCCTTTCCACCCCTTTTTCTTCTTCCCAACAGACTCTTTCTACACCCCCCCCTTTCCCCCTCCTCTTCCTGGCCCGCAGGACCAAAAAATTAGAGCAGAAGACGGCGATCGCATTCCTTTTCTTTTCCCTTCCTTTCTTCCCCATAAGAAATCTTTGTCCTACCTTTTTTTTTTTCCTCCCTCTCCCTTACATCCGGCGGTGATGTAATTAGAAATATCCTCGGCGGGACGAAACTACCTTTCTCCCTTCTTCCTTTTTTTTATCACAGTCTTCATGTGTCTTCTTTTTTTTCTTCCTTTCTTTTCGAACGCGAGACAAGGAAGAGGAATTATATGAGTAATGAAGCGCGAATCACTCCCCCCCTCCAATTCCCTCTCCTCCCCCTTTTGTGCTGCGTCCCTCTTTTGTCCCCTCCTCCCCTCTCTTCATCTTTTCTTTTTTTCCCTCGAATGATTATATATATATTTTAGCAATAATCCGTGTTGTTGTTGAGAGAGAATAAGCATTTCTTGTCCCTCCCTTTCCCTTCTTTGATAGAGTCTTAACTTTCACTTCCTTCTTTATTTCTCATCACAATGGGTTAGAAAGTAGGTAATTGTAATTTGCGTGAATCTCTCTTTCATTCCCCCCTTCCTTCTTTCCGTGCTTGTCTCCCCTTTTTTTCCAAAACTTGCAACTTTTCCCCCCCTTACGAACCCTTTCCCCCTCCCTCTTTTCTCCTTTTCCCCCTCCCCTTCTCGTTATCGTCCCACGCAAGAGTGAGATGTAGAAGGACAGCAAGCCGCCTTCTTTCCCTTCCTTTTCCCCCCGTGACTCACACCTTCCGTTCTCTTTCCCTCCCCCTTCTCTTTTCATCTTCCTTGCATTGACGAAGAAGGATGCGAGCGCCTTCGTTCTTCTCTACCTTTTTTTTCCTTTTTGATGACTCCTCTCCTTCCCCTTTCCTCTTCTTTTCCTTGTTTTTCTCTCTTTCCCTCCGCAGGGTTTATGATGATAAAATAGTTAAGAGTTCGGAAATATGCCGGGGTCGCTTCTCTCTCCATTTTTCCTTTTTTCCGCAAGGCTCCATCCTTTTCTTTCTTTTTTCCTTCTTTTCTTCTTTTCAGTCCTGGCGCGTGATGATAGCGTAGAAGAAGATGATCGGGAATCGCAAACAACACCTTTTTTCTTCTCAAACTTGCCTCTTGTTCCCTTCCTTTTCCCATTTTCCCCATTTTTCGCAAGAGTTCGTTATTGGTGATGTTGAGGATTTAGTGTCATTTTTTTCTCGGCACTTCCCCCCTCCCCCCCCCCTCCCCTTTTTTCCTCATATGTCACTTTGAGAAGATAACGAGAAAGAAGCATGCTACAGTGACGGCATTCATTTTGTCCCTTTTCCCTTCCTTTCCCCCTGCGAAATTTTCTTCCTATCTTTTTCCCTTCTTTTTTTTTCCTCCCCCACTTTTCCTTTTTTTTGCGCTGTTTCGGTTAGGAAGGAAGCATGCATGCACGTCGCTCCTTCTTTTTATCTCTCTCCTTTTTTTCTGGCGAAACCCTCTTCCCCTTTTTTCTCCCTCCTTTTCCTCCTTTCCGACGCGGCCGAAGAATGAAGCGGGCCCGACTCGTCTTCCCCTTTGCTTTGTCACCCCTTCCCCTTTCCTTTTTTTTCCCCCCCCCCATCCCCAGAGCAGAAGAGTGGCATGAAGGTTGAGAAGGGCGCACCAGCACTCAGTCATCTCCCTTTCGCTTTTCTCCTTCCCCATTTGGGTTCCCTTTTCTTTATCTTCCTCTTTCCTATTCCCGTGTCAAAAGGAGGACACCATGGCTGCACCGACCACTTTCCCCCCTTTTCCCCCCTTGCAAACACCCTCCTTCCCCCACATTTCCCCCCCCCTTCTTTTTTTTTTTCCCTTGTTCTGCTCCGGGTTGGAAAGGATTTATTAAAGTTTGGCAGCATTGGTAGGGGCAGCCATGTGTCCGGCCTTTGACGCCTTTTCCTATTACTTTCTCCTTCCCCGCGGAGACATTCCGATCAAACCTTCCTCATTTCTTTTTTTCCTTCCTTTCCTTCTCTCCTTTCCGTGTGTTAGCAATTAAAAACGGAAGGGCCAATATGAGATCTGGGGTCTTGGTTTTTGCACTCCCCTCTTTTCTTTTTTTTACCCGAAGACAAATCCTCCGCTTTTCCTCTCCTTTTCTTCCTTCTTTATCAACCGAAAATTGTGTGGAGTGTGGAAAAGGTGACGAGGATGGTTCCCCGCGGGACTTTCTTTTCCTCCCCTTCACTAATTAGAGCGCATGCCATTCTTCCTTTCTCCCTTTTTTCCTTTCCCTCTCCCGGCCCGCAACAATAGGTGATGCAACCAACAGAACTCCCCTTCCCCCACTCTCCTTTCTTTCTGCAAAGAACTGCCAGTGCCCTCTGATTTTTTTTTTTTTTTTTTTTTTTTTTCCTTCCCCTTCTGCTTCAAACGAAGAGAAGTATGATATGGGAGTGCTTGGTCTCCTTGCTTTTTTCTTTCCCTCTCCTTTCGGTGGCATCATTCATTTCCCCCCTTTTTCGTCCATGGCATTTGAAAAAAAGAGGAAGTAAGACTTGTACAAGTCTGGAAACAGTCCAGCTTTTCTCCGGTAAAAGGATTGTGTGTTTGCGATTTTCTTCCCTCCCACAAACATTCCTTCTCTCCACTCCTTGTCATCCACACCACCGAACAGGAATGTAAGGGAGGAGGACACGAACCCAGTTATAAACAATGACGATAGGCGCGACCCCCTTCCTTTTCTTCCCCTTAAAGAGCTTTGCTAATCCGTCACCCCTTCTCCCTTCCTTTTTCCCCACATCCTCTGTGGCTGAAAAAGAAAAGGAGGGAGAAGAAAGAGGCACCAGCTTCTCTTCCCCTCCCTCCCCTCCACCCCCTTAGAGAAGCCTCCGTGTCTCTCGTCACCTTTTTTTTTTTTTTTCCTCCCCTTTGTTTCCAACTCTCTACTTAAGTGGTGGGGAAAAGGAAGACGAGAACGGACATCGGCTTTCCTTTCTTCCCTTCCCCCCGCGTGGACTACACTCTCCCTTTCTTTTTTTTTCCTTTTTCTAATTGTGGATGTGCAATTTGCTCACCAATGATAGTATTTTTCCTCCCTCTCTTTCCAATTGAGGTCCTGTATGAAGCTCTATCTTTCCTCTCCCCTTTCTTTCGGCCCCTTTTCCCGTTGGCAAATACGAAAAGGAAGGGTGGAACGGCGAAAGTTAGTCCGCTATCAGCAGCTACAGCCCTTCTTTTCCTATGCTTATCCCCTCTCTTTCCTCCTCTCCTTTTTTTTTTTTTCTTCTTTTACTTCCTTCCCCCGGTACACACTTAATTGGAGTATTGACAAAGAGGTATTGCCAGCACATTTGGTTCTCCGTTTTCTTTTCCTTTGGGATCTCGCTCTTCCTACCTCTCTTCTTTTTTTTTTTCCCCCTCCTTTTTATTTTGAGCAAAATTGAAAAGCAAAAAAGTTACCTCCCCCTCTTCTCCACTGAAAGATGGACCTTTCCCCAATTGTCCTCCTTCCTCCTCCCTTCATTCCATACTCCTCCGGGATTGTAAGGTAAGGTGTCTACCCTTTCTTCCCCACTTAAGACCCTTTTATTTAACCTTTTTTATTCCTCCTTCTTTTTTCTTCCCCTTCTCTATCTCCTCTTCTTCGATAAGGGTGTGGTCAGGGAGGGAGTGAGTCAGCGAAGGCGGTTTTTCCTCCTTCTTTCCTTCTCCCTTCCCCTTTTCGAAACCCTTGTTTGTTTGTTTCTCTCCCCCCTCTTTCCTTTTTTCGTATGTGATTAGGGGGTTACGAGGCTATCGGCAGTGTTGATAACTTTTTTTCTTGTTCCCTCCTTTTCTTTCCCCCCTGCCGGTGCCTGTTTTTTTTTCTTCCCCTTTTTCTTTCTTTTCCTTTCTTTCTCCTCCTAGAAAGAAGAAGAGAAGCTGAGTTGCCTGGACCCTTCCCACACAAAACCGGCCGGGTTTTTTTTTTTTTTTTTTTTTTTTTTCCTCCCCTGACAGGCTACGAAGATTTTCCAATTCCCTCTTCCCCGAGTTTTTTGTGCTTTTTTTTTTTTTTTCGCCTCTCCGGCCGTCAACAAAACAGAAAGGGAGAAAAGGAACTCCCAGGATCACGCCTTTCCCCTCTTTCTTTTTCCTCAGAATGGCACTTTGCGAATTCCTTTTTTTTCCTTCATCTTTTTCCCTTGGCGGCAGGGATGGCGCGACCTCATGATGTGCGATATTTTTGCACGTTCGTTCCTTTTTTTTTCTCCTTCCCTATGGTGCCTTCTTTTTTTTCCCTTTTTCTTTCCTTTTCTTAATCCTTTCCTTCAGTAGCGAATTAGTGGAATAGCGGATTAAAGACTGTCGCGGGGAACCCTCTCTTCCTTTCCCCCCCCCCCCCACCAAGGTTCTTTTTTTTTTCCCTTTCCTTTTTCCTCTTCTTCCCTTTTGCGAGGAGGTAAAAAGGGAAAAAAGCGGTTCGTGCCAACCAAGCCCCCTAGCCTCTCTTTTTTCCTGTTTGGAAGCGCACAGCACGTACTCCCTTTTTTCTTCCCCTTTTTTTTTTCTCAGCTTTTTTCAATGAGGGGAGTTGATCGGGACAAATGATACGCGGGGGGCCCATATTTCCCATTTTCCTTCCCCTTTCCCCCTGCGGACCTTTTTTCACCTCCCCCTTTTTTTTTTCCCCCTTCCCCCCCTGACAAGATATATCTTTTAAGAATAAGGAAGGTTGTTGTTGTTGAGAGAGATGTCCGTTGTGGGCAGTTTCCTTCTCGTTTTTTTTTCCTTTCTTCCCCCCTTTTTGAAGAATTTTGTTTTCATCTTGTCCCTTCCTTTCCCCCCCTCTTATCATTCTCTTTCAAAATCCCGAGTGAAAAGTGATTAGAAAAAAGGGGTTGTAATGATCGCGGATCGACCGTTCTTCTTCCTTTTTTCCCTTCAACCCTTCCTTCCCCTCTTTTCCTTTTTTTTTTTTTCCTCCCCTCAAATGGCATAAGAGGAGGCAGCGTAATGATTATGCCGCTGACGTAAGGGCTCACGTAGGCCGCTTTCTCACCCCTCTTTTTCTCCCGGTGCCCGATTGTTCCCTCGACCTCTTTCCCCTCTTTCCTTTTGCCTTCCCCTCAACAGAAGCAACCAACGAGCAAGTGGCAGAAATTAAGAGCCCTTCCTCCCCCTTATCTCTTGCAAAAAACATCCCTACTTGCACCCCTCCTTTCTTCCCCCCGTGCCAAAGATGACGTAAATGAGCAGGCGTTGCGCAGGCGCTTCTTCGGGTAGTCACGTGCCCTTTTTTTTTTTTTTTTTTCGTTTCTTTCTTTTTCCGCCCTTGATGAGTTTCGTTGAAGGGAGAGAGGCGTGAGAGCATCAGGGGACAGGTGCCAGCCGCCCCTTCCCTCAAGACACTTGTCGCAATGGCATTTGACCCCTTTTTTTTTTTCCCCTTCCTCTTCAGGGGATACGTTTTAAAAAGGACTGCGTGTGTGTTGAGATTCTCTCCTTTTCCTCCTCGAGAACCTTCTCCGTGCCTTCCTTTTCCTCACCCCCCCTCACCGGAATGTGAAGTGGACTGAGAAAAGACCCAGTTCAACACGCCGATCTCCTCTCACCCCCCTTCCTTTCCCGTAAATATTTCTCTCAGTCAACTTCTTCTTCTTTTTTCCCTTTTTTTCTTCCCCCCCCCACAGCAGAGGGCGGAAAACGACCGGACGTGCGACTCCCCTCTTTCCCTCCCCTCTTCTCCCTCCCGCCCCCCCCATCCCCTTCGGCTCCCCTCTCTTTTTTTTTTCCCCCCCACCCCCCCCCCCCCCCCCCCCCCCCCCCCCCCCCCCCCCCCCCCCCCCCCCCCCCCCCCCCCCCCCCCCCCCTCTCCCCCCTTTTCTTTCTCTGGGTAAATAACAGGTGCATAACCGCTCCCTTAAGTGTGCGTTTCCCCTTTTCCTCCCCTCTCCCGGCACACCTTTTCTTCCCCTATCCATTTGCCTCTCCAGTGGCCGGGGAGCATCTTTCTGTGACTAGGTTCTTACCTTTTTTTTTCACTTTGCCTCCCCCCTTTCTTCCCTCGTCATTTTGGTCATGAAGCGCGAGATGAAAGAAAAGACAATGACCGACGGCGAACCAATTTTCTTCTCCCCCCCCCCCTCCCCTCGTTGAAAATACGCCCAGTATGGGTTTTTCCTTTTTCCCTCCTTCCCTACCTCCCTTCTTAAATAGAAGGAGGAGCAGAGATATTTTACGCATCCTAAGTTGTTGTTGTTGAGCGAGATAAGCTTCTCTTTCTCCCTGGTCTCTTCAGGAGGCTCTCGCGGACCCTTTTTCTTTTGCCACCTAGGGTATTGCGCAGCACAATGGGTCTCGTCTTTTCCCCTTCTTTGTGGATTCTCTCTTTCCTTCCTCTTCTCCCCTCTTTTTTTCTAAAAATAAGATAATGGGGTGAGACAAAATTGAACCTCCCCTCTCCCCCTAGGTCATGAAAGATGGCTACCCTTCTTTTCTTTTTCCCTCTTTTTTCCTGCCCGTCCGCAGGAGATGTCGAAGGACAGCAAGCCGCCGGATTTGTCAGTCCCTCGGTTCTTACCTTTTCCCCTCCCCCTTTTTCTCCCCCTCTCTTCTGTGGAAGATGTATTGCCTATTCTTGACGACTCCTTCTTCTCCTCCCGGAGTCTTCGTACTGTTTCTTTTTTTTTTTCTCGCAGGAGGTGAAGAGGTAGTCGCACGGTCTGTCTTTTTTTCTCTTTCTTTTTTTTGTCCCCCTCCCTTCTTTTCCTTTTTTCCTTTCTTCCTTTCTTTAGAGGATATAGGAAGGTGTTGATAAAATGGGTTCGTTTTCCTCCTTTCCCCCCTGTGCTGTTCTTTTTTTCTTTCATTCCCCCTTCGCCTGTGCGCGAGTAGAAGAAAGTATCGGAATCGCAACCGGCGGGGGACGGAGCAAAATGAAGCATGGAATTGGTTCCAGACATTTTTCCCTTCTTCCTCTTTTCAAATTTCCATTGCTCCCTCGTTCTTTCCTTTCTTTTTTTTTTTCCCGCCTCCGCGGAAGAAAAGAAAAAAGGAAAGGAGAACAGAGCAACTCCAGATCACTCCGGAGAGGAGTTGAGCAGTTCTTTTTTTTTCTTTTTTTCTCTTTCCTCCTGCTCAGGACCTTCATATATGTAAAGGGGGGCGCTGTGTCTCTCCCTTTTTTTTTTCTTCCTCTTTTTTTTTTCTTCCGTTTCCTGGATTGCAGAACATTGGATACGGGGGGTTGCCTGTTTCGGTCGCTCAGGCAGCATGTCCTTTCTTCCTCGAAGGAGTTCCCTAGCGAAGTAAAGCCTTTTTTTTTTTTCCCTTTTTCCTCACCTCAACAAAAGGTGACGGTTGATACCGCCGGCATAAGTGAAGCCTGACGTCCAGCTTCATCCTCCTCCTCTCTTTCGAAGAGTTTGCCATTTGCGAGTCTTTTCCCCCTCGTTTCTTGCACAAACAAAGACAAAGAGCAGGAGAGTGGATGAAGGTTGTAATGGGCTCCCCTCCCCTCCCCTCTTTTCCGGCGATAAGGACCCACCCATTTGTGTCTACTGCCTTTTCCCCCTTTTTTTTTCTTCCCATTCTTGGCCAGCGGGAATAGGAAACAGAGGAAAAAGGAGGAACATGGCTGCCCTCACCACTGTCTTCAAGA
>Ga0179593_1695458_pt1 | contig 15130 bp, 11 predicted proteins | sample CZODoug2_1_08_16_FD_185931 | JGI IMG/M metagenome (GOLD analysis project Ga0179593, IMG submission 185931) | Vadose zone soil fungal communities from Angelo Coast Range Reserve, California, USA - CZODoug2_1_08_16fungal (PacBio error correction) | ecosystem: Environmental > Terrestrial > Soil >... | reverse complement strand
TCACCTAACCCTAACCCCCCCGTTGTGTTTCCGTTCTGACTTGGCGGACTGCGGTAAATTCGGATTCCGCCCCAATATGATAATCTTCTGGTTTATTTTTTTTTTTCAACTGTAACAGGCCTGGGAAGCCCCGACATTTCATTTATTTTCATTGTTTATGGTTCCCCCCCCCACGGCGTCCCTTAGCCATTACCTTTTGACGGCCGGGGGACAGAAAGTTGCACTCCCCCCCCGTGATCGTTTCATCCCCCCTATCCGTTGCGATACCTCCAATTTTCGAGGTGTACATTTTCGTTTTTTTTTTTTCGTGTTGCCGTCCACCCCTGCAAGGCTTTGGACTTGTGGTCCCGATTCCTGATTCCAACAGCCGTCACCTACAATCTCCTCCCGTCGGTCAGAACCTGAGAATGGAAACTTTTTGCCCAATAGGCCCCCGACCTGGAGTGGGGGGTGTAGAGGTTCTTGGCGTCTGAAAAATTGGGGAGTGTTAATTCCCCCCGTTTCTTTCCTGCATTTCGCTTTTCTTGACCCCAGAACACCCACAGGGTGGAGTTCTTTCCCCCCAAACCCTCCTCTGTTGAGTTGGCCGCCGGCGACTAATCTGTACCCCGGTCACCCCTTGTAGGACTTCCTTGGTTACGTTTGGCCAACACTTTGACCCAGCGCTCGGTGCCCTTCAAAAAGGCCCTTGCCCCCCCGTTTGTGCCTATGTGGCAGGCTTTCCTCCCCCCCTATTTTTTTCTTTCCCTCTCCCAGTTGTTGTTTGTTCCGAATCGTCTTTTTGGCTTTTTCTGATCACCCCTTGGACTTCCTTATTTACGGTTTGACTAAGTCCTTGTCCACCCTTTTCCTACCTTTTTTTCGCGCTCGACCCGGTGGTAGAGTGGTAGTTTTTTCTTTGAGTCGCGGGCTGGTCTGACGCCCAACCCGTTGGCTTTTGGGTCTTTTTCCCCCGCTTCGATGCTCCGTGCAAGCAGGTGCCCCCCCACATTTTTTTTTTCCGAATATTACTCCTTGAACTCCTTAATCGCCCTGCCCCCCCCCTGGCCCAACCCCAGTCTCGGGATCACTTATCCTTACCACCGACACCCGTGGTTGATTGCATTCGACCAACTTGTGAAATTTTTTCTTGGGTTTTGCCGTGGGAGTGGCGTTTCCTTCGACCGCATGGCTTGAACTTTTCGGGGAGGTCTCCTTCTCCAGCTCTTCCTTTCGACGTGGGTAACTTGCACCATTAAGTCCTCAACCTTTTTTCTCCGCCCTTTTAGTTATTTTCACGCCGGGGGAGGGCATCCCAAGCCCTACCGACCCTTTTAAAGACGTTCCGAACCTCTTAAGCGCGCACCCGAAATGTTCTTCAATGAACAAAGCACTGCTTAGGTTGTTCATCCACCCTTGACCCGTTTATCGTGATTACAACCTTACAGACAAACTTTTCTTATCCTATCCGTTCATTACTTGGAGCCTTTTTCCCGTTGTAACATAGTCTTTTTGGCTTTTCCTGTGAGAGTTTTTCTACTCTGATTCACCCGGCATATTTCTTTTAGCATACCTCCGTCTTTTTGTCCCCCCTCGCCGAGACAGCTTGAGAGCTCGTTTCCCGGTTGTGGAGGGCTGCGTCAGCTAGGCACCTCATCCCCCTTTTTCAGTCTTTGATTTCAAAATTTCTGTAGAGTGCTCGTAAATCTGAACGCTGGGCATTTTTTCCCATAATTGACGCCTGACCAGAGACATGACCGTTTCTACCCTTGGTTGCGGGAGGAAAATAGTATCGCTTGATATCTGACCTCTTTTGTGAGTCACGGCCCCCGACAAAGCAGTTCAGCTTTTCAATCGCGAAATAAGACCCCCAATGACTAGAACTAGTGTTTGAGACGTTCTGGACTTTTAAGTTTTTAGCTTGGCGAGCTCTTTGATAGGAATTCAATTCCCCTTTTTTGGAGTGGGCTGTGGTTCTCGGATCCCTCCAAGTTGGCTCCCTGTCTCTCCTCTGACTCGGCGGAGTTCCCTCCCCGTTCCAAGCCGCTCAGGAAGCCTCCCCCTTTGGCTTTCTTTGATGGATCGCCGGTCCTGAACCCCCGCCCACCGAGCACCCCTTTTCTTCCTTTTCTGGACTTCCCCAACAAGGCATTGACAGTCTTCCCTCCCCCCCCCGACACGGATCTACTGCTGAGTTATTCGGTTTTTCCCACAACGGCCCCGGCAACTTGAGCCTGGCCCCAAGTTTTTGAGCCTCTCCTTTCCCCTTGGATTTATTCATGGCTTTTTCGGGAACTTTCACTGGACCCTGGTCTTGCTCGAGGTTCGTGAATTTGTGTTTTCCAAGGTGCTCTCTCCCCTTAGGCTGTTTTTCAAAATCTCCCCGGCGTCCACCCGGAGCTTCTCATAGTTCTCCGCTTGATATCTCTTGGTTCTTTTCTAGACCGGTCCCACTGACCCGGCCTTGTGACAAAGATGTTTCCCCTTCCCCTTTTTTTTTGAGTCTTCATCAGGGGCAGACTTCGCTTGCGCTCTGACTGAGTTCACTATTGTGTTTTTTTTTTCCCACTCATAAACGTACTGGACTCGAAAAAGCTGGTTTCCCCTTCCTGCTCGGGTCCCCTGTACATTCCTTGTGAAAACTCCGCTCGTCTATGTGTTGTGCGGGTCCTGTCAAACTTGTTTGCCCGTCCCCACGTTTCTACCTGGAGACCGACACGAGAGGTAATTTGTTCTATTTCGTTTTTCCTGGCCCGTCAGCCCCCTCTGGGGATCTTAGGGGTGTCTGACAGCCCTGTGTTGGGCAAGGTACTTCGAAGGTCTGGTTTTTCCCGCTCTCTTGCAAACGGTGGGTTCTTTCTAAGAGTTGCCGCGTAATTCTTATAGACCTCCCTCCCCTTGCGTTTCGATTGACTGGTGGTCTCCCCTTCTGGGACCCGCTGCATGTTTTTTGAGTCTTCAGAGCGCTTTTCACAGGGGGGCAACCCCCTTACTCCGTTCGTGTCAGACGTTGCCTTCCCACCCCGAGGAGTCCCATTTTACTTTTTTTAGAAGAGCTCGTACTTAAACAAGCGACCCACTCTCCTGAGTAGTTCAACCTACAGGCGCCTTTTTTTCCCCCCCACCTCAGTGGTCCGGTTGAGGCGGCTCTCTGTCTTCCAAAACGCAGTTAGCGTCTTTGCCTGTAGATGTGATGGGCGGGAACAACTCCCCCCACATCCCCCTTTCCGTACCCACCTCTTCCCACCCTCACAGAACTGTGAATCTCTTGTCTGTGCCGGGACCCGCCTCCCGCGAGAAACAACCTCTCTGATTTCCACAACCCCCCTTTGGCAACGCGGGTCACCGACTGTGCCCATCTACCAACCCTTGGCCTTATTTAGTTTCTGGGGACGCAACCAAATGTTGCACTTTTTTAACTTCCGGCTAGTCTCCTGACGCCTTCGCCACCTTGGAGGTCCTGAAAGACAAGAGTTTCGTTTCCATCCCCAGATACTTTTTATCCTCCCCCGTGCCTATGTCAGGGCTTTGATTGTCGGCCTACGCCGCCAGATCTTTTCAAACCATGGCCTGATGAAGACCCCCCCCTCTGTGTGTGGTATTCTCCTCCCCCTTTTAGAAAGATTTTGGAAAGACCACCCCTTGAAGAAGATCCTGGTTTTTCGAACAATTTTCCCTCCCCTTTGTTCAGGTTTTTCTGACGGTTGATCGTGGTTTCCGCATAGGACTTTAGGCCCCGCAAGCGAAGGGTCCCTCGCCCAAAGTTAATCCCACACCATTCAGGTTCCCTATCCGACTTTTTTTGGGATCTACGTACCCCAGTCCCCCCCCTTACAACGGCGGTTTCATTTTTCCCCGATTCTTTTTCACGATTTCCCGGCCAGACAACATATCTCTAGTCGCTTGGGCCTGGAAGATCCCTCACGCCGAACACGGCCTCTCCCTAGCGGCTGACGAAACCCCCCTGGACTTTCCCGCGTGATTACGAAGTTCTTTCTAGCCCCGTATCGCTGTCGGTCAAGTGCGCTGTTTTTTTCTATAGGGACCCCTAATTCCCTCCGCCCGATTTCCCCGCTTACCGGGGACTCGCTGATACAGATGGAGTGTTAATGCCGGTTGAGTCGCGACCGTTACCTTTTTTCAGGGGGGTCGGCTTGCACCCTACATATTGTGAAGTTACGTTTACTTTTTGTTTTGATTACCAATCTTTACACGCAGTCCCGCCTTGTTGCTTATGCTCTCGCGATTCTAGTTTGCATTTAACTTGTGAGGAGCGTGTCGGCAGGCTGTCTGTTTGATTGTAAGATTTGACCTGACCTCAGGGGGGTGGGGGTGCGTTTGTATCTGATTATCCGCAAAAGAAAACCAGAGGAATGAAAGGCTATATATTTAAACAGCTTTTTTTCTTGTTACTCGAATCGATAGGCCCTTTTCTTAGTGAGGTCCACTCACAGAAACGGTGAATAACTCGACACCAGTCATCCCCCCTTGCCCGAGCTGGCGCAAAGGCCCACATCTCACTCTCCCTGCCCCTCGCAGCCTGGTAGTCCCGTTCTTCGCGTGCGCCTCCTCTTTTTTCTTTTGGCCCCCGCTTTAGCCAGCCCCCCAAAACCTTCCCTGGACCCCCCCAATCCTATCTTTCTCCACGAAGTAACGGATGGGGCCTGATCCCTCTCGCTGAGTGACATGAGTCGACACCTCGAGGTACAATTAGCGGAGAGGCGATTCTTCTCCCTGCTCATCTTTATTCATCCCCCAGAAAAGTGGGCTCCGCTTTCTGCTGGAAGAGACAAAACCCAACTCCGCATTTGGCGCTGATTCGATATTTTCACACAACCCATTGCGGGGTCCCCCGTCCCCCCAAGCTCCTCACTTGCTCGGCCGTGTTCCTGGCCTTTTTGCCCAACCTTCCCACGTCAAGTATATTCGGGACCAGTTATGGAGATCGATGGGCCCCCCGGTACTGCATAGGGGTTGCGTGGGCGCCCCCTCTTAGATGCCAAGGAGGTCTTTTTTTGGTGCAAGAACTTTCTATTTTGTCCCGACTTCTCTCCCTCACCTCCTGACGATTTCGGGGCTTGGAACTTTTTTAGTTTTTCGGCCTCAACCCTTTGCAGGTCTGCGTGCATGCGTCTTCTCGTTTTTTTACAGTAATTTCGCCGGGACTGCTACTCTACCAGCGTGCTGGCCTCAGCCGTTTTTGACTTTTTTTTGTTTACAAGCTGGCATTTTTCAGGCCTAGGGGGTGACACCGAACCTTTCCCTGCAAGTTGGAGGAGTGACGCTAGACTCGTCCAAGATGAGCGTTAGGCCACTTTCTCGGTTTTGTTTTCCGGTTCTCACCAGGTTTTTGGGACTGTAAGAAGGTTAACTTCCCTGGGACTACTGAAAATTTCGTCGGTTTGTGCTCCCGAAGACATTAAGCGCCCAAGTGGGCTGTACATTCAAGGAGGGCTGTATATCCTCTGTGGATGAATTGGTAGGATTGTCTTTTCGTTGATAGGCCCCAACCCCGTGATGTTAGCAGTAGGCCCCTGCGTCGGTATTTCGAGTATGGCCCACCCGGTTTTAGTGTGTTTCTTTTCTGGGTTTTTGGGTCCCTTTATTTTGCAGGATTCCGCGCCGATAGCGCAACGATGTGACACGCGGGTGGCTATGGGACCCCCCAGAGCCCCCGCGGGCCCGCGCCCCCCACCTATCTTTTGACGCAGAGACGGGCTTAGTCACCGTTTCGGAGGGCGCGCTTTTCACTGGGTTGTTGGCCGTTAGGCGACGTCGCCAAAGGACCCCAGTCGGTTCTCCCTCCTTGGTCTTCTGTGAGGGTCCTCTTACCAACCCAAGTCAGGGACCTACCCCTCTTTACATTTTTTTCTTCTGCAGAGCCGTGAGGTCAGCGAGAGGAGATAGCTGCCGTCATTATCATGTCCTTTCTTTTCAATCGTTAAGCAACGTTTTCCCCCTCTCCCTTGGCGCGCGATGAGGTTTTGACTTTTCGACCTTTCGTACTTCCCTGTCCCCCTTCCTTTTGTTAAGGAGTCACCCTTGCCCGGCCGAGATTTGCCCCCCCTCCCCAAGGATTTCCACTTTAGCTCCCCCGCGCGAGAAAGGAGCCGAAATTTCCCGACTTCACCCCCTAGGGCGTTCATCCCGGTGCGATCTCAATAGAAAAACCCCCTTTGTTTTTCTGGACAGGTCTCTCCCGGGCCAAAGAATTTTCCCCCACACCTTGATTGCCTAATGGAGACCCCGCAGTTTAACTGTCGTTCACTCGTTTCCCAAATCTTAAATCTTGTTCCGACCTTTCCCCCGAAGGGCGAACCGCGCTCCCCGCTGGGTCGTGGAGTGGCATCCTCATGGGGACAAATATGAACAAACGCCATCCCGCGTCTGCGCATATTTAACAGTGAGCACCTGCGACCGCCCAATGAGCGCCGGGCATTTTTTCATGCCCTGTCCTTTCACTTCGGACAGGTTGCCCACATTTTTGGTAGTGTTTTTTTTTTGGTCATGGTGACCGAAGATTTTCTGAGTGGTCCTTGCCGTGGCGGGTCTCCCCCAGTTACATATTGCTGCGGCCCCTCGCCTCAGACACTTTTCCGTGCCAGGCCCCCGCGCCCTCTCCTCTTCACCGGACCCATATGCTTGCCCTGGAACAGCTCTTCTTTTTCAAGTACTTACCCAAGGGGAAAGGGAATTTCCCACTCTTCCGCCTGCCAGTCAAACTTCCACCCGTACTGGTAGGAACGACGTCCTGGCCATGGCTAAGTTCTTCTTTCCTTCGCCGTCCCTTTTTTTTGCAAGGATTACCTTTATCTAATCTAGCCTTCGCCATTTGTATGAGGCCCTCGTCTCGGGTCGGGGGATCTACCCCTTGTGAGCTCACTTTTGCAAGTCTCTGCAAGGAGGTGACAGGCCAAACAACACCGGGGAGACCTGGATCTTCTGGATTAGTTTATGGTGGTGCTCTACCTGAGGCTGGACACAGTACCGCTCCGAGACTTCACTGCACGTTAGAGGTTCACTTCACCCGCCAGGTTCTGTGACTGATCCATGTGTCCATCCGGTTTTTTTGTATCTTTTGAGATACCCCGAACCCCCAACCCCACCCACACCCCACGCGAGGTTTCCTCCGGTGCCCCCGAAAAACCACCGCCCACGTTGTGCCGAGTTTGTAGGTTACCCCCCTTTTCCCCCCCCATCGACCCTTTGAAGGCGCCGCTTGGAGGAGGGCCGGGTGCCGCTATTTGGGCAGTTCGGAAATTTCGCTTTGGGTTCCCCGTTTTCCCCCCCCCCCGGCCCTCTTCTTTTCTCTTGCCTTGCGAATGCTATTGTGGCCTAAAGGAAGTGCAGGGGATGGTCCGTGGGGCATCTTCCCGGAATTTGGCACCATTTGTAGGTGGAGATTGTCATTCATTCGTTCATTTGGAGTTCCCTCGCTTTCAATGTGGATTAATGATTACTTTGATTGATGGGTTTTAAGGCCCTTTTTTGGCCGTTTTCGTGGCTTTTGCGAGCGTGACATCTTGACCTTCGCAGAGAGCCAATTGCACAGTCTTTTTCACTAGTTCCCAGGGCGAGCGTTATCATTTTCCACCCAACATGGGAGAAATGAAGACCCTCTCTTTAGCGCCCCCCCCCGATTAAGTGCGTTCTTTTCTTTCCCCACGAACCAAAAGTCCCTTGAGCCCCCAGCCGAAAAAAGAAACTTTTTTCCTTTTGAAGCGGGAGGATCCCCGATGTCTGCGGGCACACCGTCGCTCTGCAACTCGGATCTCGTTTCTTTTCTTTTTCCAACGGGCCCCCTTTAGCGGAATTAGGTGAAGTAATTTCTTCCCAGTCGGCATGATTCCTACCTTTGGCTCCCCCAAGCCCATTCCCATTCCCTTCTTCCTCCCCTGGACAGGGAAAAACTTTGACCAACCGCCGTTCCGATCTCAAGGCTGATGCAGACCCCCCCACACTCAACTTAAGGTTTCCCCTCTTTGTTGAATCATGCCACGTTGTGTTAACCCCCGTCCTTCACTCCTGGACAATTTTTCTGTGGCGACTAGAACTACTTTTAGACTGCTTTCCCCAAGCCCGCCGATACACTTTCCTTTGGTCACTTGGTCCCCATGAGGTGTGTTCGCTTGCTGTCTTCTATGGAGTTCTCTCTGCCTGCGTTGCGAAAAAGTCCGGCTTTACCAACCTCCCCACATTTCAGTGGGGCCTCCAGGCCGTACCCCCCTCCTTTCGACCTCCCCAGAGCGGGTTAGTTTGTTTCCCCTCGCCTTGTTTGGCAAGCCGTCTGGGGCCCCTGTGTCCCACTACCCCAAAACCAAAACTTGGAAGGGCCCCCCCCCCCCCCCCGTCGTTGGTCTTTTTCTGTCCGATATATTACTTTTTTTCCCCCTCCCCTTTGGTTCTTTTTTTTGACTTCTTTTTTTGATCGCATGCTCCGCCTCCTTTTGGGCCTTTTTTTTCTTCCGAACTCTTGTACAACCTGGTCTTGCTTTCCCACGCATCTCCTCCCGCCTTTTCTCCTAGGCTCTTTTCTCAAGGTGGCAGCCGCACTTGGGGACCACCCCTTGTGGTTTTTTTGGTCCCCCCCCAGCCGAGGCTCGCACGGTAATCGCCCCCCCCACATTTTCGGCTCTGGCGCTCTGAACTTCCCCTCGGTTTTTTTTTTTTCCCAGTCCATCGCGACAGAGAGTGTTCCTCCCTTTGGAAACCCTCGTTTCGCAACACCCGTCAGGACTGACAGGCGTTCCCGACCGTCCCTTTCTGTGCCCCGAAATGTGTCCTTTCCTCACTTCGATGACCCGTCCCTCTGTGACTTCAAGCTCTCGGTCCCTTTGAGACGATCATATGCGCACTTTGAGTTTTTTTCTTTCTGGACTCAACCGGGCCTGATCTTTTTAATCTTTTCGCCCGAAGGCGGGCTGGACAGAACACTGTTAGTAACCAACCCTCACCGAGGGCCTTGGTGCGGCGCTTGGGCGTCCCATCTTGATCAACTTCAGCTTTACCGTTTATCACTGTCCCCTCCTTGCTCTATTTAGTGCCAAGCTTTTCGGTCCGCCGCTAGGGGGCAATTCCCCGCCTCAATTCCTACGAATTAGGCCCTTCTCCTTTCCTAGCTAATGTGGGTCTTCGTTTCTTAGAGGGTTTGACCGTGGGCCGGGCCTTGGGAATCCTAGGCTTTTCCAGTTTTAACCCCCCTCGTGTCAAGTTCAAGGATCTTCCCCCGCGGACGGGTTCCCAAAGTCCTTCCTCCCGCTAGAAACAGACCGCTTGCACTTGACACCCTCGGTCCCTTGTTTGTCTTTGCTTCTCTTTTTTCAGGTTCGTCCACCGCCCTCTTTCCTCTCCCGAATGTCCTTCCGTCCGAGAAAGCTAGCAAGCTTCCCCGTGAGCTTCTGAGGACTTCTTGATTTAAGGGCTTTTACCCTGGGTGGCTTTTTTTCTTGGCTCAACTGGAGTGTGTTGGTTTGAGCGCCCAGACCGTCTCAGGAGTCCGGCAGCTATGCCCCCCCCTGCGCGTGCGGCAAGTTTTCCCCGCCGCTCCTGCAGCCCTGCGCCGATCTGTCCCTCATTCGCCCGCCATAGCCTTTGCGGCCCGTTGGTTCTTTCCGCGGCGGCCCCCCAACGGCTGATGTGATTCCCAGGCCCTGCTCCAGTAGTATAACTTGCGCGCATTGCCGGCGACCCCCCTTCAGCTACTGTTTAGCCATGGGTCCCCCATGGTCGTTCTTTCCTACTGAGGTTTGTAGACTTATCGTGGGCTTCTTGCGTATAGGGGTGCAGTGGCAAAGTGCTTCCCAGGCCTTAGCGTAGGAGCGACCTGAATCCAAGGCAGAGGTCAAATATCGTCCTAGTCGAGCCTTCGCGATGTAAAGGCCCAAACACCACCAAGATTTCCGACTGAACAGGGAGACAACCCGTTTTTCCGGTCCCACCAGAGGAGCACATCATTACCCTGAGGAGTAGACTCTCAACTTTCTGTTCCGAATCCCCCACCAATACAGGGATCGATTGCCCACTTATACTTCCCTGGTTATCCGTGGAACTGTACATTACCTTCTTGGTTGAAGCTCGGAGTTTTTTTTTCCCTGAGGCGCCAGGAAGTACTCAAACCGTTTTTTTTCGTTCGACCTCCTTCTTTCCCTATTTTTATGGTAGACTTTTTTCGTTGTTGGATCATTCCGTAGGGGCTCTGAATTGTGTTTTATCCTTGGAACAGTCCTGTTGGAGGCCCTTCCCTCCGCAGTAGTTACTGAGGAACGGCGGCGTTCCCTTTCTAAAGTACGCCTCATCGCCAAGCCTTTGTTGCCCCCACCTGGTGTCGAGGGACTGATTTTTGACCTTACTCTTTGAACGGTCCCGATGGCTGTTAATGATCATTCGATGCAGGTATCTTTTTTCCTTATAATTTCTTCCGAAAAATGGCCCAGACTGCGGCGCCTTACCTTCAACTAGACAGTCCCTTAACTGGTAAGTTGGCCGTTGGACTCCGCCTCCCCCGAGCCCCCAAGTTTAGGACCTACGCGCTCACGAAAGACGGCTAGTTCGCCAATCTTTAGCGGAGGACACTCTTGTTCCTCCCCCCAGTTCTAGGTTTTCGCATGTACCTATGGGTAGGGGGCTCCCCCTATACTTTTCAAGGGGAATCACACCCCTTTCCACCGTTTGCACGAACGTTGCCACCAGTCTTTCTTTTCCTCGTTCCTAGACGCCAGGGGCTGAGAGACATAGCTGAGGGATAACAACAGAAAGAGGAGCGTCCGCCCGCCCTAAGTTTACCCTTGGTTTTTTTTCTACCCGGTGGCTTTTGCCCCATCATAGCTTTCGTCGACATACTGGAACAGTTTTTGGTCCGAAGGACGTTTTGAGGGGATATTTTTTCCCCCCGCGAGTAGAGGGGATCTGTTACCCCCGAGATTACCTCCAAGCCGACTGAATCTTCTGGCTTGCCACAATACGACTATTCTTTCGCCCAAGGAATTACCCTCTTCCCTACGACCACGTCCTTTTGACTAAGATTAGGCCAAAATTTAGGTGAAATCTGTAAAGCCCCCATAGCAGCTGTGAGGTGATTTCTTGTCTCCAGACCACATCATAGGTAGGTGCCCCTCTACAGTCTTGACAGGTCTTCTTCTGCTGCTGACACCGGCAGTGGCCCGTCCGAATTGTCCCCCCCGCCGCCATCCCTTTTCCCCTTGTCTGGGGAGGTCCATAGCGCCCAAAGTACACTGAGAAGTTCACCAGATTGGGGTTTTCCTCCCCTTGAATGGTAGTACATCTCTGTGGTTTGTGCGAAGATCGGGCCCCCAATCCCGACAAAGGCCCCTTCGGGGAACTCGGGCGCCCCGTTGTGACGAGTGCGGGCTGATCAAGGTTCCTAGGCGACGTCCCGTGTGCCGATAAGTTTGTCCCCGTGCCTCCATTTTTGGCCGGCCTTTTACCGTGAGACTACTGTCATTCGAGAGTACTCTTGTGCCTTCCTTTGAGACCTCCCGGCCGGACCCCCCTTGCTTCCTAGTGATTTCGTGAAGCTGCACGCATTAGCAGGGATCGACCTGAGACTAGATTACAGTAATTTCCGTGGCCGTGGCTTCTTTCGGTGATGTTTGGTTTGGGATCCCTTTTTCTTTTTCACCCCCCCTTTCCGTGGGGGGTCTATGGGATTCACAAGCTTTTCCCCTCCCCCAACAACGGAATGAACGTGCTCTCGACCTGCGCCACTAGCTTTGGAGACAGAGGGCCCTCCCAGGTCCCAGTAAACAAAGATGGGAAACTTTCTTATCATTTTTGCCCGTACGCCTCATAGGGCTTGAGGGTTCCCACGTTTGTCGGCCGGTATTCCCCCATTCAAAAAGTCATTGGCACCCCCCACCCCGCCCCATTATAGTAAATTTAGTTTGGGAGGAAAGACTCGCTCCCGGGTCTGATGAGGAGTATTTTTTTTTTTTTTGTTTTTTTTTTTCTTTGTTTGTGTGCTGATTGGGGATTCCGTATGGATTATTGGGCCCTCCCTTACTAGATTGATCTTATGCCTTTGATACGCTTAACACTAAGAAGAGTTACCTTGAGGAATCGTATCTGCCGGCGAAAAAAAAACCCCCCATACTCTTTTTGGTGGCCCGTCATGGATGTCGCCTATAGTAAACCCAGCAGAATGGGACCCTGTTCTTGGTGCACAAAAAGCAAGGCCTAGATAGATTTATGGCAAGGTCCTGCATACACTGCACGTAAAAGAGGAGTTCTTCGCCGTTTCCGTTCTATTGGATCCGATTGGGGTGCCCCAGTTGCGTCTTGTGCGGGCGCCCCCCTTCAATTGTTGCTCATAGACGGATCCAATGGACTCATAGAGCAGCGAACCGGACACGAGACATCGTTTTCTTAGAAGTCGCGGACCCCCCAATGAGTCCGCCCCGTTTGTTGGTAAGTTCAGGATACAACCTTTCGGGAAATCCCTCAATACTTTTAGAGCACTGCGTGGGCCCCCGATTTGGATGGCTTTTTCTCTATGGATCGCGTAGTAAGTCCTGAATCTGCACCGCGTTGGATGTACCTTGAGTACTCCTTAAACCTTCTTAGAGTACTATTGAGGGCATCATTCAACCTCCTCCCCCCCTTTTTAATTGTTTGGAAGGTGGTCCTCCCCCCCTTTACGACCTTTGCCTTCAATTAGAGTTGTTGTTGGCGCCGGAACCCCCCCTTTTCTATGAAAAAAGTGGGTTTTTGTATATCCCCGGGATCTCCTTGTTAATTTTTCCCACCACAGCGTCTTGCCCCCAAAGGGCTTTTTTTCCAGCGTCGGGCCAGTATTTTATCGGGGTTGGTCTTTTCCGTCGGTGAATCTTTTGGGTGCGTTTTCTTATTTCCTTTGATAGCACCCCTCGCCCGCTCCCAGGTTCCCCCTAACTGAAGATTTTTTCTTGATGACCCCACCCCTCGCTATCCCTCCACTTTTGGCGAACCACTCTCAAGGGATAAAACGTCCGTTTGCTGAGTCGTCTGGGAAGTTTGCCGCGTACTGGGCGCCGCCAGGCAGTCGGAGATTCTCGAGTCCTTCCGGGGATTTTCTGGGATGGGGGAACCAAACTCCCAATTTGCTATTCAGCGTCTCGACTCGCTATGCGATTCAGAAGCTCGGCGTTCCCCCCCCCTGGACCAACGCCTCCCCCCCCGACCTTGTGTGCTCGCCTCATTCCGCTGGCGACTCGTAATCCCCTGCGTCGTGTTCCTTTCAGGAAGGCGGACTTCCCTTTTTAAAAAACCTGCCAACAGGGCGTCCCTCCTCCCCTTTTTTCTAGTTTACCCAGATATGTTGCTGCCAATTTAGGCCGAAGCATGCCTTATAAAAGGACGGGTGACACAAACTGACCAAACACCCCAACCACGTCTACAAAATTTTCATGACGGGATTTATAAACGGTTGACGTGACCGGTCCCCTTCCTCCTTCGTCCCCCACCCGGCGATCTTTCGGGGCTGCAATCGTTTACTGTACATGTAAGGGGACGGCCGGACCCCACACCCAGGCTTTACAAGGTATGGGAGATGCCCTGTGCTCCCCATTGGTTTGAGGTGCCCCTATCACGCTGTTCCCTAGAGACCTCCTCTGTCAAGGCCTTCGTAGAGGCAGTTGTTCTCACATTGAAACTTCTTTCTCAACCCGGAGTCTAAGTTCTCTCCTTTAGAGCTTGGAGTTTTTTGTTTTTCACTTGGATGTTCTCCCAAGTCTGGCGCAGAAAACCCCGCAATCGCGAGAACATGCGGGATAGTCTGTCTTGCGGTTCTGCTTCAGGCACCCATGGACGCGTCACCCCCCTGGAAACACGTTTCTGTCTTCCCTGGCAGATTCCACACCATTTTGGCCAGGACACCGCAGCCCTCCGAAATCCCCCGTCGCAGTGCAGGCAAGCCTGACCTTCGTCTCAGTTTGCTCCTTCCCTTTTTTTACTCCCGGTGCAACGGCTGGATTTCATCTCACGTGTCGGCGTTTGTCTTTTTGTGTAGGCGTTTGTAGAGAGACGCCCAAGGTTCCCCTTCTTCCCTTTTGCGGTCTTGCTGAAAATGACGTCTTCCTGTTTCGGGTATTTCGTTACCTCCTAGCTGATTCGGGGACGCCTTTCGTCAGCATGCCAGGGATAATTTTGGGCCCTGCGAAGGGCCCGGCCTAGGACGCTGTCTCTTTCTCAGTCCACCCCCCCAACACACATTTATTGGGATATCCACCCACCAATTTTTTCCCCCCCTTTGAACACCTTAATTGTCTGCTCAAACTCTCTTTTGAATTTGGATGCGTGCGGAATCTGGTAGGTGGTTCGGTGGTCTTGATCCCCCCCTGGGATTGGCAACTACTATATCCGAGTCTGTTTCCCTGCGGCCATTTTCGAGTCCGGCGTTTCTTTTCTCGGCCGGCGTTCCAATTTTCCGCTCGACTGAGGCGGGCCCTCTGCAGGGACGTTTCCCCCAACGTCGTCTTTTGCATAAATTTTATGACGGCGTTTCGACCCCCGTGATTCAGTGTTTCAGGCGATGCCGAGGCTGACGGATTTGTGGAGCTTTTGATTCAAGGCACTTCGGGGGAGCGGCCTCTGCCCCAGCCAGTTGTTCGTCCCCTCCGATGGCTTTTTTTTTTCTCGTAAGGCCTTTTTTTGGTGCGAACCCCCCCCCACACCACCCGACAGACCCCCCGACCTTCCTTTTTTGGGCCCTGGTGGTTTTTGTTTTTTTGAGAGAACAGACTCTTTTCCACCTATCGGTGAAAGAAGTCCAGTAGAGGTGCGAAAAGGATTTGTACCCCACGGTCGCTGAGGTTTTTTTTTCTTTTTCTTCACATCCCTTTCCCGACTCGGCGACCGGGCTTCTTTTTTTCCTTTTTTTAAGTTTCCAGAAGGCATTGGTAGAAGTATGTTTCAGTTCTGTCGGCGGCTTCTTCTGCCCCCAAGCCCCCCGTTTATCGACACGCCCGGGGACGCAGATTGTTACGTGAAAACTTGACCGCGTTGATGAGGTCATAATTTTTCCTTGCCCGGTCCCTTCCGGTTCGAGCCTATGCGGTTCGGACGGTCCCGCTGACACGCATTTTTAATGGGGATGGGCGAGAACCATTAACCAGTGCTCTTAGGTCAAAAATTAGGGTTTATAATAAAGACAGGTAAT
>Ga0179593_1471139_pt1 | contig 15130 bp, 16 predicted proteins | sample CZODoug2_1_08_16_FD_185931 | JGI IMG/M metagenome (GOLD analysis project Ga0179593, IMG submission 185931) | Vadose zone soil fungal communities from Angelo Coast Range Reserve, California, USA - CZODoug2_1_08_16fungal (PacBio error correction) | ecosystem: Environmental > Terrestrial > Soil >... | reverse complement strand
TTCCAGAGCTGACATATAAACTTATACGAATCTGCACACCGCCATTATTCTACCCGTTCCCCCCGTCCCTTCTTTTTCTTTTTGCCATTTTCTAATTTTTCTCGGTATTTAATTTGCGGTTTTTTATCTATTTTTCAAAGTTAAGGCTGCTTCTGACTGCCTGCCCTTCTTCCTCAGGATTTCCCCCTACAGTCATATGATTAAGTGGAGATTAAATACACATTTCCCCCCCCCCTTCTCTTAATCACCTTTCCCCCAAGTTCCTTTGAAACAACATCACTCCTGCACCTCCAAGACTTGACCCCCTATCCCCAAGAGTTACATATCGTTACCAAGTTCCGAACTAACCCCTAACTTAAACCAAAGTTTCCTCAATTTTTTTGGGCACCTTTACTTTATTTACCCCCTAGCACTAATGAACATCCTGTTTTCTGTGGCGCACTCGCTCCTACGATTTTGTCTAGTTTTTTTCCATCTGAATAACAGATCCCCTAGACTTTTTTCCCTCTCTATTCCTTACATCCTTATACGTCCCAGTATTCTGGCCTTGAAAATCGTCTAGGCCATGTAAATCTATGTCAAAATACACGCCGTTCAGTTTTCCCTGGTGTGTTTGTTGATGATGGAGACTTAACCGTTTTTTTCCTTCGCTTCTCCCACCCCCGTCCCACCCTCTTATGTATGTGTTCGTTCGACCCGTTTTTGAGTTCTCTCCTACGCCATTGCCGCTGGGTCCAAGGAAGGTATCATACCGATACGTCCATCGTAAGTTTGATAACATGAGTGCTCTCCCCCTCTTCTCCTTGGCTACCCATCCTTCTAGCCTACGCATATCCTGCCTCCGTGCCGCAGTTGCCGCCCTTTTCCCTCACGTGTGACATCCCTGCCAGTAATTAAGGCCTTGTTCGGAGGCCGGACTATTTTATTCTGCTTCTCTCACCTTCTCTACCTCTTTTTGTTTTCTTTTTCTCCGCTCCTTGCACGACCGCGGAAGTTCCTGACTTTTTGAAGCACTAGTCTGTTCTTCACTCGATGCAAGAACTTTTGGGGACGTTTCGGTCCCCCGGAGCTTTCGCTTTTTCGCAGGGACTTGTATTGTCATCAGGTTACCGTTCTTCTCTCCGTTTCCCTTCCGGTTTTTTTTTTTTACTCCCAGTTCCCCCCTTTCCAAAAGGCATTACTCGACTGCGAATCGCGTACTCTTTCTAGCAGCGTGTGGCAATTCCGGCTCCCCCCTTTTTTGAAACATTGACGCTTTTTTTTTTTGGCCCGCTGCATTCGTAGCGAGCCTTCTTTCTTCCTTCTCTGCCCTTCTCTCTCGCCCCAACGTATCCCTTCTTTTTGCGATGGCTGATCAGAAGTGAGCTACAACTCCGCCCTGTGGCCATGCGGCCTGTAAACCGGCACGAAGGAATTATGTTTTCTCCTCTTCCGGTCCTCCCCCCACTTTTTTTCCAGGCTACTAGGTGACCGCTGGTTCCGGTAGATCTGCCTGTGATGCCAGGTTCGGTCCATGTGGCTGTGGTCGGTTCTCCTCTTCTCTCCTTCGTTTTCTTGATCTCTCCTTACGCCGGAAAGTGATGTTTCGGCCCTGGTTTGCAACGTTTCCGGGGGTTGAGCTCCCGCAAACAATCCCATAGGTTGTTCGTGGTATCTCTACTCTTCCCCCTTTCCTTTGTTGTTGTTTCAGATCTTTCGCACCCCCCCCATTCCCTTTTGGAGGTCTATCCCACACGGTACCGCGTCTTGCCGCCGGTTACTTTGCCGTTCCCATTATTTAGCCTGAACTTCTCCCTGTGGTTTCTCAGGCCCATGGACCGACATTTTTTGTGAGCATGGCCTCTCCCCTTGCCCCCCTTTCGTTTCCCTCGTCGCCCATGACCGAACAACAAGTTGGCCCCCTTCCGTTTTCCACCCCTCGATTTTTCTTTCCTTACGTTTTTCCTTCCGTCTGCAGGGTTTTTTTCCCGTCTTTAGTCTCTTCCTCTTTTCATGGCAGCGACGCGGTCTTGTTTCCGATGAGAGCGCACTTTCATTGCTTTTCCCCCAGTAGCGTTTTTGGGTACCTAATCGACGAAAAGGCCTGCTTGCCATTTCCCCCCTTCCTTTTTCCAGTTTTTTTCCCCCCCCTCGTGAAGCCTTCTTTCCCCCTTCTAATTGCGAGTCTTTTTTTCGAAGTCCTCTTCCTCCTTTGCGGTTTGGCTGTGCTTGCCCAGTTCGGCCGACGGTAGGCTTTAGTTTTCGAACACCCCTGTTATGCGAAGGGATTCGTGTGGTGTGTCTAAACCTCTCCTCCTCTTTTTTCCCTTCTTTCCCGAACCTTCCCACGGGGTGGCTTACGCCTTCGAACGTCCTCCCGACCCATTTCCCTGGCTTCCCCATTTTTTCGAGAACTTCCCGGCGTCCGCCCGAGTTCTGTAAAAGAAACCCCCCATTGTGACGTGCTCTTCCTTCTTCCTCTTTTCTTCTTACCTCCGTCTTCGGCATCCTCCACAATTTCCCCTTACTTACTGCGTTCTTTCTTGTCCGGTGATGTTAGCCCACTGGCGGGTTCCCCCGAGTCTTAGCATGTTTTTAGTGTATCAATCTCCCCTTCTTCTTTGTTTTCTCCATTTTTTTTTTCTTGTACGATTTCTTCCAAACTTACTCATTTGACGTATTGGTTAGCCCCGTAATTGGACAGCCGCCCTTTTGTCGTCATTAGAACGCACGAGGACGGAAACCCCACATGTAGGGATTTTATTCCTTTTTGAGCCTTCCGTCCACTTCTTGAAGTATCCATCCTTCACCCACCCCACCAGACAAGTCTTTCCATTCATTTTACTACGTGGCGTTCTTGTAGCGCCCCCTCTATTCATGTTTCTACTTCTCTGGGTTCCACTCAATCTTTGCGTAATTTGTTAATTCTTAGCTTTCCTTTCCCTTTCCCAGTTTCCTTTCATTTTCTCTTTCGATCTTTCCCGGACATTCTCTCCTCTCCCCATTATCTCTGTCGCCTGAAATAAATAGCTCGAAAATATGATTAAATTCTCGTAACGTTTAAAGTTATATGCCTAGTTCTCTTTTCCCTTCTTTGCTCATATTGTATAAGTATCTTTTGTTCGCATTCCTTTTGTTTATTATACAAACGTCTTGCTACTTTTTTGAGATTTCCAAATTAATTTTTAATACTTCCAGATAACATATGCCCATGTAAGTTTATGAACGGTTGATAAGGCCTTATAAGTTCACCCCTTCTCTTATTCCCCCCCACCCCCCCCCCCGTGTCTTCATTATTTAACCATTCCTTTTTTGGATCCAACCCTCTATGCGTCCGCGTGGATTCTGGCATCATTCATACAGGTGTGCATGGGATTACTTTAGTTAATTGTCACCGTACGTTGACCTCTCCCGGTTCTTTCTCTTTTCCCTCTTTTTTTTTTTCTGCTCCCCCTTCTTTCTTCCAACCTTCTTTTGAATATAATTCTTTCTACAGTAGCCACTGTATGATTTCTTGTACACTAGACACCTTCCTATCATTTTTTTGCCTCTTAATTGTTTCCAATATTCTTCACGGTATTTATGAGGAAGGTGGAATTTATCGAGGCCTTGAGGTTGCTCTCCCGTTTTCATGTCAAGTCCTTTTATTCTTATAAGCTTGGAACCTCATTCCCAATTACTTCCCCCCCCAACTCACACATACTTTTCTTCCCCAGATTTTTACTCAGAGAACCAAAGGACTGCCGCACAATTCATATAGACTCAGTAATATGCTCACCCTCTTTCCCCTCCTTTTCTCCCATCTCTCCCCTTTCCCACAAAGTTTTACGCCTTTGGAAATCCTTCTTCACCCTTTTCCTCATCCTTTACTCCTGTAGGCCCGTGGCGACCAAAGAGTGTCTTACTAGCTTTCTCTTGATATTTTCCCCATCTAACTCTCCCATTAGCCCCTTTTCTCTTTCGCTCTTGTTCCCGCTTTCTCTGCTCCCAAAAACTCACTACGCAAATATTGCTTTAAACCCATGAGATAGTAGCCATTTACTTGGTGTTTTTCGCACCCACTTAACCGCGAAGTTTTCATCTTTTTCCTTTTTCCCACTTTTTTGGGCTTTTCTCTTCTTCTTTAGACTCCCCTTCCGTTTTTTTGGTCATTCGATGAGCCCCACGGGACCCCCCGGTGCGTTCGAAATGTTCGTTAGATACTTCCACATTCCTTCCTTCCCAATGACGTTATTTCTTTAAGGTCCACAAGTCCTTTTCTTCACGAGTTCAAAGCGTTTTTTTTGGACGAACAATATTTGCCGTTCCACTTCCGATCCCATGTTTTCCTCAGTTAACTGGAGCTCACACCCGGTTCCCCCCATCCTTTCCCTCCTTAAGTTCCCTTTTTCTTTTCATTCCCTCTTCTTTCATATTTTTTTTCTTTTCTTCTCGCCCCCCTTTATCGCACCGCATTGGGGTTAGAATGACTCCGGCACGATCGAAGGGAGTGTGAACCTTGGCGTCCCCTAGTATTTTCGTACCGTTCTATCACCCCAGAGTTTTGGACTCGTTCCATCTTTAGCCCCTTACTTTAAGCTTTGCCTTCCAGTTTGACGAGACTTTCTAAGCTCCTCAGTTACCTTTTTTTCGTCTTCTCCGCACTGTGGCTGCCCCCCCTCTCCTCCCCTCAACTGTGACTCGAGCCCTCGGTACTTGCGCTCGAGACGTGCAAGGCTTTTCTTGTTTTTCCCCCTGTTCCTTTTCCCCCATCACTTTTTCGTCGCTCTCAAGCTCTTGCATTTTCTCTTTTTTTTTTACTCTCCGGCCATTTAGTTTTCGCTCTTCCGGACGGACTTGCGCCGCCTCAAATAAGGCCTTTCACCCCGTCTTTTCCTCTTTCCTTTAGCTGACCCCCCTGTCTTGGGGGGCCTCCTGACTTTCTTCCATTTTTGGTAGGTGGTCATGCGACGATGGAATTCTTTTCTGGAGATTGGCTTCTTCATTCGGTCCATGTGGCCGGTCCGGTTCTCAGCGTTTTTCTCTTTCCTCTTTCCCTCCTTATATTTTTTTTTTTCGGCGGCCCCGATTCCATTCGGTACGTTTTCGAACACTCCTTTCTTTGTTTGCAGAGATCTTCCCCTATTACCCCCTTGTTGTGTTTTAGGAGAGAGTTTATCCTACAAGTTTTTGTTTTCTCCCCACACCTTTTCCCCCCCTCTTGCCCCCTTGCCGGCCTACCCGGCCTTTGAGTATAGATCCCATGCAACTGTTAAGCTTTTGGGAAGCCATGTAAACTGTGTGAGAACCGCTCTCCCCAGCTTCCCTTCCTCTCCCTTCATGCCCTTCGTGGTTTCTGGCGACCTGTAGTTCTATTTCCCCCACGCCCGAACGGGGTGTCATAGTTAATAATCGGCCCTCCTTTGTAACGATAGAGATCCACTTCTTGAAAGGATACCCTCCCTTTCTCCTTTTGCCTGAGTCTCCGCTTTCGCCGGCGCCAGTAGTCCGTCCTCCCCGGTACATAGATGCGAGACGATCTGTAGGAGTGGCCACGTTTCTTTCCCCTGTTTCCTGCCTTGTGATCCCTTCCTGCCCACGGAGAGTTTCGCGAGGCTCTTACCTCGGCGCAAGGTCGTGAGTAATCCGTTTGATGTCTTGCTCCCAGTTGGGAGAGTCCGTTGCGAACCCCCTGATAGACTGCTTTTTTTTCTTCTTCCTTTTTTCCAACTTTCAGGTCTATCACCTCCCTTTTTCCCCTGCCCTCTTGTGGTTTTCCCGACAGCAACGATACGGAAATCAGTTCTCTCCCCTTTTAGAGTAACTGTGAGGATCGTCCGGGCCCAAAGGACCCCCCCCCCTTTTTCTCTTATTGGCGAGTAATAGAGTCGGTCCCCCCTCACAATTTCTACTTACTCCTTCTTACACCATTGGCGTTTTTTGTAGCTCCATGTTTTTAAAAGTCCGGAGCATGACTAGTGTCTTTTCCCCTTCCTCCCCCGTCCTTCTTTTTTTTCCCTTCCTCGGTTTTTCTCGCACTCTTTTAGTTCCCACAACTTTTAATTTTATTGGTTATAACCGTCCGTCCCCCGCGTTCCCCTGTCTTCCATCTCTGAGAGATTTTCTCACGACACCACCTGTACGGGCCCCTTTTTCTCCTTCTTCCGCCCCTTCTTTCCTTCTCCCTTCACCCCCAACAGCCCGGTACAATGTTTCATTCCCATCTTACTACGTTTTTTTTTTAGTCGAAACCCATCTTTTCCCTACTAGGGGTTTTACATTACTTTTGATAAGGGTTTTACTTTTTCACGGCTTTCCTCCCCCCTCCCCTGCGCATTTTAATTTTATCTAGATTTTTCAAGGTCTCTTCTCCACCTCTTATTATCTCGGGCCAATGAAATACCCTTTTTTCTCTTTAAATACTCAATTATCATTAACTGGTTTTTAAAGGATTTCTTATAGGACCCCCTTCTTGTCCTCTCTTTAACTTGGATCATTATCTAGTCTTCTTTTGTTTCTGTCTTCGTTTTTTTGTATCCCAATCATAAGTAGGTGAGATAGATTTAATTAATATTTTCCTCCTGTTCCGCTCACTCTTCCAATGTATAATATTCGTCCTTCATTGATACTGGCAACTTTTCCTCTCCTTCTACGTTTAACTTTTATAACCCCCCCCCCCCCTTCCCAAATTCCCATACTGCGTCAATTAGAACATGTCCAAAAATAACTTATTTGTCGGTGTATTCGGCCTGCTTATTCATACAGTTTTTTGCCTTGATTACTAATCACATCTCCGTTGAGATTGTCCTTTCCCACGTTTCTTTCCTCCTTTTGAGAGTATGATTGTCTAGGTCATCTCAATAGTTTTTTGACATAAACTTATATTCAAGTAATCCTGTATAGTTGATCAGGACTTCAGTAATTGATTTATCCCATCCCCCCCCCTTTTTCTCCCTTCTTCAATTTTCTTTATATAGCATTTGGACTTTAACATTAGGATGCTGCCTCATATAAAAAGTGGATGGTACTAAGATTTAAGCCCTTTCCCTTAGGCTTTAAGCTTGACACTTGACACCTTCATTAATTGACAAATCGCACAAAAGACTTCTTCCCTCCTTTTTTACTCCCGAAACCTTTTAATGCCCGAACCCCTCCAGTTTCTTTCCATATTTCATCTTACTTTTCCGAATAGGAGCCCATCGTACTATAGTCCCCACAGTCCCTCTCTCACTTGTACCCAACACGTCGAAATTTGGAAATATTACTACTTTCTAATTTTCCCTGCATAATTTTTATTTCCGTGGCGCCCACGAGATCTCCGTTTTTCTATCACTTTCCTTGAATATCTACCTGATCCTTAGAAACTTTCTCCGCCTATAGACTTACAAAGACCTTATTAAGCCCAGTCGTGGAAACCAGAGTTATTGCCCTCGTTGCTCCCCACACGCCTCTCCTTCCTCTTCTAACTTGTCTTCTTTTGCTTTTTTTTGACTTATGGCTACTTAACGAAAGTTGTTGATTAGCCAACACACCAAGTTCCTTTTTTTAAGCTTAAATTTCTTTCCGTTTCGACATCGTTTTTGTATTTTCTGCCACATCCTTTTTCTTCGTTTCACCATATTTTATTATCGTTCGTTTTCAATCTGCCTCCCTCCCCGCGGAGGAACTACTTTGTGATGTTGACACGCCTCTTCATGTTTCGTGCCCTCTTCTTTCAGCAATGGTTTTCAAATCCCCTTGTTACCCTACCCAAGTAAGTAGTACCTGGAGGCCTCTAGTATAGCCCTTCTTTCTCCACTTAACATGATTGGGTGTTTAGAACCTCCTTCCTCCTTAAGTTCCTCTCCCCCTTTTCTTACACCTAGCGTATTACGTGATGCGAGCCCACTCGTTTGAGTTTTTTCGGTAAATATAGTTGAAACGTGCTATTGTAACCTCCTTTCAGTTCGTTCGTCTCTTCCCCTCTTGGTACCCCCTTCTCCTCTCACACCTCCCGTCCTTCCCGGGACCTCCAGTTTTCGCTTCATTCCAAAGGATGACTCGACCTTGCCCAGCTCTGCTCTGTCTAGTGGGCAGGATTACCTCTTTTTTTCCCTTTTACCCCCCCAACACCCCCCCCACCCCCACCACTCCACCCCTTTTTGTAGTGGCAAAGACCAGGACTTTTATTCGAGCAGCTATGTACCCTGGCTGGCAAGGTCTACTCGCCTCCTTTTAGCCGTTCTCTCGTGACTCCTTCTTACCTCCCTGCGTCGCTTTTTTGGATTAAAGAAGTGAGTCAATTCTGATTGAAGCCATGTTCCTTGTAAAAAGTGCACGAATGTCCACCCCTTTCGTCGGGTTGCATCAGCACGGCCACTTTTTTTTTCTTTTATTAGGGGACGAGGTCCCTGATGTTCCGGACTTCTTCCTTGCTCACAGGTGCCGGTCTGGGGACATCCTTACAGCGCCTTAGTAGAATGGACGCTCACACTCTCCTCCTTCAAAGGTATTGTATTCCCTGCCTGAGGAACCCAAATCCCCCTCCTTTTTACGTTTTTTCTTGAGTACTCCCCCGTCCTTGTGTGTTGGCTACTTATCTATATTTTCCCTACCTTTTGTTGTTGTCTCTCGAGAAGCCGTCACACCCCTCACTTTGTGAGGGGAAGCTCCCCCCAGTAATGCTTCCCTCGTTCCTTCCCCACCCTCCCTTTCGTACCTCGCGCTTTTTCCTCGGCGTCTATTAGTGGTGGTTCCTACCAAGGCCCCATGGACCCCCGCACTGTGTGAGACTGCACTTATCGAACCAGAGTCCATCTCGCTTTTCATTCACCGAATTTCTGACCCCGTAGAGGATTGCCCACACCTCCTTTGTACCTTTGGGAATTCCGCGGTTTGTGTCAGAGGGTCGTAGGAATTTTTTTCCCTTCCCTTACTCTGACCTTATACTTGTTGCCTCTTGCGCCCCTCTGTCCTTCGCTGTCTTTAGTAGCGCTCTACATATGCGATCACCAAGTCCTTTTCGTGGCCACTTCTTATCTCTTTTGTCCGTTCCCCCCCCGCGTCTCCCCCCGGGCCCCTTTCCCTTTCTCGCAGAGTGCGAGAGCCGCGTTTTCTGATTTTCCCTTTCCCTTTTGTGGGTTTTCATCGCCAGGGGCAGCAGGCCCCCTTCCCTTCTCGTCCTTCGAACTTTCGGGCTCGCGAATGGCTCCCTGTCCATGCTTTCATAGTGCTCCTTTTTTCCTACATTACCTTTGAAACCTCCGCCAATCTAGGGGTGCTTCATCCCTAATCGAAAGGGTTCCCCTGTCCACATGGTCCTCCACCCCTGGGATCGTTCTTAGTCTGGCTCCCAAAGACACCCCCTCGGTAGTGCTTTTGAGACTAAGATCATATGGACGTTCGGCTTTTGAACAACATTACTCCTGCCCCCAGATTCTCTCCCCCGGGGCTCCCATGGTTTTCCATTTTCCGTGCTTTTTATATTTCGTTCCTAATCACCGGTAATTATTTCTTCCCAGCTTGAGTCCCGCTTTTGTCACACTACGACCATTTCCTCATCTGGTTATACCTTCCTTGTTCCTCCTGCCCTTTTTTCGCGACTCACTGAGTTCGCACGACACTTGGATGGAGTCCCGTGTTTGTCTTTTCATACCCCTGATCCTCTTTTAAGTCTCCATCCGTCCGCCAGAATTCAACCTCTACTTTCTCGTTCTTTCGAACGAGATTAATGTCCCCCCACTCTTGGGTTTTCATGTCTTTACCTTATTTTCCTCTCTTTTACGCGACAGTTTTAAGTTTTAATTTGATTGATATTCAATCTTCCTATCCCTTCCCTCGTCTTCTTCCTTTTCTCCCTAAAATGTATTTCCTTTATTATGCCCAAAATTCTGCTTAAAAGGTCCAAATTTCTCCTTTGTTTTTTCCTTTCTATCCTTAGGCAACTTTCGAACTTTGATCAATTTTCTTCTCCTTTTTTCCTTTTGTTAAGTCGTCGATTCATTTATTTTAAATTTTCAGACAGGGTGTTGAGATTTATTATAATGTTCGAGAATTGCCAATTTTCCCCCTTAGTACCCACTTATTAATGCCCGGCTCCTCCTAAGTTTTTTTTCTTTTTTTCCATTCTATACACCTCAAATTAAATTTTTTCCAATTATTGCCACAATTAATGTCTGCCCAATGCCTGGTGTCCTCGTGTATCGCCAAAAGTATCCCCGGTTTTTGCCGTCTGGTTCCTTTCTCTCAGGCGGTCAAAGTCCTTTTGAGATTCCCCCTAGACCCGGGTCTCTCCTCCTCGTTTTTTTTTTTTGCGCTCTACCCGTTTGAGGTCCTCCCCTATTGACATATCCCCTTATCCACCATTCTTCCCCTGCCACACTGTATGCCTTGTTATACACTCGGACACCTTTTCTTTCTTTTTTCCATGTCCATAATTTTACTCAGTACATTAATTTGTGTTTTTTATATTTGGAATTATTGATGAGTTGCATTATACCTTATACCAAGTATTTACTACTTATTGCTGACATTAAATTAATTAATTAGAACACCCCCCATATTCCTCCCCTCCCTTTCCTCAGATCCCGCCAAATAATACTTCTAAGAATTAGACTTCCTCATGCCCCTGTTTACAACAATTCTAAATTATACCCCTTTTTCACCCCCTTAAATGTGGAAACTTCTACCACTTTCTCCTTTCTGAAAGATTGTTTTCAAACTCTCAATTCTCCTTTTATAGTTTAGCTCCCTTGCCCGATTATCATAAAAATGAGACATTTCTATCGCTGTAAGCTATAGACTTAAACACCCACCTTCCCTCACATTTATTGCAGTGTACACCCAGCGTCTCTTATCCCTTCATATCAAACTCACGCCTTTTACGTAGTCAGTTTTGAAATTTCTGTTGTTGTCAATGATGGAGACTAACTATTTCTGTCAGGGCTGCCGTTTCACCTCGCATGTACGGTCGTTCGAATCTTCTTTTCTCCCTTTTTCCGGCTGTCGTTCTTCCAGATGCCGTCCCCCATCGTTTGGACACCTAGTCGTTTTTTTCAGCGAAACCGCGTCTCTTTACAATCCTTGTGTAATAGTTCCCTCCGCACTTATCATGTCCGGACTCAGTGTCTCGCCCCGGCCCGTTGGCCATTCTAGTAAGTAGGCCCTTTTTTCTTCGATCGTTTTATGATTTAGTCTATGCCACATTACTGTCACTTTGTGTCTCTAGTTTAGCACGATCCTCCTTGGTTAGGTCTTTTTTTCCCCCCTTTCGGGCGCCTGTCGGTCGTAGTCCTCTGCGTAATCCCCTTCTTTCTTTTTCGTTCGGAGCTTAGTGTTCGCACCCGGTCGGTCCCGATTGACTCAGGTTAGATCATTCTCCGTTGCTCTCATGGGGTACGTGACTACCAGACTGTCCCGGCTTTCGCAAGCTGCGATCCATCCCCGCCAAGGAGCCTCCTTTGCTGTACTCTTGGCTTCTGTGCAATGCCGTTTCCCACGATGTTTTTGTACGTCCGGGCGCGACGTGTTCCGCCCTTTTCGCATGACGATGTACCCATTGTGTTTGGGCTGGACAGCTCTACTGCGGCGCGTTTTTCACTCGGCCCCCTTCTCCCAGGTTCGTTCGCTGGACTTGCCTCTCGCTACCCCCATCGTTGTCTCTGAGGATTTAACCTTCAGATTCCCCGTCGGGTGTTAGATCCCTTCGGTCTCCCACTTGTTGTCGTGGCATTGTTCGAAGTAGGGTTTCCGCTGGTTTACGGTGAGATGCCGTTCTAACACGTTGCCGCATGGGTTCTGGATCCTTTCTCCCCCCCACCTTTCGTTTTCCTTTGCATGCCCCTAAGCCATACTCGGCCCTTCTTGTAGGCGTCCCACCTCGGGTTACCTTGTTGGGTGTAATTCCCCCGCCTTTGATGTGTGTGGCGATGTCTCTTTTCCTTCGTTTTTCTCTATCTCTTCGCCCACACCCTCCAGGTGGTGCGTTTCTTTTTTCCCCACCCCGTCGCGATGCCCTTTAGGCCGGTTCTACACTCCAGTTGACGGTCCCTATAGTCATGATACCGGCTCGAGAGTGTTCGTCCTTATCTTCCACCCTTCGAACGGTTTTTAGAAGGTTCCGGTCCACCCTATCCTCGCCTGAATTCCCCGCCCCAACGTTGTCGTAGCGGAGGACAACCCCCACTTACCCCTGCCTGGGTGTCGCGTGCACTTTACAGGTCCGCAGGGAGCCCCCGCTGGTAGTTACTCATTTTTGACTCTGTAGCGACCGTAGGGCCCGTTAGCGCGCCACCGACTCGGCGAACGTCTCCCCCTCTAAGTCACAGGGTAGTCGACGCCTCACTGCGGGGCGTTTGCTCGGTTTCCTTTGCCCAGGTTTTAACAGCGTGAGCCTTCATTCCACGACTCACAGCTCGAGGCAGTCCGAGTCGCAAGTTCGAGTTTTGAAGGGGTTTTTATCGTTTTCCAGTTTTCGGCCTCTTTTACTTTTCCCGGTTCACCGTCCTGTCCGGCGCTTCTCCTGGTCGTCTTTTCTTTCCCCAATTTCCACTGGTTATACTAGGATTTCCCTTCCTCCCCCATTGATTTTACGCCTCGGACGTAATAGACTACGGTCTTTCCTTTGGTCCCGAGTTTGGTGGTAGTCGCTACCCCCAGTTCACACCACAATTCGGGCCGTGGCGAGACTAAGACCTTTCTAAATTCGTCGGCCTCCGACAATCCCCTTAGTTTTCCCCCTTTTGAGACCCCCATGGCGGCCATGTCTTAGGAAGCTCTCTTTGTATGTAACTCATCTCCGGTATCCTTGCGCGCGGTTCGCTCCTTTGACAAAAACCACGAATTGTCATCAATCTTGTCTCCCCCCTTCTTTCAGCGCAATGTTTTCTTCCACTCTCGACCCTTTTCGACGCCACATAACATTCCCCCTGTGATTGTTTGAGTCCGGGGCGCATCGCCCTGTCCTCACTTCGACTTTCTCCATCCGCCAACACAAACAGCCCCAGCCACTTTCAGACCATCTGTCCTACGTTTTCTTGTAGTTTCGAACGATCTTCATTGCCCTTCTTTGGTTTCCACTTTTTTCTATACTTGCCTACTTTAGTCATCGCAGCCCGAAAGAGAAAGTTTCATTTATTCTCTATCTGACTTTTATCCTCAAATCTTTTTTCGCCATCATCACCATTTCTATTTTTAAACTCTGAAATTATTTCCCAAATTTTTTTTTTTCGTCCCTGTTGGTTCTTTGTTCCAGTTCTATAATTTAGGACCTAGTTCTATCCCTTTTTTCATATTACTTCTACTTCTCTTTTACGTATTTGGTTCGCCTGTTACTTCGTTGAATCCAGGTGTGTGAGATTTAATCCTTATTTAATATGTAATTTACTATATTCCCCCCTTTTTCACTTCTTACTAAATTCTTGCAGTCTAAGGCATTCCTTATAAGTTCTGATAACAAACAAATTCATACCGTGACTAACTCATGGACATGGCAAAAAATCAATGTATTCCTTTTTTCCGCGTGTATCATTTCCTGTTCCTGGCACGTAGCGACGTTATATGCACCGTCTGAGCTTACTTTTTTTGTCTCTCTTTTTTTCCGCTCTTTGTTGTTCTTTTAGACCGTCTAGCGTCATCCTCAACTTGTGTGATATAACTCTTCTATTTCAATCCCACTTTTTCTCTTTTCTGTTGTATTGTCCCTGTTTTTTTACATCCATAAGTGTATTCCATAATTCCTTTTTTTCCTTTTCTGTTTGTTATAATTTGGCTAACTTTATGCTCCCTTTTTTTTTCTAACGTTTAACCAGAAGGACATTGCAATATGCTATCGTTGATCTTCCAAATTCATTAACTCCACCCCCTCTTCACGCCATTTACTAAGTCCCCCAAGAATTTTTCAATACTCCTTCCACATTCATAAGTAACCAATAGTACGAGTACCTCATTCCAGTTATATAACTTTTTTCAACCAAAGTTACTTTGGTCTTCATCTATTTTCTCCTCCCGATTTTTTTTTAGTGGGCGAACCGATTTCTTCTCTCTCTTCCTTTATCTACTAACTAGAAACTTTCTCTTTTCGTCTGTAAATCTTCCTTTTCATTCAATAACTTCTCCAAGTACACCCTGGAAACCCCCCTTTTTATAGTAGCCAGTATCGCGGGTCCACCTGAATTTAGAGATGGTCTGAAACTTGTCTCTGTTGAAGGCTGCCCCAGTTTCTGCCGCTGTTGCACACACGGTCACTCAAGCATGTTCTGTGTCTTTAACTTTTTCGTGGAGCTCCCCCATGTTTTGGTTTTTCCAATTCCCTTTCTCCTCCAGTGTCGCGTCCGACTTACGTCCACATAGTCCCTACCCGTTTTTTGGATGCACACTAATTCGGATTTTAGTGACCCTCCTCCATGCCCGCGCCTTGCCATGGCGTTATCACCTCCCCTTTGGACCCATGCCCGTCTTACTTCCTTTCTTCGTTGACCTGATTTCATTTTCTTAGTTCTGCCATCTCATTTGGGGGTTTCTTTTAGCATCGCCGGATTACTCGCAGTCGTTTTTTTCGTAGGGTACCAGTTCGATGCGTAGTTAGTTTGGGACAGTTTCGGTAAACTATCTTCTTATGAGCCTTTCGAAGTATTGATACTCAGGTCCCTCCTTCCCTCCTGGGGTACCCTTCTCCGTTACTTTTTCCGGGCGGCCGAAAGGGCTGATCTTCTGCTTCAACTCCACTCGAAATTTCTTTTTCTTTTTTATCTCCGAGCTGTCTCGGTTTTGCAGGCTCACTTTTTTCAAAACCCCCTTACGTTTGCCGAGCCGACGTGGCGCCCTTTTTTTTTTTCCTGTTTTTTTGCCCCGGTCTCTGCGTCTAGCGGTGCCTCTGGCCCAACCTAGACTTTTTTGCTTTTGCCACAGTGACTACCTACCATCGCGTGACTCCCCATTTTTGGCATGAGTACTGTGACTCCGGCCCTTTTTTTTGTGTGCATCCCGCGACCCGGTCGCAATTGTTTTCCTGGATTACTTTTTACGAGGGGACCTCTGTTCGGAGAGCGCATTCACAAAGGTGCGGCCCCCTGATCCGGTTCTCCCTGTTCTTTTTAGCATGGAAGCTAACAAGTCGGCCAGTGTCTTTTTCCGGCTCGTCAATCGCTTACCGGTTTTTGTTTAGCTCACCGCACCTCTTTTTGGTGTTTTCTTT
>Ga0179593_1383637_pt1 | contig 15130 bp, 22 predicted proteins | sample CZODoug2_1_08_16_FD_185931 | JGI IMG/M metagenome (GOLD analysis project Ga0179593, IMG submission 185931) | Vadose zone soil fungal communities from Angelo Coast Range Reserve, California, USA - CZODoug2_1_08_16fungal (PacBio error correction) | ecosystem: Environmental > Terrestrial > Soil >... | reverse complement strand
ACTGGAGTCCTTTCCTTCAGGCGTGACGCCCTTTCTCCTGATTTCCGCCTAGCAATTGCAACTATCACAAACCGTTTTTCATCGGGCGGGCCTTTGCTCGAGGCTTGCCCCCCCATCGGATCTCGCGGCCCCTCTTTTTTTGACGGCGTCCCACCTGAACTTTGCCCGCTTTTGTTTCCTATAGTTTCAACTTTCTGTCCACTTTCTACATTTCGTTCTTAGTCGTCGTCGCCGTCTCTTTGTTCCCTTCCCCATGCCCTTATGTAGTTTCTTCTCACACCGACGATGGACCTTTCATGCCTTTTTTTGTTCCCTTTTCCGTGCTTTCGGGGCCTGTCTCATGCTTTGTTTCCGCCTGGTCTGCGCGTCTTCTCATTTGGGCTTTTCAGTTTAATCCATAAATACGGCAGTTTGTGGTTGTGGCAACTGGCGTGTCAGTGTGTTCGTTCCTGTGCTGTCGATCAGGCCTGCAAGGATTTTTTTGCCCCGCAGCCCCGCATGAATGTTCGCCCTTTTTTCCTTCGCCTCGCCATTCTATTGCCTTTTTCTTGGAGTTCTTTTTCCTCCTTTGGCATCAGCCAGGGTCCATTTCTTTTATTCTTTGAGCGATCACCAGTCTCTTTTCGTTCCCGACTTGAGTTCAGGCGTCTTATTTAAAACAAGTGCTTGTAACCCTTTGTGTTTAGTTTACCTGGTCCTCTCTTTTTTGTGTTTGGTCTGTCGTTAAACAGCAACTTCAATTTCATTATCCCCAGTCGTATCCAGACTGCCACGATGAATATACCCCTTCCCCTTCGTCTCCTTTACCTCCCTCCCGTCCCCCCCCTCTATAACTTATATGCCCACACGCTCACCAACTCCTTCAACCGTCTCCCCCCTACCTATTACATCGTGCCGTCTCGCCCCGTGCCCATACACTTCCCCCTCCCACCGGCTACCCCAGTTCTTCCCCTTACTAAAGACACCTCACCCTCGCCCATCTCCCACCTTAATCCTCTTGAGCTATGATAATCCCCGAGGACTATTTCTACTTTTTTCTTTTTTTTGTTTCTCATTCCCTCCTTCACCCCTTCTCCTTTTAAAATTGGAGATTGCTCGGATTCTTATTGCGCCTTTTTCCCCCGTTTCCCATGTGTTCGTTGACTTGTCGATTGTCGCGTACGGATTTTTTCAACGCAATTGTCTGTCAATCGGTCCCTTTTTCGACATTCCTGGGCTTTTGTCCTCTTTTTTTTTTCCTCTGTTCCAGTCCCAACATGTCTTTTCAACTCAATCCCTTTTTTGTAGCTTAAGCCATTTTTGGGATGGTCATCTGCCTTATTGGTCATGTCCCTCTTGACCTTTTCCCAAGATTGGTACAGTCTTTATTTTTACTTTTCCGTTCGTCCCCAAATATATTTTTACTGGGCTAGTCCGGTCCCTCTGTGACTCCTTTGATACCCCCTTCTCCGCAGGACCTTCAGTATGTGGCCTCGACTGTGGTCCCTTCCTTTGGAAGAAGGTCGGTTGAGAACTCCCTAGGGTTTGAGTTGTTGGTCTTCGCTTCCCTCTTTTTTATGGTCTGGTCCGAGAAAGTTCTCTCCCCCCCGATTTGCCCCCGTCACCATGGCGGTTTACTTTTTCCCTGTTCCCAATGATTTTTTTTTTTCGTTTTGTATCTTCGTCCTCTTTCTATTTGTGACGGCACCCCGTTTCTTCGCGCGCACTGCCCTCTCGTTGTCAACTTGACCATCCATGCCCGTTTTTAGCGCACCTCTTCGGTTCTTTCCTGCTATGTTTTTTTCCAGGTCAGGGTACCCTTTGTGCCTTTTTTTCCCCCCGTTGGACATTGTGCGGTCTGCGGAAAAGGAAAAAAGTGGTAGTCTTCCCCCCCCATCGCACAAATGGTTTTGTTGGCCCTTGTAACGCGTCTTTCTGGCACCCCATCCCGCCCCCCTCCTTTACTTAATCTTCATGACTGACGCCTTGGTTCTCCTTTTCAGGGTCCAAAACGATTGAGTTAATTCATAGGGCTCGTCTTCCAATTCTGCCACCCACGCCTTCAAGCTCCGGACTTTTTTTCCCCTTTGTTTTACCTTCCCTTTGCCCGCAAAGCCCCGCCTTTTTTTTTTTTCATCTCCTTCGATATGTGGTGGCTGGCCCCCAAATAGAGGGGCGAACCTTGACTTTTTCCCCTTTTTTTTCCTTGTCCATGGACGACTGCGACCTTTTTACACCGTCATTCCAATTGATCCCGCCGTAGTATTTTTCTCTCTTCGATTCTTCGAGTCTGAGTTCAAACATGTGGGATTACTTCTCCCCACAGTTTTGGGTATTATGTCACCAGTGGTCTTCCTTTTACTTGTTTTTCACCTCAACCGTGTCTTTTTGCAAGATTGAGCCCTTTTCTCCTGGGACTCCCCCCTCGGGGTTTTCCCTTTTGGCCCCCCCCCAATCTTCTCCTCTATACCCTTCATTACATCCAACTCTTGGTGGTCCCCAGATTCTGGAGCAGCACCCGAGTCTCGACTCAACCTCTAGAACGATTTTCCCGAAGATTCCCCGGCGCCTTATGCTTCCCCTGAACCACCTTTACCTTTTTGCAACCGCCTGTGCTTGAGTAGTAAGGGTCTCCCCGTTTCTTTTCCTCCCCCGTCTTTTCTCTTTCCCGCCCCCCGCACCATCTTCCCCGTCTTGGAATTTTTGCGCTCTTAATCATTTTTTTCCCCCCTTCGGTACATCAGAGGTTTTGCAGGTCCTCTCGATTTTTCTTTTTTCCCCTCGAACCTTTTTCCACCCATGCTTTTTTTCTTTTTGATTTTCCAGCCGCACCTTCCACACTTCTCCCCCTGGTCCAGATTTAGCACCCACTTTCTTTGCATGGCACGCTTCTTTTGGTTCTTTGGACCTGTCCTTTTCGCGTCGTTTAAGTTTTGAATCCCCCATGTTTTTTTATATTTGGTTTCCATACCGATGTGAGAGTATTCGGACCAATTAAGTCCTTGTTTTCAAAAACCCGTCCTTTTTTTCAGCCCTCTCCTGACAAGTCCTCTTTTTAAGACAGCTTTTTTCCCCGAGCTGATTTATCGGTCGGTTTTGATGTGAATCCTTCCCTCTGCTCCCTTTTTCCCAGTACTCCCTCATTAGGTCGTAACCCGAGACCAACCTTATTCATTCATCATCGATTCCCCAATTTTGACGGGGGACGTTTTTTCCCCTTGTTTTTGGGGATTTTTGCTTTTTTTTTTATTTTTCCTTGTTAGACTTTTTAGTCCTTTTTTCCTCCCCACATGCATAGAAGCCTTGTTGCTATTGCGTTTAGTTTCGTTTTTGAGGACAGCATAATCTTTTCCATCTACCTCGACGACACAGGTACGCCATCGAAGGCTTTCCCCTGTCCCCCCAGACGTTTTTCCCCCCCTTTCTCTCGCTTCGCGCATCCCTTTTTCCCCACAATTTCATCAACCCGGTTATGTCCTTGCCCCTTCTCTGTTAAACCATTTCCCCCATCTACTTTTGGAGACCCTTTTTTTTCCCCCCCTTTTTTAATAGATCCATCTTTTTTTGCCGTAATATGGTCTTAACCCCCCTTTCGCGGCCCCTCTTCCCTCGCCCCCCCGAGGTTCATCTCTTTTTCCAACCATTTTGTGAGAATTGCGATTTATTCTCTACTTTTTCTGCCCCCTTTGTCTGCCTGATTTTTTAATTTGACGCCCTTTTTCCGGAGTTTTAAACGTTAGCCCGCGATGGGCTTCCGACAGGATCCCATCGTCCACTTCACCCAAAATTTATTTGAATGCCTTCCCTCTTTCCGACAGATGAAAAAGTTTTTATTTTGTGTCCTGACTGATCATCTCCGTCCGTGCCCTCCTTTCAAAGAGCCCTTTTTGTTTTTTTCTTCTCTTTTTCTCACTCGGTGCCCTACGGTTTTGTCTAGTCTTCCGTGTCCAATGCTGCACCCACTTGAGCTGTGTTGCCTTCTTTTCCCCCACTGTTGGGGATCCTTCGAACCCTTTTAGGCCCCACAGACGTTTTTTTTCTTTGTGCTTTTTCCACGAGCTCACTTTTTTTTCACCCCATCTAGTCCCTGCCTTTTCGCCGTTGACCTTTGTACCTTCACTTGCTTTGTCCTGTCCCTTGCCATATGCAGCCTTTCTCCTATTATTTTCTGTCTCCTCTCCCTCCGGCCCGTTTCGTTCGTTTCCGACGATGTTTTCCCCAATCACCTCTTGCCCCTTTTTTTTCCTCCGTGTACTGGATTACGCCCAGTCTTTGCCCTTTCGCCTGTCTCGGTTTTCGCAGCCTCTCCTTCCTACTTGCGACTTTTTCCCCCTCCCCACCGAATACATTCGCCCCCCCGAAGACTGTCATTTGTCTCCTCCCTGTGAAAACTTCGTTTCTTGGTTCGGTTTACGCCACTCTTTTCAATCCCAGACCTTTGGCCAGCCGGTAGGTCTACATGCGCGGATCCCCTTCTTCATCCTACTTGCTCCCCCCTACTTTCCGTAGAGTTTTTTGGAAGCCCATCATTCTCTCCAATAGGCGCTGAAAACTTCGCCCTCGCCCGACTTTGCATCGATTTTTTCCTCCAGGAGCGGAGTTAGAGGCTTCCCTTCTCCATATTCCAGCCCCCCCCGCGACTTTGCGGTCCCCCTTTCAAACCTTTTTACCGGTTTGTACCCATCTCAGTGGTGGTCGTTCCTCCCTCTTTGGTCCTTGTGCTCTTCCCCCTACTTATCCTTTTCGCTCTCGCCAAAATTGGTAGTCGCCCCCTTTCTCCCCCCTCCCCCCTTTTTCTTCATCCTTGTTCTGTTTTTGATTTTCACTGCCCTTCTTTTTTTGAAAGCGGACACTGAGAACAATCTTCCCCTCAATCTTATTTTTTTCTTTCTCGTTTCCCGCCCCCCCTTCTTCCTATTCTTTCTTTTTCTCGGACTTTCCTCGCTCTCTTTTTTTTTGGTTTTTTCCTTCTTCTCTCCCCTTTCGTGTTTGTTTTTTTTGATGAGTTCGCTCCTGAACCAAACGGTCTGCTTTTTTTTTCGCTTCCCAGATTTACCCCGCTTTTTTTTTTTTCGTAGGAAGTTTGGAGTGGCGTTTGCCAACCCCTTTTTTCAGTTGACACCAATCCCCCCCATCCTCTGTATTTTGCCTTAACATTCGGTTCAGTCCGCTTTTCCCCCATTAGCCTTGTGGTTCCTTTCCTCCCTTCTCCCCCCCTTCTTCATTAACAAAATCGGTCTTGGCTCATTTTTCCTCCTTGACTATTGGCCCGACCATCTTACCTTTTTTTCTTTTATTCTTTCCCCTTCACTTTTTTTAAATATTGAGGAAAAAACCCGACCCACCACCTTTGCGACTTTTGACCTTTGGACCCTTGGGGTGCGCTTTTATTGTGGTAATCACCCGTAGTTGTTGCATTTATTCCCTTGTAGGCCCAGCCAAACGTTCTTTCCCCGTACCTATGTCGATTCTTTTCTTCTCTTCGAGTCTACTCCTTTCCGCCTTTTTTTATTTTCCCCTTTTCTTTACCCAACCCCCTTTTCAGCACGTGAAGTTTTTCTCTTTTCTCAATCTGTCCTCCCTTTTTGAGGTGGCTTTTTCTTTCTTGACTCTGGCGTGGCCTCCCTTCTCCCCTTTCTTTCCGCCCCTTTTTTTTTCGTAACGTACACCAATCGTTCCGTGATCTGAGAAACGCGACCGTCTCCCCCGTCCTTCCCGTGCTCTCACCATTTGATGCTCCCCCAAGTGCCTCATCTCCGTGCAGGACTTTTGTCGCTCCCTCAACGTTCCAGGACTTTTTTGCTACCCTTTTTCCGTGTCCCCGGAGATGGGAACCCCCCTCTTCTTCCCCCGCCTGACTTCGCCTGGAATGCTAGTGCAATCGCCTTTAACACGTGCTTGCCCCCTTTGTCACACCTGTGCAATCCCCAATGGACAGGTCTTGGCCGTTTCCGGCCCTTTCTCCCCTTTTCCGGATTTTTTTCTCTTCTTTTTTAACAATTCCTCGTTTTTCAGTGTACGATCCCTCTCGCCCTGCAGTTCGTCATCCCCCCTCCGGTTAGTTCTCCTCATCCACCTCGCTGCATCTGCGAGTAAGATGATCCCTTTCTGGCACCCCGCTTTCTCTCACCTTTTGCAGTCAGCCCCTCCGCGTCTTTTGAAGTTTCTTTTTCCCTTCCCTTTAGCTTCTCCGTTTGTCCCTCGTTCCCTTTTCTTTGTCCTGAATTTTCATCATTTTTTTGGTTGACCTGTTTTTTCTGATGCTGCTGTCAGGATCCCGGTGTTGTTCTCTCTACACGTTTCCCCCTCTCTTTCTCGTTGCCTTTCCCCATATTTCAATCCTTCTTTGTTACCCCAGTTTGCTCAAACACGTCCCCCTTGTAGATCCTTACTGAAATTCTTCACCCCAGATTTTGTTTTCCCTGATTCACCCCCGGTGTGGTTAAGCCAGCACGTGGATAGGGTGCCGGCTGGTTTTTCCCCCCCAAAACCCCATTTCTTTTTCACCCTTAGCTTGGCCTCGTTACCTTCTTTTCAACCTTTTGCGCCCCAGCGTCGGGGCTTTTGACTCTGGAGTTTTTTTGGCCTTTTCTCATTGCCGGGTTTTTACTCCGTTTTTTCCGGATTTTTGAGTCACCTGTGGGTGTTCCTTCATCTCTTCTCCCTTCTCGACCCTGTCTTTTTCTTTCCGGCATAGTTTAGGTTTTTTTTCTTTTGAACCACTGGTTTTGCCGTATCTTTCGGCTCTCCTTCCCACCCAATCCCCAATTTTTCTCCACGATTCCTCTGCTGTTTTCCTTTTTCCTTGGCCTCCCGCCCCAGGCCACCCTCCCCCCATTTGGTTATTTCTTATGAATTTGACTTGAATCCTTGCGATCTTTTAGAATTGGAATTCGCCTCCGCCCCACTTTTCATTTCTTTTATCAATCATGCCGCTACTTCAATATCGGCTTGCCTTCTCGATTTTTCTTTGACTTCCTTGTCCTTGTGGACGTTTTTTTTCGCGCCCTTCTTTCCCTTGTCCTCCCTTCGGTTCCTGTCTTAACACCTCCCCCCCACATTTTGGGCGATCACCGTTTATACTCTCCCTTCCCCATTCCACTACCTTTCACAAGCAGTTTATCTCCCACTTTTTCTTTTCCAATTGCCGGGACCCCCCGTTGTTTGAGTTCATGGGTTCCCGTTACTGGTCTGACATCCCCCTCGCTTTGGACCCTTCTCATGTTGTATTTTTTTTTCGGGCATTTTAACCTCTTTTTGCTGTTCCTGAAACTGGTCTCACCAACATGAGTTTGGTTTACCTGAGGGTCAAACCCCATTTTCCAGCTTTTGTCGCAGTGGCGAATCTTCCTCCTTGAATCTTTTCTTCAAACTAACCCTGGTTTCCGCGTCCTGGCTCCTCCCACATGTGTTCAGTAGGCGTTTGGGCGGCAGTTTGTGGTCGGCAATGTCTCTTCCCCTCATTTTAATCGTAGTTTTTGCCCCTTTTTTCTCGAGCCAGTTTTCTAAAATCTATCTGTTTTTTTCTTAAGTTTATCCCCTCTGTTTTTTTTCTTTTGTCTTTTTTAACACTTCTGTTCATGCCCAATTCAAAACTTTTTCCCTGGTGACCAATTGATCCCCTGTTGCCGAGTGTTTTTCATAACAAACATGCTTCCTCCCGTAACCTCCACCTTTTTTTCTAGACTCTCCTCCTCCGAGTCCCATTTTTTTTTCTGCGTGGATTATTTTTTTTGTTTCAGACATTTCCATTCGGTCCTCGCATTTTTTTTCCTTTCTGATTCGACCCTTCCTCGTTGTTCAACCACCCCAAGATAGATTCACCCCCTGGCGTGCGTTTGGTTCCGTTGCCCCCCGCAACCTGCCTCGTACGAGTTCAGTGACTGTTTTTCCTTAAGCTTCATTACTCCGCCTCGGTTTCCTTGCGTTGAACCCCAGGTAATCCCTCCGCTCCCTTTTTTGCCATCGGGAATCGGTCCATTTCAACCCCAACCCACTTTTTTTTGCTCCCTTTTTCACTTCCATTTTCGTCCTGTGGCCCCCGCTGAAACGCCCGTCAACATTATACCTGAATACGGCTATTTCACGTTCTCAGCCCGTCTTTTTTTTTTTCTCAACTGGTCATGGCTGTGTTTTAGCCTCCTTTCCTTTTTTTTTCCCTTCAGTGGGTTTTTGCTGACGTACTCTGTTGGTCTAACTCTGTGAATGTCCTTTGAACTATCCGAACCCCGTGGCCCCCCATTATCCTTCCTCCCCTGTGTACGGGTCTGACAGTGTTCGTTTGCTCGTCCCCTTTTTTTTTTCACATCTCCTTCATTCTCCCTCCCCAGGCCGCACTTTAATCGTGTTTTCTCTCCATTATCACCCATCACGGAGGGTGCCGCCGTACCAGTGGCGATTCACTCTTTTTGAATGGAATGGCCCCGTTGATCTGCTAGCTTTTTCGTGCAGTTTATTCCCAGTACATTCTACGACCTTGCCCTCAAGAACATGCTTCCCTTACCCTCGTTTTTCCCGGTGTCAATATGCATGCAATCCTTCTCTGATTGTACCGAATTTTTTCGACCGATTACTCTGTTTATTTTTTTCTGTTTCATCATTTTTTCCTTTTTTAAAGAGAAAGGGCACCCCTGTGAGCAAATGAGCTTTCGATTTCGTTCACAAGAACCCGTGTCTCTCCTCCTCTGACTCGTCTTGAATTGCTCCTTCTCGCCCCCTCGTTTTTTCCTCGAATTTTTGGCCCCTGATTCGAACAACCCCCCGCGTTTTTTTTATGTCCTGGCGGCGGATCCGTGCCTTTCAATGCTTTGGTTTTTCGGTTCGACCATTCCAAACCCCCCCTTTTTACGTTCTATGTTTCCCCCCTATACCTCACTTCTTACAAGTGTCCTCTTTTTTTCCCTCGCCTTTCTCATACAGGCTGTTTCGATTTCCTGTCTCCTTTCTCCCCGACTAACGGCACCGTACCTGCAGATTAGCCTTTGACGACAACGTTGATCCATCGTTTTCTATTTGCTCCCGACCCCATAGTTTTCCTTTTTTTGCGGTTTGGCTGGGACGCTAATGGGCAGGGGTCCAGATACCCCCTCTGCCGGAAACCCTTACACGGTTGCCACCCCTTCTTCTGTTTGCCTTTTCCAGTCCCCCCCCCCCCAAACTCGACGGCCTGACGGCGTTCAGTTCGTGCCCCGCCCCCTCTTTTTTTTTTACCCTCTGGCACCCTGCTGTCCCTTTTCCATCCTGTGGTTTTTTTTTCTAATAACCGCCTCTTTCATGGGCTCCCGCCCCCTTTTCCAGTTCATTCTTTACATTACAAATTGTTCTATTCTTCCCTTGATACTGGTACCACTACGCGCAGGCCCTTCACTTTTTTTTTCGCGTCATGCTTCGTGGCCGCCCAGCGCCCCATGTAAATCCTGCCGTATCAACCCCCCATGTTGAATCCTCTTTTGTTCTTTTTTTTTTTTTCCTACCTGTTTTTCCTTCAGGCGACCCGGAGTAGTGGACGTGTAATGCAAGTATCTCTCTCTTTACCTAATCAATTACTTTTTTTTTTTTGTTTTTTTTTGAATATTTTTCACTGCCCAACAGTTCTGGATCGACCAAACCTCTCTCCTGTGCAGCCCACGCACACAATCCTCTTTTAATGGAGCATACCCGGGCGCCACGCCCAGACCCAACAAGACCAATAATCAGGTCATTTGAGGTTCCTGATTGGACCATCTGGTAGCTCCCCTCCTTTTTTAAAAACCCCCCCATGAATTGGAATGGGTTACACTTTTTTTCCCACCAACTTCATTGCTATTTTATTCATTATTCCGTTACAAGTCTGACCCCCCATTTCGTTTTCTCTTTTTGCAGAGAAGTGTTCATCTTTTTCTTTTTCTCCATTCTTTCATAGGCTGCTCATCCCCCCTTTCGGTCACATAGTCCCCTTTTTTTACCCGCCGTGCCTTATGGGTTATGATCATCTCCTCAGACCCTCCCTTCTCTTTTTGTGTGGAATTCACAAAATGTCCCCCCCTTCCCTAAATAAATATCGGTTGTGTCACCAGTTTTTAGGGAAGTCGTTCTTTCTCCGGCTTTTTCCTGGTATTTCTTTCCCCCGGCACTTATTCCGGTGGTCCGTTTTTCCGAACGATGGACCTGTATAATTGTATCTCCATCGCAGGGTCTTTCCCCTTCTATCGCACCTTTGGTCTTTTTTTTCTTCCTTCCCATCTCTTCAGGCGTCCCTTTTTATCTTGAGCAGTCCCCAGTATTGATTCTGCTCAACCTCTTGTTGCTGTGAGCCCTCGGTCTAAGTTATTCCCCAAGGCTGGGAAAAAGGGGGATGGGACGGTGTAGGTTTTCTCGCTCTGCAAATCTTGCCTGCTCTTTCCTAGTAGCCCCCTCCCATCACCCTTGCATCTTTGCCTGCTTTTTAGGCTTCAGAATCACTTCTTGAATACCTCGTAGTTGTTTCTTTTTCTGGGGTGACCTTTTGGCAATCATTCACCTTTCGGCTCAGAAGTTTTTATGGGTTGAGTTAGTGAATTACGTACCTTCGTTTCTTTTTTTAGTTTTTGATTTTGTTTGTGCTTTAGAGTTTTTTTAAGATGTTTTATGATCATTATGTTTTTTTCAAGGCCCTGGATCCCTTCAACTTTTGAGTCTCCCTGCAGGTTAGGACCTTTGGGTCTTCCGTTCCATCACACCCTTTTGATTGACACCCCTCCCAAGAAACATATTTCCGTTATCCGTTATTGCCCCTCAGCGTTCCCTTATCCCATTGGCTCCATCTTGGTCAAACCTTTCCCCATGTAAGATCCCCCCTTTCGGATGAATTTTTCTTATCTGTTCCGGGGCCATACGGTACCCCGTTTGGTTTTTTTCAGCCCTGATTTTTCCTGATAGTTCCGGAGAAGTTGAACCCGTAACGAGCACCGGTCCACTGACCCCGACGTATGTTCTTGGTCTGTGTTCTTTGACGCCCCTTCTTTTTAGGGTGGGATGTTGTTTTTGTCCTCGCGGGTTTTGGATTAAATGCATGATTGTCTGAGGGAAATGGCTTCCCCTACTAACCTTCCATCACCGAACCCCTCTGGCTGAGGTCTACCTTTCGTCCAGATTTTATGGACTTAAGCCTATATTTTCATTTTGTCGGCCCCCCAGCAGGTTGAGTTTTTTTTTCTGCGGCACACTGAAACCCATCCGTAACCGGAGCCTGCAACTCTTTCCCCTGTACCATTACGTGACCTCCCCCATCAGTCACGTAGTGCACCCTCCTTAAGTTGAGGCGGGTATTTTTTTCATTCTGGTTCGTTGCGCGTGGCCTACATGTTTTCTTCGTCAGGGGTTTTTGGGTTTTTAGTGCTTTACTTTTTAGTTTTTTTTTGCGCTAAAACTTCCCCACCTGTTTTTCCCATTGCATTTTGGGAATGCTTTCCAGATCCCCTCTTGACATTCTTCCCTTGCTCCTTCCCGGGGTCACCTGATGGAGTCTTTATAGATTGATGCCTTTCCCCTTTCCCTTTTGTACCAAGTATCCCTCTCCTACTTGTGTGATTTTTTTCAGAAGCACCCCCCCCCCTCCCGCCGTTTTTCTCGAATACGATTTCCTGTGCCAATCTGCGGGCGTTTGTGTCGCCTTATCCTTAGGGCTCTAACTGACTTGCGAACTTTACAAACCTTTTCATCCCCTTTTCCTTTTCCAGTTTTTTCTCTGGAAGTTTTTTCGATCTCTCTAGTCCTGGCCCCAGTTTTTTTCACTATTCATTCCTGTGCCCTTTTTTTTGTTGTCCTCCCCCACCCCCTCGTTGGGACAGACTCGTGGACTTTCTTTTTGTCCTCCCAAAGGTTTCACTTTTTTCGCTTTTTCCTTGTGCTCAGGACCCTTTTTTATTTTCCCCACACTTTTTCCCCCCCCCCCAGCATGCCACTTAATAAACTTCTGTATCCGACTTTGGAGTTTCTTCCATGAGGCAGAGAGGCCTTTTCTTAACGCTTTTATCCCCCCCCTCCTTATTTTGCGCCTTCATGACGCCCTCCTTGGTCCCAGGCCCAACCATTCTGTTCTTTCTTCCCTACAGTCTTTTTTGTATCCCGTTTTCTGAGGAACATCCCAGAGCGGTTGCCTATTTCCTGAAAACATTTTCCTTCGCCAAGTTTTTCCTTTTGGTTTCTCTCTGCCCCCCTTTTTTTTCTTTCCTTTTTTTCCCGCCCCTAGAGTTTTTTCAAAGTTCCCAAATCACCTTTCGGCGGTCTCGGGTGATGGTTCCCTGGTGCCGCCCCCCCCCACTCCCTCTTGGTCTCCCTTTTTTTTATTTTTACCCCCTTTTTTTTCAGATACTTTGTCGAGTTGGACTGGTTCTTTTTAGAGTTTTCCTACCCCCCCTGTTTGACGAAAAACTGTTTCTTCTTTTTCTCCCACTTCCCTCTTTAGAGTGACCACCTTTCCGAGTTTAGCCCGGACCACCCTGTCCCACCTTCCTGCATCTCATTACAAGTTAGAGCAGACAGTCCCTTTCCCGAAATCTTCCCCTTTCTCCGGCAGTTTTCGTGAAAAGCCTTTTCTTCTCACTTTCCGTAATTTCGTCATTCCCCTGAGCGACCGCTTTTTCCTCCCATTTGAGTTCATTTTCCCCCTTCCCCCAACTTTTTCCGTTGGGATTTGGGTTTGTGTCCTTGAGTTTTTTCAACAATATCTTTTTTTCTGGACATAATCGGTAAGTTTTATTTCCGAGGACCAGACATTCTTTCCTGTAAAGATAAGAGAAGCCATAGCAGAGCCTCGATTTTCCTCACCCCCCCGACATTCTAGAGAGCATTTCCCTCTCCATCCCTTTTTACACCCTACTCCTTCAACACCTGGCCCCCCGCTACGGCCATATCCGCCACCCCAGAACCCCACCCACTTCCAAATACACCCCCCTTTGTCGAGTGACACTTTTTTTACCCGTCGTCCTCCTCTTTTCCCTCTGATTCCTTTTTTTTTTTTTTTACACATCTCACCCGTACTGCCCCTACCCCCCCCTTCTTTGCGCTTTAAACCCACCAATTCGTTTGATCCTTGCTTAGTAGTTTTTTTATTTTATCCCTTTTTCTTGTGCGTTAGGTTTTTAGGACAACTTTTACGCCCCAATCGACCCGGAGACCTTTTCGCTCTCAAAAGGGATGACTTCTCCCTTTTCTCCGAATTCAAGTTTCCCCTCTATTTCCGGACCTTCCAGCAACTGAAGGATACTGGTACACCTTTTTCCAACTCCTTTCTAAATCCTGAACGGCTTCACCTATTCTAACTGAGGACGCACCCGCTATCGCCTCAGGGGTTCCCCTTGCCCTGGCTCCAGTATTTTTAGATCTCCCCGGTCTGTACCATCCTTGGGACGTCGATCCTAAACGGCTTTTCGTCTCCTCTCCATGCCCCGGAACTCCCGTAGTCGTGCTACCATTCTCTTCCTTTTTTTCCCCCCCCTTCCTATAGGTTTTTTTTCCCTTGTCGCCCTTAACCTTGACTTCATCATTGTCTGCACTGTTTGAACTTCGTGGACTCCCTTTCTTCTTTCGCGCTATTCTTTTCTCCGGCTTTGACTGTCGTTGTTTTCGACGATGTTGTTTCCCAATCAAGCCTTGTTCACCTTTTGAACCCTGTGTCCGTGCACGTCCCATTCTGCTCCTTCCGATTTTGTTCTTTTGCGGTCCCGCCCTTTTACACGGTCCGAGGCGAGTAGATCACTTTCCCCCTTTGGCATGACGACCTGCTCTTTTGTTTTCGTCTGTTACGCTGAAGCTAAAAACGCGTTTCCCTTTTGGGACGGTTACGTCTCACACCCTCGTTTCTCGCCGTTTTTTTCCCCTTGAGGGTTTCTTTTGCCCCCGTATTTCCTTTTCAAGTGCCTCCCCCTGATCCTTCCTCTTTTTACTTAGGTCTCGTTTGGCCAGCCCCTGAACCTATCTCCTGAACGGCCGTCCCCCCTTGACCCCTACCTCGCAGTTCGCGTTCCTTTTTTCGCTGGCCTTCATCTTCACTTGCCTTTTTTTAAAAAACAGCGCCTCTTCCCACCCCCCTCCGCACCTTTCTTTGTCCAACGTGTTCGGTTCACATCTTCAGGTTTGGTTTTACCCTCTTTGTTCCCCCTTTGATATGCCTTCCGGCCGATCTTCGCTATCTCTCCAATCCTTCATCTCGTGAATCTCCAAAGACGTTTTGACTTTCCTTTTTTTTGTCGACCAAACATGGACCCTGCAGACCCCTTCCTCTACTGTCTTTACCCTAGAAGAAGTCTTTTTTGACTCCATTGTGCGAGTAGCAAAGTTGCACGCAGTCTCATTGTACCGGATGTTAAATATGGTCCCTCTTATTTCTTCGCTCTATTGGTGCTTCTTCTTCCCATCTTACTATACTCCGTGTCTTGACTTTGACTCATACCACACACCCAGGAGTACCGCATCCAGTTCCCCGAGTTCCCCCCCCGATTCACAATGGAGGGGTCCGGATGGGATGCTTTTATGGACCGTTTTTTCAACGCGCCTACCTTTCCTCGAGGTTTTCCATACATTCCGCGCAAGTTCAGTCTTCCCTTTCAAGTTTTAGTAGATCCCCTTTTTTTTCCTGACTTTGCCCCCCCATTCTACGGTCCCGATTTTCAGGTCTGCATGTTTCTTGGCTATAGACTCAATTCTACTTCTTCATTACCCATCTTAAAGAGTCTGTAGGACCCCTGTCCCACCCATTTTCTATTCGTTCCCATTTTGGTCCCGGATCTGGCCTGCGTTGTAATTGTGCCGAGCGTTTTTTTTTCTTCCATTCAGCTAAGGTTTCTCTTTGCCCAGCCTCCCTCTCTTGCGATCTCTTTTGCTGTGGTACCCGTACTGCGCATATCTTCTTCTTCCCCCACAACCCCTCTCCTTAGTCTTGGTGATTGTCTTCCCTCCCCCTTGCGCTCTTGCCTTTGACCTCCTTGCTTGTGGTCAAGACACCTTTCTTTCCTTGCTCTCTCCACGCTTTTTTTTGTTCATGTCCCCCCACCTTCCCAAGACCGGTTTCCTTGATCTATCACCACCGCCCTTTTCCCAGTGACGTTCCTCCCTTTCTCAATTTTTTAAGGGGTTGCCAGCCAACACTTCGTTGCCCCCTCCCTCTGTGTCCGGATTTTTCCGACCCGCCTCC